>OHSE01000519.1_pt1 | contig 11771 bp, 9 predicted proteins | sample 1578531 | NCBI WGS metagenome assembly OHSE01 (sample SAMEA3879541, study PRJEB24766) | human gut metagenome | biome: human-associated habitat; feature: feces | place: USA | collected 1985/1987
TGACCACCGCGTTGTGGAGCATGGTCTCGAGATCGCTTATCTCGCGCTCCATCTTTGCCTGCTCGTCGCGGGCGAGATCCTGCATGACGGTGATGTTCTCAACCTCGGAAACGCCGATGATGGCTGGTCCCATAGGTGTGAGGTCGGTCTTCATGTTGCTGATAGCGTAGGCAAGATTGTGGATTTTGTTCCAGTAGCGTTTGCCTGTCCACTTGCGCGCGCCGTTGGGGGTATACTCTGCGTCGCGCCCCAGCGGGTTGTTGGGGATGGTGTCAAAAAGGTTCTCCAAATTGTAGAACGCAACGCCTGCCACTTGGTAGCGTTTTCCTTGTCCTTGCATCGGCAATGTTGCCAACAGGACAATCGCAAATGCGAGAGATAGAATCCGTTTCATATCGTTTTTTGTTTTTCGTTTGCAAATGTACATTAAAAAGAAATTCCAAAAATAACAAAAAAATGTCATATACAAGGAAATACATCTCTAAAATTGACTCCCTCTGATAGCTTTTTGTCTTTTATTGCCATAAAAACGCAGTTATTGCCTTTCTGCAATCTGTTTACGCATAACGAGCATTGTCTAACGGTTGAAAGTCCCGAGCAAGCCCTGTAAGCATCCGAAATAAGCCTGGTTTTGGGGGAGTAAAATTTTGGTGAACTTTGCTGCCAAAAATTTTCGCTATGTTTAATCTGAATTATTACGGTTTAGCGGACAGTAATAAAATAGTATAAAACTTTAGTTTATTTTGAAAACGACACGATTTGTCGTTTTCGTTGATTAACTTTGCTCCATGAATCAGAACATGGGGCGTTTGATACGCTATATACTCATCATAAACAGGCTGTCGGGAGCGAAGAAATTCGTTCCGGCTGATGAACTGATTGACTATCTCAATCTCCAGATGGAAATTCGTGGATATGAAATCGGCATAAGTGTTCGTACCCTTCAGCGTGATTTCAATGATATTGCGGAAATGTTTGAGGTCAATATCAAAAACAAACGTGGGTATGGATATTATATAGTTGATACTCTCGACAATCCAACGTGTGACTATGACCAGTTACTTCTGAACTTTGATTTGTTGACGTCGGTCAGCAAAGACTCTGATGTTTCGGGTTATCTTCTACCGGAACATCATCGACCAAGAGGCAGCGAGAATATACCTCTATTGATAAATGCAATCAAGAATCGCCTTGAAGTGCAGTTTGAGTATGTACTTGTTAGGCAAGATGACAAGATTATCTCAAAAAGGGTAAAGCCTTATTTCTTGAAAGAGTCTTTGGGGTTGTGGTATCTTGTGGCTTTCGATGAAAAGGAGCGATTGAAATGTTACGGCCTTGATCGAATACATAATCTAATGGAAACTTCAAATACGTTTAGGAGAGACAACAGTATTGATGCTTCCACTCTTTTCAAAGACAGTTATGGGATATGGGATGACCCGGCAATACCGGTAGAGGAAATTGAATTGTCATATTCACCGCTCGACGGCAAATTTTTGAAAGCAATGCCGCTTCATCATTCACAAGAGATAATTTCCGATAATGAAGAAGAATTCAGAATACGGGTACGGCTTCGCATTACCAATGACTTTGTAATGGCATTGTTATCAAGAAGCAGTTCTCTTACTGTCATCAAACCTTTATCGCTTAGGGAAAGGGTGCGAGATGTCTATCAAAGAGCCTTGGAAAGAAACAAATAAAATCAATATAATAATGGAAGAAATAGCAAAATACAAAGGAGATGGATTCTCTGGTTTCGTTAAGGTCTCAGACCTTCGTGCTTCATCGGGCATTATCCCTCAATCCGCAGGTATATATGTCGTACTTCGGGTATCTGATAACAAGCCGCAGTTCCTTGGGATAGGAACTGGTGGTCACTTCAAGGGTAAAGACCCCAATGTGTCAATTGCCGAACTTGAAAACAATATCGTGAATGGTAGTTCAACAATGTATATCGGCAAAGCAACGAGTCTTCGCAAACGCCTTGGTCAACTACTACGGTTTGGTGTCGGAGCAAATGTCGGCCATTGGGGAGGCCGCTATCTTTGGCAACTTGCCGATGCCGACGATTTGGTTATCGCTTGGAAAGAAACGCCGATGATTGATCCACGGATGGTCGAAGCTTCAATGCTTCAAGACTATGTAACTCACTACGGTCGTTTACCCTTCGCTAACCTTACCATCTAATAAATACGAGCTATGAAAAGTTTTTCATCATTAGTACATGGAGCGCTGTTTCCATCTACGAGAGTGTATCATGATGCCAACGGTAATTTCCGTGGGACAAGTACGGATGTAACGCCTTGGATGCTTCTCCTTGGGCGAGTATGGGGATTTGCAGTGTGGCTTTATATTATTCTCACGCCGCTTCTTGCACCAGTCTACTTCATATTTGCCAACTGGTTTTGTCGTAAATATGATGCTGAGTTTATGAAAGAAGACCCCGAAGGTTGGCCGAAAGAGAAGAAGCAGATACTTAAAAACCATCGAAACATATTGATTGGCTGGATTATCTTCATGGTATGGGGCTACTGTGTTGATTGGGGACAGAACCGACTCCCATACAAATACACACAACCCAGCCAGCATTATCAAGAATCCACTTGGGATTCGGAGCATCCCGAATTATACCAAGATCCTTACGGACAATATAATCACTATAAATAAAGAAACGTAATTATGGCTAACGTTGAAAGAATCATATCTCTGATAGATAGTTATCTTGAGCAGAATCACCTCGTGAGGGTTTCTGCTAATGATGCCTCCCGGTATCTTGAACAGGAAGGTGTCCTTAGTTACTCGACTAAAGGACAACCATTGCGTAAAATTTTGAGATCAGGTGCTATCCCCTCTGCTATTCAGAAAGAAGGGAAAGGCTCATCTTGGTATATTTATCATTCCGGTAAATCATCAGTAGAATCTTCTCTCGCACCTGCTAAAATCAATGATTCAACATTATCCAACCCAGTCAATTTTGATATATCCAATCCCGTTAAAGAGGGTATGCTTCCTTTCGGAAGCAAACAACCTAAGATACTTATTTTGGGAACGCTTCCAAGTGAAATATCCCTATCAAAGGGAGAATATTATGCAAATCCTCGTAATAGGTTTTGGACAATAATGTCGTCATTGTTAAAAGAGCCACAATGTTCCAGTTATACTGATAAAGAGAAGATGCTGATGCGACACGGCATTATGCTGTGGGACGTGATGAAAGAGGCAGAACGAGACGGAAGAATGGATGTCAATATCAGGGATGGCATAACAAACGACATATTGGGTCTGTTAGAAAGTAACCCGATTATCAAAGTCATTGGATTTAATGGGGATAAGTCTCAAAAACTCTTTCAAAAACATATAGTCATGGAGAATGTGCCTCCACAAATAAGATTGGTGTCGTTGAGAAGCACAAGTCCAGCAAACGCTCGGTTCTCCGTGGAACAGATGATAGCGAACTGGTCTCAGTTGTTTGAATAAATGTAAAGGTACTCAAGTTTCGGATTTAGACTTTGAGGTTGAATTTATTGCATAAAAAAGGTTTTGAGTATTTCCGTATATCACGGAAAATGAGTAAATTAGATGTGGCAAAAAAACATTACTCAAAACTCAAAGCCATAAGTAAAATTACAAATATTCCCTCAGAAATCCGCAACTTTTTTTCAGAAAAACGGCGCAGTATAGTTATGGATACATTTATGCGCCTGCTTGAAAGCTTAAATTTGGACAACCGCAGCCTTGGTGGCTTGAAACGTGAGAACTGCCAGTTGACGAACCTTCAAGTGTTCCAGATATTGTTACTGCTTCCATTCTTTGCAATCAAAGGCTTCTCCCATTACGATGGTTCGGCGCTGTGTCGTATGTTTGGCGGTAAGAAGGATGTTCTCTTTTCATATCATGGTGAGAAAGGCAAGATTGGAGGCAAGGAACAAGGGCTTACCTCAGAACAGAGGAACGGGCGTTATGAGCGTAAACGTGACAAGAAGTGCCATATTGCCAAACGCAAGGAAGAGTATTTTATGAGCAAGGGGGTTAAACTTTTGGATATGGTGAAGGATGCGATACGCAACGCAACAAGATACATTTCGATTACTTGCTGGTTGACAGTTGGTTCACATGTACCGAACTGGTTGATTTCGTTTATCGCCGTCACAAGAAATTCCATCTTCTCGGTATGGCAAAGATGGACAACACCAAGTATATGACTACTAATTGGGGGGGGGGAGTTGTCCGCCAAAGCCATAATCACCAAACTTAAAGCTAAGAAGAAAGTGAAATACAGCAGGCACTACCGCTGTCATTATGCAGAAATTGAAGTTGTACTTGGAAAACGTGCTGTCAAATTGTTCTTTTGCAAGAGAGGCAAAAAGGAAGCGTGGAAAGTGCTTCTTACAACAGACTTGAGACTCCGTTTTATGCGTGCCTACGAGATATATGCCATGCGTCGGAGCATAGAAGTGTTCTTCTCAGACAGCAAGCGCCTACTTGGACTTGCAGATTGCTCGTCACGAAACTTTTCGGCCCATATAGCGCATGTTTCATTGATCATGATACGCTACAACATACTTGCCTCAATAAAAAGAACACTCGACTATGACACAATAGGAGGTCTGTTCGGTGACATGTATCTCGGAGTACACGAACTAACGGTGGTTGAAAAGATATGGGCAATCATAATAGAGGTGGTAGCCGTCGTTTCAGAACTCATTGATGCTGACTCCGATGAACTAACCATCCAAATTATTGAGAATGACAAGAGATTGTCTGCACTTAGAGAGTATGCTCAAACGGCTTGAATTCCAAATCCGAAACTTGAGTTAACTTTCCTTGCCGTATTGCGCAACAACTTTTTGGCAACGGCAACGATAGTGCAAATATAGGCAAATGTTTTAATTCCAACAAGACGTTGTGGATTGCAGGGACATCTGTCGCATAAGTTTTTGGCAGGGATGTAATTTGTGGCTTACGCTTTATTTTTGGTGGGAGGATATACTATTGTTGCCTTCTTGCCGTTATTCTTTAAGCGGGAGATGCATTCCTGCCTGAATGTTTATGAGCATAAGGAAAATCATATATATTGTGACGGCGGTTATGGCCACGTTCTGGACAGCCAGGGCGCAGGACGGCACTGCCTACAATTATCTCAACATCCCAACGTCGTCGCACGCATATGCGCTTGGCGGTGTCAATATCAGCGTTGTCGATGACGATATTAATCTCTATGAGCAGAATCCGGCTTTGCTTGGCCCGGAGGTGGATATGCAGGCCGGTGTCGGCTATATGCGCTATCTCGGGAGCAGCAACTTTATGTCGGCGCGTTTTGCAAAGGAGGCTGGAGAGCATGCCGCTTGGTCGGCGGGAATAACGTATTTCGGCTATGGCTCGATGCGGGGAATGGATCAGACGGGTGCTGAAACGGGGTCGTTCAATGTGAGCGACATTGCGTTCAGCGGGATGTATTCCCACGATTTCAACGACCGCCTGCGGGGCGGTATAAACATGAAGTTTCTGTATTCAAACTATGAGCAGTATAATGCGTTTGCCATTGCTGCCGACTTGGGTATAAATTATTACAATCCCGACAAGGATCTTTCTCTGTCGGCGGTTGTGAAGAATCTTGGCGGTCAGGTGAAGCGTTTCGAGGATCATTACGACCGTTTGCCGTGGGATGTGCAGCTGGGCTACTCGCAGTCGCTCAAAGGCGGTCCGTTCCGTGTGTCGATAACAGCTCATGGATTGACAAAATGGCATTTGCCGTACTATAAGCTCAAGGACAGCAACGACACGCATTCGGAGCTTGTGAAAGAGGATAAATTTATGAGCAATCTGTTCCGGCATTTGATTTTCGGACTTGACTATGCCCCGAGCGACAAGTTTTATGTGGCTCTTGGCTACAATCATAAGACGAAGACAGACATGGCTACCTTCGCGCGCAATTTCATTTCGGGATTCTCAATGGGTGCCGGATTGAAATCGTCGAAATTCCGTGTTGGCGTGGCGATGGCGCAGCCCCACACTGGAGGTTTTACTTTTATGGTCAACCTGTCGACAAACATCTACGAATTTTAACCACACATACAATATGGACAATAAACGACTCATTACAATAGCCATCGACGGCTTTTCCTCGTCGGGTAAAAGCACAATGGCAAAGAAACTTGCAAAAACCATAGGCTATGCCTATATCGACACTGGCGCAATGTATCGCGCCGTGACGCTTTACTGCCTGCGCAACGGCTTGTTTGACGGCGACCGCCTCGACACCGAACGTCTGGAAGCAGCGTTGCCCGACATCAATATCACGTTTGGAGTTGATGCCGACGGAAAAACGCAGACAATGCTCAATGGAGAAGTGGTGGAGCAGGAGATACGCCGTATGGAGGTGTCGTCAAAGGTGAGCATCGTTGCCGCAGTAGGCAGTGTGCGCCGCGCTCTTGTCAAGCAGCAGCAAGCCATGGGCAAGCAGAAAGGCATCGTTATGGACGGCCGCGACATAGGCACGGTGGTGTTTCCCGACGCCGAGATGAAGGTGTATGTCGACGCGTCGCCCGAGACGCGTGCCCGCCGCCGTTACGAGGAGTTGCGCGTCAAAGGCGACAGCGTGACCTATGAGGACGTGCTTGCCAACGTGTGCGAGCGCGACCGTATCGACACCACGCGTGCCGAGAGTCCGCTGCGCAAGGCCGACGACGCTGTGGTGCTCGACAACAGCAACATGACAATCGCTGAGCAGGACAAGTGGCTGCTCGATCTTTACAACAAACTGTCAAGTGCCGAATAGTTGATGGCAAAAGTTGAAATCGATAAGAATTCGGGGTTCTGTCCAGGAGTGGTGACGGCAATCCGAAAGGCGGAGGAGGAGTTGGCGAAAAGCGGAAGCCTTTACTGCCTGGGCGACATTGTGCACAACTCAAACGAGGTGGAACGTCTGCAACGTAAGGGGCTGGTGACCATCACGCACGACGACCTGCGCCGTCTGCACGGAGTGAAGGTGTTGCTGCGCGCCCATGGCGAGCCGCCTGAAACATATCGCATTGCCCGTGAGAACGGCATTGAGATAATCGACGCCACCTTTGAAATAGAAGAGGGCAGCTTCATCGCCATTCCCTTTGACGCCACCGAGCTTCTGGGAAAGGACGAGCTGATCGACCACCAGAACCAGCTTGTTTCCTTCAAGGGATTGACCGTCGAGAAGGTGGCCTACAAGAACGACCAGCCCGGCGATGACATCTATGTCACCTTCGGCTACAACGGCGCTTCCTATGACTTCTGCGTAGAGTCCTACCTTACCGGCCCCGACACCGAGGTTTACTCCACCGTTGGCGCTCTCAAGGAAGGCGACGTAGTTGACGTTGAGGGCTTCCTCTATTGGTATGAGGGTGTAAATACCCACATAACCGCCGTTACCGTCGCTCAATAATCACTGCAAGTACACGGCTCCGCAGGTTCTTCCCTGCGGGGCCTTTTTTATTTGATGAACTAACTGTTAAGCTTTGCCGCAGTTTATTGACCCACATGTCAATTTAGATTATATTTATAATCACAAGCTTGATATTAAAAGCATAGGAGGTAATGCCTGTGAAGGATACCCTAAACCCCAACGAATGGATAGTTATGGAGGCGCTTTGGGCAAAATCCCCGGCAACGCTGGGCGAAACCATAGACCGTATAGGCAGCCGCGCCAGCTGGAACTACAAGACATACCAATCCTACATGAACGTCCTGGAAAAGAAAGGCTACATCTCATCAGAAAAGCGCGGCCGGGACAAGTTCTACTCCCCCGCCATATCCCGTGAGGAATGCATAGCCCGCGAGAGCCGCGCCGTGCTAAGCAAGATGCAGTCGGATTCTGTAGGGCTGATGATAACCAGCATGGTACGGGAGGGCGACCTTTCACGCAGCGACAGGCTGGAGCTCATGAACATGCTGGAAAAGATGCTGAAGGAGGAAACCGAAAATGAAAGCGACCGTTGATGCCCTCGTTCAGGTGGCTCTCTACTCCGCCGCCATAACGGCAGGCATACTTCTGTTTCGTTTCATATTAAAAAATCGCATATCCTCTAAGCTTCAATACCTCATGTGGTGGCTGCTGATACTGCGGCTGCTCATGCCTGTAACACCTGACATCGGCCTCCACTTTAACTTGCAGGACATGCTGCTCAAGCAAGCCCATCAAGCCGAGCTGCCCACTCCTGCTCCGGTTCTGGACGTGGCCCCGGCGTCTGTACCCAACACGCAGTCCTCTTACGAAAGCGTCGCCCCGGCGGTACAGCCGAATACAGATGTAGCCCCATCACAGCACGTAAATCCCGCAAAAAGCACCGACTGGTATTCCATCGTATTCGTAGTATGGCTGCTTGGCGCGATAGGTTTCCTCGGCTGGCTGATATTCGTAAAGCTGCGCTATTACGAATCCCTTCAGCACCTCATGGCGGGTGGACCCAGGGAGGTCTACGAGCTTTACGACAGGTGCTGCAAGGAGCTCGGTGTAAAGCCGCTTCCCCTTTGGATAGTGAATAAGTCCATGTCCCCCGGCATAGCCTTCTTCGGCGAGCCTGTGCTGCTGGTGCCCCTCTCGCTCTGTAACGACGAAAGCAGACTGCGCTTTGCTCTGCTGCATGAGCTTACACATAAAAAGCGCGGCGACCACTACATGACGCTGCTTTTGAATGTTCTTCGCGCCGTGTACTGGTTTGACCCGGTTGTACACTTCGCATTTTCAGAATTGCGCGCCGATATGGAATCAGCCTGCGACTCGGACGTACTGGCCTACATAGGCCACGAGCAGAAGCGGGGCTACCTCACCGTGATACTCGACATGTTCTCATATGACACCGAACCCATACTGGGCATGAGCCAGATACGCTCAAAGCGCATGGCAAAGCGGCGCATGAAGGGAGCCTTCATGAAGAATCGTACCTCTCCCGCCTTCAGGGCGATAACGCTGTGCATCGCGCTGATAATGTCCCTATGCTGCTTCACCACCGCCTGCCAGAGCGCGCCGGAAAAGGACATCTCCTCTGAGCTCAACGAACCTCTCAGCATAAACACGGACACACCGGATGGCTTTAGCGAAAGAGTGGCCATGGAAAACCTTCAGCGCACCGGCGCGATAAGGCACCTGAATTACTTCTCCGAGCCGCCCCGGGGCGCAGGCGGCTTTTCCACAGAGTGTGCCGGCGACTTTGACGGCGACGGCAAATTTGACAAAGCATATATAGCCGGACAGAGCATCATAATAGAGCTTTCCGGCGAAAAAATTGAGGTATCCGCCGAAACGATATCGGAGCCTGAATTTTACATTGGCGGCTACTTCTTTATAGAGGGCGCAGACCTTACCGGAAACGGCAAAAATGAAATAGTTTTGCTCGTAGATACCGGCGGGAACGGAGGCCTCGGCGTATGCAACCTTATCGTTTTGCAAAATACCAGCTCCGGCTGGAAGCCCATAGACGGCGTACCCTTTCACGGCGTGAGCGTATCTATGACATGGAAGGACAATATGTGTAAAATAACGAGCGGCTCATACTGCGAAAACGTTGCGGACGGCTACATGATGCAGCAGCACTATGAGCAGGCCGGCAGCGGCGACAACTGGGCTGCGGTAGACGGCGTTGAGTATTCCAGCGAGAACGCAGCAGATCCTCCCTGCGATATAGCCGTCATACGGGAGCAGAACCGCAGCAAGATAGTCATCACTCAGTACATCACCGGCCCCACCGGAGTACATGTGGATCAGCTCGGCTATATGGATACAACATTCGCATTTAACGATGACGGCAGCTGCGATATCGACAATAAGTGCTTCGTACTGTTTCCATACGATGCGGAAAAGCCCTCCGACGCCCGTCCGGCTGCGGCTACCTATGCCTTTGACCGCACAGACCCTAAGCAGGCGGTGGCTGAATTTCTCACCCGCTACCTTGACGACATGGCGCACGGCAACGACGATTTCGGCTTCGACAGCTCGAACAGCACCATGTACGACGGGCTGCTGCAATTACAGGGCAACTTTGAATCCCACAAAAACATCGCCCTGCTCAGGCAATGGATAAACTTCACCCAGGTTCTCAGGGAAACCACCGTCCCCGCGATAGACAGGGGTAAATTCCAAAGCCTTGAGATCACGGAATTCGGCATAGTAGACCAGCTTTCCGGCAGCGGCATAATGTACGAATACCTTCTAAAAGGGTATTTCAAAACCACCGTGATGGGTACCTTTATCGAAGCGGGGCTGATAAAAGACGGCGATAAATATGTAATAACCTATGTGGATTTCCCTGACAGCAAGGAATATAAGAATTTCTGCGCCGACTTCATAGATTACGCCGAGAGAAACGATATAAAGGACTACAACAAGAACGCATACATCGAGTACATACGCAAGCAGAAGCAGCAGGCCGCGGAAAGGTATCCTATAGCGGCTCCCGAATCGGATCCTTCCAGCGGCTTGACCTCCTCAGCCGTAGCTGACATACAGTCCGCCCTGAAGGCGCTCGGCTACCTCGAAAATCCCAGCGGCGCATACGATTCTGCCACAAGGACTGCAATCGAGATGTTTCAGGAGGATAACGCGCTGCCCTCCGATGGCATTGCGGGAGATGAAACCCTTGCCCTGCTGCTGAGCGACAGCGCAAAAAATTGGACGCTTGCGGACGGAATATACACAGGCGATAAGCGTATATGGCGTGAGCCGCCAAAGGACGGCGTTGACGGCTGGAGCAGTATTACGGCGGACAAAATATCAGCCTATTCCGGCAGCTCCGTTACCTCCACAGGTGCAGAGTGCAAGCTGGGCACCGCCTCAGTAAATCCCAACGCTATACCCATAGGCACGGAGCTTTATATACCCGGCTACGGTTACGCAATAGCCGCCGACGTCAACGCCTACAAAAACAAGGTCAATCATTTAACCAAGGAGCCGCTGAACATGATAGACCTGTGGTTTGCCAGCAAGGAGGATGCAAGGAAATGGGAAAACAAGCATAACTTCACTATATTGTACCGCAGCGCAGACGCCCGGCCCGCAAGGGAGGCGCCAACGGCAGACGCCATCGCCGCCACCGCGAAGAATCAGGTCGGCAAAGAGTATGTTTTAAATGCCTCCGGGCCGGATGAGTTCGATTGCTCGGGACTTGTGTATTATGTACTTAACGAATGCGGCATAGCTGTCGATCGCAAGGACTGCGCCGGATATGCGCAAAATGAGGATTGGAGCAAAATCGAAAGCCTGGGCGACGTCAAAGCGGGCGATATACTGTTCTTTTGCGGCGAGGACGGAAAAATACGGCACGCGGGTATAGCCGTTTCCTCAAAAAACATGATTGACGCCTCATCGTCACACAGAAAGGTAGCCGAACGCGGGTTTCAGACGAGATACTGGAAGGAGCACTTCGCCTTTGCCCGGCAGGTGGTCGAGTAGCTAAGCATCAAAAAGGCGGCCTCGTGCCGCCTTTTTTTACTCCTTATACAGCCCGTTATAAAGCTGCTTTTTGTTCGTCTCAAAGTCCTCTATTGTGAACTGCCCGTTTTCGTCCAGCTTCCAGCTATCGTCGGCAGGGATCCATATGTTCCGATACTCCATCTCTTCGGCCTTCAATATCTCATAGCCCATATCGTGTAGGGCGGAAAAATCGAGATTAGTCTTTATACTGCCCGCAACGAGGCTGAGCAATGGCAGCATTGCCTCCTTTGTGGCAGTCCTGCGCATATTCTTCACCGCAGATTCTATAAGCTCCAGGCGGCGCTTCAGGCCGCCCATCTGCTCCTCTCCG
>OHSE01000525.1_pt1 | contig 11706 bp, 14 predicted proteins | sample 1578531 | NCBI WGS metagenome assembly OHSE01 (sample SAMEA3879541, study PRJEB24766) | human gut metagenome | biome: human-associated habitat; feature: feces | place: USA | collected 1985/1987
GCCCGCCAGAAGCATCTTGTGCCCTTTGCGCAGCACCCCGAAGATGAGCGGGTCTGCCAGCGGGGGCAGGTGCTCCCAGTCGGCGGCGAGGTTCTCGGTGTCCGGTAGGTCGTCGGTCTCGGCTTCCAGCCAGTCCACCCACTCGTCCCAGCAGCTCTTGCCGAAATTGGTCTCCAGAAGCACCTGCCGCTTGTCGCCGCGCAGGATGCCGGGCATCCGGCTCAGGCGGCTGGGGTTGCGGTTCTGCTGGTCGATGGTCAGGCCGTTTTTCTGGCAGGCAGCGTAGAGGTAATCCACCCGCTTGCGGTACTCGGCATAGTCCGGGGCGTCCACCTTGACGATAGCGTGGACGCTCTTGCCGCCGGAGTACACCAGCGCGGCGCAGGGCAGCTCCAGCTGCTTGATGATGGCCTGCTGCTTGCCCAGCTCCATGTTATCGCACTCCACAAGGGCGTAGCGGTAGGCGGTGACGTTGGCGTCCTTGCGGCCTGTGCCGTCCACGGGATTGAAGCAGATCCAGGCACCCACCTCCGGGTCCCAGTCGCCCAGCACCTTGCCGAGATCCCCGCCGCAGGTACCCAGTTCGGCAAGGAGCTGCCCGGCGGTGCGGGTCCAGCTGCCCTTGGCCGGGCGGCGTTTGTCGTCGGCCATGAAACTCTCGGTGACATAGGCCACATACTCGTCCTCTTCAAACAGGGCCTGCAGGTAGCGCCTGAGCTGGTCCACAGGGTCCCACTGTTCCGGCAGGGCGAGATCGTGGGCTTCCACCCAACGGGGGTCTACCAGCTGGCCGTCTGTGTGGTTCGTCCCGGCGGAGATGTCGTCGTTCCAGTCCAGTGCATGGCCGGCAGGGCCTCTCCATCCGCTGGAATAGGCCAGCTGAAAGATACTGCTGGCCGTGACGGGGCTGCCCCCGCCGCCGTGGAAACTGGCCCACTTCTTGGCGCACTCGCCTTTGTGGTAGCGGCCCCCGTCCCGGGCGCTCCACTGTTCCCATGCTTCCACGGGCAGGCCGGCTTCCTTCAGGCCCATGCCCACCAGGATCCATTCGTCGTAGGTCAGGGCGGACGGGCTGAGAAAATCCAGCGCTTCTTTGAGTTCATTCGCATTGTCCATTCACGTTACCATCCAAAATCAAAAGGACTGTCTGCAGCAGGCGGCTCCGCAGCGGGGGTATAGGTGCGGGGGTTCACGCCCTTGGGCACGCCGCGCCAGCCCTGAGCCGCTATGCGATCGATCATGTGGCGGGCGGCCTCAAAGCTCCAGGTGCCCACATGCTGGAACCCGTACTTTTCCAGACAGCGGATCTGTTTGGGCGTGGTCAGGCCCTCGTCCCGGCGCTTGTTCAGGCGGTCCAGCAGCAGGGCGGCCTTGCCGGCGGATTCCACTGCGTCCGGCAGGATGCCCAGCTTTTCCAGCGCGGCGGTCTGTTGCTCGCTGGGCGGACCGGCCTCCCAGCCAAAGGCGGGCACATACCCGGCCAGATCTTCGGCCTGAATGCTCATTTCGTACTGCAGCGGGTCCACCAGTTTTGCCTTTTTACGGCGCTGCTCTTCCAGCTGCTTGGCAAGGGCTTCTTCCCGCTGGGCCACCACGTCCTCGCTGGCCTGGGCGGCGGCCTCCTCGATGTCCTCCGGGCAGCCGGTCTCGGCCAGATGCTCGGTCATCTGGCGGGCCACAGTGCGGTCCTCACAGACCAGGTCTGCCGGGCGGCACAGCTCGTGCTTGTCGGCCATCCACAGGAAATCCAGCAACAGCAGGTCGGTCTTGCCCGGGGAAAGGCGGGTGCCGCGCCCCACCATCTGGCTGTACAGGCTGCGCACCTTGGTGGGCCGCAACACCACCACGCAGTCCACGGAGGGGCAGTCCCAGCCCTCGGTGAGCAGCATGGAGTTGCACAGCACATTGTATTTGCCGGCGTCGAAGTCGGCCAGCACCTGCCTGCGGTCGTCGCTCTGGCCGTTGACCTCCGCCGCCCGGAAGCCGTAGGTGTTCAGCAGATCCCGGAACTTCTGGCTGGTTTTGATGAGGGGCAGGAACACCACCGTCTTGCGGCCCCTGCATCGCTGCACCATCTCGGCGGCGATCTGCTCCAGATATGGGTCCAGCGCCGTGCCCAGCTGCCCCAGCGAATAGTCACCGCTGGTGAAGCCAACTTCGGAGATGTCCAGCTGCAGGGGAATGGTCTGGGCCATGATCTTGCACAGATAGCCCTCTTTGATGGCATCGGTCAGCTTGTACTCATAGGCCAGGCTGTCGAACACCTCGCCCAGGTTCCGCATGTCGCCGCGGTCAGGGGTGGCGGTCACACCCAGCACCTTTGCACCCTCGAAGTAGTCCAGGATGCGGCGGTAGCCGTCGGTGATGGCGTGGTGGGCCTCGTCAATGATGATGGTCCCGAAGTAGTCCCGGGGAAAGCGTTCCAGCCGGGCGGAACGCTGCAGGGTCTGCACGCTGCCCACCACCACCCGGAACCAGCTGTTCAGGCAGGTGGATTCTGCCTTTTCCACGGCGCTGACAAGGCCAGTGGAACGCTGGAGCTTGTCGGCTGCCTGTTCCAGCAGCTCGCCCCGGTGGGCCAGGATAAGTACCCGGTCTCCGGCACGCACCTGATCGGCGGCAACGGAGGCGAACACGATGGTCTTGCCGGTGCCGGTGGGCAGCACCAGCAGCGTGCGCAGACGGCCCTGCTCCCACTGGGCGTGGATGCTGTCCCGGGCGGCCTGCTGATAGGGACGCAGGGATTGGATGTTCGCCATCAGAATGCCCCCTGTGTCCAGCCCTGAGCGGGTGCGGCCTTAGGTTCCGGCGGCGGCAGGAAGCGAGTGACCTCGTTGCTCTGGCCGGTCTTACCTGCGTTGGGGCCGCTCTGCTTGGTGTACTCCCGGATGCCCAGACGGCACCAGCCCCGGGAACCCACCACCTCGTTCCAGTGGGGGCGGAAGGTCTCACCGCGTTTGCACTGGCCGATGCTCTCAAAGAAAGCACCCAGCAGGCCCTGCATTTTGGTGTGCAGGTACAGGCGGTCGGTGACGGTGGTGTCACCCTTGGCCCCGCCGAAGATCTTCAGGGTCAGCTTTGCCATGGAGCAGGGCGGCAGCTTGGCGCTGCCCTCAAAGCGGGCACGTTCCATGCCGGTGACCTCAAAGGCATAATCGCCCTCGGGCAGGAGCACGAACTCCTGCTGCTCGTTGGTGAATTCGTCGTCCCAGCTCAGGGCTCGGTCGGTGTTCATGTCATTCATAAGTAAGTTCTCCTTTCAATTGTCAAAACGGAATGTCACGGTTGTCCAGCACCATCTGGAGCACCTGGGGCCATGCGGCCACCAGACAGCCCTCTACGAAATCGGCCGGATAGTCCCGGATGGGCATATCCTCGGGGAAATAGCCCCGCTTGCCCACCACAGCCTGCAGCTCCTCCGGCGTGACGTTGTTTGCGCTCATCAGGGGAGCCAGCTTTTCCGGCACACCCAGTGCGATCAGGTCGGGCACCAGCAGAGCTTGTGGCACCGTCTCGGCGGGCGGTTCCGGCTGCGGGGCGGGCGCGGGCAGGATGTCGGCTTCCGGCTGGGGGCGCGGTTCCGGCCTCGGCTTTGGTGCGGGCGCAGGTGTGGTGCCGGGGATGCAGGCGGCGATACCGGCGTAATCAAAAGGCATCTCGTCGGGCAGACCGAAGCGGTTCTTGGCATCCCAGCAGGGGTGATGGGTGGTGTACATGACCCGGCGGCCGCCGGTGACCTTGTTTTTTGCGTTGGGGGCACTGCTGCTCTTTTCCACCACGGTCTGATAGTTGACAAAGAGCAGCATATCGCACCACTCCCGGATCAGCGGCTCTACCTGCTTGGTGGTCTTCATGGTCCAGCGGTCGTAGGAGCCAGCAGCGTCCGGCTGCTCGAACTTGGTAATGGCCGCGTGGGCAAGGATCAGAACATTGTGTCCGGTGTTCAGCACCTCTTCCAGCGCGTCCAGCAGCTTGCCGAACTCCTCTTTCAGGTAGGTGTAGCCCTTGCCGTAGCCAAAGCCCTCCAGCCCGTCCACCTTGGCCTTGGCGCAGACGGCATCAATGGCCAGCCGTTCGGCCCAGTCGGCGGTGTCGATGACCAGCGTGCCGCAGGGGATGCTGCCCTTGCGCACCTCGGCCACCTCGTCCAGCAGCATGGCCCAGCTGGTGGGCTGGGGCAGGCGCTTGATGTTCAGCCGCTTGGTGCCGCCCTCAGTGTCGATGAACACCGGGTCCGGGAAGTGGGAGGCAAAGGTGCTCTTGCCGATGCCCTCGGGGCCATACAGCACAGTCTTGACCGGGGAATCCTGCACCCCGGCGGTGATGGCATACTTGCTCATTTAGAACGCTCCTTTCGTCCAGCTTCTGGGCTGGGGCTTTTCGGTGACAGGCGGCTCGGTATCCTTTACCATGCCGTCCTCAATGATGATCTGGCACTCGCTACCGGTGGAGACCCGGGTGGCGATGGCCTGCAGGTGTTCTGCTTCCAACCAGCGGCCAAACTCGGTCAGGGTGGTCATGTCCATCTGCTCCAGCTTGTCCAGCAGCACAAAACCGCAGTCCGGGTTCAGGCGGCGGACGATGGCGGCGGCTACCCGCAGCTGGTCACTGCCGGACATATCCCGCCAGTGCTTGCCTTTATAGGTAAGGGCGCCGTCCTCCACGCTCAGCTCCGGCAGGGGCAGGTCGGCACCGTTCAGCAACGCCATGCGGTCAGCCCGCTTCTGGGTGATGGCTTCGGTCAGCTGGTCGTACTCGTCGGCGTACCGTGCAGCCTCGTCCTCGGCGCGGGACTTTTCCAGGTTGGCCCGGACCTTGCGGTTGGTCTCCTCGATGCCCCGGATGGATGCCTCTAGCTCTGCGGTGGATTCGTCCTGCAGGTTCTCGGCAGATTCCCGGGCCGTGCAAAGCGATTCGTTCACTTCGTCCTGCTCCTTCACCAGCAGCGCAAGGGTTTGTTCCAGCTGCGTGCGGCGATCTGCCAGCACACGGGCTTTCTCTTCCAGTCCGGCAAGATTTTGGCGCAGCCGCTGATTCTCGCCGTTGCGGGCCAGGATCTCCTGCTGCTGACGGATGAGGTCGGAGGCGCTGACCGGTTCTTCCGGGGCATCGGGGTAGGAGATCAGCTCCTCGGCAAAGTGCTTTTTCTGCTGGGCCAGCTGGCCGGTGAAGGTGCGCTTGTCGTACAGAGACTTGATCTCCAGATCCCGGACGTGCAGCTCGGTGCCGATGCCGATGATGCGCAGCAGGATGTCCGCTTTCTCCTTGTCGGATGCTTCCATGAAGCGGGGCAGGTCAAGGGCCAGCGGCTCGATAAAGGCATTGAGAAGCTGCTGGCCGCTGCGCCGCCCGGTGGGGTCGGTAACGGTCAGGGTGCTGTTTTTGCCCTTGCGCTCCACGATCACACCATTGGAAAGGGTGACCTTGAGATGGGCGGGAGCCACGGCCCCGTCCCGCTGTGCGGCATTGGGGCGGAAACGGTCGCCGCCCAGCGCCCAGGCAAGGGCATCCAGCACGCTGGTCTTGCCCTGATTGTTGTTGCCGCCCACGATGGTGAGCCCGGTGGGCGACGGCGTGAGTGCAACGGCTTTGATGCGTTTGACGTTTTCGGCCTCAAGGGCCGTGATGGTTACAGACATCTGGATACCTCCCCTTGGATCTGTCCGAGTGTGTGAATGAGCATATTGGTCAGCTGCTCCCGCTGTTCGGGCGGCAGCCTGCGGAGGGACGGAACCACCATTTTGCCGATGTTCTGGAGAGAGCGGTCGGCCAGCAGCACGTTGTCATAGGAGCTGTGGGCATCCTGTTCACTGCCGGAAGAGGCCTGTTCCAGCTGTGCCCGCAGGTCGGCAGTCATCTCAGCGGCCATTTCTCTGGCCTGACGCTCCACCTCTTCCTTGTCCACCACCGCGGTGATGGGCTGCTTCTTGAGTGCATCATTCTCGGCCTTGAGCTTGTCGCCCCGGAGCTTGGCCGCTTCGGCCACCTGCCGGGAACCCTCCAGCTGCTTCTCAGCCTCCTGCGCCCGGGTTTCGGCCTTGCTCTGCATCTTCCATGCTTCCTCTTCCCGGGCTTCGGCAGAGTCAGCGCGCTCTTTCAGCTGGGCGTTCTGCTCTTTCAGACCGCTGATGTCGGCAAGAGCGGATTCGTAGCGGCTTTCTGCTTCTTCCCGCTTTTCCGCGTCCTTAGAGGTCTTGGCTTCGGCGCTTTTCACCAGCTCCTTGAAATAGGCATTTTCCTTGCGGGCGTTCTGAGCGGACTTCTCGGCAGCATCGGCACGGTCTTTCTCGGCTTTGAGTTGGGCCAGCAGCTCCTGCACCCGCTGGCTGTCCCCGGCGGCTGCGGTGAGCTGTTCGGCACAGCCGGAGCGGGCGATGAGGTTCAGGTCTTTGCGGGTCAGGTTGGGCAGCTGTTTTAATTCCGCAACAGTTGCGGAATTAAAAGCCTCGCCGTTTTTGACCATAGTGCGGGCACTGCCCTCGCTCAGACCCTTGCTCTCGTACCACTTTGTCCATGTGCCGCCGCCATACCGGCCTGCCTTAGCGGTCAGAGCGTGGATCCGGGCAAGGTAGATGCAGGAGATCAGGTACTCGTCCTGTGCGGTGCCGTAATGCAGGTCGAACTGCTGGTCGGCCTCAGCGGCCTGCCCGGACAGCTCGCCCAGAGCGGAAAAGTCAAAACCGGGTGCCGAAGGCATCGGCACAGAAGAACCGCCCGCCGATGCGGCAGGGACCGATTCGCAGTTCTGCAGGGATGTCGCGGGGTTCGATGCGCTTGCATCCGCCCCGCTCTCCGAGGTGGTCGGCGTTGCCGCTGTGGCAGTCGGGACAGCATTCTCTGCCGTAGTCACAGCAGCATCCGCATTCTGGGCAGGTGTACATGAGAAAATCTCCTTTGCTTTTTTGATGTCAGCAAGAATCTTTTCCATTTCCTGCTGCGGTGTCATGTCCTTGCGGCTACCATTCGGAGTAAAGAACTGACCAAGCAGCTCTCTTTTTGCGGCAACGCCTTTCAGATTCTGGGTGCAGGTGATAGTCAGGCAGTAACGGCCATCGGATCCATAGTCCGATGCACGAATATCTTTGGAAAACGAGCCAAAAATCTCTCTGTCTGGATAAGTGTCTTTGATCCATGCGGAGACCTGAGACAGAAAGTCGAAGTCCAGACTATGCACTCGACAAGTGCATTTATCCTTGATAGAGCCAGCGAACTCTGACGCATAGGTGAGGGTCTTGCTCATCCGGCATTCGTAGCCCTGAGTCTCCCGGCTGACAGTTCTAGTACTTTCATCCCATTGATAGTTTCCGTGTGGCATGGCGTAGGGGCATCCCCAGCACTCATGGCCGGGTGCATAGCCGGATAGGCGGTTGCCAGTGGTACTGGCATCGGTGGATTTCTTCACTCGCCGTCCGCATTTGCAGATATAGGTGGTCACACCCTCACCTCCATCTCCTTCAGGCGGTCCAGCATCTCGGTCTGCACATCCTTGTTCATGGGCTGGATGTTGTTGCTCTTCCATCCGTAGCAGAGGATAGGTCCGTAAAGCTGGCGGCCTCGGTACTTCCGGTTGAGCAGGCTGGCGGGCTGGATGGGGCCATCGTACCGGCCCACGAACAGCACCGCCGGGGTGCGGGGCATCACGATCATCTCGCAGCGGGTGCCCAGCTGGTTCTCAATGGCCCACAGGCTGTCCGGCAGGGTGGTGACTACCGGCTCTTTGCCCGGCTCGGCTAAAATACCTTTCATTTGTAAAATCCTTTCTGATGTGATATCATCAAGGGTGATGGGGCTTGTGAATTCCATCACCCTTTGGGCTCGTCCGTGTTACCAGCACGGGCGGGCTCATTTGCTTTTCATGCGTCCCTCCGGTTCTGCCGGTACTCCGGCTCTTCGGTTCGGGCGTGGGTGCGGTCAACGCGGCCATAGCGACGGGCGTTCTGTTCACGATCCTGGGCGGCAAAGCCCAGCCGCAGGAACGCTACCGCTGCCAGAACCAGGCACAGGGCCGTGACGAACTGGCTGTCAGAGATGGAGCTGCCCAGCTGTGCACCGCCTTCGATGCCCATGCCGTACAGCAGACTTGCGGTACCGCTGGCAGCAGCCAGCCAGTACCAGACGCGGGATTTGATCTTCATGCGGTCTTTTCCTCCTTTGCGATTGCCGGGAAGAAATACTCCCCGATTTTTTCTTGCGGGATGTGTAGTGCTCTGCAGATGATGACGATCTCGTCACTCCTCCAAGGTTGTGTCCCCTTGAGCCGTGCGGTCATTGTGTTGGAGCTTACCCCAATCAGGGCCGCAAGTGCGCCCTGGTTGAGATCTTGGTCTTCTGCCAGACGACTGATTTTGAGATAGGGCTTCTTCATCTTGTTCACCTCCTTTCATGCGGCCCCGCCGGGGCGGGCATTCAGGGATTTCAGAGTTGCCACGAGCTTGATGCTGCGGGCGGCGGTCTCCATCTGCTCGAACGAAGCTTCGTCCATGTCTTTGCACATGTCATGGATGCGGATCAGCCGCGTCGCTTCCTGAATGGTCAGGCCGTAGGCTTTGGGGTTCAGGGTATTATTCTTGTTGCGTGCCATATGTAGCACTCCTTTCTGTGGGTGGCTCCCACGACGCCCCGAAGGGCGTTTCGACCTGCGCCAGAGGTCATCATCGGGTGGGTTGTGGATGGTGTCCTTCCCGTGCTATACTGGCGTAGGAAGGAAGTGTAAAAATGCTTGATGTAAAAACGCTGAAAGTTCTTAGATTTTTGAATGAGCACCCGGATGAAGCGTTTTCCGGTTATCAGATGGAAAAGCGCGGAGTGTCGGCAGACGATGAAACGCTGTATTGGCTGTACAAGCACGATATGGTTTCTCGATATCAAGATGAAGATGGCTATGTGGATCCTTATGACGGACCGGACTACATCTATCAAATCAATGCCGGCGGGCGTTCGGAATTACGCAGACAGCAGCACTTTGAAGAAACTGAAGAACGTGCGCAAAATGCAGAAATTCGTGCACAAAACGCAGAAATTCGAGCCCAAAAGGCAGAAGTTCGTGCAAGGATCAGCCTTGTAGTGTCTATCATTGCCGCTATAGTCACTTTGCTAAAGTAATCAGAAGGACGATGATGCTGAACACTAACGAAAGGGTAGAAAGAATATCTGCGGCCCTTTCTTTCTTTTTGATGCGCGCCCAGCGCTCCGCTTCGTCCCTTTCCATCTGGAGTTCAAGCTCCTCAATCCCGCGGTCAAGTTCTTCGGTTTCGCGGTCAAGTTGTTCACATTCTTCGGGTGTGCGCGGGTAGTGATCCATCTTTTTCACCTCCTTTGCGTTGACTTGGTTGACATTGATTTGCTAACCTTGTGAGAACAATATAGCACACTCTGTTAGATTTTTCAAGCCCGGGTTTTGAAAAATATCAAAAATAAATGTTGACACAGTTAGATTTACGGAATATAATACGAATTGAAGAGAACAGAAAGGAGGTGAACAAAATGAACGCAAGAATCGAAGCCGTCCGAAAACACGAAGGCTTGACACAGGAACAGTTTGCGGACAGAATCAATCTCTCCCGTAATTATTTATGGATGCTTGAAAATGGCTCTAGAACCCCCAGCGACCGCACAATTGGCGACATTTGCCGGGAGTTCGGCGTCCGGGAGGCATGGCTGCGTACCGGCGAAGGTGAAATGTTCGTGCAGGACACCCAGTCTGAGCGGGTGGCCGCCTTTCTGGCTGACCTGACCAAAGATGACAGCGACACCTTTAAAAAACGTTTTGTCGAAATGCTGGCAGACCTGAGCCCGGCGGACTGGGAGTTGCTGGAACGCATGGCCGAAAAATTGACGAAAAAAAAAGAGGAAAGTCCGTAAAGGCTTCCCTCGCATGGTGGCTGGCGGCTCATCCGATCAGGTGGCTTGCGTACACCCACACAAGCCGCAGCTGGCGGAAATCGGCTTTTTCCAGCAGTTTCAAAATGGCGTTGATGTAATCTTGTCGTGTCATTTTTACATCCCTCCTATACGTTTTCTGGTTCCTGCTTGCGTTATTATCTTAAAAGATTTTCATCGTTATTGCAAGGTGTTTTCCAGAAAAATTACCATAATCTTTTTGCAAATATTTTGCTGATGTGTACATATTGCACAAAACAATGCGCGCATATTACACAAAACCGCTAAAGAGCCGAAATGTGTTCGGGCTGGAAATATATGAGTTTTTCCCCCGCTTGCGCCGGTTCTGAGCTGAGAAATGGGCTTCAAATTATGGCAATGTGCTGAAAATGAAAAAACGCCCCGGTGTACCACCACCGAAGCGTTTGAATAAGCGGCTCGCTCCAAAGGAGGTCATCGCACACTCGACACTGCGATTATACCTCTTTTGGGCGGGCTTGTCAAAGTGTACCCAAAGGAGGTATTTTTTATGGGAATGCGAACCAACACCGCCCAGTGGCTGCCGAACCAGAACCGTTGGCAGATCAAGGTGCAGAAGGACGGGGTGCGCAAGACGTTCACCAGCGCAAAGCCGGGCCGTACCGGCCAGCGGGAAGCAAATGCAAAAGCAGATGCCTGGTTGGATGAGGGCATTTGCAGCACCACCAAGCGCTGCTTGGAGGTCTGGAACGAGTATCTGATCTCGGTGCGGGCCACCGCCGGCACAAGCTATGCCCAGCAGGTGGAGAAGTTCGGACAGAACTACATCCTGCCAGTGGTGGGCGACCGCCGGATCGGCGACCTGAATACGGGAATGCTGCAGGATGTGCTGAATCGGGCATACAAGGAAGGCAGCATGAATCCGCAGGCCATCCGAAAGAGCAGGGGAAACCTCTCTAAAAAAACATTACAGGGAATCCGGGCGGTTGAAGTCAGCTTTGTGAAATGGGCAAGGCAGCACAAATACACCGCCCTGCGGCCAGAGGACGAGGGGCTCACGGTACCCAGGGGAGCACGTCCAAAGGGCCGAAAGATCCTTCAGCCGGACGCATTGCGGGTCCTGCTTTCCACGGATACGCGCATCGTTCGTGGAAAGGTTGAACAGGATGTCAATATCCACGCCTACCGCTTTGCGGTCCTGACCGGCCTGCGCCCTGGCGAACTGCTGGGGCTGCGCGTGGGCGATGTGGAGGGCAACCGGCTGCATCTTGCCCGGGCCATCAATACCTTTGATGAGGAAACACACGGCAAGAACGAAAACGCTATCCGCACGGTGGTCCTGCATCCGCTGGCGGCTGCGGAACTCCACGCTCAGCTGCAGCAGCGGGCCTTTGAAGAGGAGCGGCCTCTTCGGGGAGATGATCCAATCTTCCTGTTGGAGAATGAGCACAGCCTCTATAACTACTGGCAGTTCTACCAGCGCAGCAACGGCATTGACCCGCCGGTCAGCCTGTATGAGCTGCGGCACACCTTTGTGAGCATCATCGAGGATGCTGTGTCCCCGGCAGAATTGCGCCGCATGGTAGGGCACAGCAAAAGTATGGATACTTACGGCTGGTACAGCCATGCTGTTGACGGCAGGGCCGACACGGCAGCAATGGCCGTTTCAGATGTTCTGGCAGAGTATTCTCCGCGTGCAAAATAACCCACTTTGCAACCCGTTTTTGTTCCTAAATGGTTGTGATAGCCGATAATTGATTTTTGGTGAAATTCAAAAAAATGCGCATGAATCCATCACAATTTCAAAGCGCATCCAGCGAATTGTGATAGTTGAGCTTGTTCGAATCC
>OHSE01000527.1_pt1 | contig 11664 bp, 15 predicted proteins | sample 1578531 | NCBI WGS metagenome assembly OHSE01 (sample SAMEA3879541, study PRJEB24766) | human gut metagenome | biome: human-associated habitat; feature: feces | place: USA | collected 1985/1987
GCGAGTCGCGCCCCGAGGTCTATTCGGCCGCCACGGTCAAGGATCAGGCGAAGATCTGCTTCGCCGATGCCGTCGAGATAGTCCGTGCTACCGACCTCAAGCACTACCTTACGCCGTTCCGCAACTCTATCGTTTATGAGGCGCGCGGCGGCATGATGAAGCCCTTGTCGTCGGACTATGGCACGCACGACGGTCTGAATCCTTCATGCGGCATCATCGACGAGTTCCATGCTCACCGCGACAGCGGAATGTTCGACGTCATCAAGTCAGCCTTCGGTGCGCGTCGCCAGCCGCTGATGTTCATCATCACCACAGCCGGATTCAACAAGTCGGGTGCATGCTATGCCTACCGCGAGAACGTGATTAAAGTACTGCGTGAGGTGAACGAGGACGATACGCTGTTCGGCATCATATATACGCTCGACACGAACGAGGAGTGGGACGACCCGCGCATGTGGATCAAGTCGAACCCTAACCTCGGCGTCTCACTCTCGGCCGACTACCTTGCCGACCAGGTGCGCGATGCCAGCAACCGTCCCGAGGCAGTGCGCAACGTAATGACGAAGAACCTCAATCTATGTACTTCTGTTTCACGAGAAGGACCACTTTCAGCTCCTACCCTACTTCTGGATCCCCGAGGAGCGGATGCTCGAAAAGATCCGCCGCGAGAATATCAACTACGACCGCTGGGTTGCTGATGGATACGTTACCGTCACGCCGGGCAACGTCATCGACTACGACTTCGTCAAGGCCGACATCCTCCGCCGGACGACCGACTACGACCTGCGCTCGTCGGCCTACGACCGCTGGAACGCCTCGCAGACAATTATAGACCTCCAGAACGAGGGCATGACCTGCAATCCCTTCGGTCAGGGTTACGGCTCGATGTCGGCCCCGACGCGCGAGTTCGAGAAACTGGTGCTCACGGGCCGCATCGAACATTTCGGCAACCCCGTGCTGCGATGGATGCTCGCCTCGACGGTCGTCAAGAGCGACCCGGCCGGAAACATCAAGCCCGACAAGGAGCGCTCGACGCAGAAGATCGACGGCATAGTCTCCTCGATCATGGCTCTCGGCGAGTGGATGACGGCACAGGCGGCCGACGAACGAAACCCATACGAAAACCGTGGATTATTGACTCTCTGAAACGATACGACGATGAACAGAAAGATGAATCGAAAACAGTACCGGCGCTATCATTCGCCGGTTATTTCGGCCGAACGCGAACGCATCGAGAAACAACTCTCGGCTCTGACGCCGCTTGCGCCCGATATGCGGCGCTTCCTCTCGTTCGAGGGCTTTGCGGAACTCTACCTCCGCATGCGCGACCTCTATCCGACGCAGTTGGAGGCTTACGAACGCCTCGAGGATTTTCACATCACCCTCACGGGCCGCCGTCGCTACTCGGAGTTCAGTTCGTTCCGGCGGGTGCTTAACCGCATGATGCAGGCGATGAGATAAGACGCACGGGCTTCGTGCCGACCTCCAGACCATAAAGCACTCCGAGCGAACTCGTGCGGCCCTGCTCGTTGACAGCATAGACGCTCTCGTCGGCCATCGATGCTATCGCGTAGTTGCGGGTTTGGGCTGTCTGCCAGCCAGTTCGGCGAACATTGCGGACGGCAAAGATCAGGATGCGCTGCTCGGTCAGTGCCTCTTCGACGGTGGACGAATAACGGCGGTAGATGGTACGTCCCAAGGCCCAGATCACAGGATGACGAGCTTTCAGCAGGAGTTCAAAGACGGATTTTTCGAGCGGTGACTGGAAGCCGCTGATTACGACGCGGTCGGTTGCGCAACACGCCTCGGCCCAGCGCAAGGCCTGCTCCTCGACGGCCGGCGAGACGACGCGCGAGGCGAAGAAGGCGACGGTGGGTTTGTCGAGCAGGGAGAGGTTTCCCGTGTAGTCGTATCTGAAGTCCATAAAAAACGTGGGTTGCCGCATTGACTTACCACGCATTCAGGCCTTCGCTGCCCCTCTCGAAATAAGCAACACGGACAGCCCACGCGAAACGCATATTGCACATAGCGCGCCAATAGCACACCGATGCAATATATACGTTCACGGAGCGTCCTGTCACATTTCTTTCGAGAGATCAAAGTTGCGAAGTTTGAATGCGAAAGAAAACGTAACGAAACGTTCGTAATATGTTAGTTCCGCGGATCGGCACGGAACCATCTACAAAAATAGGCAATTAAATCGGAAAACCGCCAACGACCGTCGATTTTTGCGATGCAATATTTCATATGACCCAAATTTATATTATATTTGTGTGAAATATTTGTTCAATATGAATTGGATCTGGGATAATAAAGAATGGCTGTTTAGTGGCGTTGGCGTTACTATATTGGGCGGTTTTGGACTTTTTAAATTTTTCCAAAAAAAAGATAGACCGCAGCAATCTCAAAAACAGACGCAGTCACAGACTGTAAATGTAAATTTGATAGCATCATCCAATAGCCAACAAACAATTAGTCAGGAATATGCATCAAATGAGGAAATCAAGGCGAAAACCCATATTTTGTTTATTGACGATGAAAGGTTCAGTATGATCAACATTTTACGAAAAGCTGGATGGAATGTTGAATATAAAAAGAATTCGATAGATCCGTCTGATAAGGCAGTCTTATCTGCGGATATCATATTTGTTGATATTAATGGTGTTGCAAGTGAGATCTTTCGCAATCAAGGATTGGGTTTGGCTGCAGAAATTAAAAAAAAGCACCCAGAGAAAAAAGTAGTTATATATTCTGCAGAACCAAATGGTGATAGGTTTGATAGTGATTTGCGCAAGGTCGATTCATGTTTACCTAAGAATGCGGAACCTATAGAATTTATAAATCTGATAGAGGAATACACTCATTTGTAGTATGGAAATAAAAATATTTTCAGCACAAGGAGAGTCGATAATTGACTCTCTTTTATCATCTAATCAATGCATTGAGTGTATACTTTCACAACATCATGATGGATATGCGCATATTACATGTAAATTAGATGCAAAACAAAAAAGAATAGCATATAACAGAAACCGGCACGGTGAAATTTATTGTTGCAGTGGAGATAGTAAAACAACTAATTTATTCAAGGCCGAGGTTCAGACTACAATATATAGCATAAAGTCTCTTGTTGATTTGTATGAGAAAGTGCGGCAATATGCTGTATCTGAGTCTTCTGCTCGAGTAAACCGTGTTATCCATAATCTAAAAAGTATTAATGCTCATGCAATGCAGGATTTATATGCATTAGTACCTCAAGATCAATTGGTAAAAAACATTCGAGAGAATTCAAATATTGTTGAAGCAGCGATCAAACAAAATAGCCGACAGGCCGCTTTGACATTTTTTAAAATGGCAAAACTTAACCTAAGTATCAAGGCTGAATTCTCAATATATGAAAAGCTGTTACAGGGAAATGTGAAGCTTGAAAAACGAAAGACTAACATTCGGGATGTTATAATGATAGTTATGTATATGTTTTTCAATGATTTTAACGAGAAAGATGTATATATAGATGTTGAAAATTACTATGAAAAGGTGAATATAGATTTTGAGTCTTTCCAAGTCGCCATATACCATATCATAGAAAACGCAGCAAAATATATTGCTCCTAATACTAATGCCAGTATAAAATTTAGAATTGAGAAAAATATCCAATATGTGATCTTCGAGATGACGAGTTTGTATATTCATCCAGATGAGGAAAAGGCAATATTTAATGAAGGATATTCTGGTCTGTGGGCAAAACGTTTAAATCAAGCGGGTAAGGGAATAGGAATGTATAGAGCCCGACGACTGATTGAATTAAATAAAGGGAGTTTGTCTATTGAAGCAGGAGAGGTTATAATGAAACAGAATGGGGCAGAATATGCTAATAATAGATTTATAATTACACTACCAATCGGCTGATATCAGAAAGAGACAAAAGTCTGTTTATTACCGGTGCCGCTTCATTAAGTTTGCTGCAAAGCAAATTTAATGAAGCGGTTTTCTTTTTGGCGGCGCAAAGAGCGGCGCGACATCTCCTCGGCCGAGTTCGAGGCCGCCGTGAACAAGGTCATCTCGGCAGATACGGTCGCCGATGCCACCCGTGAAGTGTATATCACCGAGGAGGGTGCACTGAACCTTACGGCCGTATGGGCCTGCGTGCGTATTCTTTCCGAGACGGTAGGGACATTGCCGCTCCATCTTTACCGGCGCACGGAACGCGGCCGCGAACGACAGTACGGACATCCATGCCACCGACTGGTACAGGTCCCCAACAGCCACGCCACACGTTTTGATCTGATGCACCATCTGATGATTTCGTGCGCGCTGTGGGGCAACGGCTACGTCCGCATCTTCCGCTACCGTCATTATCGTCCGGAGCGGCTGCTGTTCCTGCATCCGGCACGTGTCGAACCGCTGCTCACCGATAACGACGAACTCTTCTATCGGCTCGACACGGGAGAACTGCTTCCGAACGACGACATGATTCACCTGCGTGGGCTTTCGACCAACGGCTACAAGGGGAAAAGCCCGATAGCCGTGCATCGCGACAACCTCCAACTATCCGTCTCGGCACAACTCTACGGTAAACGCTTTTTCGATCAGGGCGGCAACATGTCAGGCGTCTTCAAGTATCCCTCGACACTCAAGCCCGAGGCCTACCAGCGCCTGAAAAAGGACTTGTTGGCCCAATCAGTCGGGCTGCACAACGCCCACGTGCCACTGCTCTTAGAAGGCGGCATGACCTACGAACGCATTTCGATTCCGCCGGAGGATGCGCAATTCATTGCCACGCGCAAGTTCCAGAAGACGGAGATAGCCACCATTTACGGTATTCCGCCCCACATGATTGCCGACCTCGAACGGGCCACGAACAACAACATCGAGCATCAGGGCATGGAGTTCGTGCAATACTGTCTGATGCCGTACCTGGTTCGTATCGAGGAAGAGTTCAACCGCAAACTGCTGCGCGAGGAAGAGTTTGGCGAATATTACTTCCTCTTTGGCTTGAACGGCCTGCTACGCGGCGATGCCAAGACTCGTTCGGAATACTACAAGAACATGAACATCGTCGGAGCGATATCAGCCAACGAGATCCGCGCTCTGGAGGATATGAACGCCTATGAGGGAGGCGATACCTATTTCGTGCAGATGAACATGCAGACAATCAAACATGCGATATATGGAGAAGAGAACAACGCCGGCTGATGGCCTTGAAATCCGGAGCCTCGTGGGCGACCTGCACATCGAGAGCCGAGATACGGGTGCGGCAGGTCGGACGATCGTCGGTTATGCCGCGAAATTCGAGTGCTGGAGCGAACCGATCATGGGCTGGTTCCGCGAGAGAATTGCACTGGGTGCCTTCGATGGGTGCGACATGCAGGACGTTATCATGTGTTTCAACCACCGCGACGATGCGATTCTGGCCCGCACGACGAGTGGGACGCTTCGTCTGGAGGTTGACGACGTCGGACTGCGCTTCGCATTCGAAGCGCCGCATACGACCGTGGGCAACGACATGCTGGAGTTGGTGCGGCGTGGCGACGTATCGAAATGCTCGTTCCGCTTCGGCGTGAAGGAGGACGTGTGGCAGTATGCCGATGCACGGAACGGCCTGGATCTGGACGAGCGGACGATTCTGCGCTTCTCGCACGTAGTGGATGTCTCACTGGTCACCTTCCCAGCATATCCGGCCACCGAAGCATCCGTACTCCGTCTCGAAAAGCGCAAACAGGAGTGGCTGCGCGAGCAGACTACGCAACCAAGTCGATTTATTCCTGAAAATGAACGCCGTCTGCGATTTTGTGATTTTCTCAGAATCGTTAATCGGGGATAATCTGAAATTCGTATCTTTGTAACAGCCGTCGGATATTCGACGGCTGTTGTCGTACACTCAAACAAATAAACAGTAATGAAACTGCAGATACCCAACAAAGAGGTCCAAGAGCTGTTAACCGATCGCACATTTGATTATCCCAAATATGCGACACAGATTATGAATCTTGCGAACCAAAATGCACAAGGCACACGCCCAAATGTCGTAGGACAAATGAGCGAGCTCATTCAAGAGTTCGGATCCGGCTCGATGTCAGAATGGGAAACATGGTACAAGACGGGACACCCTGATGCCATAGAGATTGCTACGGATCGTGTATATCGAATGATCGAGATGCTCAAAGAAAGCATCCGTACTATCGACAGGACAATGGTACAACGGTGGATCGAAGAACTTGTAGTCGTCAAAACCTATTGCGGGCTCAAATTTCAGGAAGCTATTCTCCGCAAAATTGCAGAAGAACGGCATGTTGAATATCGGTTGGCTTCACCGGAAGAAGAGGCTCAGGGTGTCGATGGTTTTATCGGAGAGCAGGCCGTAAGCATCAAACCCGTGACGTACCGTCAGATGAACGAACTTCCGGAACATATTGACGTCCCAATCATTTATTATGATAAAAAGAAGTCGGAGATAGTTGTTGAATATAATTTTTAGTCTTATGCCATACACAGGAGGACCATTAAACCCACTAAATGGGAGGATGGGTATATCTGCTCCGGAGAATAGCGTTCCGGTTATGAAACTTATTCGCATACATCATCCTAAAAGTAAGGAGGAGCTAGTAGAATTAATTAAATGGCATTCCGAGAATAAATGTGAATGCGGAATTATTAGCAAAGGAACCATTGAACAGTTTGGGAAGAATCTATATGAAGCTCAAAAAATTGAATGGGGAGAATATAGATATACATTAACAGAATGCATCCAATGGGAATATGATTTATTTGTTCTGCAATCTTTAAAAGGAGCATTAGTTGAGGATCGTGCAATTGAGATGTTATCAACACAGTTGGATCCTACTAAATATATCTTTACTCCTGCTGACGGTTATATGGATGAAGAATTGCGAATAGATATTATTGTTAAATACAACAATAATATAATTGCCGGTATACAGGTTAAGCCATTGACTTTTTTGATGATGAGAAGAGAGGTGATTACGTATAATACCATGGCCAACCAAAAATGGGACAAACCTGTACTTTATCTATACTACGATGAAGATGAGAAGTTTGAAAATATAGAAGAAGTAAAATCTCGTCTAATGTCTATTTCAATTTAAATATGCCCTAAAAAGTAAGCGCAATCTGTGTGCCTGCGGGAACAGAAGCCGGTTGTTTTCTGTTCCCGATTTTTATTTTCATGCACGCTGGTGCCGTCGCAGCATATTCTGCTGTAAAATTATGCTTGTCTCCGGAAATGGATGACAGATAAACGAATCGCATGTCCGTTTCCTGCGATGTCATGACCGGCATATCAAGATATTCGTTATAGTGTTTGATCTCCTTGCTCTGCATGCGTTCGGAAACGAATCGTTTGTGTGCAGTAATTCTTCTGTCTATTACGTCGTTCATTTCGGCGACTGAAGACGACAGAATATTGTCGGCGATAATTTCAATAAACTTGTCGTCGATTTCATATCCGATACTGTTCCGGTTGCTCATAATGGCAGCCAAAGTCGTGGTTCCTGTTCCGAGGAAGGGATCCAGTACCGTATCTCCCTGCAGGGAGTACATGTTGATCAACCGATAAGGAATCTCCAATGGATATGCAGCACTGCGATCACGGCTGTCAGCGGAAATCTTTTGTTTCGTTCCCTTGATGTTGTCCCAAAGATCGGAAAACCAGACATTGCGTTCTTCCCAGAAAAACGAACTTTCACGTCGCCGCTGTTTATCTTCGCTCGTTTTGAATTCGCGCTTTCCTCCCTTGCGGAAAATAAGGATCCATTCGTGCTCCAGTGTCACATAGGCACCGGCCGGCAACATGCCGGACCCCATGAACTTGTTCGGGGCATTCGTCTGTTTGCGCCAAATGATATTGGGAAGGTTGACGAATCCATGCGAAATGAAGTGACTGATGATTCTCGAATGGTTGGAATAGAGCGCAAAATTTCCGTTGATCGTCCGGGTGGCATCTCCGATATTGATGCAGGCTATGCCTCCCGGGACAAGAACACGGGCGACTTCGTCCCATACCCGATCCAGCTCGGCATGCATGAGCTCGAATGCAACATCCGCCCGATTCTCCTGTAAAGCAACAAGCGTATCGGGATTTTGGGCGCCGAAAATCTCATCCCACATTTCAATCATGGGGTATGGCGGCGACGTAACAACCAGTTCGACCGAATTGTCGGCCACTTTGCTCATTTGTTGCGCGGCTCCCGTATATATGTTGTGCTTTGTTTTCATACGACAAAGATAATCCTTTTATTCCGATATATACGTTCTATCCTCTCAATTTATCCCGATGCAGGAATTCCAGATATAGAGTGCGACAATGTTTCGCCCGGGAGCGACTGGGTGGGATTAAGTTTGCCTGTGAACGAAACGAAAAATCTATGAGCAAACTGAAATCCCTCAAAGAGAGCCGCGCGGCGATCTTCACGCAGATTGACGAACTGCGCACGGCAACCGACGGGCGCGAAATGACCTCCGAGGAGGAGGCCCGGTGGCAGCAACTGCTTGCCGACTACGAGAAGGCCGATCGTACCGTCGAGGCCGAGGAGCGTTACGTGGAGATCGAACGCCGGCAGGCCGAGCGTCAATACGCTATCCGCGAAGCGACTGACAATGGCTCCGGTCAGCAGGCTGATGAGTATCGTTCGGCGTTCCGCGATTACCTGCAACACGGCGCCACGGGTGTATCTCCCGAAAGCCGTTCGCTCTTCGAACAGCGGGCCGGTCTCACCGGACTTTCGGCCGGCGTTCTTGTTCCGGCAACGCTTGCCGAGAACATCGAGGTGGCACTGAAAGCCTACGGCGGTATGTTCGAGGCCGGCACGATCCTCACCACGACCTCGGGCGGCGATCTGATCCTCCCGACGGTGAACGACACGGAGTCGAAGGCAACGGTCGTGGCCGAGTACCAGCAATCGACCAAGTCGGCACCGTCGTTCGGCTCGGTGACCCTCAAGGCCTACACCTACCGCACGCCGATTGTCCCCGTATCACTCGAACTGCTGCAGGACTCGGCCTTCGACCTCGAAGCGCTGCTGTCGGGACTGTTGAGCGACTCGTTCGGCCGCGGCATTAATGCAGACCTCACCTCGGGCAACGGCACAGGCAAACCTTCGGGTATCGTGGGTGCCGCTACGGCCTGCAAAACGGCACCGGCAGCCTCGGCTGTCACGCTTGACGACATCATCGAACTGGTCAAGGGTGTCGACACTTCCTATGCGCGCAACGGCCGGTTCATGTTCAACCGCAACACGCTCTGGGCGCTGGTCAAGATCAAGGACTCGACGGGTCGCTACATCTGGCAGGAAGGTGCGCGCGACGGTACGCCGCCGACGCTCTTCGGCAAGGGGTATGTGCTGAACGATGATCTGGAAGACATCGGTGCCGGCAAGACCTCGGTGCTCTTCGGCGACCTGTCGAAGTATCGCATCCGCATGGTAAAGTCGTTCCGCGTCATCCGGCTCAACGAACTGCTTGCGGAATACCTCTCGATCGGACTGTTCGGCTTCGCGCGTGTAGATGGCGTGCTGCTCGATGCCGGTACGCATCCGGTTCACAAACTGGTCCACAAATCCGCATAGAAGATGCGTGTTCTCGAGAACGGTGAGCCGCCGATAACCATGGACCTCGCCCGGCAGCACCTGCGGGTAGGCAGTGCCACCCATGACGATACCCTGATTGCTGCGAAACTCGACATGGCCGTTGCCGTGGCCGAGGACCTGACGGGACGTTTCATCCAGCAGCGGAGAGTTGAAGTCGAAGCGACGCTTCCCGTCGTCGAGCATCCGACGCTCCGGCTGCCCGTCCCGACGACGGCCGTCGAGCGGCTCACTGCCTCTCGTGAACCTCTTTCCGACGACCTGTGGCAACTGCATGCCAACGACTACACGGCCTGTCTCACGTTCGATGCCTTCTGCGGTGGCATGCAGATTTCGGCGACACTGCTTGTCGGCTATGACGAAGAGAGCCTTCCTCCAGCCATTCGGGCCGCCGTGCTGCTTATTCTGGGTACGCTCTACGACAACGAATCGGACGCTCTGGTTGGCCGTTCAGTCTCCGAACTGCCACTCACGGCTGAAAAACTCCTGCTTCCGTGGCGGGTAACCCCATATGGCGATGTTTGACCACCGAATCGAAATCCTCGAATACGTCGAGGAGCGCGACGCCTACAACGATCGTACGCAACGTCTGCGGAGCGTGGCCGTCTGCTACGCACAATATACCGAAGCCGGTGGTCGCGAAAACCTCTATGCGAGCCGTGTCGTTCACGAAAACGAGGCGGTCTATACAATCCGGTGGATTCCCGACCTGCGTCCCGATATGGTTGTCCGCGACGAAGGAATACTGCGGCACATCACCTCCATCCACGCCGAGGGCCACCGCTGGCGACTTCACATCAAATGCAGGAAAAGCGATGCTGACACTGAAAGTTGACGGTTACGTCGAAGCCAAACGCATTATGGACCAACTGCCCAATAACATGCAGAAGCGGATGCTGCTTACGGCGCTGCGCACCTCGGCACAACCGATGCTCCGCACGGCAAAGGGTCGCGTTCCGGTACGCACGGGACGTCTGCGCAGGCAACTGCGCATCGTACGCTTCCGCGACCGCAATGCGCCCAGGTCGGAGGTGGATGTTGCCGTCAAGCCGGTCTTCGAGCGCACCAAACGTAAGGGAGCCGTAAACCAATATTACGGCAAGTTTATCCACGAGGGTACGAAGAACCCGCGAACCTCGCGCAAGGGACGGCTGCTCGTCTTCGAGAACGAACGCGGCGAGAAGATCTTCACGCGAAGCGTGCGCGGTCTGCGTGCCGTTCCTTTTCTGGAGATTGCCTACACGCAGGAATCGGAGCGTACCGTGGCGCTCTTCGGCGATGCGCTGGCCGCGGCCGTCGAGAAGTTCGTCGTCCGCAACTTCAAAGCCGTATCGCCATGACCGATTTCAAGACCCGCCTTATCGCCCTGATCGAGGCTGCCGTTCCCGAGTTGCAGGGGCGCGTGCAGGCCGGGGCCGTCGATGCCCGCACGCCGACACCGTTTGCGGTCTTCACCGTTCCGGAGGAGACCCCGGTCCGTACGCTGCACGGCATTGCGGGCTATGTGACCACCTTCGAGGTTGCAGTCTGTGACGGCCGCTATGCTGCCGCCGAGCAACTCAAACACCGCATCATCGCGGCGCTGGAGGGCGCCGGGTTCGAGGGGCGCCGCAGTTACCTCCGCTCCTCGGCCACGGAATACTATGCCGACGGCGACCTGCACGGCATCACTCTTACCTTTCGAATCATCTGAACACAAAACAACAGACGCTTATGCCGGAATCCATTGGAACGAAAAAGATTATCCAGGGCGAGGACATCATCCTGCTTGTGGATGAGAAGACGACGCTTCATGCCACGTCGCACACGCTGAAGGTCGATCTGGAGATGAAGGAGCTGCGCACGAAGGACACCAACGGCAAGGAGAAGGCTCCGGGCGATATCTCGTGGTCGGTAGACGGCGACGGGCTGGTGGTACTCGACGACTCGATCGAGAATGCCCACTCTTCGGAAGACCTGTTAGGCATCGTCCTCTCCAAGAAACTGGTCGACGTGGTCATCAAGTCGCCGCTCACGGGCCTTGTAAAGATGTACACGGGCAAGGCCTACATCACGACCTTTT
>OHSE01000536.1_pt1 | contig 11424 bp, 8 predicted proteins | sample 1578531 | NCBI WGS metagenome assembly OHSE01 (sample SAMEA3879541, study PRJEB24766) | human gut metagenome | biome: human-associated habitat; feature: feces | place: USA | collected 1985/1987
GCCGCCCACCCCGCCGGAGCAGCCGCAGTACAGCGCCCCGGAGCAGCCGGAAAAGCCCCGCCGCAAGAAGAAATTCAATGGCAAAAAGCTGGCACGCAGCGCCGTGGCGCTGGTGCTGGCAGCAGCCATGGGCTTTGCGGGCGGCTTTGTGGGTGCAAAATACGGCGGCGGCAGCAAGGTGGTCATCCAGCAGGTGGAGCGCCCTGCCAGCTCTGACAGCAGCACCGACAGCACCGGCAATTCCATCAGTGCCACCAGCGGTACCGGCCTGAGCACCGCACAGGTAGCTGAGATGGTCAGCCCCAGCGTGGTGGTCATCACCACCGAGCAGGTGGTCTACTCCCAGTGGTCGTGGTACGGCCAGAGCCAGGTGGAGAGCGGCGCCGGCAGCGGCGTCATCATCAGCTCGGACGGCTATATCCTCACCTGCGCCCATGTGGTGAGCGGTGCATCCAACATCACCGTGAGCATCGGCGACAAGGATTACCCCGCTACGCTGGTGGGCGAGGATACCACCAGTGATATCGCCGTGGTGAAGGTCGATGCTACCGGCCTGACCCCTGCCACCGTGGGCAACAGTGACAGCCTGAAGGTGGGCGAGAGCGTCATGGCCGTGGGCAACCCCCTGGGTGAGCTGGGCGGCACCGTGACCAGCGGCATCGTCAGCGCCCTGAACCGCAGCGTCAGCATTCAGGGCTCCAGCTCTGTCAACACCATGTCCCTGATCCAGATGGATGCCTCCGTCAGCCCCGGCAACTCCGGCGGCGGCCTGTTCAATATGAACGGCGAGTTGGTGGGCATCGTCAATGCAAAGTCCTCCGACAGCGATGCCGAGGGTCTGGGCTTTGCCATCCCGGTAAATGACGCCGTGAAGGTGGCGCAGGAGCTGCTGGAAAACGGCTATGTGACCGGGCGTCCCTATCTGGGCATCAGCTACTATGCCGTGACCGACGCCCAGACCGCCGCCCAGCTGGGCGTGAACGCCTACGGTGTCTACATCGTGGAAGTGGTCAAGGGCGGCCCTGCCGACAAGGCAGGCCTGCAGGCCGGTGACCGCATCGTGAGCGTAGACGGCAGCGAGGTGGCCACCCAGAGCGACCTTGGCACCCTGATGCAGAACCACAAGGCCGGTGACACCATCGAGATCACCGTCGCCCGCGGCGGCCAGATGCAGACCGTTAACGTCACCCTTGGCGAAAAGGGCGCAGATAACAGCTGAAAAATAGCATAAAGAAAGCGAGAGCCGGTGGCTTGTAAGCCGCCGGCTCTCGTTTTGGTTTAAGGATATAAAAAAGAGAATGTCAAAAACAAAGGAGGGATTCAGAAGTAATATTCACTGGAACCGATGAAAGGTACGCGATCCCAGTTCTCGTCCTGCAACACGCCCTGTACGGTCAGGATTAAACGGGCAGGATCGGTGGTCGATTCATAAACAGAACATTGCGCATGTTCTACATACCAATGGGGAACCGCTTCCTGCTGTGCGGCCAGAAGGGTGGCATTGCGGTTCGGCTTTGCCTGTACGCTGAACCAATCCGTGGCGGTTTCGTACTGCGTACTGCCATCCGGCAGCTTTTTCAGGATGATCGGCAGATGGGCTTCAAAAGAAGCGTTTTCAACTTCAAAGGAAAATGCCAACGTGCCATATTGCCTCTGTGTGCCATCCGCAGTGATCTCGGTGCGGGATTCAATAAACTGCGCGGTCTGCACGCCAAAGGACACCGTGGCAGAGGAACGGTTTGTGCTTTGCGGCTCTTTTGTGGCAAAAGCATAAACGGAAAACGATGCCAGCAAAACTGCTGTGCACAGGAGCGCACCAACGACCCGCTTTAACATAAAATTACGCATTGTTTTTCCTCCGTTGTAGAACAAGAAGATTATAGATCATAGGCATTAACATTGGAAACATCAAGACTTCTGCATGGGAATCCCTCTTTTCTGTAAAATGTTTTTACTGTATCAAAAATAGCAGGGCTATTTATATTTGTCAATCATGCTTTTTGGTGAATAGTATTTGCAACAAATAACTTTGTAGATATAATCAAAATACCAATACCGGAATTGGAGAAAATGCCATGGGGGTCTCTGAAAATTTATAGCAGTTTGCGTTTTTAATGCACAAGCAACATCCGCAAACTGCATATCGCAAATATGCCATTTCCCTCCACGACCCCTCCTGTGAAAAAGTAAATCGGGAAAATCCGCAGATTTTCCCGATTTACAAATTACAAATAATTTTTCCGCTGATGATGCGCAAAGCGAACGCGGCGCGCATTCAAATCGTCTTACACCGCACCAAAAATAGTGGCGCTGTAGGGCGCAAGGGTGGTTTTGTTTGTAAAAACGTGGCTGGGGCCGCGCCACAGGCTGGAAGAAGTGCCGTCGCTCAGCAGCTTCCACTGCCCGGCGGGCAGGGAGACGGTGCAGGCGGTTTCGGTGGGATTATAAAAGACGCACAAAGCGCTCCATGCTGCGCCGTCGCCCCAGACGGAGGGCAGCATCCAGCCCACCAGCGGCTGCTCCAGTGCAAAGAACTGCAAAGCCTCCGGGGCGTGACGGTCGGTGCTGCCCAGCCGGGGAAAGGCGGCCCGCAGCGCCAGAAGCCCCCGGTAGTAGTCCACGAGGGCGTGGTACTGCTCGGCGCGGTTCCAGTCCAGCCGGTTCAGGGCGGGAGAGGAGCGGTAGCTGTTGCTCACGCCCTTTTTGGTGCGGGCGAACTCCTCGCCCGCCTGCATGAAGGGCAGGCCGAAGCTGGTCAGATAGATGCCCGCTGCCAGCCGGTTCTGCGCCAGCGCCACGGTGTCCCGGGCGGTGAACTCCGGTTTTTCGTACCGGACACAGAGCAGTTTGTCCCACAGGGTAAAGTTGTCGTGGGCGGAAACGTAGCTCACGATTTGGCTGGGCGCGTGGGGCGGCAGACGGTCGCTGCGGCACCATGCCGCCACCGCTGCGCCGATATCCCAGAAACTGCCGGGCTTGCCCTCCACATAGCCCGGCTCCCGGGCATCGAAGCAGCCGCCCTTGATGGCGTCCCGGGTGTCATCGCAGAAGATGCCCACCCGCTCGTTGAGCATGGCAAGGTTCGCCTTGTTGGCCTCGTACCGGTGCAGCTGGCTGGCACCGCCCTGCCACGGCTCACCGTATAGCAGGATATCCCGCCCGCCGGGCAGGGCATCCAGCGCAGTGCGCACCGCATTGATGCTCTCGGCATCGTACAAGCCCATCAGGTCGAACCGGAAGCCGTCGATGTGGTACTCCTTCGCCCAGTAGAGGATGGAGTCGATGAGGTACCGCCGCGCCATGGGGCGCTCGCTGGCAAACTCGTTGCCGCAGCCGCTGCCGTTGGAAAAGCTGCCGTCCGGGTTCTGCCGGAAAAAGTAGTACGGCACGGTGCTGTTCAGGGGGTTCTCGGTGCGGTAAGTGTGGTTATACACCACGTCCATCACCACCCCGATGCCCGCCGCATGGAGGGCGGCGATCATCTCCCGGCACTCCCGGATGCGCACCTCGCCCCGGGTGGGGTCGGTGGAGTAGCTGCCCTCCGGTACATTGAAGTTGGTGGGGTCGTAGCCCCAGTTATACTGCCGCAGCAGGGGTTTTGCCTCGTCCACGCTGCCAAAATCAAAAATGGGCATCAGCTGGACGTATTTTACCCCCAACCGCTTGAGGTAGTTCAGGCAGGTGGGGTGGATGCCGTCGCCGTGCAGGGTGGTGCCCTGCTGCGTAAAGGCCATATATTTGCCCCGCCACGCCGGGCGCACCCCGCTGGCGGCATCCTGCGAGAAGTCCCGCACGCTCACCTCCCACACGGCACGCTGCGCCGGGGGGATAGTGGGGCGCACATCCCGCTCCCACCCGGAGGGTGCGGTGCGGGCAAGGTCTACGATCATGCTGCGCACGCCGTTCACCCCCGCCGCCCGGGCGTAGGGGTCGCCGGTCTCGTGGGTGACGCCGTCCACGGTGACGGCAAAGGTATAGTAGCGGCCGTGCTGCTCCCCGGGCAGCCAGACGCTCCACACGCCCTGTGCGCCGCGCACAAGGGGTTTTGTGCCCAGCACGGCACCGCCGTCTCCCTTATGGTATAAGGTCACGGTGACTGCTTCGGCGGTGGGAGCCCACAGCCGCAGACAGGTGCCGCCGGGGGTGTAGTCCGGCCCAAGGGGGCCGGTATAGTAGTTTTCGCGGTGGAAGGGTTCGTTTTCAAACAGTGTTTTCCAATGGGCAGGCGTTTTTGCAGCCATGGTCAGTTTCATTCCTTCTTAAAAGATTCGTTATATTCAGTGTATCGGACAACAGGCTTTTTTTCAAGAGGGAATCGACGTTTACCATGGAAATCAACTTTCCGCAGGAAACCAGCGCGGCAGCTGCCGTTTGCCGTCACGACCCCTCCCCGTGAAAATGGGGTTCAGAAACGCCCGCAGGCGTTTCTGAACCCCGAAATTTAAAATTATTTTTCTGCTGAACATGGCCAGAACGCAAGCGGAGGCCATTTAAAATCGTCTCACTCCAGATACATCCGCCGCAGCCGCATCAGGCGGGCGGGGGTCAGACCGTATTCGGCCTCCAGATAGCTCTCGGCGCTGCCGTAGTCCTGCCGGATGGTGCGCAGCACAAAGGGCGCAGTCTCCGGGTCTACCCCGGCAGAAGTCTGCCAGCGCATCCGCTGCGCCGGGTCGGCGGCGATCTCCGCCGCATGGTCAGCCATGGCCTTTTCGATCTCGGCGGCGCGGCAGAGGTTGGTGCGGGCGTAATCTGTGCAGATGGTTTCGTCCGAGGCACCCAGCGCCAGCAGAATCAGCATGGCGGCTACGCCGGTGCGGTCCTTGCCCGCCGTGCAGTGGAACAGGATGGGCGTCTCGCCGGCTTCCAGCGCACGGAACAGCTCCTTGAAGGCCTTGTTGCCGGTGAGCATCTGCCGGTATATCAGCTGGGTGAGGTTCGTCCCGGCGGGGGCGTTCTGCACCAGCCGCTGGATGTCGTTGGGCGAAAAATCGATCTCCTGCCCGGTGGCGTCCCGCAGGCCGCAGATCTGCACCAGTCGTGCGCCGTCCGGCACATAGTCCGGCAGCTTTGCGGCTTCCGCGCCGCTGCGCAGGTCAAGGATGAGCCGCAGCCCCAGCCCGTCCAGCCGGGCGCGGTCGGCTTCGGTAGTCAGCCGCCCGGTGGGGAAACCCCGGTAGATCTGTCCCCACTTTACGGTTTTGCCCTCGTCGGCGGGGTAGCCGCCCAGCTCCCGGAAGTTGTTGCCGCCCGCAAAGGGCAGCTGGGTGCCCGGGGCGGGATGCTCCGGGGCAGACTTTGCGGTGGAGCTGGAAAGCACCGGTGCGGTGTAGAAGGGCTTTGCCGGGCGTCCCCGGCGGGGCGGCAGGCTGGCGGTGCTGCCCAGAACCTCTAACAGGTAGCTGCGCAGCAGGTCGATATAGGCAGAGCTGGTGTCCCGCCGCTGCACCAGTGAGACGCACAGCGGGGGCATATCCTCCAGCAGCACGTCCCGCACCCGGTCCAGCTCCCGCCGGGCGCCGGGCTCGTAGCGGGTCAGGCAGGTGCACAGCTGCTCCTGCACCAGATAGTAGGCCTGATAAAAGCTGGGGCCGATCTCGGCGTTGGGGGCAAAGCCCGCCCGGGCGCAGGCCGCCCACAGCGGGCTGAACAGATCCTGCCGCAGACTGGGCAGCAGCACCCGCTGCCCGCGCAGCTCCGCCAGCGGGATGCGCTCCTTTTCCCAGAAGGGGTGTCCCCGTGGCACCAGCAGGCAGGCGGGGTCTGCCCGCAGGGTGGTGCGCGCCAACACCGGCGCGGCGCAGCCAAGGTCGATGACCAGACCCGCGTCCAGCTCGCCCTGCTCTACTCCATCGGCCACGGCGTCGTTGTCCAGCAGGCGGAACCGCATCTCCACATGGGGGTACTGCTGCCGGAACTTGTCCAGCTGGGTCTCCAGCCCGGGCAGATAGTCCGGTACCAGCGCCACGCTGATGCCGATGCGCACCGGCTGGGCAGACTGGATCTCAGCCCGCAGCGCGGCCTGCATCTGCTGGAACTGCTCCACCACCGGGGCGGCGTGGCGCTGCAGGCTCATGCCCCGGTCGGTGAGCGCCAGCTTGTGGTGGGCGCTGATAAACAGCGGCCCGCACATTTCGGCCTCCAGCGCAGAGATGCTCTGGCGCAGCGCCTGCCGCGACAGGAACAGCCGCTGTGCGGCGCGGGTATAATTCATTTCTTCGCACAGGGTCAAAAAGTAGTGCAGCTGGCGGATATCCATGGTCTCCTCCCGGACAGTGTGTTTGTTCTGGAAAAAGAATACCGCTTTTTCGGCGGAATGTAAAGAGAAGGGCAGCAAAAAGCCGCTGCACGGCGGCAGCCGTGCAGCGGCTCAGAAGCTTGGAGGATCAGATCAGGCTCAGAGCCTCTTCATCGCCAACCAGAATGAAGTCCGGGTGCAGCTGCAGAATGCTTGCGGGCACCTCCGGGGTGACGGGGCCGAAGAAAGCCTTCTTGACGATCTCGGCCTTGCCTGCACCGTTGACCACCATCAGCACCTTGCGTGCCTGCATGATGGTGCGGATGCCCATGGTATAAGCCTGCTTGGGCACCAGATCCTCGTTGCCGTCAAAGAAGCGCTTGTTGGCCTCGATGGTCTCCTGGGCCAAGTCCACGCAGTGGGTGCCCAGATCAAAGGCATCGTGGGGCTCGTTGAAGCCGATGTGGCCGTCATGGCCGATGCCCAGCAGCTGCAGATCCACGCCGCCCAGATGCTGGATGATTTCATCATAGTGGGAGCACTCGGCAGCAGCATCCATGTTGGTGCCGGCAGGCATATGGATGGCTTCGGGGCGGATGTTGACCAGGTCAAACAGGTTACGGTGCATGAAGGACCAGTAGCTTTCGGGATGCTCGCGGGGCAGACCGCGGTATTCGTCCAGGTTGACGGTGTTTACTTCCGCAAAATCAAGGTCGCCCTTGTTGTACCATTCAACCAGCTGTTTGTAGGTGCCAACGGGGGTGCCGCCGGTTGCCAGGCCCAGCACGCAGTTGGGCTTCATGATGACCTGTGCCGAGATGATATTGGCCGCTTTGCGGGACATATCATAATAATCTTTTGCACGAATAATTTTCATGGGGAACATCTCCTTATTCTTTTTTTGTGCGCGGACAGCCATTACCTATAGTATAGCACAAACACCACAAAGAAACTAGAGATTGTAGAAAAAAGAGAGAAAAAACAAAGAAATATTTTAGGAAAATATAACAAAAAATCCTGGCTCCGGAAGCCGGAACCAGGATGGGGAACGCTGCCTTACAACAGCTTTTGCAGTTCTTCGTAAACAAAGCGGACCTGCGTGCCAAGAATGACCTGGCAGGCCGTGGGGGTGGAGCGGATCACACCGGAAGCCCCGGCGGATTTGAGTGCCTTTTCGTCCACCTTAGCGCCGTCTTTCAGCTGGAAGCGCAGCCGTGTGGCGCAGCAGCTGGCTTTTTGCACATTGGCCTTACCGCCCAGCGCAGCCAGAATGTTGGCGGCGATGCCGGCATGGTCAAGGTCGGCTTTTACCACACCCTCGTTTTCCGCCTCTTTCTTTTTTTGCAGCGCGGCCTTGCTGGTGGAGCGCGCCACAAAGAAGCAGATAACCGCGGCCATAGCCAGCAGCACGGGGATCACGATCCAAACCTTGGGGGCGGTGGGGGCCAGGGCAACGCCGCCGGCAATCACGGCGGCGCACAAAATCAGGGCCAGCACCAAAAAAGCAGGCGACCGGCAGATGCGTTGGAATGAGTTCATGTTACAAAGTACCTCCTTGGGTAGTGTATTTTTGCCGCTGCAGCAAACCCGCAGGAGGCATTTATAGTTCTGATTTTAACATAATCAAGCAAGAAAAGAAAGAGTTAAACGCCAGCTTTTGCCCACCAAAACAAAAAAGCCGCAGGCAGGGCCATGGCGGCCAGCCTGCGGCGTGGAACAAAGGAACCAGAACCCTTGCCCTTGCTGTTACTTAAATTACAGCATCTTCTTCAGTTCATCGAACACGAACTGAACCTGAGGCCCGATGACAACCTGGCAGGAAGTCTTGGACGGGCGGATGACACCGGCAGCACCGGCAGCCTTGACAGCCTTTTCATTCACAGCGGAAGAATCTTTCACTTCAAGGCGCAGGCGGGTTGCGCAGTAGTCAGCACCGGTGATGTTCTCCTTGCCGCCGACAGCAGCCAGAACACCGGTAGCAATCGCAGTGTAGTTGTTGTTGGAAAGCTTGATGTTCTTTTCGCTTTCTTCCACATCGTCGTCCTCACGGCCGGGGGTCTTGAGGTCAAACTTGGTGATAGCGAAGTAGAAGACCAGGTAGAACACAAGAAAAGCGGCAATGCCCAGAGGAATGATCATCCAAGTCTTGGCAGCTGCGGGCAGGGAAGCGGAGAAAACCAGGTCCGTTGCGCCTGCGGAGAAGCAGAAGCCAGCGCGGAAACCGGAGTAGTAGGTGATGATGGTGAAGATGCCGTACAGAGCAGCATAAACAACATACAGGGGGAAGCACAGGAACATGAAGCCGAACTCAAACGGCTCGGTAACGCCGCAGACGAAAGCGCAGATAGCGGCGGAAACAACCAGACCGATAGCAGCCTTCTTGTTCTTTGCGGTGCGGACCATAGCCAGTGCAGCGCCGGGGATACCGAACATCATGCAGGGGAAGAAGCCGGACATGTACATGCCAAGGTCCCAGCCCACGTCAGCACTGGTCTCGCCAGCCCAGAAGTGTTTCAGGTCGCCCAGGCCGATGGTGTCAAACCAGAACACGTTGTTCAAAGCGTGGTGCAGGCCGGTGGGGATGAGCAGACGGTTCAGGAAAGCATAGATACCTGCGCCGATGCCGCTCAAGCCGGCAATGCCGTTGCCCAGAGCAACCAGAATGCCGAAGATAACGGGCCAGACGAACAGCAGGATAACAGAAACCACGATGGAAACCAAAGCGGTCATGATAGCAACGCTGCGCTTGCCGCTGAAGAATGCCAGCCAGTCAGGCAGCTTGGTGCTCTTGAACTTGTTGTAGCAGGTGGCGCCGATGACAGCAGCCAGGATGCCGATGAAGGAGTTGCCGGCGATCTTGCTGAAAGCAATGTAATCAACGGTGCCTTCTTCCAGGGTGGAACCAACAGCAGCGCGGATGGTGCCCACAACACCGGGGCTGAGCAGCTGCTGCATCATCAAAAAGCTGACCAGACCAGCCAGACCGGCGGTGCCGTCATGGTCGTTTGCCAGGCCGACAGCTGCGCCGATGGCGAACAGCCAAGCCATGTTATCGATCAGAGCGCCGCCAGCCTTGACCAGCAGGAAGCCGATCGTGTAAGCAGCACCGGTAGTAGGACCTTCAGCACCCATAACGGCGGGAGCCAGAGCGTAGCCAATACCCATCAGAATACCACAGACGGGCAGCGCGGCAACGGGCAGCATCAATGCCTTGCCGAGCTTTTGCAGCCATTTCATCATAAGATACATTCCTCCTAATACGGACGTATTTTGCCGGGGTGAAGCTAATGCCCCCGGTGGGGATTGCAAAACCGCTCTGGTTAGCAAAATTCCCGTTCATGCAGTGGTAAATAGGAACATTGTTTGCGGTGTAACAATCTGTTAAATCTATTTTAACATATTTTCAATAAATTGCAAATGTATTTTGTCAAAATAGCACAATACCGAAAAAGCAAAGGTGACTTTGGTTATATTGCTAAAAATATAACGCATTTTGACCGAAACTTGAAAGAAAGACAGGTGCCCCGGCGCTTTAACGAAACAAAGAGATAGATAAAGATAACATAAAGTGAGCGTTTTTTGCTAAAATATTGCAACAAAAATACATTTGAAAAAACTGTACAAAAACGCATTTCTGTAATAGTTAGCAGCTGAAACGGGCAGCTGCTGGTGCAGGGCAAAAAACGTGCGGTGCGGGGCAGAAAATGTGATGTCTGCCATGGTAAAACTTTTGTGCAGCAGGTACGGGCAAATCAAGAAAAAAGGAAATAGAAAATCCTGGGACGCCGTAAAAACGGCACCCCAGGCAAACGGAGTTGAAAATGGCAAAATCAGTTGTTGGCGCTGAACAGCTGGGGCGCAGCCTTGTACAGCAGCACCACGGCAATGGTGGTCATAATACCTTCCGGCAGCATGTAGGAGCCGTTGTAAGTCAGGCTGTAGATCCACGCGGGCAGACCATCGCTCAGGTTGCCCCAGATCAGCACGCCGGACAAAAAGCTGCACAGGAAACGCAGCACGCACACGGCGGCGGAGCCCACGGCCACGCCGACCAGCTTGTTTTTGAACGGCTTGGCAAACACGCAGGCAAGCCCCAGAAAGGAGAAGGCCAGCACATAATCCAGCAGGATCATGCCCACCAAAGGCAGCAGGCCGGGCGCCGGGGGCGCATAAAAGCCCAGCAGCATCTGCAGCAGGCTGTTCACAAAGCCGGTGAACAGGCCCCACTTGACCCCGTGGCGGAAGGATACCAGAATGAACGGCACCATGCTGAACAGCGTGATGGAGCCGCCGTTGGGCAGCTCATAGATTTTGATGTTGGCCAGGATGGTGCCCAGCGCAATCATCAGGGCGCATTCTACCATAATGCGCGTTTTGGTGTAAGAGGATGACATATACATACCACTCCTGAAAAATAGTACATAAAAACAAGAAAAGCGCCCGCAGGTACAGCGGGCGCCAAAAGCGTTGTGAGCAGTATATAACCACAGCAAAACTTCCTACGCCGGCATTACCCGGATCAGGTATAGGGTGCTCAAAACACAGTTGCTTTGATCTCAGCCGGAGATGCCCTCCAGCGCCCCTGTTCTTATGTCCGGTTCCCAGTATAGCAGGAAATGCCGGTTTGTCAAGGCGGAAAACTACTCGATCTGCCAAATTCCGCCGCTTAACGGTGCAAGGTCCAGCGCCAGCCATCCGTTGGCAATGGGGCGGGGAGCATTATCCAACCAGCCCGCGGCAAACAGCGGCAGGGCACAGCTGCCCCAGCCCGGCTTTAGCCCAAACCCCTGTACGGCCTGTGTGCCGGTGTTCAGGACGCACAAAAGTGTTTCACAGCCGGCCTGCAACGTAAAGCCCAGCACGCCGGTGCTTGCATCCTGCGCGGTCCAGGCAAAGCTTTGGGGCGCATACAGCGCCGGGTGTGCCAGGCAGAAAGCATTCAGCGCCTTACTGTAATCAGCCAAGGCGCGGTGCCCGGCGTCCGCCAGCATAGCCCAGTTCGGCTCCCGGCCATCGGTAAAGGCATCCGGCTGGCCGAACTCCACCCCCGCAAACAGCAGGCTTTTGCCGGGGCGGGCGGCCTGTAATAACAGCAGCAGCCGCATCTGGGCCAGCTTTTCTTCTACATTGCCATACAGGCGGGTGAAAATGCTGGCGGGGTGGTTTTCATCGTGGCTCAGCGCGTT
>OHSE01000553.1_pt1 | contig 11043 bp, 6 predicted proteins | sample 1578531 | NCBI WGS metagenome assembly OHSE01 (sample SAMEA3879541, study PRJEB24766) | human gut metagenome | biome: human-associated habitat; feature: feces | place: USA | collected 1985/1987
TTTTCGAGCCAGTAGACGATCTTTTCGATAGCGGGCGAATACATGCCGCCTATCTTCCAGACGCGCTCCCTGACCCCCCCGTCCTCCCTGACCAGCTTGGAATTCAGGCCGTAGGAGATCGGTTCGGGATCGTGGGGGTCCGCCATGTCGGCGTAGAACTTCTCGACTTCGGCCTGCGTCACACCCTCGTAATAGTTGTTCGACGAAGTGGCGATCAGGTCCTCGCCGGCGGTCTGGTTCAGGCGCGTCTTGTAGAGCGAAGCGTCGAAAATGGCTTTGCAGACCTCGCCGCGCAGCGGGTTCAGCTCGCCGAACTTCTCTTCGGGAATGGTCTCGATCACGTCGAGCAGGTAACCTTCGGTGAATTCGGGCACAAACTTGTCGTTCGAATAATGGTGATGGATGCCGTTGGCGAACCAGACCTTTTTCAGGTATTTCTCCAACGCCTTCCACTCGGCCGTCGTGCGGTCGCCCTCGTAATTCTCATACACCGTTTCGAGCGTGCGGCGCACGGCGAGGTTGTATTTGAAATTCTGGTCGAACATGATGTCGCGGCCGCATTTGGCGGCTTCGGCCAGGTAGTAGATCAACTCTTTCTCCCGAAGAGGCAGCTCGGCAAAGCCCGACACCTCGTAGCGGAGAATTTTAATATCGTCGAAGCGGTCCAGGATCCAGGGAGCATCCTCCGTCTTCTTTTCATGGCAGGAAATCATCGTCGTTGCGGTTAAAGTCAAACAAATTGCACTCAATCGGGTCTTCATAGGCACCAGGTCGTCGGTTTAACGGGATTTTACAAAACAGCACGAACGAAACACACGGCCTCGATTCGCGCATCTTTGCAAAGATACGAATAAGCCGGGTACAAAAGCAAATTTATTTGCATTTTGCCGCAATGAAATATCCAATTATCCGATCCAAATCGAAGACAGAGAAAAATGAGAACAATCGTACAGGCTTATACACAAAAATCGCCCAACCGCTTCCTATCTTGAACAAGGATAAACAAATATTCATCCCCGGCAAACACGGAACATCAGTCCCCCAACAGTCCGACCAGCTCCGATAAAACCGACCGCAACTGGTTCAATCCGACACACAACCCTTTCGGGTTATTTCGTTTTTCAGACAAAATACGTTCCACACCACATATCGTCCACAACCGAACAAAAAAGTCCCGGTCGGAAAATACCGACCGGGACTCCAATTAGCGTTCCGCATATCTAGACATCGATGCCCGACACGGCTTCAATTATCTAACGACCGATGCGGACGGCATTTCATCGTTACTATGCCAAGTACCAGTCCACTTGTAATTTGTCTCAAAATACTTCTGGAATGCTTCGATCTGCGCCGAAGTAGCCCAAATATCGACCAGATTAGCCGCAGGAATGAAATTAGCAGGATCTGTCAACTTTGTATTGGTATAGATATTTATCGAAGGATAGATCCATTTACCACTATTAGGTTCACTCTCCCACTTCTCCAAATAAGAGCCGGAAAGATTCAGAGAAGTCAATTCCGTACAACCAGTTACGGTCACAGCAACAATCGCCCGACAATCCTTTACCGTCACGGATTCGATCTTCGGACATTTATCCAGTTCGACACGCTTCGGCCCAACCTCCGTACCGGCCGCACCTGTCACCACCAAGGAGAAAGTCGTCAGGCTCTGAAGACCGTTGCAATCGATTGCCGTCAAACCTTTCACCAACGAAATATCAACCGAAGTCAAATTGATATTACCAACAGCCAAATTCGTATCATCCAAAGACTCCAACCCAGACACCTTCAGCGTCTTCAAATTCCGAAAATATTCGATACCAGCCAAAGACTTCACTTCCGCCGCATTGTCGGCATTAAGCTCCAAATCCGTAACCCGATCAGCTTCCTCCTGCGTAATACCCCCATTGGAACCATAGGTCTCAATCAGGAACTCACGGAATGCATTATCTTTGATCGCATCGACAATCGTACTCGTTTCGATAATCGTATAGCTCTCCTTCTCGATATTGATAGCTTCCACGTCGAGAGTTCCGGCAAATATCTTGGTCAGCGTCGCACACCCCATTACATTCAGAGACTGCAACGACATATTACCCGAAATATCCAGACTCGACAATGCAGTATTGCTCGCATCGAGCGTCTTCAAAGCTGTCCCGTAACCGGCACCAAACAAAGTAAGTTCCACAAGCGGATTTCCGCTGACATTATAATTCTCCAACATCGGAGTCGAATGGAGATAAACATACTTGAGATTGTTATTACTTACGTTCCAATCCGTAAGAACCGCATTGTCGGAACAACTGAAACCGGAAGACTCGCTCAACAAATTATTCGCCACATTTACGCTTTTCAAAGTACTCGTATTATACGAACACTGGAAGCGGGTCAGTTGGTTGTTACTCAAATCGACAGACTCCAATACCGAGTTTTCGAAAGCAACCTCCTCGAGCATATTGCCGCTACCTTTCAGAATACGCAACTTCTTACATTTATTCAGTTCGATTCGCCCGGTCAGTTGATTGTTCGAAAAATCAATCTCCTCGAGATTGGTGAAGAATCCGGCAACAGGAAGCTCAGTCAGCTCGTTGTCCGAGCAATCCAGTTTCCGCACATTCGTGAAATTGACATATTCCACACCTTTAAGGGACTTAATACCCAAACCTTTGATATTGATCTCGGTGATCGCCTCGACCTCGGTTTTGTCGAGCTTACCGTCCCCGTTCTTATCGAAAGTCAGCAGATAAGTCTTATACGCTTCGTCTTCGATGTTAGCGATAGCATCCGGCCCTGCCTCATAATCCTTGTATTGGATAAAGCTCTCGATATTCGACGTGCTCTCGATCGTCTGCCCCTTACTCAACCAAACCGTTTTCAGGGAGTTCGCCATATATGCCAATGCCGAAGTCAGCAGCAGGTTTCTCGAAAGGTCGATCTCGACGATCGGGGTGCTGCCGAAGTCGATCGAACGCAGATAAGGACAGTTCGTTACGTCGATCTCTGAAATCTTGGTGTTGCTGATATTCAGAACTTCCAACTGTGCGCTTTTCGTAAGATCGAGCGTTGTAATTGTACCCGTTACCGCCAAATTTGTCAATTTTGTATTGTTCGTAACATCCAAACTGTTGAACACGTCGCCGCCGACATTCAGCGACTTCAGTTCCGTGTTCTTCGAAACGTCGATCGTACTGAATTTAGCCGAACTGAAGCCGATGATTTCCAGCTTGGTGTTCTTGCTCAAATCGGGAGCGACCACGAAACCAGCACTCGAAGCATAGAGATTTTTCAAATTAGGTGCAACCGAAAGATCGATCTTTTTGAGCTTATTACACGACATAACGGAGAGTTCTTCCAAGCTGGCAGGAAGCACGACCGACGAAAGGCCGGCGCCGCTGCTCAGGTTAAGCTCCTTCAAAGCATAACACTGCGAGAAATCGGCCTTTAACAAACGGTGCGTAGTGAAATCGACCGTTTCCAAATTCGGGAAATATTCCAGACCGTCGATCGATGCGATCTCCGACCCCGTAAGCTCGATCGCCTTTACCGCTTCGGCTTCTTCCTTCGAAATCTCACCGTCCTTATTCGTATCGAAGTTCGTCATGATGTAGGTCTTCAGCACCTTATCGGGAATCACGGCAGGATAGGTCAGTTCCTTGCCCGCCTGCTTGATTACGATATGCTCCGAAGCATCTGCATTCTTGAAGATAATCGTCGCGTCACGCGGGCCACCCTCCGTATTCGCCAACACCTTGAACGAGAACTCCTTGTCGATCATAGCGCGGGTATCCACAGCCTCGATCCAATCGACTCCCTCCTCGATCGTAGCCGTCACAGGCTCGATGTTCGTCTGAAGTTTCACCGTTACATTCTGCTCCGTATTGGACACAGATATCGTTTTCGAATCCTCGTCGATGATGAGCTTCCCCTCCTGATTCTGCTGGATTTTGAGAGGGGCCTTCTCACTGCCACTTACGAAATTGAATGTCACCTCCTTGGCCGCATCTGTCTCATTGGTCGTAGAAACCGTAAACTTCACGACGCTCTCGCCAGATTCGCCTTCCGTCTTGTCCACCTCAACCCAATCTGCGCTACCTTCCAGCGTCCAGGATTTCGAACTGGTAACGGTAACAGTCTCCTCGCCGCCCTTGTACGAGAACGACAAGGTCTTCGGACTGATCGAAATAGACTCCGAAGCAGACATCTGACGAACCGTCAATTCCACACTCGTTGCCTCCGGGTAAGTCAGCGTGAGTTTAGCTTCCCGCGCAGCACCCGGATTGGCGTCTGCCTGAAGAGTGAATTTATCTGCACTGACCGACAGATCGTGCAGCCAAGTCGCATCCCACGTCACATCGAGAGAACAACCATCTACGGCATAATCCACGGTGTAAGGTACTGTTACCTTACCCGCAACGGCTGCGATGTCTGCAGGATTCGAGGCCTTAATGACTGGTGTCTCCAGTTTCACATCCGGGTCGTCGCTACAACCTGTGAGGCCCAAAGCGAAAACCGCGAAAAACGACAGCAAAAAAGCGATAGTTTTTTCATACTGGTTAATGATTTTTTTGTGAAAGCACTTCCGGTATCGCTACCGTAAATACTTCCGGGGTTAATATAAAAAGTTAATTGAATGGATGTTTCTGCAATAAGTTTCGAACAAACGGGCCTTGACTACTTCGAAAAAAGCGCAACGACCGCCGGCAATCGGCGTCGAACCCGACATCTTTACGGCTCCGGCCCCGCTTATCGTCGTATTTTTACCCTTTGCCATACTTCTCGATCTTAAAAAACAGCTTTCTGCGTCGCTTCTCCGGTTCCTTTCACATTATCTTCCCGCCATTCCTTCCCTCTGCGAATAAAACTGTGTTATCACGAGCCGCCACGAGTTTTTCTTTCAATCGATACTATAAAGATATAAAAATAATTTCAAAAAACGCCAAGCATTTTCCGGAAAAAATTTCATTCATTTTCTGAAAATCTATTACTCAACATTTCCCAAGCTCATACCGACACGACACAAGACGCATAGCCTATGTCTCTTCCCCATAACAATACGAAGCCGATCGCGACAGAACGTAGTCTACAACATCCGCCCGCATCATAAACAAGATCTGCCATGCCTCCCGGCACACGCCCGAAGCCGACAAAACGATCCGCCGTGGCAAAACAACGGAACACGTAGCGTTATGAGCGCCAGCCGGAGAACGCAACACATAACCTAATGCCCTATATTCTATATTCAAACACGCCTCCCGACTAAAGGATCCCGACCTTCCCCACCCGACCTTCCCGACATTACAATGACAGCACTACCTTATATTCCCTCTCGTATAAATACAAAAATCCCGACCGGGATAAACCCGGCCGGGATTCGATTCGAACGGAAACGCACAAGTAAACCTACAGCTATTTCCAGACAGGAACTAAAAAATTACTCTTCAATTTTCATCTCGCAATAAGGAGATTCTTCATAGTAGTCATACCAGCTGCTTCTCAACGCATCGTACTGCTCCTGCGAGCCAACGATAATCGTTGCGCCCCTCTGATCGAAAGGAAGATTTGCTCCCTCGGCAGCCTGTGCTCCGACATACCCTTGCAGCAAATCAGAACCGCTAATGTTGATGGTTTTAGCCGAAGCAAAAGCAGCACGAATAAGTTTTAACTTAGCCAAGCCTTTGCAGTTCAACGAAACCAATGCTTTGCTGCCGCTGCCCCAAGAAGTACCGCCGACATCCACAGTTTCCAGATTGGTATAAGCCGTCAAATCCAAATCGACAGGACCGATCGACTGCGCATTCGAACAAACCGAAGTGAAGTTTACAATACCGGCAGGAAGTTTAATTGACTTATACCCCTTCGACGGAGACACCGTAACAGTCGTCAGATTCGTATAAGCAGAGAGATCCACATCCTCCAATTGCGCATTAGGAGCGACTACGCTGAGCGTCGTCATGTTTTTGAAGACTTCCAACCCTGCCAGGGATTTCAAATTCGCAACATTATCCTCGTAGCCTACAATGTAAAGTCCAGTAACCCGGTCAGCAATCTCCTGCGTAATCACGGTATTGCCTTGATCCGGATTGTAACTCTCATCCGCCAAAATCTTCGCACGGAGGATCGGATCGACGTTCTTCGCCACATCGGATGCACCGAATGAGATACTCGGATAAGTCGAAGACAATGCAGCGGCTTGGGCTGCCGTAGCGCTAACCTCCTTCATAGCCTTACCAAAGAGCACCTTAGCAGGATCGACAAGCAGCGGCGATTCGCTGATATCGAGCGTTGTCAGAGCGTCCAGCCCCGTCGCGATGTCGAGCGAAGCGAGCTTCTCGCAACCGGCGAGGTTCATCTCTGCCAATTTCGAAGCATTCTTGATCGTAATCGAAGAGAGTCTCGAGGCAAGCGGAGAGAAGTCGAGCGTCACAGGCCCCACATTGGCAGCAGGATCCGAGAAGATCAACTCGACTTTAACCGGATCACCCCACTCTACGATATCTGTAAATTTCAACGACTTCACACCATTAGCCAAACTCAACACAAGATTCGTCAGATAAGTCTGGTTCGACAGATCGACATCCTCCAGAGCGGTCGCTCCCGTGATGTAGATGTTTTTCAAATATTTAAAATTCTCGATACCCTTAAGACTCTTAAGATCCCCTACGTTCGGCGTATCCTTATCGATAACCAACGTCGCATTCGTACCCGAAACCTTGCCCGCCTCGATCGCAGAGAGTTTGCCGTTGCCATCCAGGTCGAATTGCTCGATACAAGCGGCACGGAATACAGGATCCCAATCCTCCGAAATGTCGGGTGCATCGGTAACAGCCCAAATTCCAAAGAACGACTCCTGATTGATAGACAAATCCTCCCTAAACTGGTCGTATTGCGCCTGTGTCAGAACAAGTTTGCCGAGGTTCGGGGTACAGATAAATTTGGAAAGACCCGGACATACGGAAATATCCAACGCCGTCGGCTCTCCGTTTTCATCCTCTTTGGCGAAAGAACCTTCAAGAACCAACGTCTTAAGATCTTTCGAATCCTTGAAAGAGAGGGTGTTCAAATTAGTAATCAAAATAACATTAATCTCGCCCAGTTTCGGACAACCGTCCAAATTAATCACGTCCAGACCGGTATCCTCGAATTTATCGGGAGCGGTTTCGGACTGAGAGAGACGCTTCATCCGGAAATAGGTCAATTCGGGCAGGTTAGAACACTCGATGCCTTTGACTCCGGAACCCAGGGTCATATCGATATTCGTCAGCTTCGTGTTTTTGGACAGATCGACAGCTTCGATCGCAGGCGTGATCCAGTTCAGCTTGAGGGCAGTCAGTTCCGGGAAATACTCGATACCGGCCAGCGAAGCGATCGGACGCAGTTCAGGATCACCGTTGGTTGCATCACCGTCCAATGTGATCGACGTTACGTTAGCCGCCTCTTCCGTAGTCAGCACACCGTCCTCATCAAGGTCGTAGTTCTCCATGATATACTTCCGGAAAAGCTCGTCCGTCAGCTTCTTGGCGATATTCGGGTTGGTGCTTTCCTGCGTAATTACGAACTGCTCGGTAGCGTCCGTATTCGAGAAAGTGATCGTTACGCTACGATCGGTGTCGTCATTGTTGGGCTCCACCTTGAACTGGAACTCCTTCTCCGTCATCGCACGAGTCGTAACGTCCGTAATCCAGTCGATCGTCTCGCCTTCCGGCACATTGATCTTCGCCGTTACAGGCTCGATGTTGGTCTGGAGTTTCACGGTAACCGTCTCGCCTTCGGGAGCAACCGCCAGCGGAGATTCGGTCACGAAGATCAACTGACCTTTCACGTTCTGGGTTACTGTAAGCGTCACTTGAGCGCCCTTGCAGTCGAAAGTGAACTCGGCCGTCTTCTCCTCTTCAGTATCGTTCTCCGCTGCTACGTTGAACTTTACTACGTCACCGCTCTTACCCGAAGTAGCGGAAGGAACGACCCAACTGTCGGAACCGCTCGGCACCGTCAGCGTCCAATCGCCGCTGCTGGTCACCGTAACGGACTCCTCGCCGCCGGTGTAAGCAAACGACAACGTCTTCGGCGAAATGTCGATCGAAGCGTCGAAAGCCATCTGCTTAACCTCGACTTTCAGATCCGCAGCACCCTCGTACTTCAACGTCAGCGTAGCCGTACGAGCCTCGCCCTCATTGGCATCTACCTGGAAAGCGATCTGTGCGTCCGTGTACTCGAAATCGTGAATCCAGGTCTGATCCGATTCAGCGACGATAGACTGGCCCTCGACCGGATTTGCGATCGAATAAGCCAATTTCTGTTTTCCAGCGGAAGCAGGCACCTGTATGCCTTCCGCAGAGATGACCGGAGCTTCGGGACCGACATCCGGATCATCGCTACAACCGCTAAAGATCAGCGCTACGGCCGTCATAAGAGCCGCAAACGCCAGAGATAGGGTGAATTTTTTCATAAAAGATAAATGGTTAGTTAATTAATTTATGAACTCGGGACCGGCCGATCAAAACCGCCCCTCCTTCGGAATGAATAATATTGGGTTCACATCTAAATAATATCCGAGAATAATTTCCGTAAAATAAAATGCAGAACAGCATTTACCGGAAAATCAGATATTGGGGCTTCCTGTTCATAATCTATATTGAAAATAAATATAGGTTACATATCCGTACGAAATTATTGTCTTAATCTGTTTGACATTTTTACAAAATCCGTCCGCACAATCTCTCTCACCAATAAACGCCCTGTCTCGGGAGTCTGTTTTTCAGGCTTTTCCCATAAAACTATCGTAAAGATAAATAAAAAATTCAAAACTGCCATCATTTTTCAGACAATTTTTTTCACATAAAGGACAAAAACCGCTTCGAAACCTGCCAATCGAAACCTTACGGATCGAAATCAAAGAGATGACAAAAGACGATTATATACTTTTGGCATGCCGCGATTTATCCACCTCACAAATTAGAAAACCAACCGCTGCTGTTCACGATCAGCAACCGGATCTGCAACTCCGGTCCGGCCCCTCTCCCGGCTCCGCTCCTGTTTTTTCCGGAAGAAAATTCCGGTTCATCCTCCGCAAATAGGGGGACAGGATTGTTGGTATAAGATATGATTACGCAATAAAAACGATGCGGACCGGCAAAATATTGCCGGTCCGCATAAAATTCCGCAATGCAGCAGGAAACTACATATTCTTTTTCAGCTGCCGCAGCGTGACAGCGTGTGCAATCAAATCGACACCGGCCAGCAGCAGGGACAATCCCACCCAGAACACGACTACACCGATACCGATAATCGGATTGAACAGAACGAGGAACGCGGAAATAATCACGAGAATACCCAGCGTCATCGTCCAGCCGGCGCCCTTGATACCTACGCTCATCATCTCGCTGGCGACACCGACGGCCATGAATCCCCGGAAGAGGAGCCAGAAGCCGAGCACGAACGGCAGGATCGTGAAAAGCATCGACGGAGTGCACAGCAGCAGGATACCCAGCAGGATTTCGACTACGCCGCCTGCGATGTACCATCCCTTGCCCGATCCGGCGGGAGCCTTCGTACCCAGATACAGTTCGAAAGCGCCCGAAAGGATCACGACGATCCCGAACAGTACGGAAAGCGCGAGATAAGTACCGCCCGGCTCGAAAAAGACGACGATGCCCACGATGAAGAAAATAATACCGAGCAGCATGGAGAGCTGCCAATTGTCGATGGAGTGTCGGAATCGACCGACATCATAAATTTTATCTGCCATAATAACGCGAATTTAAGTTTCTACAAGGTATCCGCAAGAAACCTGCCAAACCCGGAATCGCCTTTTGACCGCACGGATCCGGAGAGATGGAGCGTCCGTCCCATTTTTTGAATTTTTCTCTTCCGATTCTTAATTGTTATTTCTACCTTTGCCGCCGTCAATACGACTAACTTTTCAAACCAAGAAAATGGAAACAATCACAAACAGCGAGGAACTGCGCCGAGCACTCGGCAGCCGGGACCGGTCCGGGATCGGCTTCGTCCCCACCATGGGTGCGCTCCACGCAGGACACCGGTCGCTGGTTGAACGAGCACGCCGGGAGTGTGAGACCGTCGTGGTGAGCGTATTCGTCAATCCGACACAATTCAACGACAAAACCGACCTGAAAAATTACCCCCGGACCCCGGAAGCCGACCTGCGCCTGCTCGAAGAGGTCGGTGCGGACTACGTTTTCATGCCCTCGGTCGAGGAGGTATATCCCGAACCCGACACCCGCACGTTCGACTTCGGCATGATCGACAAAGTGATGGAGGGTGCGACCCGCCCCGGCCATTTCAACGGCGTGGCACAGGTCGTAAGCCGGCTGTTCGACCTGATAAAGCCGACCAAAGCCTATTTCGGCGAGAAAGATTTCCAACAGATCGCCGTCATCCGCGACATGGTGCGGCAACTGAGCATTCCGGTCGAGATCATCCCCTGTCCGATCGTGCGCGGAGAGGACGGCCTGGCGCTTTCATCGCGCAACACCCTGCTCGATCCCGCACACCGGAGCGCAGCTCCCCATATATATGAAGTATTAAAAGCCTCCGTCGAAGAGTCCCGCCATAAGACTCCGGCGCAGCTTACTGCTTGGGTTACGGAACAGGTCGAAAGCAATCCGCTGCTGAAAGTGATCTACTTCCAGGCGGTCGATGCCGCGACCATGCAGCAAGTCCGCACCTGGGAAGAGAGCCCGGCTATACAGGGCTGCATCGCCGTACAGGCCGGAGATATTCGTTTAATCGATAACATCAAATTGCGATGAAATTCCAGATCGAAGTTCTCAAATCCAAAATACACCGCGTTTCGGTCACACAGGCCGACCTGAACTACGTGGGCAGCATCACCATCGACGAGGAGTTGATGGATGCGGCCAACATGATCGAAGGCGAAAAAGTACAGGTACTGGACGTCGATAACGGCGAACGCCTCGAAACCTATATTATCAAAGGAGAGCGGGGCAGCGGTGCGATCTGTCTGAACGGCCCTGCCGCACGCAAGGTGCAGGTGGGCGACGTCGTAATCATCGCCTCCTACGC
>OHSE01000554.1_pt1 | contig 10970 bp, 7 predicted proteins | sample 1578531 | NCBI WGS metagenome assembly OHSE01 (sample SAMEA3879541, study PRJEB24766) | human gut metagenome | biome: human-associated habitat; feature: feces | place: USA | collected 1985/1987
ACATGGACATTTTCGATATTTTAGGCCCGGTGATGGTGGGTCCCTCCAGCTCCCACACCGCCGGAGCGGCCAGAATCGGACAGACCGCCCGGGCTATCCTGGGGGAACCGGTGAAGGAAGCCAGAATTACGCTTTACGGGTCCTTTGCAAAAACCGGCAAAGGCCATGGCACCGACCGGGCTCTGGCAGCAGGCCTTATGGGCTATTCGCCGGACAGCGGCACCATTCGCGATGCTTTGAACATAGCGAAAGAGAAGGGCATCGATATTTCCTTCTATCTTTCGGAAGAGGATATGGGCCATCCCAATGTGGCCAGGATTGAAGCCTACGGCATTCACGGTGCCCATGTAGTGGTGGTGGGCCGCTCCCTTGGCGGCGGTCGCATTATGGTGACCAATATTGACGGTTACGATGTGGAAATCACAGGGGAAGAGTATACCCTCCTCACCAGGCACTATGATAAGCCCGGGGTGGTGGCAAAGGTGTGTGAAGAGCTGGCTAAAGAGAAGATTAATATTTCTACCATGCGTCTTTTCCGCAAGGGCAAGGGAAGTGATGCGGTCATGATCATTCACACTGACCAGCCCGTGCCTCCGACAGTGGCGGAAAAAGTGAAGAATTCCAACGAGAACATTACCTACGTCATGGCTTTGGATATTATTTGAGGAGGGCTTTATGGAATATCATTCTATGAAAGAACTGTTTGCCGTGGCAGACGCAGAAAAATGCTCTCCCGGCATTATTGCCTGCCGTGTGGAAGCAGAAGAAAGCGGGAAAAGTTATGAGGAAATCTGGGCCCGCATGAAATATACCATTCCTATTTTCAGGGAGTCCATCCAGAAAGGGCTGTCCGATACCTCCAAATCAGCCAGCGGCCTGGTGGGCGGCGATGCAAACCGCCTGTTTACCGGACACATGCGTTTCATTTCTCCTCTCTGTCAGCGAGCCGCCTCCTATGCCATTGCCACAGCGGAGGCCAATGCGAAAATGTACCGCATCGTAGCCTGCCCTACGGCAGGGTCCTGCGGCATCGTTCCTGCCGTCCTTTCTGCGGTGGCGGAAGAAACCAATGCTTCCATGTATGACATCACCTGCGCCCTCTTTACAGCCGGCGCCATTGGCAGGGTGATTGCGGAAAAGGCATCCATTGCCGGCGCCGTAGGAGGCTGCCAGGCAGAATGCGGCGCCGCCTGCGGCATGGCCGCCATGGCCGGAATGATGAAGGCGCTGGCGGGCAAAACGACGAAGACCATCGGCAACTTCTGGGTCTTCCTCACCCGGAGCGTGACGCGCATCCTGATGCCGCTGTCGCTCGCCGTCGGCATCCTGCTCGTCATCAACGGCACGCCGATGTCCTTCGACGGCAAGCAAACGCTCACGACGCTCGAAGGCGCCGAACAGGTCATCTCGCAAGGCCCCACCGCAGCCATCGTGCCCATCAAACAGCTGGGAACCAACGGCGGCGGCTACTTCGGAACCAACTCGGCGCACCCGCTCGAAAACCCCAACGCCTTCACCAACATCCTCGAATGCTGGTCGATCCTGATCCTGCCCATGGCGATGGTCTTCGCCTTCGGGTTCTACACGCGCCGACGCAGGCTCGCGGCATGGATTTTCGGCGTGATGCTCCTGGCCTATACCGCAGGCGTCTTCCTCTCCGTCTGGCAGGAGACGGGCGGCAGCCGGCAGATCGACGGCATGGGCATCTCGCAGGAGCTCGGTTCGATGGAGGGCAAGGAGATCCGCATCGGCTCGGCCGCATCGGCCATGTGGGGCATGACGACCACCGTCACGTCGAACGGTTCGGTCAACTCGATGCACGATTCGCAGACCCCGTTGAGCGGCATGCTCCAGATGCTCAACATGCAGATCAACTGCTGGTTCGGCGGCGTGGGCGTAGGGTGGATGAACTATTTCGCATTCCTCATCATCGCCGTCTTCATCAGCGGACTGATGGTGGGCCGCACGCCGGAGTTCCTCGGCCGGAAAGTCGAGGCGCGCGAGATGAAGATCGCCACGCTGGTCGTGCTGCTGCATCCCTTCCTGATCCTCGTCGGCACGGGCATCTCGGCCGCCGTGGCCGCCGCGAACCCCGAAATAGGGTGGCTGAACAACCCCTCGTTCCACGGATTGAGCGAAATGCTCTACGAATACACCTCCTCGGCGGCCAACAACGGCTCGGGATTCGAGGGACTGGCCGACAACACGCCGTTCTGGAACATCTCGACGGGCATCGCCCTGATCATGGGCCGCTACTTCCCGATCGTGGGACAGGTCGCCATAGCCGGACTGCTGGCGTCGAAGAAGTGCATTCCCGAGAGCGCCGGCACGCTCCGCACCGACACGGGAACCTTCTCGCTGATGACCTTCGCCGTCATCATCATCGTTGCGGCCCTCTCGTTCTTCCCCGCGCTGGCGCTGGGTCCCATCGCCGATTACCTGACCTTCTAATCCTGTTACCGCTATGAAACGAAACAAAAATAACTCGCTTTTCGATCCTGTCCTGCTGCGCCGGAGCCTTCGCGCTTCGTTCACGAAACTCGACCCGCGGCAGATGATCAAGAACCCGATCATGTTCACCGTCGAGGCCGTCACCTTCGCCATGCTGCTGCTGATCGTCCGGATCGCCGTGACGGGCGACACGTCGCAGGGTTCGCTGCTCTACAACCTCGTGATTTTCGCCGTACTTCTCTTAACGGTGCTCTTCGCCAACTTCGCCGAGGCCATCGCCGAAGCCCGCGGCAGGGCGCAGGCCGACTCGCTGCGCAAAACCCGCGAGGAGACCCCCGCCAAACGCATCGAACCCGACGGACAGTCGCACATCGTCAGCAGTTCCGAACTGAAGCAGGGCGACCTGTTCGAGTGCGTCGCGGGCGACACCGTCGCCGCCGACGGCGAGATCGTCGAGGGCCTGGCGTCGATCGACGAAAGCGCCATCACGGGCGAATCGGCCCCGGTGATCCGCGAGGCGGGCGGCGACAAAAGCTCCGTCACGGGCGGCACGAAGGTCCTCTCCGACCGCATTCTCGTGAAAGTCACCGCGCGGCCCGGCGAGAGTTTCCTCGACCGGATGATCGCCCTGGTCGAAGGCTCCTCGCGCCAGAAGACGCCCAACGAAATCGCGCTGACGATCCTGCTGGCCGGGTTCACGCTCGTTTTCGTCATCGTCTGCGCCACGCTCAAGCCCTTCGCCGACTATGTGGGGGCCAATATCACCGTCGCGGCGTTCATCTCGCTGTTCGTCTGCCTGATCCCGACCACCATCGGCGGCCTGCTGTCGGCCATCGGCATCGCCGGCATGGACCGCGCCCTGCGGGCCAACGTCATCACCAAGTCGGGCAAGGCCGTCGAGACCGCCGGCGACATCGACACGCTGCTCCTGGACAAGACCGGCACCATCACCATCGGCAACCGCAAGGCCACGCGCTTCCATCCCGCCGACGGCATCGCCCCCAAGGCTTTCGTGCGCATGTGCGTGCTCTCGTCCGTCGCCGACCCGACCCCCGAAGGCAAATCCGTCGTCGAGCTGGGCGCCGCCGAAGGGGTCCGCACCGACCCGGTGACGATGGTCGGCGTGCGGATGGTGAAATTCACCGCCGAAACCAAGTGTTCGGGCGTCGACATGCCCGACGGACGCCGCATCCGCAAGGGAGCCGCCGAAGCGATCTTCCGCATCGCCGCCGAGCACGAAAACCCCTGCCCGGCCGGAATCGCAGCCACCGTGCGCACCATCTCCGAAAACGGCGGCACACCGCTCGTAGTCTGCGAAAACGAACGGATCACGGGCGTCATCGAGTTGCAGGACATCATCAAGACGGGCATCCGCGAACGCTTCGAGCGGCTGCGCCGGATGGGCGTGAAGACCGTGATGGTCACGGGCGACAATCCGCTGACGGCCAAATACATCGCCGAGAAGGCCGGCGTCGACGACTTCATCGCCGAGGCCCGTCCCGAGGACAAGCTCGAATACATCCGCCGCGAACAGCAGTCGGGCAAGCTGGTGGCCATGATGGGCGACGGCACGAACGACGCCCCGGCACTGGCGCAGGCCGACGTGGGCGTGGCCATGAACAGCGGCACGCAGGCCGCCAAGGAGGCGGGCAACATGGTCGACCTGGACAACGACCCCACGAAGCTGATCGAGATCGTCGAGATCGGCAAACAGCTGCTGATGACGCGCGGCACGCTCACGACCTTCTCCATCGCCAACGACGTCGCGAAGTACTTCGCCATCGTCCCGGCGCTGTTCATCGCCTCGATTCCGTCGCTCGGCGCGCTGAACGTCATGCACCTCCACTCGCCCGAAAGCGCCATTCTCTCGGCGGTGATCTTCAACGCCCTGATCATTCCGCTGCTCATCCCGCTGGCCCTGCGCGGCGTGACCTACAAACCGATCGGGGCCTCGGCCCTGCTGCGCCGCAACCTCTTTATCTACGGACTCGGCGGCGTGATCGTCCCGTTCGTCGGCATCAAACTGATAGACATGTTAATAAGTGTATTCTTTTAAAGCATTGCTTCAACTATGAAAAACCTTTGGATTTCACTCAAAATAACGCTGGCGATGTGTATCGTGCTCGGCGTGGGATATGTCCTCGTGCTGCGCGGCGTGTCGGCCGTCGCAGGCCCCAACGGCGGAGAGGCCGACGTGGTAACGCTCGACGGACAGGTCGTCGGCGCGGCGAACGTGGGGCAGCGGTTCACCGATGTCCGCTATTTCTGGAGCCGTCCCTCGGCCGTGGACTACAACGGCGGCGGTTCGGGCGGCAGCAACAAGGCTACGACCAACCCCGAGCACCTCGCCGGGGTGGAACAGCGCGTGCAGGACTTTCTCGCGGCGCATCCCTACCTCTCGCGTGCGGAGGTTCCCGCCGAGATGGTCACGGCCAGCGGCTCGGGCCTCGACCCCGACATCTCGCCCCGCGGGGCGCAGGCGCAGGTGCGCCGCGTAGCCGAGGCCCGCGGGCTGGACATCGCTACGGTACGGCATCTGGTCGACTCGCTGACCCAAAAACCGTGGCTGGGGCTTTTCGGCACGGAGAAGGTCAATGTGCTGCGCCTGAACGTCGCTTTGGAAGAACTGAACGAAAACTAATCGCAAACCATGAAAATAGATAAAACGATGAAACGCTGGGTATTCATTCTGATCGCCGCTTTGGCAATCTTTCTGACCGCCGACCTCTGCGCCCGGGAGCGCGGGGTGAAATTCTCGGGCGGAACCGACCTGGTGAGCACCTACGTATGGCGCGGCGTCCACGAAAGCGGCCCGGCTTTCCAGCCGTCGCTGACGATGAGCGCCGGAAACTTCTCGGCGACGGCCTGGGGTTCGGTCGATTTCGACAGCGCCTACAAGGAGATGGACCTCACACTGGCCTACGCGCTCGGACCCGTGACCCTTTCGGTGGCCGACCTCTATTGGACCGGACACGCCGACGACCGCTATTTCGTCTTCGACAGCCGTTCGCCCCACCGCATCGAGGTGGGCGCCAGCTGGGTCGTTTCGGAAAAGGTCCCCGTCACGCTGTCGTGGTACACGGTTCTCTTCGGCGCGGCCGATGTGAACGACAGGGGCGAACGCGCCTATGCCTCGTATTTCGAGGCGGCCTGCCCGTTCACGGTGAAGACCGTCGACATGAAGGCCGGCGTGGGCATGGTTCCCTGGAACGCCGCCGCGACCTACCTCACCGGAGACCGCGGGTTCTGCGTGCAGAACGTCTTCCTCAATGCCGGAAAATCATGGACCATCAAAGGGACGGATTCGATGTCGGTCGGCGTTTTCACCAACCTGATCTGGAATCCGGCCCTGGACGACGTTAACTTTGTGGGAGGCATCTCCTTCCGGATGTAACCGATGGAGAGGCAGGACAGCGTTCAGCGGTTTCTGGAACTGATCCGGCGTTCGCACCGCGGCAAGTTCAAGGTCTACATCGGCATGAGCGCCGGCGTGGGCAAGACCTGCCGCATGCTGCAAGAGGCCCGCCAGCTGCTCGACGCGGGCGTCGACGTCCGCATCGGCTACATCGAAACGCACGGCCGCGCCGGAACGGAAGCCCTTGTCGAAGGGCTTCCGCTCGTGCCGCGCCGCAGACTCTTCTACAAGGGCAAGGAACTGGAGGAGATGGACACGCAGGCCATCGTCAACCTCCGCCCCGAGATCGTCGTCGTGGACGAACTGGCCCACACCAACATCGAGGGGAGCGAAAACCCCAAGCGGTGGCAGGACGTGATGCAGATTCTCGACGCAGGGATCAGCGTCATTTCGGCCGTCAACATCCAGCATATCGAGGGGCTGAACGAGGTCGTCGAGGAGATCACGGGCATCGAGATCCGCGAGCGGGTCCCGGACAGCGTGCTGGCGATGGCCGACGAGGTGGTGAACATCGACCTCACGGCCGACGAGCTGATCGAACGGCTGAAAGCCGGAAAGATCTACCGCCCCGACAAGATCGCCGCGGCGCTCGGCAACTTCTTCACGCAGGACAACCTGCTGCAACTGCGCGAACTGGCGCTGAAAGAGGTGGCGCTGCGCGTGGAGAAGAAGGTGGATAGCGAGGTGACCGGTTCCGAAACCTTCCGGCGCGACAAACTGCTGGCCGTGATCGACTCCTCCGAAAAACGCGCCCGCCGGGTCATCCGCAAGACGGCGCGCATGGCCACGCACCTGAACGCCGCCTTCACGGTGCTCTACGTGCAGGGCGACCGCGAGGCCGACGACCGCATTCCGCTGGCCCGGCAGCGTTACCTGATCAACAACCTGAACCTCGCCACGGAACTCGGCGGCGAAGTCCGCCGCATACGCTCGAACTCCCCGGTGGAGAGCATCGCCGGAGTGTGCCGGGAGCAAAAAATAAACATCGTCTGCATCGGGCGTCCCGAATTTTCACTATTTTCGCTGTTGAAAAGCGCAATCCGCCTGCGGCGTCTGACCGTCCGGCTGTCGCGCATGAACATCGACCTTTTCATTTTTTCATAAGCCATGAGAATACAAAGGAGAATCACCCTGGGCATCGGCATTCTTTTCACCATGATCCTGCTGCTGGGCATCCAGTCGGTCGGCTACGTCCGCCAGCTGTCGCGGGCGACGGGAACCATCCTCGCCGACAACTACAACTCGCTGCAATACGCCGGGGAGATGCTGCGGTCGCTCAACGACATCGGGCAGGATTCCATATCGCGGCACGCCCTGCGCGAAAACCTCGCCCTGCAACAGCAGAACATCACCGAGATCAGCGAGAAGGAGACCACCGCGGCGCTCGAACGCCACGTCGCTTCGTTGAGCGACCCGGTCACCGAAGCCGAAATCCGGACCGTGCGCGAAGACCTGTTCCGGATCATGGAGCTGAACATGGCGGCCATCCGCGCCAAGAGCGCCGGGGTGGAGCAGCGCGCCGACTACGCCATGTGGTGGCTGATCGCCGTCGCCGCGCTCTGCGCCCTGATCGCCGGGGGCATCCTCGTCTGGTTCCCGCAGTCAGTGCTGCGTCCGATCGACGCGCTGAAAAAGGGGATCACCCAGATCGCCAACCACAACTACCGGGAACGGCTCGATTTCCCGGGCAACCGCGAGTTCGAATCCGTCGCCGAGTCGTTCAACGACATGGCCGCCAAACTCGACGAATACCGCCGCAGTTCGCTCGACGACCTGATGACCGCCAAAAAGCGCATCGAGGCGATCGTCGACACGCTGCACGAGCCGATCGTGGGGCTGGGTCCCGACCGCAGAATCCTCTTTATGAACCGCGAGGCGTTCTCGGTGCTGAACCTCCGGGAGGACGCCGTCGGGCGCGACGCCGCCGAAGTGGCGTTGTCGAACGACCTGCTGCGGCGGCTCGTCCGGGGAGTGAACGACACGAAGAAGGACGCCGACAAGGAGCCGCTGAAAATCTACGCCGACAACAAGGAGAGTTATTTCCAGGTGGAGAACACGCCGCTTTACATCACTCCCGTCGGCGGGCGCGAACAGCAGTTCGTCGGCAACCTGATCGTCCTGAACAACGTCACCCGCTTCAAGGAGCTGGACTCCGCCAAGACCAACTTCATCTCGACCGTCTCGCACGAAATGAAAACCCCGATTTCGTCGATCCTGATGAGTTTGCAGCTGCTCGGCGACGACCGGCTGGGAACGCTGAACGGCGAGCAGAAACAGCTCGTCACGAGCATCAAGGAGAGCAGCGACCGCCTGCTTTCGATCACGAGCGAACTGCTGAACATGACCCAGATCGAGACCGGCAAACTTAAACTGATACCTAAAGTAACCAAGCCTATCGAACTGATAGACTATGCTGTAAAGGCTACGCAGGTTCTGGCCGAGAGGTTCTGCTGTTTCGTCGAGGTGGACTATCCCGAAAAGATCTCGAAACTCTTCGTCGACAACGAGAAGATCGCCTGGGTCATCACCAACCTGCTGTCGAACGCCATCCACCATTCGCCCGAACGGTCGCGCATCATCGTCGGCGCCGTACAGCGCGAAAAGGCGGTCGAGATCTACGTCCAGGACTTCGGGCGCGGCATCGACCCGCGTTACCACAAGAGCATCTTCGAGCGCTATTTCCGCGTCCCGGGAACCAAGGTGCAGGGCAGCGGGCTGGGGCTGGCCATCTCGAAGGAGTTCGTCGAAGCGCACGGCGGCACGATCTCGGTCGAGAGCGAAATCGGCCGCGGCAGCCGCTTCTCGATTCTGCTCCCGGCCTGAAAAACTACCCGCCGCCCGCTTCGGAGACTGTTCGGAGCGCCGCGAACAGACGAAATTCCTTACTCCGTCTGCGCCATCAGCCGGGGTCCTGCCTTGACGGCGGCGGGAAAGCGGCAGGGCACGGCGCTGTCCGCCTCGGAGGTAAGGATCACGACCGGCATACCGACGTAGACATACTTTTTCACCAATTCGAGCAAATCGCTATTGTTCAACCGGACGCACCCTTCGGTTGCACGCGTGCCGATCGAGGCGGGATCGTGGATTCCATGGATACCGATGCCGCGGTGACCGGGCGTTTTCAGACGGATGAAATGCGAACCGTAGGCCCCTCTGATCTCCCCCTTACCGTCGCCAAAATCGTGCGTCCATGCGCTTGCGTCCTGAATCTGCTGGACGGAGAAAAGCCCTTCGGGCGTCTTCATATCACCCGGCTTCTCCTTGTTGCCCAGCGCCCGCCCGCAGGCAATGGGATAGACGGCCCGCAAGCAGCTGTTGAAATCGTAAACCGCAAGAGTCATCGACTCCTTGCAGACAGCAATAAATGCCGCCCCCGAAGGCGGCGTCTGCTGTGCACGTACGTCGACGGCGCAGAACAGCGCACATGCAAAAAAGGTACATAAGATTGTTTTCATAAGTGCAAAGATACGATTTCCCGGAGAAAATCCGCGGCATCGGCCCGGAAAGTCACAGGCTGTCTTCCGAAAAGACACCAATAGCCTCCGTATGAACAAAAACAGGAATTCCGGCATCATATTCGCCCAACTCTTTCGTTTAAATAGCATATCGGCGAAAAAATCGTATTTTTGCGCCGATATACCGGATACCAGGCAAACAATTCCGGATTTGGAAACAACATGAAACTATCACGCGAGAAAATCGTGCAGCAGGCGGCCCGCGCCGGCCGCCGTACGCTGCAACTCGGCGAAGAGGCAGGCGGCAGAATCCGCCGTCTGTCGAAACGCTCCTGGCTGATCCTGGCCGGAATAGCCGTATTGACTGTCGGAGGGCTTTGGTGGTGGCTGCGCCCCGAACCCGTAAAACCCATATTGCCCGTGGTCCAGGTCGAGCCTGCCGAAACCGACGACATCGAACTCTACGGCGAATACGTGGGACGCATCCGCGCCCAGCAGTTCGTCGAAATCCGCGCCCGGGTGGAGGGCTTCCTCGAAAAAATGCTTTTCGAGGAGGGAACCTACGTCAAGAAGGGGCAGCCGCTGTTCATCATCGACCCCAAGCTCTACGAAGCCCGGGTAAACAAGGCGAAGGCACAGCTGAACAAAGACAAGGCTCTGGAACTCAAGGCCGACCGCGACCTGAAACGCATCCGCCCGCTCTACGAGCAGAACGCCGCGAGCCAGCTGGACCTCGACAACGCCATCGCCTCCTACGAAAGCGCCACGGCCTCCGTGGCGATGAGCGAGGCCGACCTCACGCAGGCCGAAACCGCCTTGAGCTACACGACCGTCAGTTCGCCGCTGTCGGGCTATATTTCCGAGCGCAGCGTCGACATCGGCACGCTCGTAGGTCCCAACGGCAAATCGCTGCTGGCGACGGTGGTCAAGAGCGACACCGTGCGCGTGGACTTCAGCATGACGGGACTCGACTACCTCAAAAGCAAGGCCCGCAACGTCAACCTGGGCCAGAAGGACTCCACCCGCAAGTGGGACCCCTACATCACCATCACGCTGGCCGACAACACCCAGTATCCGCTGCGCGGACTGGTCGACTTCGCCGATCCGCAGGTCGACCCCGAAACGGGAACCTTCTCCGTGCGCGCCGAAATGGCCAACCCCGACCGCATCCTGCTGCCGGGACAGTTCACGAAGGTGCGCCTGCTGCTCGACGTGCGCGAAGACGCCACGGTCGTGCCGACCAAGTCGGTCGTCATCGAGAAGGGCGGCGCCTACATCTTCGTCATACGGCCCGACAGCATCGCCGAACGCCGTCTGATCGAACTCGGCCCCGAGGTCAACAACCGGGTGATCGTCGAACGCGGCGTCGTTCCCGGCGAGAAGATCGTCGTGGAGGGTTTCCACAAACTGACGCACGGCGACAAGGTCGACCCCGTGCCGGTCCCCGAAAAAAGCAGTGCAACCGAGACGGAGGCGTCTGAAAAATAGCGAGCCATGAAATCGGATTTCTTTATCGACCGGCCCGTGTTTTCAACCGTCCTGTCGGTGGTCATCGTGATCGTCGGCCTGTTAGGACTGGTGATGCTCCCCGTGGACCAGTATCCGCGCATCGTGCCCCCGGTGGTCAAGATCTCGGCCTCGTATCCGGG
>OHSE01000561.1_pt1 | contig 10928 bp, 6 predicted proteins | sample 1578531 | NCBI WGS metagenome assembly OHSE01 (sample SAMEA3879541, study PRJEB24766) | human gut metagenome | biome: human-associated habitat; feature: feces | place: USA | collected 1985/1987
ATATAGCTGGGGATTTAGATACGAAAAAGATTGTTGATATAGACGCTGAGCAACTGCGAGAAGTTATTGAGCAAATCTTGGAAGGACAAAATGTTTCTTATGAGATAAAAGATAAAAATATCATTATTCGGAAGAAGGAAGTAGAACAGTCCATGTTGAACGAGAAAAAATTACAAGATATTTCAGGGCTTGTGATGGATGTTATGGGAGAACCTATCGTAGGAGTTAATGTGATGGAAAAGGGAACTACTAATGGTACTATTACTGATATGAATGGTAAGTTTTTACTTAAAGCTCCTGCGAATGCAACTCTTATTATTAGTTTTATCGGTTATAAGACTCTTGCTGTTAATTTGGAAGGGGAAAAGAATGTGAATATAACTCTGAAAGAGGATTTGGAACAATTAGATGAAGTGGTGGTGGTTGGTTATGGAACTCAAAAAAAATCTAGTTTGACAGCATCCGTGGCGACAGTGCCTGCAAAAGAACTGAGTAAACAGATGGGGCATTCTGTTGCAGCTGCTTTGCAGGGGAGGGCTCCAGGAGTAGAAATATTGCAAAAGGGGGGAGAAGCTGGGGCAGATATCAAGATACTTGTTCGGGGAGCAGGTACATTTGGTGCTACTGAACCTTTATATGTTATTGATGGTGCATTTTCTAATAATGGGCTAAATTCGTTGAATCCTTCAGATATTGAATCAATAGAAATCCTGAAGGATGGTTCGGCGGCTGCCATTTATGGCTCTCGCGCTGCAAATGGGGTTGTGCTGATAACTACCAAGCATGGTCAAAAAGGTAAAGCAAAAGTTGAAATTTCTGCAAACTATTCTTTGCAGACTCCTTCTAAATATCTTGATTTTCTAGATGCAAATGAGCATCGCGAATATACTAAGCAAATTGTTGAAAATTCAACAAACCAGACTCAAGCTCCAGAAAATATTCATCCTACTAATCCTGATATTAATACTGACTGGCAAGATGCATATCTAAGAAATGCTCCTATGTATAATTTGAATGCTTCAATTTCTGGTGGTGGTGAATATTCAACTTTTAATACAAGTTTGGGGTATTTTGATCAGCAAGGTATTATGGAATTTTCTGGTTTTAAGAAATATAATGCACGTGTCAATGGAACGTTTAAGAAAGGACGTTTGACTGTTAGTGAAACTCTTTCTGCTGCTTTTACAAATAAGGAGCCTCAAGTAAGGATGGTGATGGGGATTCCTACTGTTCCAATGACTGATGTAGAGGGAAGGTATGTATCTGCAGGTAAAGATTATTATGTAAATGAAGGAAAAGTTACTAATCCGTTTGCATCTTATTCCAATACTGTTCGAAGAAATAAAACAGTTAATGTTACTGGTAGTTTGAATATAGGACTGAATTTATATAAAGGATTGGATTATAAGCTACTACTTGGAGGTGACTATATATCAACAAATAATATATCTCGGTCCATTGCTTTTGACTCCAATTGGGATGAGAATGGTAATGCAGATCCTGATTATAGCAGAACGATTAATTCACTATCTGAAAGTCGTGGACAGCGATTTAGTTATACAATTGATAACATTTTGACTTATAAGAATATGTTTGCTGGTCATACTATTGACGCAATGGTAGGTACAAGTTGGATGAGAGAATACTATAGAACTATGGGGATTGGTTCTGGTTCTACAGATTTGGGTGGTCCTAATATTACTATTTTTAATGGGAAAGGAGATATAACAAGTGAAGAATACAATTCAGCTTTACTCTCCTTTTTTGCTCGCTTGAACTATGACTATAAGGAGTGTTATCTTGTTTCTGCAAGTATTCGTAGTGATAAATCTTCCAAATTTGCTAAAGGAAATAGGGTCGGTTACTTTCCTTCGGTTTCAGTGGGTTGGAATATACATGAAGAGAATTTTTTTAATATAGAATGGATAAGTAAAATGAAGATTAGAGCTAGTTATGGTGAATTAGGAGCTAATTTTATAGATTCATATTCTTTCCTTTCTACGGCTTATGGTCCAATACCTTCTGTATTCGGTGAAAATCAGATTGGTCAAAGTAGTGTGATGAATGGTTATGTAACCAAATTTGCTCAGGAAAATTTGACTTGGGAAAAATCAATATCTAAAAACGTAGCATTGGAAATGGCTTTTCTGAATAATAAAATTTCTTTTACAGCTGAATATTTTTGGAAAGATAATAATGACTTACTTGCTCCATTACTTCCATTAGCATCATCAGGGCAAACCATTATGACTAATGGGGGGGATTTGCCAGTTTTTAATTCTGCATCTGTTGAAAATAAAGGTTTTGAATTTACGGTAGGTTATCGTAATAATTGGAAGGATTGGAGTTTGGATGTTACTGCCAATATTTCGGCATTAAGAAATAAAGTAAAGAGTTTGGGTGAGGGAGTACAACCCATTAAGGCAGAGGTGATGATGAGTGGTTCTTTTAATGACCGTCCTACTATTACTAAACCGGGCTTGCCTATTGGTACCTTTTGGGGATATGTGGTGGAAGGTTTTGATAATGATGGTAATTTTATTTTTCAGGATAATAATGGTAGTGTGAATGGTGTATTGACAGGAAAACCGGATGGGAAGATTGATGAGAATGATAAAACGGATATTGGTAATCCTCATCCGGATTTTACTTATGGTTTAAATATAAATGTAGGTTATAAGAATTGGGATTTGACTGCTTTTTTCCAAGGAACGCAAGGTAACGATATTTTTGCTTTAATGAAATATGATTGGTATTTTGGAGGAGCTAATAGTGCTACCCTAAAGGATGCTTTCTATAATTCATGGACTCCGCAAAATCCTAATGCAGAAGCTCCTAAACTGAATAGTAAAAACAGTTCTGGCATAAACTCGCTTCCAAGTACATTCTATGTGGAGGATGGTTCTTATTTCAGATGCAAGAATCTACAAATCGGTTATTCCTTTAATAAGAAATTATTGCAAAAATTCCATATAGAATCATTTAGAATATATGCGGGGGTACAAAATTTATTCACTATCACAAAATATCCCTTGTATGATCCCGAAGTTAGTTCAAACGTGTTGTTTGACAGAGGTGTGGATGGTTTCTGGCAAGCACAGGAAAGTCCTCATGAAGCAACAATGAATTCTAGAGTATATAATCTTGGTGTCAATTTAACTTTCTAAAAACAGAATAAGTATGAAAATAATGTTGCGTAAAATTATAGTTATCATTATCAGTTTTGTAACTATTGGAATGATGGGCTCATGTGAAGATATTTTTAATGATTTGGCGGTGAATCCTAATCAATCAGACGTTAATTCATTTTATACTACACTAGAAAATTGTAATAAGGGAATTCTTGGTATCTATGGGTATATTTCGACTCCTCGTAATTTGGGAGCTTGTGGATTTGGTTTGATGTTGACTCGTAGTGATGAGGGGTGTTCGGTAGCTGATTATGGAGTACCAGGTGCTTATAATGAAGAGTTTACCCCTTCCTATTATTCATTGGTTCAACCTTTTCAGTTAATGTATACAGCTGCTTCCCAAGCTAACCAAATGATTGAAAGTCTTACTGAAATAGAATTCAGCAATAAAGAATTACAGGATGCATATTTGGGGGAGGCTTATTTTCTTCGTGCATTTACACATTTCTTTTTATTCATCAATTATAGGAATATTCCTTTGATTAAAGAATTGCCTAAGGCTCCTAATGAATATAAGCCTCAGGCAACACCTGAAGAGGCTTGGGATTTTATTATAGATGATCTGATCAAAGCTAAAGATTTACTTCCTGACAAGAATTTTTGGGATGCTAAAAATAAAGGACGTGTGACGAAAGCTTCTGCTTATGCACTTTTGGGTAAGTCATATCTTTATAGATCCGGTATTGAACCCAAATATGGAACTTCACAAACAACTTATTATAATGAGGCTGCTGCGGCTTTTGCAGAAATCATTAATGGTAATTGTGGGGACTACAGATTGGTAGATGACTATTCATGGAACTTTGATGTGGCACATGAAAATAATGATGAATCTATTTTTGAAGTACAATTTGTCGGAGTGTTGAATACAGGATTTAACCCAGGATTTGTGGACAGTGGGTTGTTCAATGATGTCCGGTGTAAAATGTGTATAATGAATAGAAGTAGAAATTCGAATAGTTCTGCACAGGTTATGCACAATTGGTTATATGATAAATTTGTAGCGTCAAAAACAGTGACAGGAGAAACTGATCCACGTATGTTTGGTTCGTTTGTTTTTAATGATAATGTATCGGAGATTATACGTCCGAAAGGTATGAAGGTTACTTTTCTTGAAGGGAAGGATTGGGAAGCAGAAATGGGTTCAAAGGAAGGAACATTTGGTGAACAATATGAGTTGGCAATGGGATATAAAATGTGTAGTAGGAAATGGTTGGATTGGACCTTACCTCCGACAGATGATGCTGGTGGGCATTTTTTTAATGGACGTGCACAAGGAGTAAACTGGAGAATGATTCGTTATTCGGATGTTTTGCTGATGTATGCTGAAGCTGTAGTAATGGGAGGGAAAGCCACTGCAAACATAACCCCGTTAGAAGCAATAAACAAAGTACGCGATAGGGTAGGAGTACCTCATGTAACAGAAGCTAATATGAGAACTATTGAAGATGAACGTATTCTAGAACTTACCTATGAAGGCTCCCGGTTCTTTGACTTGCTTCGTTGGGGTAAAGTAGTAGAGCGTTTTCGCGAATTGGAAAATACTGATCCTTTGTTTAAAAGGTTTAGCAGGGCTCAATATATGGGGTTTAAGGAAAATAAGAATGAATGGGTTCCATTGCCAATTGATGAAGTAGAGGGTAATCCATATATCACTAAAAATAATCCAGGATGGTAATTAAAAATAGAATAATTATGAAAGTATTTTATTATATTATATGTGCAGCTTGCTTTGCCGGCTGTGTGTCATCTTCCAATGATAAAACGGTGAAAGAGAATGGTCGAACATTGCATAATGGCATTGTGCTGCCCGAGCAATGGCCTCCTAGTATGATTGATGATGGAGTACGTCGCGAAATGTCTTTACCTTATATTTCAAACAAACCGACTGTTATTTCTGTAAATTTAGGACGCCAATTATTCGTTGATGATTTTTTAATTGCAGAAACAGATATGGAGCGTGTTTCCCATAAGGCTATGTTCTATGAGAATAATCCGGTACTTGCTCCGGATAAGGAGTGGGAATACACTTTTGAACGTGCTCCTTATGCTGCTCCTTTCAGTGATGGAATATGGTATGATGAAAGCGAACAAAAATTTAAAATGTGGTATTTGGCTGGTGCCGGATCTATGCACAAACATCGTCAAAGCTTTTATACTTGTTATGCAGAGTCAAAAGATGGGAAGCATTGGGAAAAAGTGAATATGGATATAGTGCCGGGTACGAATATTGTAGATACTTGTGATCGGGATGCGGCTACAGTTTGGCTCGATAAAATGTGTCCAGAACCAGAAAAACGTTTCAAACTCTTCAATGTGGAAAAACATAGTGGAGGATGGAAAATAATTTTAAAATATTCAAAAGATGGTATTCATTGGTCGGAAGGAGTTGCGCAATCAGGACCGGTGGGGGATCGTACCACTGCTTTCTATAATCCGTTTACTCAAAAATGGGCTATTAGTCTACGGCAGGGGAGTAAAGCAGACGGACGCTCTAGAGGCTATTTGGAAAATGAAGATCCAGAGATGGCAGTTAGCGTGGCGCATTCATTGGCTAAAGGAATAAAGGATAAAAATATAGTTTTGTGGTTTACTCCTTCCGATAAGGAACTGCCACATCCTGAATTTCCTGATGTGCGTCCAGCCATTTATAATTTTGATGCTATGCCTTATGAAAGTGTTATGCTAGGGTTCTATGCTATGTGGAAAGGACCAGAGAATGATCTCTGTGGTAAGTTAGGTATTCAGAAAAGAAATGAAATAGGGATGGGATATAGTCGGGATGGTTTTCATTTTTATCGTCCCAGTTATGAACCTGTTATGGGAGTAAATGAAACGGAAGGGGCATGGAATTGGGGAAATATGCAGTCTGTTATTGGCGTACCTCTCATTGTTGGTGATTCTTTGTATTTGTATTCTAGTGGAAGAATGAAGAATAAAGTGATGTGGGATGGATTTACTTCTACTGGGTTGGCAACTTTACGTCGTGATGGGTTCGTTTCCATGCATACAGACACAGAAGGGGTACTTGTTACCGAGAAAATAAAGTTTGATGGTAATCATTTTTTTGTGAATGCACAAGCAAAGGATTTGCAGGTGGAGATAATGGATGAAAATGGTAATGTGATTACGGGATTTTCCAGAGAGGATTGTAAGGAAATGAATGATTTGAACAGTACTAAACAATTGGTAACTTGGAAATCAGGTAAAAAACTTGCTGCTCTTTCAGGCAAGATAGTTAAAGTGAAGTTTTATGTTACTTGTGGCGATTTATATGCTTTTTGGATTTCTCCATGGGACACAGGAGAAAGTAGGGGATATACAGGTGGTGGTGGTCCGGGACTCAATCCTTGTGGAATCGATATTAAATAACTGATATGTGTAAAACATAGTTGTGTTACATCGTGTATTTTGTTGGTGGCTGCTTCATGAGAATGAAGCAGTCATTTTTTGTATTACAGATAAATTTTGCTTGGTTGAGCTAAGTCAATATTTAAGTATGAGGAAAATGTAGACATAAAAAAAGGAGCAACGCCTTGCTCCAACCTTTGTTAACCTTAAATCTAATACTATGAAAAACACCTTGCAAAGGTACGTGTTTTAGTGGATTTTGCAAATAAAACAACTAAAAAAATATGTTTTCTAACACGTTTTAATACTTTTGTCCTATTTGTTAAGGATGAGGACTTTTTTTATTTACTTGTATTTTGTCTTTTTTACATATAAAACCGTATATTTGTTGCCACTTTTGCAAAAGGATAAAAACGAATGGTTTCAGTAGATAATTTGAAAGTAGAGTTTGGAGTAACGCCTCTGTTTGAGGATGTGTCATACGTTATCAATAAGAGAGATCGTATTGCGCTGGTCGGGAAGAATGGGGCCGGTAAGTCTACTATGCTTAAGATATTGGCAGGAATACAGGCGCCTACTTCAGGTAGTGTTTCTGTTCCGCGTGATGTGACGATAGGCTATCTGCCTCAAGTCATGATTCTGAGTGATAAACATACTGTGATGGAAGAGGCGGAGATGGCTTTTGAACATATCTTTGAGTTGCAGGCTAGTATTGAGAGAATGAATCAGGAGTTGGCGGATAGAACAGATTATGATTCAGAAAACTATCATAAACTGATTGAGAAATTCACCCATGACAATGAACGCTTTTTGATGATGGGAGGTACCAATTATACAGCTGAGATAGAACGTACATTGATGGGGTTGGGATTTAGCCGGGAGGATTTTAACCGTCCTACATCTGAGTTCAGTGGTGGATGGCGTATGCGTATAGAGTTGGCCAAGTTGCTGTTGCGACGGCCCGATGTGTTGCTGTTGGACGAGCCTACCAATCATCTGGATATAGAAAGCATTCAATGGTTGGAAAACTTTTTGAAGACAAGTGCGGGAGCCGTTGTATTGGTGAGCCACGACCGTGCATTTATTAATAATGTGACCAATCGTACGATTGAAATATCTTGCGGGCATATCTATGATTATAAAGTGGCTTACGATGAGTTTGTGGTATTGCGCAAAGAACGTCGTGAGCAGCAATTGCGTGCATACGAGAACCAGCAGAAGCAAATTCAGGATACAGAAGATTTCATAGAGCGTTTCCGTTATAAGGCTACCAAGGCTGTACAGGTGCAGAGCCGTATCAAGCAACTGGAGAAGATAGAGCGCATTGAAGTGGACGAGGAAGACAACTCTGCGCTGCGGTTGAAGTTCGTTTGCAGCAGCCGTAGCGGTAACTATCCTGTTATTTGTGAAGATGTAGCCAAGGCGTATGGCAACCATGTCATATTCCACGATGTAAATCTCACCATAAACCGTGGTGAGAAGGTGGCTTTTGTAGGTAAGAACGGTGAGGGTAAGTCTACACTTGTAAAGTGTATCATGGACGAGATTACGGATTATACCGGAAAACTTACTTTGGGACACAACGTGCAGATTGGCTACTTCGCACAAAACCAAGCTTCGCTGCTCGACGGCGAGCTAACGGTGTTCCAGACCATCGACGACGTGGCTAAAGGCGATGTGCGCAACAAGATTCGCGACCTTCTCGGCGCATTTATGTTCGGAGGAGAGGAGTCGACAAAGAAAGTGAAGGTGCTGTCTGGTGGCGAACGCACTCGCCTTGCCATACTCAAACTCCTGTTGGAGCCCGTCAACCTGCTTATCCTTGACGAGCCGACCAACCACCTTGACCTCAAGACAAAGGACGTGCTCAAGCAAGCCCTGCTGGACTTCGATGGCACGCTCATCGTGGTGAGTCACGACCGCGACTTCCTCGACGGACTTGTCAGCAAGGTATACGAATTCGGCCACGGCCGCGTACGCGAGCACTTGTGCGGCATCTACGAATTTCTTGAGTCAAAGAAGATGGAAAGCCTTCAGGAGCTCGAAAGAAACCGCGTGAAGCTGGGAAAGGCTTAACACAAAAACAACTCGTTCTTTTTCCGATCACGGCAGAGCGGCTCAAGGCGGGCTGCCAACACTTTCAGAGACTCGCCGATGCCCCTCGCATGCGACGGGCAGACCGACACGCACCGCATACAGCCGATGCAGAGCTGGTTGTTATTGTCTTTTGGATTGTCGGCAGATATCGCACCTGTCGGGCATTGACTCGCGCAGACACCGCATTCCGTACAGTCTTGGTTTGCCACAGGAAAAGGTCCGCTGCAGCCTTGCTTGTACGGGCGGTTGCCTGGCAATGCGAGACGGCCGAACGGTTTGCCGCCTTGCACCCTCTCAAGAATGGCTCTGCCAAAGGATGCCAGCTCTCTGGCATCGGCTGCGTCAGGCCTGCCGGCGCCGTACATACGGCAAATGCTGTGCTCTGCGTTGGCGGCAACGGCTGCTACAACGTTGAATCCCTGCGCTGTCGCCACATCCTGCATTTCAACCAAAGCATCCTCGTAGGCTCTGTTGCCGTAAACGGCGACAATCACACAGGTGGCGCCGTTTGACTCAACGGCATTCAGCCTTTCCACAGCCAATGCCGGCACGCGCCCGGCATATACCGGCATCGAGACAACCACCAAGTCGCCGGCTGCTATACTTGGCAAGCACAGCTCTTCTTCTTTTACACAAAGTTCTGTAAGTATGCTTTTTGCCTCAATGCCGCTGCACAGCAGTTCGCTGACGCGGCGTGTGCCTCCAGTGGGACTGAACGCAATCTGATGTATGGTCATAATATCTTCGTTTTGTTTTTGTTTTCTATTTCAAGCAACATTCTTTTTGCCTCCAATCCTCCGGCAAAGCCGGTCAGGGAATGGTTGCTGCCCACGACGCGATGGCATGGAATAAAAATTGCTATGCCGTTTGCCCCTACAGCTTGCGCCACGGCTCTGACGCCTTTAGGATTGCCAACTCTCAGGGCAATATCTTTGTAGCTCACAGTCTCTCCGTATGGTATGCCGAGCAATGCTTCCCACACTTGCTGTTGGAAATCCGTTCCCACAAGACGCAGCGGGATGTCGAAAGCCTTGCGGCGGTATGCAAAGTAGTCTTCAAGTTGTTTCTTCGCTTGCTCGAGCACGGCGGATGTCTCAACCAGAAATTCCGCATTCAACCGGCGCGCAAGCCGGCGCTTGTTGCGGCAGGCGCATGGCATCCCGTTCCAGTCGCACAGACACAAAGCTTCTCCCACCGACGCCAAGACCATCTCTCCGCACGGCGAGTCGTAATATTGCACACGTACCGGTTGCCTACCTCTCATCTTCGCCACATCACCTGCTTATTGCTGCATTTTGACTGCAATTCCGCATCACTTCTCATACAATTCAATAGGCAACCCGTCAGGATCGCTGAAAAACACAAACCGTTTGCCGGTATATTCATCCGTGCGTATCGGCTCGCAGGCTACGCCTTTTCCCTCCACAACATACGTTCCGCCGAGCCAGCAGTCTGCCTTCCAGGAGTCGCGCTCCTTACGATAGTGCTCGCTCACAATCTTCAACCCGAGCACGTCTGCATAGAAACGCTTCGACCGTTCATAGTCGGAGCAAATCACTGCCACATGGTGTATTTTGTTCAGTTTCATATTATCAGTAGTTTTAATAACATTTTCCCACACAATGATTCACATATAAAAGAGTCGCCACCACAATCTGCAACAGCAGAATTGCCGGGACACCATACCGAAACTTCCCGTGCCTTGTCTTGTGATGCCACGCCTTCATGCCGAGCCACGCTCCGACGCTTCCGCCCACAACCGTCAGCATCAGCAACGTTGCCTCCGGTATGCGCCATTTGCCGTTTCGTGCCCTACATTTGTCTATGCCATACACGATGAATGCAACTGCATTCACAACGGTAAGACAGCATCCGACAAGGCCTTGCGTTATATCCATATCCGAATCCTTTAACGACGGCAAAGTTAACGCAAATCAAACACAATAAAAATAATATCTCCGATTATCCTCTAAAACGCCCGAAGAGCGGTTGTAGAGAGATGCTGTGTGAAGGGAAAACCGCCGAAGAGCGGTTGTAGAAAGATGCTGCGGGAAGGGAAAACCGCCGAAGAGCGGTTGCACATGTTAGCACGGGGTTGGCTTGCCTACCCCGTGACACTGGTGGCATGCGCAACTACCGCCGAAGAGCGGTTGTAGAGAGATGCAGCGGGAAGGTACGACGGCTTCTCCAGGATGGTTGCGATTCCGCAGACTCAACTTTCCCGAAATCGCCGATGCAAAATTTCTTGCAAAAATATTTTCCTTGATTTATACAACCGCTCCTGACTTC
>OHSE01000562.1_pt1 | contig 10856 bp, 9 predicted proteins | sample 1578531 | NCBI WGS metagenome assembly OHSE01 (sample SAMEA3879541, study PRJEB24766) | human gut metagenome | biome: human-associated habitat; feature: feces | place: USA | collected 1985/1987
GTGCTTAAGCCGTAAGGCGGGAATTATGCGGTGCTGCCTTAATATTACCACATTTCTCCCGCCCCCAAAATCCCGCGTCATCTTTTTCCCGCCGCCCGCATACCCATGGTGCAGGGGTGAAGTCTTATGATCGGGATTTTATGGCTTTTTTTGCAGTCGGCTGCTTCGCATCTGCTCTACCTGGCCCTCCGGCTGGAAACCGGCAGCTTTCCCAAGCCGCTTTCCGCCAAGGAGGAACAAGCCGCCTTCGCCGCCATGCGCGCCGGGGATGCCGCCGCGCGTGAAACGCTGATCTGCCACAACCTGCGGCTGGTGGCACATATTGTAAAAAAGTATTATACCGTTTCCGGCGGGCAGGATGATTTTATCAGCATTGGCACCATCGGCCTGATTAAAGCAGTAGATACCTATGACTGCACCCGCACCACCCGCTTTGCCAGTTACGCCAGCCGCTGCATTGAAAACGAGATCCGCATGCAGTTCCGGCGGGAGCGCAAGAGCGGGCAGACCGTTTCCCTGCAAGAATCCTTGGAGGCAGACGGGGACTCGGCGCTGACCTTAGCGGATGTGATACAGGACGGCTTTTGCATGGAGGACAGCTGTGAGCGGCAGGAGGATGTCCGGCGGCTGCGGCAGCTGCTGGACACTCTGCCCGCCCGGGAGCGGCAGATCTTACTGCTTCGGTATGGGCTGGCCGGGCAGCCACCCCTGACCCAGCTGGAGACCGCCGGGCTGCTGGGCATCAGCCGCAGCTACGTTTCCCGGCTGGAGACCCACGCGCTGGAACTGCTGCGGCTGGCGTGGGGCAAAAACAGCTAGGTTTCACTCCTGCAAAATTTTCAACTGCAATTCGTCCAGTTGTTCAAAAGTATATAGCCGGTTAAAAGCCTCTACCAGTTCCTTTTTGGAAAGGCGCGGCGGCAGCCCCAGCGCATTCAAGAGTCTAGCCTTGCGCTCGGCGCTGCCGGGCTTGCCGGAAAGTCCCCACTCGTACAGGTCGGTGTAGGTGATCTGCCGTCCCGCCGGGCGCACCGGCACAGCACCGGCTTCTGCGCCCAAGGCGTCCAGCAGCGCCTGCCGCACAAGGGCGTCGTCCACGCCCTCTACCCCCAGCAACCCTTCCTTGCCGGGCTGCGCCTTGCGCTTTTCCTTGCCGTGGATGGCGGGCACATAGGCCTGCACCACGTTCTGCGCACCCACCATATTGGTGATGTAGTTGCGGATACGGAAACCTGCCGCGTCCGAATCCGTAAGTAAGATCAGACCGTTTTTCTGCGCCAGCGCTCGGAACAGCTGCTGGCGCTGTTTGTCTTTATAAATGCCAAAACCATCCGTCAGCAGGATCATGGCATCGGTCAGGTGAGCCAGACGGACGGCATCGTACTTGCCCTCCACGATCAGCACCCGGTCGGTATGGATCATCTCGCTTTGCATCATCTTCCGCTCCCCGCCAGCGCCAGACGGCACAGTGCTGTTTCCAGCAGTGTCTGCGCCGCCACAGGCTGGCTTTTCAGGCTCTGGTCCAGCTCCAGCAGCACCTGCAAGCAGGTCTCCAGCTGGGGCAGGGTGTAGTGAGCAGCAGTTTCTGCCGAGCGCTTCAGCCGGTAGTCACTGCCCTTATAGCCAAAATCCTTGTGCACTGCACTGTAATTTTTCCGTTTTGCCGCTCCAAGCTTTACCCGGTACAGGTCCACATAGCTGCCGATCATGGCCGCTGTAATGGCAATGGGCTCCTGCTGCAGCCGCAGGAGGGTCTGCAGCTTTTTGCAGGCTCCGGTGGCGTTTTTGGCGGTGATCATGCGGATCATCTCGAACACGTCCGCTTCAAGGCTCACCGTGCCCATCTCTGCCACCATGGAGGCACTCACGGTCTGGTAGCCGGACAGGGCACAAAGCTTGTCCACCTCGTTTTCCAGCAGAAAGGGGTCCTCGCCGCAGCGCTCCAGCAATGCGGTGGCTGCGCCGTCCGGCAGGGTTGCGCCCTGCGCCTTTGCGCGCTCCATCATCAGATTTTTCAGTTCAAAGGGGCGGGGCTTTGCCAGTTCTTCCGTGTAGCCAATGGCTTTGCACTGGGCTTGCAGCTTTTGCGCCTGCTTACCAAGCTTGAGCTTGCTGCGCTCCAGTGGAAACACGCTGCCCAGCACCGCCACGGCGTTTTCCAAGCTGGAAAGGGTACTGCACAACTCGTCCAGGTCCTTGCTGCCGTAGGCTGCGGGGTCTATTTCCGGCAGCACCACCACACGCCTGGTGCCGAAAAACGAGATGGTACCCGCTGCCATGATAAGCTGCTCCAACTCCGGGGCAGCGCCGTCCAGGATGGTGGCGTCCTCGTCGCTGTCTGCCGACAGCACCCGCACCGCCGCCGCCACTGCCTGCCGCACCAGATACCGCTCGCTGGAATAAAAATAGTAGACCGGGCAGCCCTTGTCGGCCAGCTGCCGGAGTTTTGCTTCCGTGGCCATGCAAATGCCCCTTTCCTGTTATAAAATGCTCCTTGTATTGTACCACACTCGGCCCGGATTGCAAAGCATTACCCTAGCCTTTCGCCGCCGGTGCGGCGCAGACTGAGGGAGGCTGTGTACTGCGTTTCCGGCGTCATCCAACTGTAACTGCGCAGCGCCAGCAGTTTTTGGTACTGCACTGTCTCCGGTTTTTTCGGTGTGGCAATCAGCCACTCTGTTTGCAGCGGCTGCGCCAGCTCTGCCTTTCCGCTCAGGGTCACAAACTGCCGGTTGCCGATGCTCAGCCGCACAAGACACCCTTCCCGGGTGCGCAGCAGTTCCACCGCCGCCGGGGTGCAGCGCAGCTTGCGGCTGGCATTGACCGGCAGACGCTCTGCCCGGATGCCCTGCTGCGCGGGCAGGGTGCAGGCGGTTTTTGCATTCATGCGCAGGTCTGCCACCAGCTCCACGGTGCGCACGCCCCGCCGCGCCAGCTGGTTTTCCACCGCACGCTGGGCGGCGCTTCCGCCCCGGAACAGCACCACTGCCCGGTCGTTCTGGGCAATTACCACCGCAGGTGCCTGTGCACTGCCCACAAGGTCAATGTGCACCACGTCCCGGCTGAGCGCGTTGCCCAGCCCGATACTCACTGCTGCCGTCAGCAGAATGCCCGGCAGAGCCACCCGCAGGTGCACCCGCCAGCGGAAAGCCAACACCCCAAGCCCGCACAGCAGCAGACAGACCAGCGCTGCGTAGGCGGTATCAAAGTAGATGCTGCCGCCGGGTTTTGTGCTGAGCCAGACCGCCCAGCCGTTCAATAGCCCTGTGAGCAGATCTGCCGCCCGGGAGAGCACTCCGTGCACCGGTGCCAGCCACGGCACCAGCCCTGCAAAAGCCACTGCCAGCCCCAGCAGAAGCAGCGGCTGCACCATCCACAGCACCGCGATGCTGGAAACCACCGCCCATGCGCTGACACTCAACCCCCGCAGCACCAGCACCGGGAAGGTAGCCGCCGAGGCGCAGGCGGCAATGCAGGCACTCTCTACAAGACCCTGAAGCCGTTCCGGCAGCCTGTTGAACCACGGGCGTCTGACCGGCTTTTGCAGGTTCTCCCCGGCTTTGACCCAGAAGCGCCTGTCGTGGGCGTCCCGCATCCGGCGGATGCAGGCGTTGCCTGCCACCGTGCCCACCACTGCCGCAAAGGAAAGCTCAAAGCCGATATCCCACACCGCATAGCTGTTGACGGCGGTCATCAGGATGCCTGCCGCCGCCAGCGAGGGCGTAAAGCCGGTCACGCCCATCAGCACCAGCGCCAGCAGGCTTTTCCAGACTGCACGCCGTCTGCGGCTGCGGTAACTCTGCTCCCGGCGGTAGGGCAGCAAAACGCTCAGAATATCCCCGCACAGGATGGAAACGTGCATGCCGCTGACCACCAGCACATGGGAAAGCCCCGCGCCCCGGTAGGCGCTGCGCAGCTGCGCCGAAAGCCCGCTGCGGTCTCCCACCGTCATGGCAGCCAGCACGCCGCCGGTGTCCCGATGCATGGCACGGCGCAGGCTCTCGCTCAGTTTTTGCTGCAAGCGATGGGTACGGGCACGGAAACTGCCGCTCTCGCCCAGTACGGTGAGCTGCGGCTTTTCTGCCAACGGCTCTGCCTGCAAAGCGATGCCATCCGCGTACTGCGCCGTCTGTTCTTCCATGTCCGGTTGTTGCAGCGCGAACCAGCCCTGCACCCGCTGCCCTGCCGCGCAGGCGGGCAGTTCTGCACAGGCTATGCGGAAGCCCGCCGGGCTGTTGTTCACGCTTTCTACCCACAGGGTCGCGTCCACTGTGTCCGAAAAATAGTTACTGTCCGCGCGCTCCACCTCAGCAGTCAGTAGCACGATGCGTCCGACGTAATTTGCCCGGATACGCTCCAGTCGGGCGCTCGTGGTGTACACCGCGCAAAGCCCCGCCATCGTTCCCAGCAGCAGGCAAACCGCCAGCTTGCGGCTGCCATCCGGGATGCAAAGCAGCAGCAAAAAGGCGACAAAAAATGCCGCAAACGGCATAAAAAGCTCCGTTTGCGGCAAAAAAGTCCATAGGAAACTAAGGCCCATCATTCCGGCGCAGAACGCGCAGAGCTGGCGGCGCATCCCGGCTTAGTGGAAGAACAGGGGCAGCGGCTCAAGGAAGATGATATCCTTGCGCTCAGAAGCGTCGCCCTCGGCCAGAACAGCGGCCTGACCCACGATGGTGCACTGGGTCTTTTCTGCCAGCGCGTCCAGTGCCTTCAGAGAGCCGCCGGTGGAGATAACATCGTCCACCACCAGCACCCGCTTGCCGTTCATCTTTTCCAGTTCCTTGCGGTCGATGACCAGCTTCTGCTTACCGGCAGTGGTAATGGACTGATCCTCCACCACCACAGGGTCCGGCATATACAGCTTGACCCCCTTGCGGGCGCAGATGTAGGGCTTGCCGCTCTGGCGGCTCATCTCGTGTGCCAGCGGAATACCCTTGGCCTCGGCGGTGAGCAGGATATCAAAATCCGGGCATTTCTTCAGCAGCTCCGCAGCGGCAGCCACGGTCAGCTCGGCATCACCCAGCATGATAAAAGCGGCAATGTCCATGTGGTCGTTTACCTTGCAGATGGTCAACTCACGGGTCAGGCCTGCAACGTGCAGGGTATAAGTTTCAGCCATAATCAAAAATCTCCCTTTCGTATTGGAATCAGACAGGCAGTTTTTCGCCGCCCAGAACATGGAAATGCAGATGCTTCACGGTCTGGCCTGCGTCCTCGCCCACGTTGGAGATGACGCGGTAGCCGTTTTCCAGTCCCTGCTCCTTGGCCAGCTTTGCGATGACGGTGAAGATGTGACCCAGCAGAGCACCATCCTCCTCGGTCAGCGCAGCAGCAGAGGAGATGTGCTTGCGGGGAACCACAAGGAAATGCACCTTTGCCTGCGGATTGATGTCGTAGAATGCCACTACCTGGTCATCCTCGTACAGCTTTTTAGAGGGGATCTTGCCCTCTGCGATCATGCAAAACAGACAATCTTCCATGGGGAACACTCCTTCCTGCTTCTACAAAAGCCCGCCGCCCCGGCGCGCATCCGGCACCGGGCGGGGACATTGATCTTTTTTAGCCCAGAGCCTTCTTGACAATAGCGCTCACAGCAGCCAGTGCCTCGTCGATCTTGGTCTCGTCCTTCAGACCGGCCATTGCAAAGTCCGGCTTGCCGCCGCCCTTGCCGCCGGCAATAGCAGACAACTCCTTGACCAGCACACCGGCCTTGAGGCCCTTTTCCTGTGCCAGCTTATTCACGGTAACAGCCATGGTGATCTTATCCTCAGCCTTGCCCACCAGAACAGCCACCACAGGGTTCACGGCCTTGTCGCGGATGCTGTCGCACATACCGCGCAGGGTGTCGCCGGTGGTACCGGTAAAGTATGCAGAGGCGATCTTCACGCCGTCTGCCTCCTCGGCATTATCAAACAGGCTGTCCACCTTGGAGGCGGCGATCTTGGCCTTCATCTCCTCCAGCTCGCGGCTCATGGCCTTGTTCTCAGCCATCACAGCCTCGGCGCGGGCGGGCAGAGCAGCCACATTGTTAGCCTTCAAGGTGTTGGCCACATCATGCAGCATGGCCTCCTGCAGGTTTGCACGGATCAGCAGGTTGCGGCCGGTGACGGCCTCGATGCGGCGGATGCCGGCGGCCACGGAGGACTCGCTGACGATCTTGAAGCCGCCGATCTGGGCGGTGTTCTTGACGTGGGTGCCGCCGCAGAATTCGGTAGACCAGCCCTCGATATCCACCACGCGGACCACCTTGCCGTACTTTTCGCCAAACAGAGCCATTGCGCCCAGCTTCTTGGCTTCCTCCACCGGCATCTCCTGCACGGTGACGTTCATGGAGTCAAAGATCTTATCATTGACGATCTTCTGCACCCGTGCCAGTTCCTCGGGGGTCACGGCGCTGAAGTGGGTGAAGTCGAAGCGCAGGCGGTCGGGCTCCACCAGAGAGCCGGCCTGATGCACATGGTCGCCCAGCACCTCACGCAGGGCAGCCTGCAGCAGGTGGGTAGCGGTGTGGTTGCGGGCAATGGCCATGCGGTAGCCCTTGTCCACCTGTGCGGTCAGCACATCGCCCACCTTTACAATGCCGCTTTCCAGCACGCAGGTGTGGACGTAGTAGCCCTTGGGGGTCTTTTTCACGTCCAGCACACGCAGGCTGCACTCGGCACCGTTCAGCACGCCGTGGTCGGCAGCCTGACCGCCCATCTCAGCGTAGAAGGGGGTCTTATCCAGCACCACCAGCACGCCGTCCTTTGCCTCCTCATCGGTGGCAATGGCATCGGTCAGGGTCTCCTCATCGCTCAGCGCCACAACGGTGCCCTTGTCGGTCAGGGTGTCGTAGCCGGTAAAGACGGTGGGCTCGGCCTCCAGTGCGCCGAACAGATCCTCGCTCCAGCCGGAGATGTTCTTCTTCAGACGCTCAGCGCGGGCGCGCTCCTTCTGCTTCTTCATCTCTGCGTGGAAGCCGTCCTCGTCGATCTCCAGACCCTGCTCGGCGGCGATCTCCTTGGTCAGATCCAGCGGGAAGCCGAAGGTATCGTTCAGCTTGAAGGCGTCCATGCCGCTCAGCAGCTTCTGGTGTGCCTTCTCCAGACGGTCGATCATGTTGTTCAGGATGTTCATGCCGGCATCGATGGTGCGGGCAAAGTTTGCTTCCTCGGTGCCGATGACCTTCTTGATATAGGCGTCATGCTCGCGCAGCTCGGGGTAGGCGGACTCGCTGGACTGGATGACGGTTTCCACCAGATCCACGAGGAAGGGGTGGTCGATGCCCAGCATCCGGCCATGGCGGGCAGCGCGGCGCAGCAGACGGCGCAGCACATAGCCGCGGCCCTCGTTGGAGGGCAGGATGCCGTCAGACACCATAAAGGTGCAGCTGCGGATATGGTCGGTGATAACGCGGATGGAGATATCGGTCTTGGGGTCCTGCTTGTAGGTCTTGCCTGCAATGTGCTCCACATGGTGCAGCACGCTCTGCACGGTATCCACCTCGAACAGGTTGCCCACGTTCTGCATCACGCAGGCCAGACGCTCCAGGCCCATGCCGGTATCAATGTTGGGGCGTGCCAGACGCTCGTAGTGGCCCTTGCCGTCGGCATCGAACTGGCTGAACACGAGGTTCCAGATCTCCATATAGCGGTCGCAGTCGCAGCCCACGCCGCAGGTCGGCTTGCCGCAGCCGTACTCGGGGCCGCGGTCAAAGTAGATCTCGGAGCAGGGGCCGCACGGGCCGGAGCCGTGCTCCCAGAAGTTGTCCTCCTTGCCCAGACGCACCATGTGGTCCGGGGCAATGCCGACCTTCTTGGTCCAGATATCGTAGGCCTCGTCGTCCTCCTCGTACACAGAGATGTGCAGACGGTCCTTGGGGATAGCCATCCACTCATCGCTGGTCAGGAACTCCCAAGCCCAAGGGATGACCTCGTCCTTGAAGTAATCCTGGAAGGAGAAGTTACCCAGCATCTCAAAGAAGGTGCCGTGGCGGGCAGTGATGCCCACGCGCTCGATATCCGGGGTGCGGATGCACTTCTGGCAGGTGGTCACACGATGACGGGGCGGCTCCTCCTGTGCCAGGAACCACTTCTTCATGGGAGCCATGCCGCTGTTGATCAGCAGCAGGCTGGGGTCGTTCTTGGGTACCAGGGGGAAGCTGTCCAGACGCAGATGACCCTTGCTTTCAAAGAAGCTCAGGTACTTTTCGCGCAGTTCATTCAAACCGGTCCATTGCATAGATCTTTCTCTCCTCAATTGTCTTTGGCGTTTGTGCGCCGTTTTTATGCTGTTATGGCAGAGGGGCGGCACGGTGAAAAAACAAAAAACAGCCCTCATCCCAAAAGGGACGAAGGCTGCTTGTGCATCAAACTCCGTGGTACCACCCAAATTGCAAAGGATCACTTGTCCCCTGCCGCTTTCGGCGCATTAACGCTGCGCAGCGTCCGGTTTACATTCGCCGGAAGCTCCGGGGTGGCGCGAAATGATCCCGACCGGAGCACCTTACAGCCGTGGGCGCTCTCTCTGGACGGTGGTGTGTGCATTTCTGACCCCATCATTGCCATCTGTCATAATTTTACATTCCGCAAGGCAGGCGAAGTGCCCCTTTGCGTACAGCTAAATTATAGCATACGCAAAACGTTTGTCAACGGTTTTGAGCAAAATTTACGGCACCCAGATGCGGTCTGCACGGGTTATCTCACCGTTTTGGATGGTCACGGTCGTGTTTCCTGCATTCCACCCATAAGCATCTTCTTCATTGCTCATTGCATCACAAACCGCCCGATCTCCCTTTACGATCACTGGGTCGGCTTCAAAGTCTGCTGCACCGTCCGATAGTTCGATATCGTCTGCCATAACAAGTTGCTTAACCACTCCAACTTCATAATAAGCGGGAAAATCATCCCATGTCAGAGTCCGGTAGTGGTCATCCTCTTTGCATAAGTCAATACCACCTTCTTCTATTCCACCGTTGATGGTCACATAGTTGTTTTCTCTCTCAACGCTTTCCACTATTAGGGCTGTAATTTCCTCTGTCCCGTTTAGATGTGTTATAATGGTATCTCCTTCGCTCAATGCTTCAATATCTGCGGCTGTGTACCGGTCATAGTCGTATACAACAGCATTGTTGATGGTATTCTTGCGTTCACCGACCCATACTTTATCGCTTTCAAAGCTGATGTGATAAGTGCCATCCGAAAGTGGGTCACTCAGTAAAACACCTTGCATTGGGTGTACTTCCGTTTTTTGCGCCTCCGAAGATGTCGTGCTTGCCGTGGAAGCCGCTGTGCTTCCAGCCGTGGAACTGGACGCCCCACAGCCCACCATTGTTATTCCAATAGCCAAAAGCACAGTAAGTGTCACTATTTTATGGTTCCATCTCATACGAAAACCTTCTTTCTCTTGCTTGACGGAACGTTTCCGTTCCGCTACAATAAAAACGAATCAAGAACCCATTCTATTGCAACTGATTTTAAGATAGAGAGGAATTTCCCGTGAAAATTTTAAAAGTAAAATGTCTTGCCCCTACCCGGCTGGACAATTATCTGACCCAGCAGTACCCCGCCCTGACCCCCGGGCGCCTGAACAAGGCACTGCGGGAAAACAAGATCAAGCTGAACGGCAAAAAGCAGCCGCTTTCCACCCGCGTGATGGCGGGCGACGAGATCAAGCTGTTCATTCTGGACGACGTGCTGGACGCCGACCGCCGGGTGGACGGCCCCGCATGGAAGAACGCCCGCACCCCGGCGCAGGTGGTATACGACTGCCCGCAGATTTTGATCGTAAACAAGCCCGCCGGCGTTGCCGTGGACGGCCCGGAGGACGATACCCTGCTGAACCGCGCACTGCTGTACCTGAACAAGCAGGGCGAGTACAAGGAGAACGACCTGTACACCCCCGCCTTGTGCCACCGGCTGGACACCGGCACCAGCGGCCTTGTGATCATTGCCAAGACCCCGGAGGCTGAGGAGCTGTTCCTTTCTGCCATCAAGAACCGCGAGGTGCAAAAGACTTACCTCTGCGTCACCTTTGGCCGTCCCATGCCGCCGGATGCCACCTTGGGCGGCTACCTGCTCAAGGACGCCGACCGCGGCATCGTGAAGATCGTGGAGGACAAGCAGCCCGGTGCCAAGGAGGTAGAGACCCGGTACGAGACCATCGCCGTCTCCGGCCGTCTGGCCCTGCTGAAGGTGCAGCTGATCACCGGCCGCACCCACCAGATCCGCGCCCATATGGCCAGCATCGGCTGCCCCATCCTTGGCGACAGCAAGTATGGCAACAACAGCGCCAACCGGGAACTGAAGCTGAAGTATCAGGCACTGTGCGCATGGGAGCTGACCATGCCCCGCTTCACCCAGCCGGACTTCGCCTTCCTCAGCGGCAAGACCTTCCACGCCCCGAAGCCGTGGTATTACCAGCAGGTGCTGGACGGCACTTTGAAGTAACAAAAAAGGAGATGTCCTGCCGGGCATCTCCTTTTTTGTTACTTATAATAAGAATCTCAGACCCGCACCATATCCGGGGTGATCTCAGCCAGCGTATGGGCACCGCACATCTGCATGGTGTCGGCCAGTTCTCCGGCAAGCTTATCGATGTAGCACTTCACGCCCTCTGCGCCGCCGCCGTAGACAGCGGTCACGAAGGGGCGGCAGATCAAAACGCCGTCTGCGCCCAGTGCCAGCGCCTTGAACACATCCACACCGGTGCGGATGCCGCCGTCCACCAGAACCTTTACGCCGGTGCCCTTGAGGGCTGCGGCGATCTCCGGCAGCACCTCGGCGGTAGCGGGGCACTGATCCAGCACACGGCCGCCGTGGTTGGACACCACGATGGCAGCGGCACCGGCCTGTTTTGCTTTCAGTGCACCCTTG
>OHSE01000569.1_pt1 | contig 10796 bp, 10 predicted proteins | sample 1578531 | NCBI WGS metagenome assembly OHSE01 (sample SAMEA3879541, study PRJEB24766) | human gut metagenome | biome: human-associated habitat; feature: feces | place: USA | collected 1985/1987
GTCCCGCCCGTCGGCTTCCGCTCGCGCTGTCGGCGCTTGCCGTTTCCGTCCGGACTTCCCGGTTCATGCTCTTTCGGTGACTCGCGCAACCTGTCAAGCACAGGGCAATCGTCACGATGAGGACAGTTTCCGGCTGTATCAATAGCTTTTCTAAGACGGGCCATCTCGCGCGTATTGCGGGCCAGTTCTTTCTTTGTTTCACAAAATTCATCTTTTAGAGGTTTTACAATATTTTCCATCAAAATGCGGGTGGCATGTTCGGCGTTATCTATGCGCATAGCCTCTGCACCGGCCTCGGCCTTCATCGCTTCCGCTTTCGCTTTTCTCACAGTAGCCCGCAAGGAGCCAATGGTCGCCACCGTACCAACCAGGCCGCCGCCAAGGATAATGTTCATAAATTCGCTCAAGTCCATACCACCCGGTTTTATTATTGATTAATACCTATTTCTTTCAACCATTCCTGCACATCGAAACTCGGACAGGCTTTCGCTGCCAGTTCGTTGTGTCCTACAATGCGTACATCAGGAAATTTCCGGTGAAAATCCTTCACATACTTCTCCAGTGCCTTTTTCTGACAGCCAGTGCGGGTGTCTTTCGGGGTCTTACCGTCTTTTTCCACGCCTCCGGCATACACGATGTGACGGCTTACACTGTTATATCCTTTGGCTCCGTTGGTCACTTCCCAAGGGTCCACCTGTGCATCCTCATTGTTTTCTACCAGACGTTCCACGCCTCCGTTCAGGTGGAACAGGTCGGTATAGCCAACCTGCTTCCATCCTCTTCCTCCCTGGGCAACCGGAGAAGTATGCCATTTGCGGATGTCCGCCGATGATACCTCACGCCCCTCCGGGGTTGCCGTACAGTGTATTACCAGATATTTCAACTTTGCCATAATCATCATGCTTGATAGCCGCTCATCATTACCACTCCGGCATCCTCTTTCTTGGGCATGCAGATGAAGTAATGGCGGAAGTTAATCAGGTTACGCTGGTTCAACGGGTCATTCTTTGACTCGGAATAATACATCTTGGTAGAACCTGTTGCCTTGAAAACCCGCTGTTTGTAGAAGGCAAACGAACACGGAAATTCACCGGCTTCTGCCGTTGTACCCAATGCCTTCTTCACTCCGGCTGTAGTATAAAGCGGGTTGTTGCCGTACTCGTAGATTTCAAAGCCGTAAAGGTTACCTACCTTGCCGCTGTTGCGGTCAATATTGTACTGTTCACGGAATGCCTGGCTGGTCAGCAGCAGGTCATTCACATGGTCGGGGCAAAGCACCAGTCTGCGGCCGTCTGACGGTACGCGCAGGTTGTCAAGGGCACGCTTCATTTCCACAAGGTCATTCACGGTAAGGCGCAGACGGTTTGTAGCCGGATCTTTCTCGCCGGTAGTCTTAAGCACCGGAGTAGTTTCCGTATTTTTGTTCGCACAAAGCGCATGGGCCGCCTTGGTAAACTTCGCATCATTGATACTGTTGGCATGTCCCTCTTTCACACGGGCGGTCTTGTCATAGCTGATGGCATAAAGCTCATCGTCTGTAATCGGCGTAGCCTTGGTCTGGAATTTGTCCAGCTTGATGGCAATATCCTTGTCTTCCAAAGCCTGCACATCAATCGGATAGGTTTTATTGTTTATCAAGACATCCGGATCTACACCAACTTCTACCAGGTGAATCACATCGTTATTCACGATACTGCTTTGGTCGGGGATTCCTGACAGCCAGGTTCCTTCCAGTCCGGCACGGAGCACCTTAACAAGTTCCCCTGTCCAGATTTCCGTATAAACCCCTTCACGGAGTATTGAAGTACTTTGCGGGGCCATTCCCATAAAGGCTGCCACCGCATTCATTCCCACAGCTCCGGCCACCGGAGAGAATCCCAATACCGAAGCACACACGACACCTGTCAGCGTATTGAACAGAAGTGCCGTCAAAAGCATTACAATTTTTCCCATTTTCTTCATTTTAAAGGTTTTCAAATTTCACAGGTCATGCCGTATTCAGCCTTGTACAGGCGCTTGTACTCCTCCGGGTTATGCTCGCGCATTTCAAGCAGCGCATCACTCGGGACATCGCTCAGTTTGGCATAGGTGGACGGCTGTGCCTGCTGCTTGCCGCCCTGATAGCTCAATACAGTGGAAATCTTCACCTGGGGCTGCATGGCATCAAGCACATTTTTCAGTTCATCAACACCGACCTTCTTGCCAAGTTCGATAAACTGTATCTTCTTGTCTTCTCCCAGACGCTTTTCCACCACTGCCTTTTCTACAAGACCAGTGATACGGGCCAAAGTCAGCTTCCCGTTTTCTTGCTTCAGGGAATCATTCTCTGCCTTGGCTGCTTTCAGTTCATTTAAGGCTTGATTAACATCAGCCTCCGTTGCCGTTTCCGGCAGCCCCAATTGAAGGGCCAAAAGTTTCAGTTCCATTTCTTCTGTTGTTTTTTGGTTATTGATTAGTGGCAAAGGACAATCACCATCCTTTCCCAATGTGATTTGTTTTCCATCCTTCATCAGTACGATGGCATCATCATTGGAACCTACGTCCACCAGTGATACCTCATACAGCTTGCTTTTGGTTATTGTCGGGCTGGTCTGCCCCTGCAGCAAATGTTCGGGCTGGTCACTCAGTTCCAGAATGTCTATTCCGGCACTCACCATTCTCAGGCTGCCGAATTCAAACTGTTTCTTGCATCTTTTACTGAGGTCGGTCGCTTCGTCAAACACCAGTTCCCCGGTTACTTCACCATCCTCTACCCGAAGGTCCTTCACATAACCAATCACGTTTCCGCGTTGGTGCATGTACAGCAGTACCGGGTTTCGGCAATACTGCTCCACACTCATGCCCGATGTCAACACACGGCTTCCGTAGCTGTTCAGGCTGTCGTTTGAAATTCTTACACGTTTACTCATTTTCTCATGCCACGCCTTTATGCATTGGCGCTGCAATATTACAGAGCACTTACCGGGAAGCCAAAAAAGTGTGCAACGGTTGCACACTTCTATGAAACCGTTGCACATTATTTTGGCTGCAAGCTGATAAGCGGACAACTTTGCGAATAAATCGGGCAGGTGCAAGGGACTCCGAAGCCTGCCTTTAACCCTATATTCTTTATTATATGACAAAGGCAGAAATCGAAAAGAAAAAATCTCTTGCACGCTCACTGTTCCTTTCCGGCATGGAACAGACTGAAATTGCGGAGAAAGTGGACGTGTCACGCGTCACCATCTCAAAATGGTGCACGGCTGACGGATGGAAAGAGGCAAGGGCGGCAAAGAACGTCACCCGGCCGGAACTGGTGAACAAACTCCTGCTCACCATTGATACACTCATTACTCAAGTCAACGAATCGAACGACCCTGCACTTGTAGCTGGTCTCGGGGACAAACTGGCCAAACTTTCGGCGGTGATTGAAAAGTTAGACAAGAAGGCCAACGTAGTGGATGTCATTGAAGTGTTCATGGCATTCTCCAAATGGATTGAATACCGTTCAACCATCGACCCGGAAGTGACTCCGGAACTGGTCAGGGCAATCAATAAGTACCAGGATCTGTATATCACCGAACAGATGGGCATAAAATAAAACGGCTATGGCAACAGCAGCGGAAAAGAAACAGGCATACGAACAGTGGAAGGAACACTGTAAAAGAGTGCAGTCCATCACGGATACGGCTTTGCTCGCGGGCGAGACACCGGCACAAAAGGACAGGCGTATTCTGCGTCTGCAGGGTAACTATGCCGCGTTCTGTGAATATTACTTCCCCCACTTTCTCACCTTGCGTGACAAAACCACCGGGGAAGTCATACGCACCATCCACAATGCACCGTTCCACAATGCGGCAGCGGCTAAAGTAAAAGGCACACCCAACCTGAAAGCGGTATTCATGTGGCCGCGTGGCCATGCCAAGTCCACACACATGGACATTTTTGTTCCGCTGTGGCTGATGTTCCAGCCCAAACGGCTCATCAACTTCATGGTGGTGGTCGGCAAAAGTGAGGACTCAGCCACGCGCCTACTGGGGGATATTCAGGCAGAACTGGAGCATAACCAGCGCATCATTGCCGACTTCGGCAAGCAGCAGGGGAATGCCTCCTGGCAGGATGGGGAGTTCAAGGCGGCCAACGGGGTGAAATTCCTGGCTTGCGGACGCGGACAGTCTCCACGTGGTTTGCGAGACCGGGAAGCACGTCCGGACTACATCGTCATCGATGACTTGGATGACGACGAACTGTGCCGCAATGAGAAACGGGTGCATGACATTACAGACTGGGTGAAAGAAGCCCTTTTTGGTGCACTGGATGTGGGCCGGGGACGTTTTATCATGGTCGGGAACCTCATTTCTAAAAACTCGGTGCTGGCCAATCTCACCAAGACAAAAGGGGTACATGTATCCGTCATCAAGGCAATAGACAAGAACGGAGAACCGGTATGGCGCGAAAAATGGACGAAAGAAGAGGCGCAGGAATACAGGGATTTCGTAGGCTACCGGGCATGGGAAAAGGAGATGATGCACAACCCCATCGTGGACGGAACTATTTTTCGGGCAGACTGGATTCGTTACAAAAAACTGCCCAGGCTATCCAAGTATGAAATGCTGGTCTGCTATACCGACCCCTCTTTCAAATCGACCACTTCCAACGACTACAAGGCTTGCCGCCTTTGGGGCAAGATTGGGAAGGAACTGCACCTTATAGACTGTTACGTCCGGCAGGATACCGTTTCAGGAATGGTACGGTGGCTTTACGACCTCTACGAGCGTACACGTGATACGGCAGCCGTCCAGTTCTTTATGGAAGCGAACTTCATGCAGGATGTCATTCTGGATGAGTTTGAGGCAGAAGGGAATCTGCGTGGATACCAACTGCCCATCATGCCGGACAAACGAAAGAAACCGGACAAGCTCCAGCGCATCGAAGCGGTGTCACCATTATGGGAACGCGGTTTCGTATTCTACAATGAGAAGTTGAAAGAATCGCCGGATATGCAGACCGGAATCGAACAGACCTTGGCACTGGAGCGTGGCAGCCGTATTCACGATGATGCACCGGATGCCGACGAGGGAGCCATCTGGATGCTGCAGCGCAATTCAAGGCAGGAGAGTTTTCAACCGGTGTTCGGTAAAAGGCCGACCGCCAAAAATATATGGTAACATGATACAGCTGATTAAAAGAATGATTTTTGCATGGCGCTATAAACGTGCCGTTGCCCGTGCTTGCAAGTACGCCAAGCTCTACGGAAGAAAGTACTACGTCCTGTATATGGGTGGCAAACTGAAAGTTGTCCCCAAAAGGAACATCTGTGAACTGATTCACCGCCACCGTTTCCGCAAGGGAACCACTATCCGGGATATAGAAAAAATGGCATTGTTCATCACTAAATGAAAGTAAAGTCATGTTCATTACAGAAGAAGATTACAAAGTTGTCATCGGCGACAACGCATTGAAGGTCATCTCTCAGGTAAGCCCCAAAAACCGTGCCGATGCGGAAACGGTGGCTTTGGAGGAAATATCCGGCTATCTGCGTTCGAAATACGACTGTACGGCCATTTTCTCTGCACAGGATGAACATCGGAACCGCCTCATTGTCATGTACACCTGCGACATTTCACTTTACCACATGAGTGCAGCCATGCCGCAAAAGATGGGAAGCGAGATACGCAAGGAACGGTATGAACGGGCCATCAAGTGGCTTGAAGGCGTACAGGCCGGAAAAATTGTCCCTGATTTGCCTTTGGCTGTCGGAGAAGATGGGCTTCCGTCCGGAAATTCATTTGTTTACAGCTGTCAGAAGCAGCTTCATCATAACTGGTAGGACTATGGATATTAAAGACTTTTTCAGCGGTATGTTTTCCAATAAACCGAAAAACGTACTGCAAACGCCATACGGCAATTTTAATCTGGCCAAGGGGAAAGACATCAAGCGGGTGCAGAAAATGGTCATCGACCTGCAACGCACCACCGATGCACTCACCCGGAAGGACATCAAGAACTGGCGCGATGCCTGGCAGTATGCCATCAATGTGGACAGTCCCAGCCGCCAGCGCCTGTACGACATCTACCGGGACGCGGAAATAGACCTTCACCTCTCCGGGTGTGTGGAGCAGCGCAGAGGTTTTGTCATGGCACGTTCTTTCAAAATCGTGGATATGAAAGGGGATGAGAACGAGGAAGCGGTTCACTTCTTTGACCAGTCCTGGTTCAAGCAGCTCATGCGCTATGCACTTGATTCAATCTACTGGGGACATTCGCTCATCGAATTGGGCGACCTTTGCACTGACGGCGACGGCTGCATCTGTTATTCGGATGTGAAGCTTATTCCGCGCAAACATGTCATTCCTGAGTATGGGCGTGTCATTACCGACCTCGGGCAGGACTGGACTACAGGTATAGACTACCGCCAGCCTCCTTTTTCCGACTGGCTCATTGAGGCAGGTAGGCCCGACGACCTCGGGCTGTATCTCAAGGCTGCTTCACAGACTATTCCCAAAAAGAACATGCTGGCCTTTTGGGACACCTTCGGGGAAATATTCGGAATGCCCATGCGTATAGCACGCACCACTTCGCGCGATCAGAAAGAGATTGACCGTCTCGACAAGATGTTGCGTGAAGCCGGAACCGCCCTCTCCATGGTGGCAGGAATGGAAACCGAAATCGAATTTGTGGAAAGCGGCAAGGGGGACGCATTCAATGTCTATGACAAGCGTATCGATCGGGCCAACTCCGAACTGTCAAAGCTCATCATCGGGCAGACGATGACCATCGAGGACGGAAGCAGCCTCTCACAGTCCGAAACGCACCTTGAAGTGTTCCAGAACCTCGTGGAAAGCGACTGTGATATGCTTCGGGATATAGTGAACAACCAGCTCATTCCGCGCATGGTGCGCCACGGGTTTCCTGTTAAAGGGCTGCGCTTCGATTGGGACTACTCCATTGACTACACGCCCGAACAGCAGAAAGCTTACGAGGAAATGGTACTGCAGCACTACAAGGTAAAGCCTCAGTACTTTGAGGAAAAATACGGCATCCCGTGCGAGGAGAAGGAACCGAAAGAAGAGCCGGACCCGACAGAACCGAAAAAAAAGAAAGACGGCAAACCGGCTGAAACGCTGTCCCGTTTTTTCGACTGAGCCCCGATGATTATTCGGGGCTGCACCAGCGGTATGCCCACCTGTTGGGTAAACAGGAACTATGCCTCTCCATGGAGGACGAGGCAAGACTCATGCGCGACAAGCTCACGGAACGCTTTGACCGCATGATGAAGGTGCTGTTCCGGCAAGAAGGGGCAAACCTTGAGATAGGTATCCTGGCATCCGAAGAAGCGCAGGATTTTATAGAAGCTCATTCTTCTGTCTTGAACGGTTCATTCCGAAAGGTGGAAATGTCCGAGACCATGCGCAAGCGGCTGGAGCGTTCCAACTATGTATTCTCCGGCTTGAAGACCTTCCATGAACTGAATGAAGCCTTTCCCTCCCTGTTGGATGAAAACGGCAATAGAAAGACGTTCGAACGCTTTTTGAATGATGTCCGGAAGATCGACGAAACATACAATTCAAACTATCTACGGGCTGAATTCACCTTTGTACAGGCTTCGGCTGAAATGGCAGCCAAATGGGAACGGTTCATGCAGGACGGCGACCGCTATTATCTACAGTACCGCACGGCCGGGGATGCAAAGGTACGTCCCACCCATGCAGAAATGGCCGGCATCACACTCCCGGCTTCAGACCCGTTCTGGGCAGAATTCTATCCTCCTAACGGATGGGGCTGCCGCTGTTCCGTGGTCCAGGTACGCAAATCCAAGTATCCGCCTACAGACCACGAAGAGGCCATGGCAAGGGGGAAATCAGCTTTGGAAGTTGACAAAAAGGGAATGTTCCGGTTCAATGCAGGCATGGAACAAAAGACGATGCCCGACTATAATCCATACACCATCAAGCGCTGTAAGGATTGCGATATGAACAACGGAAATATGAAACTGGTCTTCGTTCCGGAAAATGAATTGTGCGCCGCATGCAAACTGGTAAGAACATTGGCCAATGCAGATGCCAAACAGATAAAGAAGCAAGCCAAGCCATTGCAGGGAACAGTTATCACGAATAATGAATTCCCATTCCCGGTAAACATATCAAAACGCACGCTTCAAGAATGGACCAACCAGCCATACAAGTTCTACCATGAAAAGAACCTCATGCTTCTGGATATAAAGAATGTATTTGCCAAAGCCAAATACCTGGGAACAGCAGATAACCACAAAGGTATTCCACACCTCATACAATCGCACATTTTCGAGATAGAAGTAAGAGGTGAAAAAGCACTGATAATAGTTCGGGAATACGACTGGCACGAATACACGCTGCACAGTCTTTCAGAAGGAGGTGAATTATACAAACATATAAAAAAGAAAGAATAGCGAAAGACGCAAGCTCCGGGAACTACAATCCCGTTCTGAACATCTAACGCTATTCCTCACTGCAAATATACAAAACAATTTTTAAAAACAACCCGTTATGAACAAAATTATCGAATTTCTCAAACAAAGCAACCGCTACAAACACCTTATTGGCGGTTTGTTGGTAGGCATTTTGGCCTTCACCCCGTGGACAGCGCTCTATGCTGCAGCTGTCGCAGCCTCCTGTCTGGAACTGAAAGACAAACTGAAAGGCAGACTTTGGGACTGGATAGACTGGTCTCTTACCGTCATAGGCGGCATATTGTCGGCCCTATTTTGGTGGATAGTGTAATGCTTTAGCTCATTTTGCCTGTTAAATCAGTAACTTTGTACCCGGTGGAGCTTCCCGATAGTCCGTGTGGTCTATCGCGGGTACAACAATGCGAACGCGAATGGCGGTGTGTCGAATGCGAATGCGAATAACGATGCTTCGAATACGAATGCGAATGTCGGCTCGCGTCTGGAAATCTAACAAATCGGCGTACAGCAGCGGGGACGTGTCCCCGAAGCGGTGCCGAGGGAAGCAAGCCACAGCAACAGCACCCATTAGGGTGGAAAGCTGAAAAATCACGCGTCGGGTGGAGTTTGGTAGGCTGTTATCAGTTCGAAGAAGTCAGACCCGGGGAAAGGAAGGCCCTTATCTTCCATGTTTATTAACCAATAGCTTATGCGCAGGGAAGGATATATTATCGAGGAAATCATCGAATACTCCAATATGTCGGAGGCATTCGATTCGGTACTTCGCGGAACCGATCGTAAGAGGTCAAGGCAGGGACGATTCCTGCTTGCCCATAGGGAGAAGATTATCACCGAACTGACGGCTTCCATTGCGGACGGCTCATTCCGGCTGGGCGGCTACCATGAGAGGGAAATTGAAGAATACGGTAAAAAACGTATTTTGCAGATCCTGTCCATGAAAGACCGCATCGCTGTGTTTGCCATCATGAATGTGGTGGACCGCCACCTGCAAAAACGTTATATCCGGACAACCGGTGCAAGCATCAAAAGGCGCGGTACTCATGACCTGATGAACTGCATACGTACCGATTTGCAAAAAGACCCGGAAGGCACACTTTACGCATACAAGTTTGACATCCGTAGGTTTTACGACAATGCGCGGCAGGACTTTGTTATGTGGTGCTTCCGGAGGGTGTTCAAGGACGAAAGGCTGTTGGTGCTACTGGAGCGGTTTGTTAAGCTGCTGCCGGAAGGTATAAGCTTCGGACTGCGCAGTTCACAAGGGGCAGGAAATCTGCTTCTGTCTGTATTTTTAGACCACTATCTGAAGGATAAGTACGGGGTTCGTTATTACTATCGCTATTGCGATGACGGACTGGTACTCGGTAAAACGAAAGCGGAATTGTGGAAGATTCGTGATGTTATTCACAGGCAAATGGGAAAAATAGACTTGGAAATAAAGCCGAATGAACGGGTATTCCCTGTAGAAGAAGGCATTGATTTCCTTGGCTATGTTATCCGTCCCGACTATGTAAGATTGCGGAAACGCATCAAACAGAAGTTTGCCCGGAAAATGCACGAGGTAAAATCGAGAAAAAGACGGCGGGAACTGATTGCCAGTTTCTACGGCATGACGAAACACGCTGATTGTAATAATTTGTTTAAAAAATTAACAGGCAAAAAAATGAAATCATTTAAAGATTTAAATGTCGCTTACAAGCCGGAAGACGGTAAGAAGCGATTTTCGGGTACGGTGGTAAGTATCCGTGAGTTGGTAAACCTTCCTATCATAGTCAAGGATTTTGAGATGGGAATAAAGACTGAACAAGGCGAGGACCGTTGTATTGTGGCCATAGAGCAGAACGGCGAACCCAAGAAGTTCTTTACCAACAGTGAGGAAATGAAGAATATCCTCAAACAGATTGAAGAAATTCCTGACGGTTTTCCGTTTGAGACCACCATTAAGACGGAAACTTTCGGGAAAGGTAGAACCAAGTATGTATTCAGTTAGGCTATGAAACGAGTGGAAGGAAGTGCCGGTGTGGCGTTGCTTGAATGCACGAACCCGGTGTTAGGCAAATGGCGCGTCCGCTGGGGCGTGGAAGCGAAGGAGGACGGTTCGGCCACCTACATGGAAGAGGAACTTGACCACAGACCGGACGCTGATGAAATCCGGTCATTGGTGTCGGAATGGTACAACAGCCGGACCGACGGCATCACGCCGCGGAACCAGCTGGAGGTCTTTTTGGACGAACACTTTGACAACGCCCGGATGGAGCGTGTCTACCCCAACGCGAAGAAAACATAAAAAGACAGAAAAAACAAGGGCCTCCGCATCTGCGGAGGCCCTTGCTCGTTGTAAGTTTAGAAAATCTTGATCTCTTCTTTATCC
>OHSE01000570.1_pt1 | contig 10794 bp, 8 predicted proteins | sample 1578531 | NCBI WGS metagenome assembly OHSE01 (sample SAMEA3879541, study PRJEB24766) | human gut metagenome | biome: human-associated habitat; feature: feces | place: USA | collected 1985/1987
CCTTGCGGCGGTACCTTCTGAGTTCTTTGCCCCTGAGAGAGTCCACGTCCACACCGTCCACCGTAAGTTCACCCTTGGTGATGTCGTGCATGCGGTTGATGCAGCGCAGTATGGTGGATTTACCCGCGCCGGAAAGGCCTATGATGGCCACAAACTCGCCCTGTTCGATTTGCAGGCTTATGTTCTTAAGTGCCGTAAAGCCGTTTGGATAAGTCTTATACACATTCTTGAATTCTATCATGCTGCGACTCTTTCTATATTTAAAATAATAAAGTAATGCTAAATAATGCCTTGTATAAAATAATTAAGGGAAAAGCGCCCTGTTTACGCAGGGCGCTTGGCTTTGGATATAATTAGTCGGAAACAGCCTTGAGGGCAGCGCGTGCGCCGTCGTAATCAGCGTCGGTGGCCTTGGCGTAGCCGGTGTGGCTGTATACATCAAAGATAGCCTTGCCTTCATCAGTGTTGATGATGTTGATAAAGCAATCCTGAAGTGCAGCTACGATCTCGGGAGTGTAATACTGGCTGGCCTTGGATATAGCTACGGTGTCGTTGTAGATACCTTCGGTCACGCCGATAACATTCAGCTCGTTCCAGATGGACTCGGTGCGGCCCATGCCCTGCTTACCGGTCTCATCCTGCTTGTCGGTAGGCAAAGTCCAGCTTGCCTCGTAGTCGTTACGGCCGTCGGCATAGCATACGATGATGTCTACCTGCTCGGCAGCGGCATAGGAGAAAGCGGTGCCATAGCCGGAGTCAAGAGGGATTACATTTGAAAGGTCGGAGATCTTCTTCCCGTCATAGTTGGCCATAAGCCACATGGAGGGGTAAATGTAACCTGCTGAAGATGAGGTCTTCTGAACTGCCCACTTTGCGCCGTCCAGATCTTCCCAGGTCAGGGCCTCGCCGTTGTTTACCTTTTCAGCAAGCTTCTTGCCGTACTCGGAAGGAGTGGCGTAGATCAGGGAACGATAATAGGTTACCTGAGGTCCGTTCTTCTGGGTGGCGTTAGCTTCGCCGTTCCAGGTCTTGGGATCGGTGCTGTCGTTGGACAGGCCGTTGCGGGTAGCGGTCAGGATAACGTCGGTATCGTCGGAATAGAGGGCGTAGGTACCGCCGGGCAGCCAACCGAGGTCGATAGAGCCTGCGGACATAGCTTCGCCGGTAGCATCATAGCTGGTGCCGACAGTGATGTCTACTTCGTCGATATCATAGCCGAGGTTGGACATTTCCGCCTTTACGAGCTCGGGCAGGTTCTTGGTGCCGGTGATGATAACGTCAGCATCCTTGGAGGGAACAAACTCGAGGGTCAGCTTGTCGAAGTGAGGCTTCTCAGCAGAAGTCTCCTCAGCAGGGGCAGCAGTCTCGGCAGTCTCTTCGGTTGTTTCCTCTGCGGGAGCAGGCTGGCTGCAAGCGCAGACGGAGAACGCCATAACAAGTGCGAAAAGCAGTGCTACGGTCTTTTTCATTTTTGTATTTTCCTCCATAATATTTATATTCATGGCACATGGCCTATGAATCGCTTAAGGTTAGGTAATTATTTCGATTTTTTTCGTCAATGAATATAATATCACATAAAGTGTATATTGGCAATGAGTGACACATATAGCTCTTAGATATTATCTATAAAGTGCGTTTTTAATACGGCCGATAGCTATATAGCCGTTCAAAACAGCCCATACATCGGTACCTTTCGGCGCATCGTTCGGGCCAAGCAGCTTTGCGAATGGAGTAAATACTATTTTCCCCTCCCGCTCTAACTTCTGATAATCATTTTCAAAGAAAAAACTTTGCGCAGCCTCTGCGCCGCGTATTATGCCCTTGAAATCGCATGCCTGACCGCCCGGAAAGTTCACGTTCCATATTTCCCCGGCATTGGACTTCTGCATAAGTTCCTCGGCTATAGGCATCAGGTACTTGTCCGTTATTTCATAGCTGCCGTCATGCTGAGTCGAAAATGCTATAGCCGGTATGTCGTGCAGCACAGCCTCCATAGCCGCCCCCACTGTTCCTGAATAGGCAATATCGTAGCCAGCGTTAAAGCCGGCGTTTATACCGGAGAATACGTAATCCGGCCATACAGGCAGCAAAGATTTGAGGGCTACCTTGACGCAGTCCGCAGGCGTGCCGCTTACGCTGTACGCAGCCCTTACCGTCGCCGGGAATTCCCTTTCCTGCACATTGAGTTCGCTGAAAATAGTAAGCCTCTGTGACATTCCGCTGCACTGCCCCTCAGGAGCGACTACCCAGACATCGCCGAAGTTTGCCGCCATAGCCGCAAGTTTTGCTATGCCGTAAGACTCTATTCCGTCATCGTTAACTATAAGTATATTTGTTTTTTTGTTCATTGTTCAATGCTCCTTACTGCGCCGTTTGACTATATTACCACAACCGTCATTGATTAACAACAGCCAAAAGTGACAGGAAAATATGAATCTACAAAAAAGTCCCGCACAGCGCGGGATTATCTTTTTCGGAAAAAGAAAATATAGAAATATTATCTATGTCAATTGATGAATTTAAAAAAACTTCATATTATAAAACAGTAAAATATGCTCCATCAATATTAATTATTAAAGATGGTAAAATTGTAACTTTTCTTGATGCTGAAAAAAATAGTGATATTGAAAAATATCAAGATGTTGATAAATTTGAGAAATGGCTAAATGAAAATATTTATTTGAAAAAATAAAACAACCACAAAGTGTGGCTGTTTTTTAATCTATAAAAACTCCCCAACCATTTACAACTGTTCTTCCCTTTGGTGTTGGAATACCTAAAGCATTTTTTGGTGAGTTTAAAAGTTCTCCATTTACAACTAATTGTGTACTTGCACCACCATCTAGGTTTGCAGCAGTTGTGGCACCATATTTTTCTAATACATCAATTCCTTCATTAAAGGTTATTCCTGAATAAGATAATCCATCCGTTACAAGGAATAAAATAATGCCGTCATCTCGTTGTGCTATCATGTTTCTTGCAGCTTTAGTTGGTTTTAAATTAGTTTGTCTTTTACCATCAATGATTAGAAAAGGTCCAAATTCTAAACCATCACGCATTCCCATTTCAACAGCTTTTTCTCCGGTAGCATGAACAAGCATTAATTTATTATCATTGCTCATGCCAATTATATCTGACTCTCTACTATGAGATTTATAAATAACTTTTCCATTTTCTATAATGTAACCGAAAGGAATATCTTTACTAACTTTTCCATCATCGTAAAAACCTCCGCCATTTACACCGATTGTGGCTCCATATCTTTTAGTCATATCGATTATATTTTCTTTTCCATCATTATTCGGGGTTTTAAAAGCTCTAGATTTCATAATATGAACATCACTTGGGTCATATACAACAACTAACCAACCTTTATTATTAGCAACTGTTAAATCAATTATTTTATAATCATTATTTTCTTCAACAACTGTATAATAGCTATCTATTGCATTATTATTAACTACTCCAGTTGCTAATGCATTTTCATATATACTTATTTTATATATACTATATTTACCTGACATCCATAATTTTATATCATATGTTTTAGCTGTGTTAAAAACTAAATCTGTATAGTCATTTTTAAATTTTTCTAATACTGGAAACATTTCCTCTTTGCAGTCTGTACTTAACAAATCATATGCTTCTTTGATTTTTCCATTATTGCATTTTTCTAAAAAAGCACTTATAAGTTTTAATTTTTCATCTTGTATTTTTTCACTATTATAATTACTGCTTAAAAAATCTTCTTGGTTATTAGGATAAATAGTAGTATTGCTACTACTATTTATCTCATCATTTGTATTAATTTCTGAATTTCTTTTTTTAGCATCATTATTTAATGTTTGCAATAATATTATCGTGAATGCAATTGCTAGTATTGCAATCCATATAACTCTTCTATTACTATTATAAAAGCTTAATATTTTATGCAATTTTGAACCTCCTATTATTTTTATATTTTTTGGTTCTATTTTTTATTTGTTCTTCCTTTTGGTTTAGACTGTGGTATAGCTTTTTGAATTGGAATTTCTTTACCTTTTACTCTTGCAACTTGTTTTAAAATAGTATCTGTTGTTTGTTCTGCTTTTTTCAAGTCATATCCCGGTTGACGAGTAAATTTATCTATCATCTTATTTCTTCCTGTATTGTACCTATCATAATCATCATACATATCATCACTAATTCCTTTTGCAAATGCTGGAATTCTTTTTGCTAGCTCAAGTGTTGGCACTTCTGTATTTGCTTTTGTTGCTTCTTTTGCTGCCTTTTCTCCTCCAAATTCGCTTGTCATTTTTAATGATTTTATAATCTGATCATCATCAGTAGTTCCATAGTTTTCTCTCATTTCAAGAGCTGCCTCTTTTGCAGCTTTAAAATTCTCATTTCCAAAAGCTTCTCTATATTTATCATCTATTTCCGCATCATTTTTCCATTTGTCATTCAAAGCTGCCTCTTGCTTAGCTGCATAATCTTTACCATAATATCCTCTTTTTGCTATATTCCAATCTTTCGATACTCTTGATATTCCTTTATCAGCAACTACTCTACCTGTCTTTGATCCTGCTGTTGCTGCTATTCCTACAGCAGAGGCTATTTTACTTGGGTCACCAGACATTAATGCTGCCGATCCAGAAATTAATGCTGCTGTTCCAGCAAACGTGTATCTTCCAGCCGTTCTTGCTCCTAGTTTTAAAGCTTTTGGTGCAACCACTTTAGCACCATTCCATGCTTCTTTTCCAAGTGCTTTTGCACGAGCTTTTCCGCCCATTCCTTTTGTTGCCTTCCATGCATTTATATAATGTGAACCCGTTTTATTTCCTAATCTCATTGCCTTGTTTCTTGCAACTGCTTTTACAGCATTTCCTACCATTTGTCCTTTTGTTAAATCATTGCTATCTTCTGCCTCAAGTTCTGAATTTTGTTCCTGCATTGGAATTGTATTTTGCTCTTGTTCTTCTTGCTCTTTTTCCAATTCTTGATATGCCTTATAATCGTCATCAGACCAATCAGCTCCTGGTGTTGTTCCTTCATCTAACGCCGCTCTCTCTGATTCTATTGTTTTTCCTTCTTCATCTAAATCGTTATTATTAAAATTGTTTCCTGAATTTTGAATTGGTTCATTATTATTTTGTTGGCTTTGTCCATTACCATCTCTTGGATTCAATCCATCATATGGATCTTCTTTCGCACGAATTCTATCTGGTTGACTAGCTCCATCACCACTTCCGCCAGATCCACCGTTTCCACCGGATCCGCCTTTACCCTTTGCAACTTTATTTCCTATTTTACCAGCAACATTTGCAAGCATAGAACCTGCCGCTGCTCCAGAAAATGCTCCCATTGTAGACGCCTTTTCGAAGCCAAACATTTTTCTCAATAGTTTTTCTGCTTGTGTCATAAATCCCAATACAACAATTGTATATATTATATTTGAATTTGCAAACTCTAGTGCTGAACTAATAAATATCATATATATTAACAAATGAAATGGTTGTATTAAAACATTAAATGTAAACTCTTTAAGCCACATATTAAATGCCTGCGCTTGCCCATCATTTAATTTATCTATTGGATATGTAAGTGTTATTAATGGTGCAATCAATGTTAAAAATGCTATTCTTATAAACCTTCCTATATATTTAGCAAAATATATCACTGTAAATCCAACTAGAAATAAGTATGTTATTGTATATCCTAATCCAGAAGCGCCATTTAAATTAGCATATAATCTAGCATATTGCATTAAGTTAGCAACTCCTGTAATTTCATTGTTCGCATTAAAAACATTTCCCTTGATTACCAAGTGTTCTCCTTGTAACTTGCTCAACACTTCACTAAATTTTTCATTATTTGTTTTATCATTAAATGTAAATTTTGCATCATCTCCGACAACACTAGGCAATTTAATTCCTGGATTGCCCATATTTGAATTAAACAAATCAGTTAAATTTTCTGTTAGGGTAAATGTAAATGCCATTATATAATGTAATAAAAATATTAAACATATTGCACCTACCCAAGACGAAATCATTTGTTTGTACTTAGCTTTATCTGATGCTGTACTTGATATTACAACTCTTATACCTATGTATACTAGAACAGAAAGTAATCCAACTAGTGAAAAGTTCCTTATTGCAACATACCATTTAGCAATTGTTGATCTCAACACATTCAAATTTTTTTCTACATTATCAGCATGTGAAGTAGATGTTTTTCCATCCATCACTACATCATCGTCTCCACCTAATGCTTTCTCCAATGTTCCATCCATATTAATCGCATTAATAAAGTTTGGATTTAATGAAGCAATTTGATTTCTAAAAATTGATTCTGGTGTAAGGTATAAATATGCTGGGTACTTTATATTGTTATCGCCAGCATCATCCCATGCATCATGACCTTCTCCTGTTCCTTTATCTCCAACTGGTGTAACATTTGCACATGGAACAGTAAATTTATTTCCTATAACTATTTTTTGAGCTATAGTCATAATTGCATCTCCAACAGTATAGCATAATTTTTTTATTGGAGTTAATAAAGTTCCACCATCAAAGCTAACATCTTCTACCGTTATCTCTGAATCTATCTTTACTGGATTGTACGAATGTGTATCCGTTCCATTATCAGATGGCCTTAGTGCCATTGAATAATTTGGCACGATGCAACTAAATAATAGCACTGTTAAAACTATTAAAAATATTTTTTGAGTTGTTTTTTTACTAGCAATATTTTTCATTGTTTCCTCCTATATTTTAACTTTCTCTCGATTGTTTCATTTGTGCTATTTTATTTAAGTTTGTTTCTACAAACTCAAACTCTTTTCTTGTAGGCTTAATTTGTAATATTGCTGTATCCGCTCCTACTTTAAGTAATCCTTCACCTTTTAAGCAAGTTACTAAGAATCCAGCTTCTCCTTCACTTAACTTAAATACCTCTTTTAAGTAGTTTATTTCTGATTTATCTTGTGCTAAAAATAGTTTTGTATCTGATGATGTTAAAACCGCTTGTGCTTCTGGTTTTTCATAGAAATCTTGGAATCTTTGAGAAATTATTGCAAGTGATACATTTCTTTTTCTTGCACGTCTTGCCATTGTGTTTAAAAAATCTACTGCTTCTGGATATGGAAGAAGCATCCAAGCTTCATCAACTAAAACTCTTTTTTTAGTTGCTTTTGTTCTATCTTCACTATTCTTTTTAACATATTTTTCCCAAATCCAAGAAAGTAATATTTGTTGTGCAAGTGGTCTTGCAAATCTTTCCTCCAATTGAGATATATCCAAGTTTATAAATGGTGCTCCATCTAATAGTTCAAATGTAGATTGCCCATCGAAATATGCCATTTGTCCATTTAATTCTCTTACATATTGTTTCATAACTTTTATTAAATAGCTGTAATGGAATCTATAATCTGAATTATCATTTTGCTTTGCCTTTTCTACTATTCTTTTATACCAAGAACCAATTGTTGGCATTTCTTTTTTTCTTTTCCCTAAAGCATCTCCAGAAATTACACTATCTGATTCATATAAACTTGCTGGATCTGCTGTAATTCCCACTCTTGCATATTCTTCTGCCACTGATTCTGATATTATTTGTTTTGTAAGTTCGTTTACTTCTGTACTTCTTGTACTTCCTCTCGCCATTGTTAAAAGTGCTTGTGTTACGTCCTCTACTTTGTTCTCTACATTTAATATAGGCCTTTCTCTCCCTGTTATTTCATCTTTTACCTTTTCTATTTCTATATCAAATAAGTTTATAATTGTTTGTGAATTAGGGCTTATTACTACATTTATTCCTCCAAGGGCCTCTGCAACTACTGTATACTCACCTTCAGCATCTAGTGCCAAACTTTCTATTCCCATAAGAACAGAAGATCTTGAAATTAGCGTTTTCATTGTAACAGATTTACCAGCACCAGATTTAGCAAATATAACCATATTATAATTTGTTAAGCTTGGATGGAAATTATCAAATAAAATTGGCACACCTGTTTGTTTATTAAATCCTAGTGGAACACCTGTTGGATGTCCTACTTCTGATGTAGTAAATGGAAATACTGTTCCCATCGATCTACGGTCAAATGTGTGAATCTTCTTTATTTTGTCTTCCATTAATGGTAAGTTTGATTGAAATCCCTCTTCTTGTATGCCCCATGCTGATTTTATATCTATTAATGATTTTGACATTTCTGTTGCTAATAATTTTGTTAATCTGTCTAAATCTTGTAAATTATATGCAAACAATGTTGAAACAATTGAAGCTTCATAAAGTTTATTAAATCCTGCTGCTATTTCATCTCTTAAAGATTCTGCTTCTACTCTTTTTTGTGCTAATAAGCTCTCTCTATTTATATTTCCTTTGTCATAAGCTACAATTCTTTCTGTTTCTAGTTCATTTATAACTTTATTTAGCTCATTTTGAGATCTTGATTCTGCTATTGGATTGATATATATTGATGTGTTTATATCTCCAAACATATACATATCTCTTAAAAGTTCCGGGAATGTAGCCATACGTGGTAATGCTGATATAAAAAATGTTCTTGCAAATCTAGTTGTTGTCGATATTATTTCTAATCTATCTATATTTGAAGCATCTATTCCAGATGGAGCAATTAATTCTTTTATTGTTTTCTTTTTTAATAGTCCATAACCATTTTCATTTTCAGCAATACTATTTTGTAGTTCTGCTAGTTGATTTTGCTTTTGCTTTTTTGCCATCTTTTTCCCCTCCTTTATCTTTTGTTTTTATTCTCTTTTTTGCTTCTTTTGCTACATCTTGCCCTATATAACTTTTGCTTTCCTCTAATATCTGTGCTGCCATATCTGCTATTAGGTCATCCATTGTTAATTCTTTTTGTTCTAATTGTTTTTGTTTTTCAGATTTAACTTCTTCTATTGCTGTTCTAGCTTCTTCCATTGCTTTTTCTTGTATTTGTGCATCTAATGTTTTTATTTTTTTATCTAATACATCTTGTGCCGTTATGTATAATTCATCATATCCTGCTTGTAATGCTTTTTTCATTCCATATGTTTCTGCCTCGTCTCTATTATATGCGTTGTATAATAAATCCACAAGTTCATATGAATCTAATACTTTTCCCGTTACACTACATCCTGCCAAAGTTCTTATTATTGATTGAGCTTTTGTATAAAGCTCAGAAAAAGCTATATTTCTAATTTCATCTTTATCAAATAAATCATTTCCTGCTTCTGATGAATAATACGGAATTACTATGTAATATTGTTTTCTAAGTACATTTTTATTCAAGCTCATTCTTTCTGTGTTAAAAATTATATCTTTTCCATATTCATATAAGTTTCTTTGTTTTGTTATTTCTAATTTATATTTTTGTAATTGTTTTTCGTCATATCTTCCAGATTGAACCATTTGTTTATATTGATTTTCTTTTCTATCCAACTCTTCTTTTATTCCATCTACTCTATGTTTATAATTTTCTAAACTGCTATCTAAATTTATTGTTCTACTTTGTGTATATATTTGAATTGGGTGTCTCAATGTATTTAAAAATTGTGAAAACCCTTCTTCTACTGCATTTTTTTCCATTCTAGACATTAAATCATAATTTATTCCTTGGCATTCTACAACCATTAAATATCTTTTCCCATTTTTTTGTACAATCATGTTATCTTCTATTTTATCAAATTCCATAAATGAAAAAATTGATTGTTTATTATATGATTGTGGGACTTTAGTTTGTTGTTTTGTTCCCTGTTCTTTAATCTCTGTATGTTTTTTTTCTTTTCCATTTTTCTCATCTAGGCTCATTTTCCAATAAACTAATGCTAATATTAATATAATAAAAACTAATATTGCTGCAATTATCACAAATATACTAGTTATCTCCATTATCATTTTCCTCCTTTGTATACACATATATTTTTTTCTTCTTTGCATGAAATTTTATTGCTCTTTTTATAACATCATCGATATTTTGCCCACTTGTTTGTGTTGTAAATTTTAATGATGGTATTTCTGGAACCTTTAACATTCCTATTGCCCATCCTATTGCAGCAAAGATTACAGCTATTATTATCCCTACAATTCCAAGTCCTATTGCCTTTAAAATAAAATAAAATACTAATCCTATAGCCGCAGTTATTGCCGTGTATATTAAAGATTTAGGAGTAAAAATGAATAATATTCTTCCTTCTCCCTTTACATTTCTAGGTATCTCATATGTTCCCAAAATGAATTCCTCCTTAGTACCTTTTTATAGTTATATCTATTATAACAAATTTTTGGCTAAATTGTAACATTTTTGGCGTAAAAATATAAATTTCATATATTTGTAATGTTTTTGTAATAATTACCCGATTTTTGGCAAAAAAATAATAGCCTTACGGCTATTATTTTTATTTATTTTATTGTGCTTGCCCAATCGTAAATCATACCTGCTACATTTGATGCTGCAAATATTAAAACTGCACCAATTATGTATGGTATCATTGTTTTTTTGTATTCTGCTTTTTCTTCTGCGCTTCCCATCATGTATTTAATACCTAATACAACTAAAACTACAACTGCTGCAATTGAACCAACTAATTGTACTATACCTAATATTTGTTGTCCTAAGCTTTTAACAGAACCTGTTCCTGTTCCTTGTAGTGGTGTTATTGTTCTTGGATCTGTTGATTGTGCAAATACAACTGTTGAAGCCATAGCTAACATTGCAACTATCATTAGAAAAATATCTACAACATATTTATTTCCAAATGTTAATATTAATACTACTAATGGAAAACCTAATAATGCTGATGTTAATCTTTT
>OHSE01000582.1_pt1 | contig 10661 bp, 4 predicted proteins | sample 1578531 | NCBI WGS metagenome assembly OHSE01 (sample SAMEA3879541, study PRJEB24766) | human gut metagenome | biome: human-associated habitat; feature: feces | place: USA | collected 1985/1987
GGGAGAAGATTTATCACCTGTTTTATTTTCAGACAGTTTATAAAAGATAAACCCATTTGACGTTGTAAAACACAACGTCAAATGGGTTAACTAATTAATAACCAGCATATTAAGTTTTTCAATCAACGATAAAACTACCCTCTACCCTTGATACGGCGAAACACCGTACCAAGTATATCAAATAGCTGATAATCAATACTTTAACTCTTATTACAAAAGAGCAGAGTTTTCCTTGATAATCTTATCCTTGCACTCTTCCATCAGCCACTTCGGCGTACTGGTAGCACCACAGATACCTACCGTTTCCACATCCTTGAACCAGTTCATATCTATTTCGTCAGCACTTTCTATCTGGTAGCTGTTGGCATTCACGCTCTTGCATTCCTTGAAAAGCACCTTGCCGTTCGAACTCTTTCTGCCACTCACAAAGAGGATGACATCATGCTTGCTGGCAAAGGCAGCGATGTTAGGCATGCGGTTAGCCACCTGACGGCAGATGGTATCGAAACTCTTGAAGACAGCGCCCTCAACAATATGCTCCTGGCAATATTCGATGATGCGGTGGAACTCATCGAGACTCTTGGTAGTCTGGGAGTAAAGATAGATATCTTTAGAGAAATCCAGCTGACCGGTTTCCTTCAGCTGCTTCACATCCTCAAACTTCTCTACCACGATGGCATGACTCTCCGTCTGCCCCACCAGTCCGAGCACCTCAGCATGCCCGTTCTTGCCGAAAATCACGATCTGTGCCTCCGGATTGTTGACATACTGCTTCTTGATGCGGCGCTGCAACTGGAGCACCACAGGACAGGTAGCATCGATGATTTCAATGTTATTTCGCTCAGCAAGGGCATAAGTTTCAGGCGGTTCACCATGAGCACGGAGCAAGACCTTTACGCCCTGCAGTTCCTCCATCTGCTCATGGTCTATCGTGATGAGTCCCGCTTCATGCAGGCGCTCCACCTCCATACCGTTATGCACAATATCGCCCAGGCAGTAAAGTTTACCGCCCTTAGCCAACTCCTCTTCAGCTTTCTTGATGGCAGTGGTTACGCCAAAGCAGAACCCACTGCCGTTATCTATTTCTATCTGCACGATATTCGTTTTTAAATCATTGTACATAAATCTTCACCACCACCTTAGCATGGTCAGGGTCATTCGTAATTATGAGGATACGAGGGTGTCTGACACGCGATTTCTTCAAGTCGGCAGCCACAGCCGTCACCTTCATCTTAACGGTCTCTCCTGGCTGAATCTTACTCTTCTTCAGTTTCACCTGCAAGCCCATCGTAAACATCTGCATGCTGCGGATATCCAGTTCCGACTTACCCTTATTGGTAATCAGAATCTCACCCTTCAGCTTCTTCTTTCCATTGAAACTACCCAGATTGAGATCGGTGGCAGACATCTCTATCTTCGGAGCCAGTGCCTTCTTGGCTGGAGTCATGTTTTCGAAACCAGGAAGAAGAACGGCTGATACCACGATTTCCTTCTCAGGCGCAATCTTATCGCCAGGACGCTCACCGAGATAAACCGATGTCTGGTTCAAGCCCAGGTCGCGCAGTTTCTTGGAATCCAGCACGAAACTGATTTCGGCAGAATGACGCGGAGCCACCTTGGAAGGCGATACGAAAGCATGAAGATAGGATGGCAGATGCATCACTACCGGCTCCAGCACTTCGTCGGTAGGATTGAAGATATGAATGCGCTGAACCGGACGGTCGCCACGGTTCACGTCATCAAACTCCACCTCCTGGGCATCACTCTTGATGACACCCAGCATCTCATCGTAAGAACCAGCGAAATCTACTACGCTGCCCACTACCCTTCCCCTCATAGAGAGGATGAACGGCTCTTCATCCGCATTGGTATAGAGGCAAACCTGCTTGGTGAAAGTACCCATCTGCTTGGCATCGTATACCGCCTTGATGACGAAACTTTCGCCGGCAGCTATGCTCGTCTTCGGATAATCTACCTCCGTACAGCCGCAGCTTTTCAATACATTGTTGATAACCAACGGCTTGTGCCCGTCATTCTTCAGCACGAATTCGGCAGTTACAGGCTTGTGGAACACCACCTGTCCGCAGTCTACCACCTCGTGCTGGGTTGTAATCTTCTGTGCTGATGCAGGCAGCGCCAACAGCGCTGAGAGCATCCATATATTCATCCGTTTCATACTATTCTATTTTAAATTATCAATCTATAAACTTTTAACTATCAATTATTAACTTTCAATTCATAGGTCTCTGTGCGGCCACCAAACTCCGGACTGTAGGTACACTCAGCGGTGCAAGTTCCGCTCTGATAGTCGCCCTTTCTATCCACGTAATACTCCATTTCTACGATGTGCTTACCTTTAGATAAACGATCGAAATAGAAATTTGTTGCATGGTCTCTTGGAGAAACATAGCAGCCTATGCTCCACTGATAACCGCTCAACTGGTTAACCGGCTCCAGGCATGCCGCACGCTTATCCGTAATCTGCACAAAGTCGTAGTCGCGGTCGGCGGTGATGATGAGCGTTACCTTCACCTTCTCGCCTACCTGCGCATTGCCCTTGCTCTCAGATTCGGCTGGAACGATGACACGGCGCACCTTGATGCCCGACTCCATGGAACCGATTTCGCTGATAGGCTGCTTAAACTCTGCATAGACAGCTCCCCAGCTGGTATAATCGCTCTTTTTGTCGATGCTCAGCTTAGATGCCTTGCCCGGTCTTTCGGTCTTCACATAGCCCAAAGTAGTGGAATCCTGCGGCATCGGCAGCAGCTTGCCATCCAGTTTCAGCACGGCATTCTCAGCCTTCCTGCTCCAGTTGCTCTCATTGCCCTTCATAAAGGCGTAGACGGCATCCACGGTGTTCACTGGCGTATCCCAAACCTGGGTGCGTTTCGACATCAGGAGCCAGCGCTGCAGTTCCTCAATGGTCTGCTTGTCGTTCGGTTTCAGCATCTGCATCGCCTCTATCACGGATACCTGGGTAGGAATCTTATAGTTTCTCCAACTGTAGAGTGCCTTGCGGGTATCGTAGTAGCGGCCCATCTCCTCGCGGTAAACGGCATATTCGTTCACGCTCTGCAGATATTCGCCTGCCTTCTCGCGGTAAGCAGCATTCTGCTGGCTGTTTCTGGCAAGTACCACGGCAGCACGCGCCTTGCCATAGATGGAGAAATCACCCGTCATCTTCGACATCTTTTCCAGGAGATAAGCCTTGTCAGCTTCCAGATTCTGCTTCATCTTTCTGCCATCCATCGAAAGGATGTAGAGATAATGAAGCGCCTGTTCGCTAGGACTCACCTTCTGCTTTTTCTCCTCCTGTTTCTTCATCTCTCTTACTTCCTGTGCTGTCTGCCAAGAGAGATAATCGATGGCGGAAGTCAGCATCTTGGCGGTGGATTTCTGCACACCGGCAACGGCATTCAGACGAACCATCATTTCGGCTACCGACGTTGTCATATATCTGCTGCCCTTCATTCCCTTCCACCAGGAGAAGGAACCGTCAGGGTTCTGCAACTTCTTCAGCTTCTCCACCTGATTCTGCAGGCGGATGCTCTCCTGAGTGAGATTTTCCAGCGAGAGATGCTTCTGTACATGGTTTGTGATAGTATTGGCATAGATGGCAGACATCAGCGAGATGGCGTCCTCCTCATCCGGATTACTGATGGCTGGCAGCGCCTTCACCATCAGCCAACTTGGGTTATTGGTGTACTCGATGGTTACCTTTGCCTCTTCAGCGCCCTTCGCCTGCTTGCCCTCCTTGTTCAGAAAGAGTTTGCTCAGGTCGAAGCTCTGCTCACCCTTCTGATGCAGGGTGATAGGCAGGGTGTTCACCACGAGTTCACGGTTGCTCAAAACCGGCAGATAGTGCTGTTCACCATCGCTGTAGCCATTACCGGCAGCCACCACCTTATTAATATATACGCCTTCTTTCAGTCCCTGGACATCAAAGGAGATGGTAGCAGAGCCCTCGGCATCGATGCTGTAATTCTGCGTCTTCTGCCAAACCACCTTGTTGGTCTCCGGGTCGAGAATCTGCATACGGGTGTTGCCGCTCACCTTCTTGTCGGAAGTATTGAAGAGTTTCACCACGATGGTGCTCTTATCGCCCTCACGCAGGAAGCGAGGCATGTTAGGCTGCACCATCACGGTCTTCTGAGCCACAGCCTCATCCACCAGCAAACCGTTGCGCATCTCCTTGTCATGAGCCAAGCCCATGAACTTCCAGGTAGTCACGCTCTCCGGCAGGGTAAACCTGATGGCTACGTTGCCATTGTTGTCGCTCTCCAAGGCAGGATAGAAGAAGGCGGTCTCGTTCATATTCTCACGCACCTGCACTTTGTCAAGGTACTGTCCTGCATCTGAGCCAGAACCGCCGACAAACTGCGGCATCTCCTCTACTACATCAAAAACCTTGTTAGCAGATGGAGCAGCCGCTGCAACACGGGTCATATTACTCCCACGAGTTTTCATGACTCTCCCTTCTTCCTGAACCAGCTCGTCTTTCCGAACACGAACAGACTCAACGGTTCCGCCAGAAGAACGTTCCAACTTGCTCAGCTCCACCGCTTGCATATAGGCATAATAGCTAAAGAATTTGCCATCAAACTTATCCACATCCAGTCCCTTCTCGTCATAATACTTGGTAGGATAAACGCCATTCAAGTAAGATGAACGGAAAGTGAGGTTGTGCTTCCAGTAGCAGTTTGGCAAACTCTGATAGAAGCCCAGTGAGAGATTCCAGGAATGCGGGGCTATCTGGTCGAGCGACTTGTCATAGAGTACGCTCATCAGCTGCGCCTTGGCTGGTTTGCCATCAGGGGTGGTAATCTTCAGCGTCCACTCCTCCTTCTGTCCAGGGGTCAGACGGTTGCGGAAGGTCTTCCAGGCGATATTCAGTTTTTTCTCAGGCAAAGGACGGGCGATGCTCATCATTCGGGTATAGCACTTGCCTTGCTTCACGAAACTATAGTTCAGTACGATGCCCGACGCATATTCCTCCTTGTAGGTGAAAGGCAGAGTCACGATGCTGTCGCCCAACTCCCAGGCGCCCTTCTCCAGCAGTTTGTTGCCAGCGATGATGGAATATACGATGTGCGCTCCGTTCTCCGAAGAGCCCACCTGAATATAGACCGGCTTACCATCACGAGGGAAAGTCTTCGCCGTCTGATAATACCATTCGGTGGTTGGCTCCACCGGATGGGTATCCTTCATGCTGAAAAGGGTGAATTTCTGCTTCAGGGTATCTGTTCCGCAGATTGCCTCCAACTGATGAACGCCAGATTTCCAAACGAGGGAAGAAGAGGCAGATGATGCAGAAGAAGCATATTCCTTGATAGAAACCGGTACATTCGCCTCGGCATCCTTCCATTCGCCCTTATCAATTCGATATTTCAACCTACTAGAAATCGGCATACCACTGGCATTGCGGTAAGCGAAGGTCACCGTCTTCAGACTGTCTGCTTCGATACGCTTAGGAAGATTCACCGTGAGGATGGTTGGCTTGGTGCCCAGAGGCAGACTCATCACGCCCTCGTGGCTCTCGCCGCTGATGTCGGTAACGATGGCAGAGACCTCGAAGTTGAAGAAACGGGCGATGCGCATGAAATCGCTCATATCAACCTCGTCTTTTCCTGACAAGGAAGCCTCCAGCGGAATCTCTACGTCGAAGGTTCCGTCCTCACGAGTCACGCAACTGTCAGTCTTCACCAACTGTCCGGCAGAGCCTGCGCCCCACCACCAGAGTTGGTTTCTGCGAGTCACCTGATACTCCACCTTGGCACCCTGCACAGGTATACCGGCATAGGTCTTGGCTGTAGCCTTCACCACTACAGTATCGCCCCAGTTATATTTCTCGTTCACCTTCGGGAAGGTAATCTCGAAGGTTGGACGCTTGTATTCCTCCACTCTTACATATTTTGTTGCCGTTCCATTCACGGAGATGGAATACAGTCCCGTCTGTCCCTCCTTCGGCAATTCGAAATCTACCGAAGCCGTACCATATTCATCGGTCGTAACCTTCTGTTCTGCCACCTGCTTCCAGTTGGCATCACTCAGGACAAACTTCAGTTCCATGCTCTTGCCAGGCACGCTGGCATCCAACCCCTTCTTGACAGTATAGGAAATGGCTGAGGCATGTACCTTCTGCCCCGGGCGATAGATGGCACGATCGGTATAAACCTGATATTTAGTCTCATTATCCTTCTTCTCATAATAGCGGGTACGGCTAAGATAGATGTCCCTGGCTGGCGTAAACTTGTCATTGTTGGTAGAAATCAACACCATTCCATCCACATTTTTGAAGTAAGCCTCTCCGTTCTCATCTGTTGTCAAGCGGGCATGAACTATTCGCTTGTCCTTCTTCGTCTTGAAATCATACCGCTGGTCGTAGAGTTCTATCTTCGCCCCGGCGATAGGCTGTCCGTCGGTAGCATTCACCACCACATAGCGATGCTTATCATCCGGCAACTGCTGGATCATCACCGCCAGATTGCTGACATAGAAGAGTTTGCGCTGCGGAGCGATGCCGGTATTATCAGAAGTTACCTCCATCAGATAGGCACCCAGCGGCAGATTGCCACCGATTTCAATGGAATCCTTCACCTCTTGATAATCCGGACGACCATAGTAATTCCTGCTGTAATCCTTCTGATGCAGTTTCGTGGTCTTCTTCAGGAGCATCTTATAGGTAGCCTCATCCTGAGCATCATATTCATTATCCGCCGTGATGTTGAGGCGGGAGATGCTGATTTTCAGGTTCTGGAGATTACGCACATCCAGCTGCACCCAAACCTTCTCCCCAGGTCGCAATACCTGCGGCATATCCTTCACCCGGAACATCGGTTCGGTAAGTCGCTTCTGCGCATTTCTCAGTTCGTTCATTCTCGACCATTCACCCCAGCGGCTCAGCGCATAGTTGATATAGTTGAGCTTATCCTGCGGTTTGGCATCGGTAGCACCTTCCATGAAGCGGAAATGCTCCACGGCAAGTTCGCCTGCCTCCGGAATATCCTGATAAATCTGGATGAGCGAGTCGATGGTCTGCAGATACTTCGACTTCTTCACCACTCTCACGTCGTCCTGGCGGTATTTCTCGATGAGCTTATAGGCACAGAGACAAGCCGCCCCCCGATTGCCCACCTTATTATAATAGGTGTACAGCTGCAGATACGCCTCCTTGCTGTCTGCCTCGAATCCGATGAGATGCAGCAGATCGTTGTTAAAGGAACTGCCATCCACGCCCTTCAGCGTCAATGGAACATACTCTGCAGATGTATGTCGAGCAAGAAGTTCAGGCTGTCCCAAGGCCTTCTTGAAGAACTCCTGGCTTTTCTTTTCGTTCATATCACGGTACACCTTGCCCAGCACGGCATATCTCACCGCCTTCAATGCGGGGTCGTTCACCTTCAGCACCTCTGCTTCCATCCGCTTCACGTTAGGCGTCAGCGAGTCAGCCGAAATCTCTTTCCAGAGTGTCATCTGTCTTATCTCAGCCGCCAGCAGCTGCCCGTAATCTTTGGCAGCCGAAGCCTTGGCGATGATTTTCTTCATCACCGCGATTTCGCTCTTAGGCTGGGCCTTCTGAGCATTGATTTCAGCTTGCTTCCACAAGTTGTCGTATGTCTGAGCCGCTACCTGCATCGTAGCAAAGAGGGCTATCAGAAGTGATAAAATGTTTCTTTTCATAAGCCAACTGTATAAAATGTTAATGGAATGATGATAATCATCAAACTTTTCATTGCAAAAATACAAAAAAAAAACTGTTTTCTAACCCCGAAACTTAAACTTTTTACTATCTTTGCACCAAAATAGTATATTTTACCAAGAAATAACATTAAAAAAACAATGGCAGAAAAAAAGTATGGTCATTTTGATGACGCCAATCGCGAATACGTGATTACTGACCCAAAGACCCCATGGCCTTGGATCAATTATTTGGGTAACGAGGATTTCTTCTCGCTCATCTCAAACACAGCAGGTGGTTATTCCTTCTACAAGGATGCCAAGTTCCGTCGCATCACCCGTTATCGCTACAATGGTGTGCCGATGGATAACGGCGGTCGCTATTTCTATATCAAAGATGGCGATACCGTATGGAACCCGGGATGGAAACCTTGCAAGACACCACTCGACAGCTACGAGTGCCGCCACGGCATGAACTATACCCGCATCACGGGCAGCAAGAACGGCGTGGAGGCGAGTGTGCTCTTCTTCGTACCCCTCCATACATGGGCTGAGGTGCAGAAGATGACGCTGAAGAACCAGACTGAGGAGGTGAAGACCCTCAAAGTGTTCTCCTTTGCAGAGTGGTGCCTCTGGAATGCTGCTACCGACATGGAGAACTTCCAGCGCAACTTCTCTACGGGCGAAGTAGAGGTAGAAGGTTCTACCATCTATCACAAGACCGAATACCGTGAGCGCCGCAACCACTATGCTTTCTACACAGTGAATACCGAGATTCAGGGCTACGATACCGACCGCGAGAGCTTCATCGGACTCTATAACGAGTTTGCCGAGCCTGAGGCTGTGCTGGAAGGCAAGCCACGCAACAGCTTTGCCCACGGCTGGAGCCCTATCGCATCTCATTATATCGAGGTTACCCTGCAGCCAGGCGAGAGCCGCGACCTCATCTTCCTGCTGGGCTATGTGGAGAACGAGCAGGACAAGAAGTTCAGCGCCAAGAAGGTAATCAACAAGGAGAAAGCTCATCAGCTTATCGCCAAGTTTGATACCACAGAAAAGGTGGATGCTGCCTTCGCAGAACTCAACCAGTACTGGGATAACCTGCTGAACATCTTCACCGTGAAGAGCGGCAACGACAAGTTAGACCGTATGGTGAACATCTGGAACCAGTATCAGTGCATGATCACCTTCTGTATGTCGCGTTCGGCTAGTTTCTTCGAGAGCGGCATCGGTCGAGGCATGGGCTTCCGCGATTCCAACCAGGACCTCGTAGGTTTCGTTCATCAGATACCTACCCGTGCCCGCCAGCGCATCATCGATATCGCCAGCACCCAGTTCCCAGACGGTGGCTGCTACCACCAGTATCAGCCGCTCACCAAACGTGGCAACAACGATATCGGTGGCGGTTTCAACGACGACCCATGCTGGCTCATCTTCGGTACCGTAGCCTATATCAAGGAGACGGGCGACTTCTCTATCCTCGCTGAGCAGGTGCCTTTCGACAACCAGCCAGGCACAGAAGTAAGCCTCTTCGAGCACCTCAAGATTTCGATGAACCATGTTATCAACAACCTGGGTCCACACAAGTTGCCACTCATCGGAAGAGCCGACTGGAACGACTGTCTGAATCTGAACTGCTTCTCCTGGGACCCTAACGAGAGTTTCCAGACCACCGAAAACAAGGGCGAAGGAAGCAAGGCAGAGAGTCTGATGATAGCCGGTCTGTTCGTGGTTACCGGCAAGGATTATGTGGCTCTGTGCAAGCAGCTTGCCAAGGAAGCTTTGGAAAGCAAGGAGGGCGAAATAGCCGGTCTTGCAGAGGAAGATTATTTGACAGAAGCCGAGCGCATGCAGCAGGCTGTAGATGAGATGAACGAGGCTGTGAAGCAGCATGGATGGGACGGCGAATGGTTCCTCCGCGCTTACGATTTCTTCGGCAACAAGATTGGTAGTGATGAGAACGAGGAAGGCAAAATCTTCATCGAGAGCCAGGGCTGGTGTACGATGGCTGGTATCGGTCTGGAAGAAGGACTCTGCGATAAAGCACTGGACAGCAGTAAGAAACGACTGGAATGCGAGCACGGACTGGTGCTGAACAACCCAGCCTACACCACCTATCATGTAGAAATGGGTGAGATTTCTTCTTATCCTGAAGGCTACAAGGAGAACGCCGGTATCTTCTGCCACAACAATCCTTGGGTCATCATCGGAGAGACTGTAGCCGGTCGAGGCAACGATGCCTGGAGCCATTATACCAAGATTCTGCCTAGCTATGTAGAGGAAAAATATCAGACACTTCACAAGGTAGAGCCTTACGTAAACTGCCAGATGGTAGCCGGTAAGGATGCAGCCAAACCGGGCGAAGGAAAGAACTCCTGGCTCACCGGTACAGCGGCATGGATGTGGTATACAGTATCAGAATTCATCCTCGGCATCAAGCCAGATTATGAAGGTTTGCTCATCGATCCTTGTCTCCCAAGCACCGCTAAGGAGTATGAGGTAACCCGCAAGTTCCGTGGTGGCGAATACCATATCACAGTAAAGAATCCTAGCGGAAACCAGAAGGGCGTGAAGCAGATTACAGTGGATGGCACTCCTATCTCAGGCACCATCATTCCTTGCTCTGAAGGCAAGCATGAAGTAGTGGTTGAGATGTAAATCAGCCAGATCTCATCAAGTTACGATTTGAAAGTTCAATGTAACGAAACCCCTTTTCATACCCATGCCCCCTGTTTTAGGGGGTATGGGTATCACAATAAACACTTGCCCCTTTATTTCAAGGGAGCAAGTGTTTTATTTATTTGATAATCTGATACTTAGCTTTTAATATAAGCACATATTCAACAGTATCAAGAGTAAGATTCAAAGTCTCTAGCATTGACTCAGTTCCTCAATAACTCAGTTCCTCAGTTTTTTCCTAGGGGGTATATAGCCCTTATAGTTCAAAGTTGTTTTAAATTGTTATATATTATATATTATTA
>OHSE01000585.1_pt1 | contig 10633 bp, 8 predicted proteins | sample 1578531 | NCBI WGS metagenome assembly OHSE01 (sample SAMEA3879541, study PRJEB24766) | human gut metagenome | biome: human-associated habitat; feature: feces | place: USA | collected 1985/1987
GACCGACTATGTGCGGAACTTCCATCAGCGTTTTCCGCAGATTAAGATTGTAGGTCATTGCGACCTTCCGGGCGTGAATAAAGCCTGTCCTGCCTTCGATGTAGCCAAGTGGCTCAAGTCAATAGGAATATACCAACAGTAAAAATATGGATGGCATGAATATCAGCGAAGTCCTGAACGTCCTCCTTGGCGGAGGTCTGGTGGCTACCATTGTTGCAATATGCACGCTACGGGCTACCATAAGGAAAGCGAAAGCGGAATCGATGAAGGCGGAAGCCGATGCCGAGACGGTGCGTATGGACAACGCCGAGCATGCCACCCGTATCTTGGTAGAGAACATCGTGAAACCATTGAAGGAAGAACTCAATGAGACAAGAAGATACCTCGAAGCCTCGAAACGCGAGATGGCGCGTCTTCGGAAGGCTATCGACACTGCGAACAGTTGCAAGCATCATGATGATTGCCCTGTTCTTGTCGGGCTGCGCGACAAGCCGAAAAGCGAGCGTGGCCACGGAGGAAAGCGTGAAACAAGTATCCGCGGACACCCTCCAGAGCGAGGTGCGTCAGACATGGACGGAGACAGTACCACAGGAGGAAGCCAAGCTGGAGATACCTCTGGCGGAACTGACTAACCTGCCCGAAAAGGCAGAGTACCGAGCCAAGAACGGACGAGCCAGCGCAACCGTGCAGAACAAAGGTGGCATCATCGTGGTGTATGCCACTTGCGACAGTCTGCAACGCCAGTGCGAGTACTATGAGCGCCAGATGGCGAGCTACAAGAAAGCATTGGAGCAGCAGAAGAATGAAGCCAGAACGGAAAAGGAACGCAGTTCAAATCCGTGGAAGATGCTTCTCATCGCCTTTATTGTCGGAGTGGCGACCGGCACAGTATTAACAATCATAACAAGAAAGATATGGCAAAAAGTGTTTTAGACGGAACTGACCTTATCCTTTCCATGGGTACCAATGCCCTCGGCTTTTCCACCGGTTGTAAGGTGTCCACATCAGCGGAGACCGGTGAACGTGTGACTAAAGAGGCTTCTGGTGGCAAGTGGAAGGAGTCTTACATCAAGAGTTTCTCCGAACAGATTACCGCCGATGGTGTTGTGCTTACTGACGGCACGGATGAGGTGCCTTCGTATGACCAGTTGAAGGACGCAATGCTTAAGGGTGAACCAGTGGAGGCAGCGTACAATCTGCGTGAAGGAGACAAACGTACAGGTAAAGCCACTGGCGGATATAAAGGCAAGTATCTGATTACCTCTCTTGACCTTGACGCACAGGCTGGTGACGATGCCAAGTATTCAATCACACTTCAGAACTGCGGCAAGGTGGATAAAGTGGGTACGGGTATCACAGACACCACTCAGCAGACTGAATAACAACATCGCGTATGAAAAAGACAAAAATCAAGGTTGGCGACAAGGAGTTCCCTTGTCGTGTTACCATGGGCGCAATGGTGCGCTTCAAGAATGAGAGCGGTAAGGACGTGAGCAAGCTGGAGAAAACCAATATCTCCGAGCTGGTACTGTTTGTTTACTGCTGCGTGAAAAGTGCGTGCAATGCAGACAGGGTGGAGTTTGACTACGACTTCCAGAGCTTTGCTGACCTTATGGAGCCCGACGCAGCGAACTCCTTCTACGAGGATATGGGCGGTGAAGAAAAAAAAACGACCAACCAGGCGGAAAAGAAGTAAGCGTCGAGGAACTGTTAGGTATGGCATTGGGGTGCATCGGGATGAGCAGAGAAGACTTTGAACGATGTACCCCTTTTGAGTTTTACAAGGCATGGGAGCGATGGGCGGAAGCCAAGCGCGATGCGGAGCGCAACGAGTGGGAACGCACAAGAGTGTTGGCGCTCTTTGCCATCCAACCCTATGCAAAAAGCAATCTTCAAGCGCATGACGTTCTACCGTTCCCTTGGGATGAAAAGCAGGAAGAAAAGCGTGAGGAGGTGAGCAAGGACGAGTTCAATGCACGCTTTGAGGCAGCCAAGAAACGTTACGGACTGAAATAAGAAAAGACAATGGCAAAAGCAGTAGAATTTAGAATAAACATCAAGAGCGAGGACGGCGGTGTTCTGAAACGTCTGACAGTGGAAGCCGACGGTCTTGACGACATACTCTCCGAGGTGGGAAATACCGCTGTGGCCACTGGCAACAGACTGCGCGAGATGGCAGACAAGAGCCTCGTGTTCGATACAGCCGTCCGCTCGATCCGCGACCTCAGTGACATGGTGGGCGGACTTGCCGAGCCTTTCGACAGTTTTGAGACCGCCATGCGCAGTGCCAACACCATGGCAGGAAAGAGTGGGGACGAGTTTGAAGCACTGACTGGGCAGATAACGGAACTGAGCAAGAACATACCGCTTGCGCGTGAGGAACTTGCCAACGGCTTATACCAGGTTATATCCAATGGCGTGCCCGAGGATAACTGGATAGAGTTCCTCAACAAATCAAGCCGTAGTGCGGTTGGTGGTATTGCGGACTTGGGAGAGACGGTGACCGTTACTTCCACGCTCATCAAGAACTATGGTCTGGAATGGGATCAAGCAGGAAACATCCAAGACAAGATACAGATGACGGCCAAGAATGGTGTGACCAGCTTTGAGCAGTTGGCGCAGGCATTGCCCCGTGTGAGTGGTAGTGCATCTCAGCTTGGTGTCTCCATGGACGAACTGATGGCAGTGTTCGCCACTACAACGGGTGTGACTGGTGACACGGCTGAAGTATCCACTCAGTTGGCTGCCGTGCTCAACTCACTTATCAAGCCTTCTGCTGAGGCAACTAAAGCTGCCAACGAGATGGGCATCGGTTTTAATGCAGCCAGTATTCAGGCTGCTGGTGGTTTAGAGAACTTCCTGCTCGGTTTGGATGCAAGCATACAGGAGTATTCGGCAAAGACTGGACAGTTGAGTCAAACCATTTACGGACAGTTGTTCGGCAGTGCTGAAGCAATGCGACTACTCGGTTCGCTGACTGGCGAACAAAAAGAAAAGTTTTCGCAGAACATTGGAGCGATGGCAAACTCCGCAGGAGAGATAGACGCAGCCTTCGACAATATGGCATCGACTGGAGAGAGCCTACGTCAGACGCTCGCTAACCAGATGCACGCCATGATGGATTGGGCTGGCTCAATAGCCAGTACTTCCGCACCTTATGTGGAATGGATAGCTAATAGCGGCATCGCCCTCATGAGTATGGTGCAGCTCAGCGGCGGCATCAAAACTGTGGTGGTAGGACTGAAAGCTGTGAAGGTGGCCACGCTTGCGCAAGCAGCTGCAGCAAAGGTGGTGGCTGTCGCATCCAACATTTGGAAGGTGGCACAGATTGCCCTGAATTTTGTGCTCAGTGCCAACCCCATCGGTATTGTCGTGATGGCTATAGCGGCACTTGTAGGTGCATTGATAGCGGCGTACAATAACTGTGAGACCTTTCGCAATATCTGTGATGCTGTATGGGCAGCGGTGAAGAAAATTGCATCAGCCGTATGGGACTTTCTTGTCAAGGCATTCGAAAAAGCGAGTGCCGTGATAAAGAAGGCATGGGAATGGGTGAAGAAGTTCTTCGGCATAAAGGACGAGACCACAGCAAGGCAGACGGCAGATTTGGAGAAAAACACAAAGGCCACGCAAGCGAACACCAAGGCAAAGACTGCGAACGCCCAGACCGCCTTGAAGAACAATAAGAAACAGAACGCCCCCTCAACAGACAGCGGAAACGGCAGTGGTAAATCGGGGAACCAGGACAAATACAGCGGAAAGAAGCTTATCGCCAATGCCACGAGTTACAAGGAACTTGGCAACAACATCCAGTACTACCAGAACAAACTGGAAACTGCCAACGGAACGGACACCAAGACCATTGCGCTTTATGCAAAGAAAATCGCAGCCTTGCAAAAGCAGCAGGATGCGATAACGCAGCTGCAGGATGCGGCAAGCCGTCCCACCGAACTGAAAACCCTGAAGGACATCGATGCAGAAATCACTTATCAACAGGGATTGAGGGAGAAAGCCTCTGCCGATGAACTTGCAGTAATCGATGCTGAAATACAGCGTTTGAATGACCTTAAAACGGCGTTTGAACGCAGTTCGCATGTTGATGTCGGTTTAGACAAGATACAGACATACCGCCAGCTTGAAAAAGAGCTGCAGTATTATACAGACTTGTTGAAAACCGCTACAGAGACAGAGCGCATCGAGATACAGAAGCAGATAAATGCCCTTAACGACCTGAAGAAGAAATGGGACGATACTCTTGATGAACTGAAGAAGCCGGAGGACATCTCCCGACTGAACACCATCCGTTCGCTGGATGATGCCATCAGCTACTACCAGACCAAGCAGAAGAACGCCAGCGCATCGGAGATTGACGACATACAGCGCACGGTGTTGGAACTGGAGAAGAAACGCGATGCCATGAAGCAACTCACGCGCATTCCCGAAATGGAGGAAGAAGTGACGAAGCTCGACAGTATGGAGGGCAAGACGCTGACCCTCGAACTGAAAACCATTGGGCTTGATGGTGTAAAGAAACGCATCAAGGAACTCCAGGATATGTTGGCTGACACGAAAAGTCCTATGGACGAGTCGCAGCGAGCCTCCATACAGAAGCTCATCGGCAGTTATGAGGATTACGAGAAGCGCATCCGCAAAAGCAATGTCACGTTAGGTAAGTCGTGGAGCACGGTCAAGGGTGTGGGCAATGGTGTCACCTCGCTCACCGATGCGCTGCAAGGCAACCGTGACGCATGGTCCACGATTACTGGCGTTGTCGATGCTGCCATTCAGATATATGAGGGCATCAACGGCATCATCTCAATTATTCAGACCTTGACCGCCGTAACAGGTGTCTCCAACACTGTGACCGCTGCAAGTGGAGTGGCAGCGACCACAGCTGCTACGGCAAAAGTAGCGGCAGCCCCTGCAGAGGTGGCGGCATCGGTAGCTACGATGGCGGCAGTAAAGGCAGAGGCGATGGCGTACCGCGAACTTGCAGCTTCAGAGTTTATGGCTGCACACGCTTACATTCCGTTTGCTGGTGCTGGCATCGCAGCTGGATTTATAGCCATGATGCAAGGGCTTGTTGCTTCGGTTGCCGTGACACCATTCGCCAACGGCGGTATTGTGTATGGCCCGACCTTGGCGCTGATGGGCGAGTATGCTGGAGCGAAAAGCAACCCGGAGGTGATAGCACCGCTGAACAAATTGAAGTCGCTTATCGGTAATAATGGTGGCGGAGGTGGCGGCGTGTACGAGCTGAAGGTTAAAGGCAGAGACCTTGTGGCGGTGCTTGCCAACGAGACGAGAATAAATAGAAAAGGAACAAACATCAAAATATAAGGAGCATGTATCTGCACGGACATTTTTACAACCAAAGGGAAGAGCGCATCGAGGTGCATATACTGACTGGTGGTGACCGTACTAAGGAAACTGTCATTGGTGAGAAGAATGGGGAACTGTCGTTTACTGATGATCCAGTGGAACTGACGAGTCAAGTGAACGATACGTTTGACCACTTGCTCTGCCAGCAGGCTACTGTACGCCTTCTGGCGCGGAACTTCGTGCCGGACTTCTTTTGTGCCTCATGCCGTGACGCTGTGGTGAACATCTACCGTGAGGGGGAATGTCTCTTTGCCGGGTTTATCGAACCGCAGAGCTATTCGCAGGGCTACAACGAGGAGTTTGACGAGATAGAGTTGAGCTGCATCGATGCGCTGACGGCATTGCAATATGCTAAATATCGTGATGTCGGCTCGCTCGGTGTACTGTATAATGTAGTAAAGGCGGAGGCGGAACAGCGCACATTCTTGGCGATGCTGAAAGAGATATTGGGCGGAGTGACGGCTGAGCTTGACATCGTGGGTGGTAATGCCATGCACTACCTATACGATGGGAGTAAGGCTGTGGATGATTTGGCTGGTAACCATTATGCGATATTCGGGCAGCTGACGGTGAGCGAGTTGCTTTTTCTTGGTGATGAGGAGGATGACGTATGGCAGCAGGATGAGGTGTTGGAGGAGATACTGAAGTACCTGAACCTCCACATCGTGCAGGATGGGTTCACGTTTTATCTGTTCTCCTGGGAGAGCGTGAAGGGCGACGAACGCATATACTGGCGAGATTTGCTGACTGGCGCAAGCGTGACGACGGCCCGGCAGACAACGGACATCGTGACTGGTTTGGTGACAGACACGGATACGACGATAAGCGTAGGGGAGGTGTACAATAAAATTATGCTGACTGCTAAGGTGGAGAGTATGGAGAGTGTGATAGAGAGTCCGCTTGACAATGATCTTCTGAAAAGTCCCTTCAGCAATAAGCAGAAGTACATGACGGAATACAGCAGTGATGGTGAGGGTTCGAAAGCAATAAATGCCTTTGACGCAATGACTCACGGACAGGAAACCTCCTATAGTGGTGGTTGTGTAACTGACTGGTATGTGCAGATGATGAACAACAGTCAGTGGCTGTTCCCAAAGAGCGGGAGCGGTAACCTGATGGAGGAATACTGTAGTGAGGGGCGAAACCAACATATACTGCCGAACTGGTTGGCGAAGAACCAGGGTGCTGCCATCATGGCACTTGGTAAGGTGGAGAAGAAAACGGACGGAAAGGACAACTCCCCGACATCGAAAGTGGAAATGACGAACTACCTGGTAGTGAGTGTGAACGGCAACTGTGACGACAAGGAGGCAACTACCTATCCTAATACCAACTCGCTAAAGGCAGGCATACCGAGGGCAGTGTATAACGGTAGCATGACTGGTGGTGTCTTTTCGCCTACAGACGAGGGCACGACGAACTACATCGTGTTGAGCGGAAAACTGGTGCTGAACCCAGTGATGGCATTGACGGACACCTACAAAGCAATATACAACTATGACGGTGGAATATGGGGAAACAACCCACTGTTTTCAGGTATCAAAAAATGGTTGGGCATGACGGTACCGAGCCGAAACAACGGTGACGGGCGATACTACACGCAGCAGTGGTGGAAGGCGGCAACGTCTAACGAGACCGTGGTATGGGATATGGAAACGGCGCACGGCTTTGTTCCGTTCACAGATACCGGTCCTCAGTTGTATGAGTTCAAGTATAGTGCCATCGGAGACGGCAGCGACCATATATCAAAGGTGGGTATGCTGGCATGTATGCTGATAATAGGAGATAAGTGCGTTGTGGAAAAAGGCACGGAAGGACAGGTGACGGACTTCGAATGGCGGAAGTACAAAACGCTGGAGGAGTGTTCCAATGAGGACGAATACTACCAGCAGTGTTTTACGATAGGTTTTGACCCGAAAATCGGTGACAAGATAGTTGGTACCAAGTTCGATTTGCAAAACAACGTGAACTATGAGCTCGGCATCGATGCAGAGGGTATAGCGATACCAATCAAGAAGGCAGATAAAGTGAGCGGTAGGGTTAAGTTTATGATCCTGGGACCAGTGAACGCATTGTGGGACGTGGTGACGAGACGGCACAAGACGTGGTTCAGACACACGAAATGGAACAGTACAACGATACCACTGCTGGCACACGTGAGCAGCATCATGGTGGAGCAGTTTGAAGTGAAGATATATAGCGACAACGGACTGGTGAACAACACTGGTGATAACGACCTCGTTTACATGAGCGACACAAAGGAGAGTTTTGTGAACGTGAAGGATGACATCGAAATGAAGATAAACTCAGCACTGACAGCTGCGGAGTGCCAGGCTTTGGACGTGACGGACAGCGTGAAGATGAGCACCCCATTGAACACGCTGACAGGAGAGGGACTGTTGGCGGTATATGACTATTCGAGGGGTATGAGCGCTAAGCCTGAGCAGTTGTATGTGGACTACTATTACAAAGAGTGGCATGCACCAAGGGTTGTTATGACGCAGAAGTTGACGGATACAGATGGTGGCATCGTGAGTTTGTTCGCTCACTATCGCCATCCCATGATGGATAAAACCTTCTTCGTGCAGGGCATCAGTCGCAACCTTGAGGAAGGATATGCAGAAATGACACTTAAGGAGATTGAGCAATGATAGACATCAAGGTAATAAAGAAACCAAAGAACGAGGGCAGTACGTCGGCACTGAGAACGAGCGGCACCGCTTACGGCGGCATGGCTGTGAAGGAGGCTGCGCATGCGGCCAAGGCAGACATCGCAGAACTGGCAAAGGAAGCAGTCCATGCCACGGACAGCGATCATGCGGTGGAAGCAGACCACTCAAAGGAGGCAGACCATGCTGTGAACGCAGATGAGTCGAAACATGCACTGGAGGCGGACCACGCCGAGGAAGCAGACAATGCAGACAAGTGGGATTACCATGAGTTTGATGATTATCTGAATCAGCCAGTGAGAAAGACTGATGGTGTGACCTTTGACTCCGTGACCTCGGACAGCATAAGGAGCGCTGGGCAGTTTGTGGACGGACTGCTGGGCGCAGGGTTTCAGCTTGTGAAAAACGCAAAAAAACAAGATCGTGTTTTTATTGTAACAAATCCAGCTCCGCTTTTAATAAGCGTTGCCTTAATCAAAAGAATCAAGAAGTTTCCGCTCTATATATTGGTGCATGATGTCTTTCCCGAAAATACAATTCCAGCGGGGGTAATATCCTCAGATAAGACTTTCGGGTATAAATTGCTGAGGAAATGTTTCAATTGGGCTTACAAATCTGCGGACTGCTTAATTGTTTTAGGTCGAGATATGCGCCAAATCATGAAGTCGAAATTGGGAAAAAATCAAAACAATACAAAAATAGAGATAATAGAAAATTGGGCTGAGAATGATATTGCGCAATTGAATCCTATGAATAAATCGAAAAACATTGTAATTCAATATGCGGGAAATATAGGACGAGTACAGGGACTGAAAAGCTTTATTCAACAATATGCCGAGGCAATGAATCCAATAGTTTCTCTAGAATTATGGGGTGATGGTGCGATGAGAAAAGAGTTGGAGGAATATGCAAAAGAAAATGACGTACAAAATATCTTTTGGGGAGGCAAATATAGTCGGTCTCAGCAAAATGAGATATTTGGTAGATGTGATATTTCTCTTGTGACTTTGTCTGATGGAATGTTTGGTTTGGGAGTGCCTTCAAAGTCATATAACATAATGGCTGCGTCAAAGCCAATTCTTTTTATAGGTGATTTAGAAAGTGAGATTGCACAAACTGTGAAAGAGAATGATATAGGTTTCTGTTTTGCTCCCAATGATTGTAATGGTATTATTGCCTTTTTGAAAAATTTGGAAAAAATATCAAAGAAAAAATTGTCAGAAATGGGTCAACGTGCAAGTTCCCTTTCAAAAACGAAATATTCAGAATCAGAAATTCTTAATAAGTTCAAAAATATTGTAGACTGAGTATAGTATTATGAAAGTTACGATGATAGGAGCCAGTGGATTTGTGGGGACACGTCTGCTGGGATTGCTGAAGGAAAGCGAAAAAGAATATCAGTTGAAGAATGTCGACTTGTTGCCGAGCCATTTTTTCAACGACTTGACAGTGATTGGAGATGTCCGTGAGCAGAAGCAGATGGACGAGCAGCTTAAAGGCGCGGATGTTGTGGTGCTGCTTGCGGCACAACATCGCGACGATGTGTCGCCGACATCGCTTTATTACGACACCAATGTAGGCGGAATGGAAGTTACATTGCGTGCGATGGAAAAGAATGGCGTGAAACGCATCGTGTTTTTCTCCTCCGTCGCTGTTTATGGATTGAACAAGAAGAACCCAAACGAGGAGCATCCCAAAGACCCGTTCAATCATTATGGAAAATCGAAATGGCAGGCAGAGCAGGTTTTGCAAGAGTGGCATAAATCGCATCCGGATTGGAACGTGAATATTATTCGTCCAACGGTAATCTTTGGAGAGCGTAACCGTGGAAATGTGTATAATTTGTTGCGGCAGATTTCAAGTGGAAAATTTCTTATGGTTGGCGACGGCAACAACAAGAAATCGATGGCATATGTGGGCAACATAGTCTCTTTCGTAAAATTTATGATAGACAATTGCACGAAGGGTTATAATGTGTTCAATTATATAGATAAGCCGGATATGACTATGAACCAGCTCGTAGAGCATGTGGAAAAGGTGCTTGACAAGCGCATTCCGTCGACTCATTTCCCATATTGGCTTGGAATGATGGGTGGATATTGCTTCGACTTGCTTGCGGCAGTGATGCGTAAAAAGTTGACTGTTAGTTCCGTGAGGGTGAAGAAGTTTTGTGCCACAACGGAATTTGACTCAACAAAAATGCAGGAGTCGGGATTCAAGCCGCCATACACACTTGCTGAGGGATTGGCACGAACTTTGGAATTTGAGTTTGTGCATCCTCGTACGGATGACGTGACATTCAAAACAGAATAGCTTAATTGAGTGTGACTGACCGGATTGAAACATATCTGAGGCGAGTTGCAACGACTGGTTGTGGCGTAGAAGAGCTTGGCGCGGCGGTAAGAATTTGCAAGGCGGGGTGGAGTGCGCAACTCGATGGGACGCCATTGCTTGATGGAGTGGATTTTGTGAAAACAGGGAATCTGTTGTTCGCGAGAATCCGTGCGAAGCTTGCTACGGAGAATGATGCTGCGGCAAAATGCCGGTTGTTGGCACTTATGCATGATGCGATGACTGGTGTT
>OHSE01000587.1_pt1 | contig 10620 bp, 10 predicted proteins | sample 1578531 | NCBI WGS metagenome assembly OHSE01 (sample SAMEA3879541, study PRJEB24766) | human gut metagenome | biome: human-associated habitat; feature: feces | place: USA | collected 1985/1987
TTCTTGTTTGGTAACCCGTCACACTTCGACACTACATTGACAGGTTCATCAGTTGCTTTCCTTGACAACCCAGAAGGTCACTGGAAGCCGACAGACCTTATCGGTACAGTGTTCATGGGTGGTGTTATCGTGCCTGTTCTTCAGACATTGTTCTTGACAGTAATCGTTCTCTCAGTAGAGCGCGCTATCGCTTTGAGCAGCGCGAAAGGTACTGGCAGCATCTCTAAGTTTGTGGAGAATGTGAAGGCAAGCCTTCAGAAGGGCGACATCAAGAAAGCTCAGGAGCTCTGCAAAAAGCAAAAAGGTAGCGTTGCTGCCGTTGTTGCTGCAGCGTTGACAAAATATGACGAGATGGACAAAAACGAAACTCTTACAAAAGAGCAGAAGTTGACTTCATTGCAGCAGGCAGTTGAAGAGGCTACAGCATTGGAGATGCCTTCATTGCAGCAGAACCTTCCTATCGTTGCGACAATGACTACTCTTGGTACACTTGTCGGACTTCTCGGAACCGTGCTTGGTATGATCAAGTCATTCCAGGCTCTTGGTGCCGGTGGTGGTAGCGTTGACTCAATGGAGTTGTCTATCGGTATTTCTGAGGCACTTGTCAACACTGCATTCGGTATCGCAACTGGTGCATGCGCTGTAATTTCTTACAACTTCTTCACAAACAAAATCGACAACCTTACGTACGCAATCGACGAGATCGGTTTCTCTATTGTACAAACGTTTGCTGCTACTCACTAATCTGTAAATAAGGTAAAATAAGTAAATATGGGAAGAGTAAAAATCAAAAGGAAGAGCACGCTCATCGACATGACGGCGATGAGTGACGTGACCGTACTTTTGCTTACATTCTTCATGTTGACATCGACCTTTTTGCAGAAAGAACCAGTGGTTGTAAAAACGCCGTCCTCAATCTCTGAGCAGGCAGTACCGGCCAACAATTTGGTAACGGTGCTGGTTGACCAGAAAGAGAATGTGTTTATCTCAATCACGGGATCAAAGAGTATGTCGAGCGACACAGTACGAATGAAAGTATTGAACCGTGCGGTGTCCAAATACAACAAATTGCACCCGAATGAGCCAATTAATTTGACTTCGGAGCAGGTTGCTTCATTTGGCAAACTCAATATGTTTGGCTGTCCGTTCAAAAAACTGCCACAATTGTTGAGCATGCCTTCAGCAGATCAGGATCTTGCAATGAATCCAGACAAGCCAGAATTTATCGGATCTATTCAAATCGACGGTCGTCACACATTTGAAAACAATCCTAATGAATTCCAGATTTGGATGCTTGCATATCGCGATGTTGCTGCAGAACTTCCAGCAGAAGTTGAGAAACCAGACGGAACGGTAGACAAAGAAGGAACAGTCTATGACTTGGTAAAACAAGGAAAGGTTATTTCTGTCAAGGCTGACGAGGCCACACCGTTCTCTGTAGTGCACGTTGTAATGGATAACTTGCAGACTTTGAGTATGAATAAGTTCTCATTGATGACCTCATTAAAACAAAAGGAGAATTAAGCATATGGCACAGATTGAACAAAGTAGTGGCGGAAAGCAGAAAAAGGGCGCCCAGAAAAAGATGCAAATTCACGTTGACTTCACACCGATGGTCGACATGAACATGCTCTTGATCACGTTCTTTATGCTTTGTACTACGATGCTCAAGTCTCAGACTTTGAACATCATGCTTCCTTCAAATGAGAAGGTCACCAATAAAGATCAGATGACTCAGGCTAAAGCCGACAATGCCTTCACAATCATTGTCGACAGCAAGCGTGAGAAAGCGGAAACCCTCCCTAACGGAGAGGTTCAACCGGGTAAGATTGTTGCCAACTACGTTTATTACTATAAAGGTAAAGGCGTTGATGAAAGCGGAGCAATTCTTACTCCTCTTGAAGAGCCGGCTAAGTATAGGTCGACAAATGTCAACGCTGGTGTTGTAGACAATATCCGTGGCATCCTTGAGAAAATCAACAAAGATGTTTTGAAGGATATTAAGGAGTTGGAAACTCAATACAACGGTGGAAAAGGCAATATGTCAGAGCAGCAATACAAAGAAAAGCAGAAAGAGATTATCAACCGCAAGCGTGACAACAAGCCTGTTGTTGTAATCAAAGCTACTGACAATGCTTCTTTTGTCAACTTGGTAAGCGCTCTTGACGAGATGCAGATCAATGGTTTCAACACCTTCCAGATCAATAAGCTGAATAAGAACGACTCTATCTTGTTGAATGATTTCTATGCAAAGCATCCAGATCATTTGACAAAAAAATGATGAATAGGTCAGAATTAATTGTTGAATCTTAAAATACAAAGAAATATGGCAAAAGATGTAGATCTTTCATCAAAAGAATGGCGCGATCTTATTTTTGAGGGTAAAAACAAGGATTTCGGTGCGTATAAACTGCGCCAAGGTTCAGAAAGCCGTCATAATAAAGCGTTCTTCTACGTTCTTATTGGCCTCGTAGCTGTTTGCTTGCTTATTTTCGGATATATGAAGTATGAGGCTTACAAGACTCAGAAAGCTGAAGAAGAGGCAAAGGCAAAACTTGAGCAACAACAAAAACTTGCTCAAATGGAGGCTGAAAAAGAAGAAGAGAAGGAAGAGGAAGTTGAACAAATTGAGATTGAAGAGGTTAAGCCAGAAGCTCCTCAATTGGCAACTCAGCTGATGACCGAACTTCTCCTTACGGATACGCCAAAGGAAGACAATGAGATTAAAGCGAACGAGGATATCCAGAAAGACAACTCAGTGATGTCTACGTTCACTCAGGCTGGTTCCGATGACATTAACCTGATTAAGGAGCACAAGGAAGAGGTCGTTCAAGAGAAACCAAGAGAAGAGAAGAAAAAGGAAGAGGTGTTCACTCACGTAGAGCAGATGCCTAAATTCCCTGGTGGTGACGCTGAACTTTATAAGTTTATCAGCAACAACCTCAATTATCCGGCAATGGCAATTGAGAACAACGTACAAGGTAGAGTTGTTGTTCAATTCGTCGTTACAAAGGATGGTTCAATCGGTAATGTAAAGGTTGTACGTAGTGTGGACCGTGACCTCGACAACGAGGCAATCCGTGTCTGCAAGAAGCTCCCGAAATTTATTCCGGGTAAGCAGAACGGTCAACCTGTGAATGTGTGGTATACATTGCCAGTTACATTCAAACTCCAGAACTAATATTTAGAAAGTTCGATATTTAGGCGGACGGGCATTTGCCCGCCCGCCTTTTGTTTGTAATCGCGGATTTATGTAATTTTGTACAAAATAGCAGATATGATAGAACAAGGAATATTTAAGCGGACTGAATTGCTTGTTGGCAAAACCGTGATGGATGCAATAGAGAATGCGAGTGTTATAGTTTTTGGCGTCGGGGGCGTTGGCAGCTGGTGTGTGGAAGGCCTTGTGCGGTCGGGAATTCGCAAAATAACTATTGTCGACTCGGATGCTGTATGCATAACCAACATCAACCGTCAATTGATGGCAACGACAAAAACCGTAGGCAAGCCAAAGGTGGATGTGTTGAAGCAACGATTGCTGGAGATAAATCCATTGGCCGACATTGACGCACGATGTGAAGTCTATTCAGAGCAGACGGTAGAGTCGTTTCACTTGGAAACGTATGATTATGTGATTGATGCAATCGACAGTCTTGACAACAAAGCATCGTTGATTAGGCGAGCATGCAGCAGTGGCGCCGTTTTGTTCTCCTCGATGGGGGCGGCTTTGAAGATGGATCCAGCGAAAATATCTGTGGCAGAGTTTTGGAAAGTGCGTGGATGTCCGCTTGGCGCTGCATTGCGGCGTAAGTTCAAGAAGTCTAAATTGTTTCCTTCAAAGAAATTCAAATGTGTCTACAGCGAGGAGCTGTTGCAGAATGTCGGGACATGTGGCGATTGCGGAACGAAAGAGTGTGTGTGCAAGAAGAATACATCGGGGAATGATGCGGATTGGCATGCGTCAAAAGTCCACACCAATGGAACGGTTGCTCACATAACAGCAATTTTTGGATTCACATTGGCGGGACTTGTAATTGAAGACATTCGCAATAAATCATTCGGAGATTTGGGTGACTGAAAACGGGGACAAGATTGCAGCGTGGGCGGATTCTTGTGCAATCTTTTTTTGTGCGGGTGTTATGCCTTCCGGAGAATAAGGATTGCCGGCGACTGGGCGTTGAAAAATGGATTCAAACCAAGTGCAGGCAGCTGTATATCTTCCGTATACATAATTTAGGTGGTATCCATCGCGAGTCATTGAGTCTCCGATTGTCGATGTCCGGGCATTTTGTATGGCAGTGCCGCACGGAATGAGTATGTCGAAATGGTAAGCGTCCATCACCATTTCAGTTGTGCCTATAATCTCGTCAAACATTACATTTTGGGAACAGCTGTAATTTGCAAAACCGGGGTGTTTGGAGTCTTGAGAGTATGCCCACGTACTGTGGAACATAAATTTAGTTGAGTCATTTACGTTTTGCCGCACATATTTCATAAGTTCATCAAGAAAAGGCGCATATGTGAGAGGCATTCCGGAGAAATGGCTTGCCTGCTGAAATGACACATAATCCCAATGTTCATCAGCAAGAGCTTGGGTAAGAGAGTAGTGTGGCGTGTCAGTCTTTATGCCATTGACAATTTTGCGATAATTGTAAACGCTGTCGTTTTCTGTCAGAAATTTCCAATGTTGTTCGAGAGAACATCCGCCAAAATACAGGTTTCCTACAACGATATCGATGCTGTCAGCTTGGGCTATATTCCAAAAATATTGCTCGATTGCATCTTGTGAGAAGCTGTTGCCTATGGCAAGAATCTTTATTGTTTTATCGCTTGATTTTTGTGCATAAGCGGGATTGGCTTCTACAAAAACAATCGATAAAAGCAAAAAGAAATAAATCTTAAAATTATATTTTTTCATAGCAGAATAATTAAATAGTACCAATTAGACGTTTGAAGATTGAAAAGGTTTGATTAATTTTGGACAAAACTTAGAGAAATGACAATAAGAAGATACAAAAATCGGATTTTAGCGTTTCTGGTGTGTGCATCTGCTGTTGTGGCACATTCAGCAGTACGTCTTGATGAACTTTGTGTTGCCGTTGACGGGCAAAGGGAGTATTCATATAGCGACAAGAGCGCCGGATTCTTTTATGGAATGACTGGTGTCGACAATTGGCAGGACGGAAATGCCGGTTGGAATGTGGCGGCGAAACGTGTGCTGGCTGATTATCAACTGTCGTTGGACGGCAATCCTCTCAACAAAACGTGTGCGGAAACGGACGTGTATCCGTATAAAATTGTGAGGAAATATAAGGATGCCACAGAAACGATGTATCTTGTTGATGGCAAGAAGGTAATTGTCATTGATGTTGTGGCTCCAAATGCAAAAAAAATAGGAATTGCACTTGAAGGTGACAACCTCATTTCTCTACCGGAGCAGAGCGGAGCTACGGCGGTTTGCCAACCGTCTCTTCATAAAAACAAGTTGGTGAGAATCGGAGCGCAAGACGGGTCTCCTGTAATTGTCAACGGGCCGTTGATTGAAGCCGGAGCAAACTCTGGAGGTTTTGTATTGACATTCGGAGAAGATGCGGAAAGCGCACGATTGCTGAGCGATGCGCAAAAGCAATGGAATGATTGGATTCTTGACCGCAAGGACCGGATGCAGAAATTGGTAAACAGCAATTCTCTGATGACAAACAATGACGATTTAGACAAGTCAATGGCATGGATGATGCTCACTGCGGATGAATTGGTCACACGGCAGCATGGCGGATGGGGGATATATGCAGGATTTCCTTGGTTTACCGACTTTTGGGGTCGTGATATGTTTATTGCGATGCCTGGAACAGTGCTGTGTCCAGGACAATTTGATGTGGCGAAAAATATTTTGTTGTCATTTGCGAAATATCAAGATTTAGATAAAAAATCACCGACTTATGGTCGTGTACCAAACCGATTGAATTTGGAGGGCATTCTGTATAATACAACCGACGGCACGCCGCGTTTTGTTATGCAGGTGCTTGATTATTTGAAGTATACAGGAGACGTTGCATTCTTGAAGTCGATATATAATAATGTGAAAGTGGCAACCGACGCAGCGTTGGATTTGTATGTTGACGACCGTGGCTATCTTACGCATGCGGATGCCGACACATGGATGGACGCAAAGCGTCAGGGAAAATATCCGTGTTCCCCACGCGGCAACCGAGCGGTTGACATACAGGCTTTGTGGTTCTGCCAGTTGGAGTCTGCAGCAAAGATTGCAGATTGCCTGGGCAAGAAATCCGATGCGGACCGATGGAGAAAGGCTGCGGAAAAATTGAAAGGTAATTTCCAGAAAGACTTTGTTGTGGACGGACAGCTTGTAGACCATTTGAATGCCGACGGCACTGCGGACAGGCAGTTGCGACCCAATACGATGTTTGCATACAGCTTGATAGACTCAGACTCTGTCAAGCGGGAGGATATACGGAAAATCTGGAGCAGATTGACATATCCATGGGGAGTGTCGTCTCTTGATCAAATGGACAATCAGTTTCATCCCTACCATGAGCAGTGGCATCGCTACCATAAAGACGATGCTTATCATAACGGCACGGTCTGGCTTTGGCTGAATGGAATGGCAATGCAGCGAATGATTGAGTTCGGGCAGGAAGACGAGGCATATAAATTGCTTGAAAACATGAATCGGCAGGCATTGAAGGACGGTGCTGTGGGAAGTTTGTCGGAATGTGCCGACGCATGGTGTCGTCCAGGTCAGGTATGGTCGCGCCGGTCAGGAACGTTTCTGCAGTCTTGGAGCAATTCGGAGCAATTGAGGGTGTGGAGCCAATATTTTCTTGGAGTCCGTCCGAACCTATTGGACGGAGTGTTGGTTGTCGCTCCGCGTATACCGTCAGAATTGAATAATGTTGAGGCAATGGTCGCTATAGGATGCGGACGGTTGGAATACGTGTTCAAGCGTTATGATGGCAAGCAATATCTGTCATTGACGCTGTCTGGTCAAAAGTCGGTGGACTTGAGCTGTGAATTGAAAGAATATGATGCGGTTTCATTGACACTTGGACAGGGGAAAACGATAGAGATAGAGTGGGATTCTTCGTTATTGACAATTACAGATGGAGTCAAAAGATTGTCGTTGCAGCCGAACCCAGAGGAGAGTATGCGTGTTGCAAGCAACAATGAATACTTTGATGGAGTGGACTTTGCAATGCCATGCTATCGAGAGGATCTGAACACGATGTCGCGCTACTTCAATCCACCGCTCGATTATTATAGCGTGGAGTAATCCCCGTTGATGCATTAAAAAAGATTGAATGGATAAAACTTATTTTGGAAAAATAAGAACCGTATTTATCGATTTGGATGATACGATATGGGATTTCTCTGCAAACTCGAAAGTGGCAATGAGGATTGTGTATGAGAAATATGGTTTGCAGGATCAATGTCCGTATGATGACTTTATCGCGTGTTATATGCTAAATAATGAGTCGCTATGGACGCGCTACCACCATGGGGAGATAACGAAGGAATATCTTAAGCGAGAGCGATTCCGCCGTTCGTTTGAGCAGTGTGGAATCGTGTGCAATGACCCGTTGCAGTTTGATTATGACTATCTTGAAACGATTGTCACGTTGAAACAGGTGGTTGACGGCGCACCGGAATTGTTGGCGCCAATCTGCAGTCGCGCAAATTGAAGTCGGGCGGTATAGATAAATATATCACCAAGTTGATATTGTCGGACGACATAGATGTAACCAAGCCCGACCGCCGTCTTTTTGATTATGCCCTCGAGCAGGTCGGCGGAACGCCGGAAACGACAGTTATGATTGGCGACAACTATGATGCGGACATTCTCGGTGCAAACAATGCCGGGTGGCATACAATATTTTTTAATAGGAAAAACGTTGTCCTTGAAACAAATGTGGCGGACTTGACAGTGACGAGGCTGGCGGATATTATTGCATGGTTTTAATCCCGACAATGCAAACGCCATCGATGTCGGACAATTTCTTTGACAACGCTTCGGCGAGGTCGGAGCGGATGGCAAGCTTCATTGAGCAACAATTGTCGAAAATCTGTTCTAAAATCTGCACATCGTTGCCTTTGGCCGTTTTCATAACATCGTTCATCGATAAATAAGGGAATGTGAATTCGACTGCTGACATCTCATGGCATTCAATAATCTCGCCATTGCGGATTGCCTCCGCCGCTGCTTCTCTATATGCCACTATTAATCCGGATGTGCCGAGTTTGATCCCGCCAAAATAACGTACAACAACAATAACTATATTTGTTAGTTCAAAGGAGTTTATTTGTCCAAGAATTGGCTTGCCTGCGGTGCCCGACGGCTCCCCATTGTCGTTTGACAGAAATTCAGAGCGGTTTGTGCCAATCATATATGCCCAGCACACATGGCGGGCGTCGAAATATTTTTTCTGATAGGATTTGATTATGTCTTTGGCTTCCTCGGCTGTGTTTACAGGGTGGGCAAACGAAAGGAATTTGCTCATTTTCTCTTTATATATGCCCTCGGAAGGCTCTTTTAGTGTCTTGAAAAAATCGCTCATACTGCAAAATTACAACGAAAGCGCAAATATAGCAAATAGCAGAGCCGCAATCAGACGTTTGTCCGTTTGCGGCTCTGATGAAAGAAGAAAAATTTAGTATTTTTCGTCTTTAGACGTGTTCTCGATTTCGTGTCGTGTTATTTTCACTTTGTCAAGCGCCCTCCAAACATAAACGATATAGGCGATTACGAATGGGATGAGAAGAGATACGATGCTCATGGCTTTTAACGTGAATTCGCTCGATGAACTGTTGTGGATTGTCAATGAATTGTTGACGTCTATAAGTGACGGGTAGTATGCAGTTCCGCTATTTCCTACAGTCCAAAACAACGCCAAAACGACCAATGCCGTTCCTATGCCGGAGAACCAAATGCCTTTGTTGAAATCAGACGTTAGCAAGGTCTTTAAGATGCCAAATAAAACGGACACAACGCCAATGACAAGCGTTGCCAAAACCCACCACATTCCGATAAGGTTGGTTGCGTATTTATAATCTTCCCAAACCATGGTCCCATCATCGTGAAGTTTCACGCCTGGAGATGTCAGAAGTATTGAAATAAAGATTAAAAACAACGGGACGAAAATAACGCTGTTTATGAGCAGCTCTTTCTTTTGTTTGCGGCGCATATCGTTGTCGTTTATGTTGTTGATGAAATAAAGGGATGCAAGTACTCTTGACAAAAATAGAACGGTGAAACCGAGAGAAAGGTTTTTCAGACTGAGAATGGCTTCGAGTCCATGTAGTCCGCTCCATTGTGAGATTGCGGCTGCTTGTGGACCGAGAATGTTGTTTTTGGCGATGGTGAATTCTCCACCGAAAAACATCATGGCTACCGCCACTCCGAGCAGAACGGGTGCGACTATTCCGTTTATAGTAAGCATAATGTCGTAAACATCCGTTCCGTATACGTTGCCGTCCTTACTGCGATACTTGTAAGAAACCGCCTGTACGATAAATGTGAACAGAATAAGCATCCACAACCAATATGCACCTCCGAAACTTGTGGAGTAGAACAATGGAAAAGAGGCAAAGAATGCTCCTCCGAACACAACAAGAGAGGTAAAAGTCAATTCCCATTTACGTCCGAGGGAATTCACCATCAGAGAGCGTTGGCTGCGGTCTTTTGTTGTTGCAAGCATTGATTGTCCGCCTTGCACAAACAGCATAAAGACCAGAACCGCTCCGAGAATGGATATTAAAATCCACCAATAGTGCTGAAGAAAAGAATATGTAATCATTGTTTTTTTATTTAGTGGAATTTAAATTTTCAAGAGATTTCTTGCGGATTTGTTTTACCATAATGCTGATGTCGGCAATCAGCAGAGCCGTGAACAGTACAGCGAAGATGCAGAATGTTGTCTGTACATATCCTGCGCTTATGTCAGATATCGCCATGCTGTTTGACATAAGGTCCTGGATAATCCAGGGTTGTCTGCCCACTTCTGCAACAACCCATCCGCTTACGCTGCAAATATATGTCAGAGGGATGGATATGATTGCAAGACGGTAGAACCATTTGCTCCATTTTGACTTCTCCAATTCAGGCCGCTTGTAGGCCAAGAACAAAGTTGTTAAAAGAAATACAAGTAGGAAGCTTCCGATGCCAACCATCACTCTAAAAGAATAGAACGTCAACGGAATGTTGGGGATGGCATCCGATGGAGATTGCAAAGACGCATATCCAAGAAAGTTGAAGTGCTTTTTTATGTCAATCCTTAATTGAGACATTGCCAAGGTGTCTCCTTGACGTTTTGCCTCGCCAAATTGCCGCAATGCCGATTGCGCTTTTCTGCCACGCTCCATTCTCTCTGAATAACTGATTGTGTTTACCGGTTTACCGTCAGTGGAGAAAGAGCGGCCTGCGATAATGTCATTTATTCCAGGGACAAACGAATCCTTGTCGTGATTTGCAAGAATAGACAAACCTTTAGGCAGGGAGATCTCGAAGATGTAGGGGTCGAGATTGTCACCAACCTTTTTTTCTGGATTCAAGACACCTATGGCAACAAGATCTTGTCCGGAATTTCCATCATAAAGGCCTTCCAT
>OHSE01000588.1_pt1 | contig 10616 bp, 9 predicted proteins | sample 1578531 | NCBI WGS metagenome assembly OHSE01 (sample SAMEA3879541, study PRJEB24766) | human gut metagenome | biome: human-associated habitat; feature: feces | place: USA | collected 1985/1987
GCGCACCGGACGCCGTCAAAGCCCGTCAAAAGCGCAACGCCCGAACAGCTCCATGCCGTGGCTGAGAAACCGGCAAAAAGCCGCACGGCGCAGTGTCTCGACTCGCTGGGATATGAGAACATCGCCGAGCGCGACACGTCGATTGCAATCGATTTGATGTATGCCCGTGCCGACAATTTTGTGGGACGCGTGCTTTATGCCGACCTGCGCGAGGCATATCTGCATCCTGTGGCAATGGAGTGCTTGCTGAAAGCACAGAGGCTGCTGCGGGAGAAGCATCCGGAATACCGTCTGATTGTCTACGACGCTGCACGGCCGATGTCGGTGCAGCAACAGATGTGGGACGTGGTCAAAGGCTCGTCGAAGAGCCGCTATGTGTCGAATCCCGCACATGGAGGAGGTTTGCACAACTATGGGCTTGCCGTCGACATCAGCATCGCCGACTCGCTCGGACGGCCGTTGCCGATGGGCACGGCGATCGACCATCTCGGCAGCGAGGCAGGCATCACCCACGAGGCGGCTCTCGTGGAGCAAGGAAAAATCACAGCACAGGAGCGCGCCAACAGGCAACTGCTGCGCAGCGTGATGACGGAGGCGGGATTCCGCCCGTTGCCGTCGGAATGGTGGCACTTCAACTACTGCAGCCGCCAGGAGGCAAAAAAGCGTTTTAAACCGATACCCTAATCTTTAACAACAAATATATGATACGACTAAATGTGTTTATCCAAGTGGAGGCCGCCAACCGCGCAGCCCTGTTGGCTGAGGCGAAAGCCTTGGTGGAAAAATCCCTTAACGACGAGGGATGTGTGGCATACGACGTGTTTGAGAGCGCCACCCGTCAGAACGTAATGATGATTTGCGAGACTTGGCGTGACGAGCAGGCTCTTGCCGCTCACTCTGCCGCACCGCATTTCGCGCTCCATGTGGGAAACATGGAAAAACTCGGCAAACTGAAATTGGAAAAATTCCAGTTCTAACCCATAGCCTCTTATAGACAAAACCTGCCGGAGTTCCGTCGTTTCAACGGAGTCTCCGGCAGGCTTGCTGTTCTTTGTCGGCAGTCGCTACCCTTTCTCGGTGTCGCCGAAGTCGAGCGACTCGATGCGGTCGCGCTCACAGCGGCGTTTCGCCCAGCAGCGACGGCACATCGCCATATACTTGTCGTTGCCGCCAATCTCCACCTGTTCGCCGTCCATAACCACATTTCCGGCACGGTCGATACGCGCGTTGATGATGGTTTTGCGACCGCAGGTGCATGTTGATTTCACCTCGTCGATGGTGTCGGCAATTTCAAACAACCGCCGCGAGCCGTCAAACAGATGGCTCTGGAAGTCGGTGCGCAGACCGTAGCACAGCACGTTGACACCGAAATTGTCGACGATGCGGGCAAGCTGGTCCACCTGCTCGGGGCTAAGAAACTGCGCCTCGTCGATAAGTATCCATTCTTTCAAGCCTTCGGTGTCAAACACCTCGGTAAGCATCTTATACATGTCGCTTTCCGGATAAATCCAGCTGCACCTGCGCTCGATGCCTATGCGCGAGCGTATCACTGAGTCTTTCTCGCGGTTGTCGACAATCGGCTTCATGCAGATATAGTCCATGCCTCGCTCTTCAAAGTTGTAGGCTGTGGTGAGCAGCATGGCGGTCTTGGCGGAACCCATAGTTCCGTAACGGAAGTATAGCTTACCCCTTCGGATAGGATTTTCGTAGTTCATTTCGGTTTGTTGGTTTTGTAAATTCGTTTTCGTGGCAGTCCGGCTATGGCTGGTGCGGCTGTCCGGTGCCGCCGTCCTTGAGGTCGCGGATTTTTGCCTTCACCTTGCTCTTGTCGAAGCCTTCGCCATAGATGGTGTTTACGTTGCCCTGCGACACAAAGGCATTGGGGTCGATGGAATAGATTATGCGGTAAACCTGCAGCGCTTCCGACTTACGGCTGAATATCAGCAGCATTTTCACCTCCTGCTTCGTATACCATCCGGTGCCTTCAAGAATCGTGCATCCGCGGTGCATCTCGGCGTTGACTGCGGTGGCTATGGCGCTCCATTTCTTTGAGAACACGGAGAACTGCACTGCCTGCTTGTTGTTGTTCACCACCATGTCGCACATGTACGACAGGAATATCAGCACCACATAGCCGTAGACCACCGGCTCGATGTTGTACTTTATGAAATATGATGAGGAAATGACAAACAGGTCAACATAGAGAATCATCCGCCCTACGGAAATCTGACGGTATTTCGACACCATCGCAGCCACGATGTCGGTGCCGCCGGTGCTGCCGTTGTGGGTGAACGCCAGGCCTGTTCCCACACCGCACAGCACGGCTCCAATAATGCAGCTGAGCAGAATGTCGTGCTCAAGATAAACCGGATGTGACTTGAAAAACATCTGTGCGATGAGCATGAAGAGGCTGAGTCCCGACGCGCCGTAGATGGTTTTAAGCACAAAGCCGCGCCCCACGATACGATAGGCTATCGAGAGGAGTATGATGTTGAGAGTATAGAACGAATATGCCACCGGGATACCCGTCTTGAAAAAAATCAAGGCGGCTATACCTGCGAGTCCGCCAGTGATAACCCCGTGCGGCAAAATAAATCCACAGAATCCAACGGCATATAATATCAATCCAAGTGTGATGATGCTGTAATCTTTTGTGGTGTGCCAAACGGCATCTCTCGTTATTTTCATATCGTGTTCAATTTTTTGCAAAAATACACAATTTCTTCAATCAACGTCTATCTAAAAACATTAATTATTTCTGAAATCTCTGAAATATCGGTTTCCGTCAAATGCTCGGCTATCGGAATGCTCACACATTCTGCCGCGATGCGCTCGGCAACTGGCAGCGCGCTGTCGGCAATACCGGCATAGCACGGCTGCAGATGTGGTGGCACGGCATAGTGCACATCGGTAGGCACTCCGTTGTCCGACAAGAATTTACGAAACTCGTCACGGCGTCCGTCGGCTACGAGCACCACATACTGATGCCACACGTTGCCCGGCAGCTTCTTCGGTTTGCGTAGCAGCGGATTGGCGATTTCGCGGTCGTAGACGGCCGCATTGCGCCGGCGTGCGCCGGAGATGTCTGCCAGGTGCTGCAGCTTGACGCTCAGCACTGCCGCCTGCAGTTCGTCCATGCGGCAGTTCAGCCCTTGATAAATGTTATGGTAGCGTCTGTCGGAGCCATAGTTTGCGATGGCTCTGACAGCGTCGACAAGCGCCTCGTCGTTTGTGGTCACGGCCCCGGCATCGCCCATCGCCCCAACATTTTTTGTGGGATAGAAACTAAAAGCCGCCGCATCGCCGAGTCCGCCGGTTATGCCGGTGCCGTTCAGGCCTCGGCACGTGGTCGTGGCGCCGATTGCCTGCGCGTTGTCCTCCACAATCTTGAGATTGTGTTTCCGGGCTATGCCGGCAAGCGAGTCCGACCAGCACGGTGCGCCGTAAAGATGCACCACCATGATGGCGCGTGTACGCTCCGTGATGCGCTCCTCTATTTTTGAGAAGTCCATGTTAAGCGTGTCAATGTCGGCATCGACAAGCACCGGGCGCAAGCCGTTGTCGCTGATGGCAAGCACCGAGGCTATGTAGGTGTTGGCTTGCACAATCACTTCATCGCCGTCGCGCATCACACCCAGCTCCTTGTAGCCGCGGAAAATCAGCCGCAGGGCATCGAGCCCGTTGCTGCACGCCACTGCCCACGGCATTTTGGTGAGCGACGACAATTGCGCCTCGACCTGCTTGCCAAACTCTCCGTTGAGATACCAGCCTTTGTCGAGGACGCTGTCTATTTTCGATTGAATCGCCTGTCTGTAGGGCTTGTTGACAACCCCAAGCGGCAGAAATTCGTATTGCTTCATTTTCTTTTGTTTGCTGTCAGGTTCAGAAACTCGTCATAGTCGCGCACGTAGTCTGCCTCGTCATACAGATCGGATGCCAGCGTGAGACAGACCGAGCCCGACGAGAAGTTGCGCAGACCCACCCATATCCCAGGAACCACATACAGCCCTATGTTGGAGCGGTTGAGCGTCACCGTGCGCCTGCTGACGCCATCATCGATTTCAAGATCGAAACTTCCGCTGACCGCCACGATAAACTGATGGCAACGGCGGTGGGAATGCCCGCCACGGTCTGTGCCGCCAGGCACGTCGTAGATATAGAACACCCGCTGCACCTCAAACGGAAAGTCTTTGCCGTTTTCCACCACCGTCAGATTTCCGTTCTCATGGTGATGACGGTCGAGCGTCAGCAGCCGGCAGTCGTCGACCGACACAGTTGCGTGATTGTCATTTTCCATTGGCCAAAGTCGTTTTATAAAGGTTGAAATCCTCGATATAGTCGGAGGCGTCATACGGCGTCGACGCCAAAATCAGCGCCACCGAGTTGGTCGAGAAATTGTCGAGTTCGCGCCACATCATCCGTGGCACATAAAGTCCGTAGTACGACCGTGCCATGTGGTAACGGCGCTCTTCCGAACCGTCGTTGAGCACAATGTCGAAACTTCCCGACAACGAGATTATCAGTTCCTCCTGTCGGTGGAACGCGTGGCCGAAACGCTTCTTGCCGCCAGGCACGTCGTAGACCCAGTATGTGCGCGCAATCGGGAACGGGACAACCCCGCCGTTCTCAAGAAACGACAGGTTGCCGCGAGGATCGCAGATCTTAGGCAGGTCGATATGTCTTACTTTTTCAAAACCCATAGCAGGCTTCTATGTTTTGGTTCGCTCCTACAAAGTAAAAACATTTCCGCCAATCCGCAAAATCTTTCTTCATCGGTATTGCAAAAACAATTGGTTGATGTATTAATGCGGGAACTTCTGAAACGGCAAACATCGAATAAGAGACAAGAACCGCATGCCGAAGCAAGCGGTTCCTGTCTCTTTTCCCAAACAAAGTTCACATCATAGCGTCCTATGTTTTTGACTAATCTGTCATTTCACACATCTGCAATAACTTTTGTTATCACAATGTCATCCCCTCCTGGCACATTCATATCGACACCATTGCGATAGCATTTTCGTGTCTCAGACCTTGCACAAGGGTATCCGTCTTTCATATAAAAAGGCTCCTGCGTAAGGTGTATGACATCTTTACTTTTGTCAACCCAATTTATAACGAAAGTGTCATCATATTTCGAAATTACATCAAACCTGGAAAAATACAAACATTGTCCGCTCTCACTTCCGTCTGGATCTCCAATCATCAGCCGGCTCCAAAGCGGGACATCTCCAAAAGCAAAATCCGAATCAATTTTAGGTGTATATACAACATTCTCGTATTCTATCGACAGCATCCCTTTTATTTTTTTTACGCCATCTTCTTGCTTTAATATATCCTCTCCATTTTTGTCAAGCACTCTAATTTTAAATGTCCACGTATGATATCCAATATCAAGCGACTCATACTTTGGCTCGTCTTCTTTATTGCATCCTGACAAAACCAAACAAAGTGCAAAAATCAGCAAAAATCCTATTTTTTTCATAGCAAATTTATTTCGTTGGATTATATTTTTTCTTGTTAATGGTTTGCGCCGTAAAGATAATACGAAATCTTTGATTTGCAAATAATTGCCACCAAAAAAAACGCGGACGGGACACTGCCTTGTGACCCGCCCGCGCCGATATGTTTCAGCGTGGACTATTTCACGATTACCTTCGCTACTTTAACGCCTGTTTTTACGATATACACACCTTGCGCCACTGCCGCCTCAACGTGGCTGCCTGTGCCTGTATAGACTATGGCTCCATTAGGCTGCATGATGACGGTCTGCGCGGTTGCTCCGTCAACCACAATCTTGCCGTCGAGGGCTGTAATCGCCACATTGTCGCCGTCAACAGCCTCAACGCCTGCCTCTCCTGCCACTACTTCGTTGCCAGGCACCGACTCGCCTTTGTTGTATGCCACGGTGACCATATATTTGTTCTCTCCGTCGGGAGCGGCGGTATCGACAAACTGTGTGCCCGAAACCGGCTGTTCCGTGATTTTCTGACGGTTGCGGTACACGTTGTAGCCTTCCACTTCCAGTCCGTGGGTGGCGCCGGCGGCGATAAACGTAACGTCGTCGACAAGCAGCATGTAGCATCCTTCAGAGACGCAACGGATGGCGAAATGTTTTGCTCCCTCCGGCAATGCCACGTCATAGCGTGTCCATACGTTTGGCACATTCTCGTATGTGCCGAGTTTCACGAAATGGTCGGTCGATGTGTCGGTGGTGGAATAAAGCACCTCAAACGTCTCGGCATAACTTGGTATCGACGAATAACTCTTGGCATAGAACGATACTGTCTGGGCGATGCCCTTCAGTTCGGGTGAGATTGCCCAGTCGTCACACTGCGACCCGTCGTAATTGAATATCTGCGCGATATATTTTTTGCCCGAATGCGCGGCAAACGAGGCGTTGGCGCCTTCCATCGATGCGTCCATTACCCAGAACGACTGCACCGACCCCTCATAGGTGATGCCTGGGAAGGTTATGCCCTGGAACTTGCCCACCTGGGCATTGTCCATATCTGTGAATGTCCATCCGCCAACTCCTTGTGTGGCAAACGACTCATAAGCCTCAAACGAGTCGGTGGTTGCTTCCGGCTTCGCGGTGCTGAGGTCGGGGGCTGTCCATGTCAGAGTGACGGCATTGCCGCTGCGTGTGGCTTTAAGGTTGGTTGCCACAGGATATTCCGGAGCTTCTGCCACGGCTTTGACCACAGCGGTTGTGTTGTTGGCTGGATTCTCATCGCCTTCACACACCACCTTGGCGTAGTACTCGTTGTCGCCATTGTCGATCACTTCCAGTCGGTCGGAGAATCCCACTTGCGTCCGTGTGCACGAATAGAGTTCCGGACCCTCTGCCTCCTGAATCTTCTCGCCATTGCGGTACAGCTCCACTACATAGCCGCCGACGGACTGCGTTCCTGCATTTTCCACATCGACTTCAATGTCGAAGTACTGTCCTGTTGTCACAGTCTCGGGAATGCTCAGACTGACTGCCGCAATGTCGCGTGCCGGAGCCTCGCCTACTGTTATGGCATCCAACGGAATGGCAAGATAGTTTTTCGTGACTCCGGTAAACACGATTTGCACCACCTTGTCCTTGTATGCTGTCAACGGAAGAATCACCTTGTTCCATCCGTATTCACCCACTTCTTTTATCTCCATACTCTTGATGAGATTGAAGCCCGAGCCTGTGCCGCCATAGATTTCAAGCACGTTATCATCGTCGTTGTTGCTGCCGTTGCCGAAGTTGAACGTATAGAATGAGAGCACCGGATTCTGCAAGCCCGACAAATCGATTTTGCCGCTGTAGTAACGGGCGCTGTCGTCGGTGTTTTCGCCAAGCATGGCTACATATCCGCCATCGCCGTCGCGCGATGCGAGGTCGGCTACGTCTTCATCGGTAAGCGGCGTCCACGCCGGGGCGGTCGACTGGTTTTTGGCCACTTCAGAGCGCCACAGCGACGATGCCTTGCCTCCGGCAAACGACTCTGCAAACGGAACGGAATAGTTTGTTCCCACTGGGAAGAGTGCGGTCTTGACGGCTGTAGACTTGCCCGAGATTGTCTCTGCATACACACCGTAGGCAATGAAACGCTGACCTTTGCCGGCGTCTATGGCATGGTGGACGTAACGGGTGTCGGCAAGTCCTTCCACGATGTCTGACTCTGTGAAATAGCTGTCGAGCACAATTTCGTAACTAACCACCTTATAGGTGATCAGCGACGGGTCTATGCGGTTGCCTTTCTCATCGGTTGTCGGGGCGCTCCATGTTATTTCCACATCGCCGGGCGTCGTTTCCTTGACCTTGAAATTGCCGACGGCTGAGGGCTTGCCGGGCCCGACAAATACGTCGGCCGACGCTTCCAAACCGCGTCCTGTCGCACTGTAAGCCACTGCCATATAGCTGTGGTTGCCGGCAGTGACGGTCTCGTCGACAAACGTGACAGGCTGTCCGGGAGCCACAGGGCTGATGGCCTTTATAAGTGCCTTGTCGCGATAAATTTCCACTTTGTCCAATGCCGTCAACGACACTCCGGTCGACGTGAGAGCAGGTGCGGTAAACGCCACTGTCACCTTGTTCAGACCCGTTGGCTCTGGCGTCAGCGTAAGGTCGGTTACCGCTGCTGGGCTTTCCGCTGCCACGCCGGCCGACAAAGCAATGTTGTCAACCAACATGCCGCGGCGTTCTGCGTCAGAGATGCAGTGGATGCCGATATAGTATGTTCCGGCTGTGGCAACAGTGATTTTTTGAGTGAAGTGCTGAAATTTATCTGTTTTAAGCAATGTTTCTCCCACAACGGTCTCTGTCATCGCGGCGGCGGTGGCGGCGGTGCCCATCTTCACCTCAAAACGCTCTGTACCCAAGAAGCTGCTGTAGCACCGGGCATCCATCTCGAAGGTATACGTGCCGCCGGGGGCGAGACTGAACGCTGGCAGAATCAGCCAGTCGTCCATGCTGCTGTCGTCGGAATAATCAATCATTGCCGACTTGTAGTAGTCACTGTGATACCACGTCTTGTTGTCGCTGTTCGCATCGACGACGGTCATCGTCGCAAAATCGACGGCGGTGTCAAACGTTTCGCTATAAGGCAAAGCTGTACCTGCCATCACCGGCATCGCTGCCGATGCGAGAACTGCTGTCAGTAAAAAATTTTTCATACAATATATTTTATCATTTGTTTTCTTTCTCTTAATGTCCTCCTATCCACAGACACGCCATGCTGAGCAACACCAGGCAGAGGTCGACGGCTTTCGACCGCAGATTCTTCTCCCTGAAAATCATCGCGCCAAAGCAGAACGATACTATCACACTGCCGCGGCGCACCATAGAGGTCACTGAAATCATTGCGTCGGGATAGGTCAGAGCGTAGAAGTATGCGGCGTCGGCAAGGGTGATAAACACTGAAATCAGCATTATCGACCAACGCCAGCGGAACGGTGAGGCCTTGCGCTGAGGCAACCACACCACAAGAAGCACAATGCCCATTATCACCAACGTGAAGAAAGCACCATACTCTTCTATGATTTTGCTCACAAAATAATATCCATTATTCACCAGCACATCCTTATTCAAACTATGAATATCCATTGGCATATATTCATAAGTTGCTGTATTGACCTTGAACAAAATATCCAATATCGGCACTAACGCTAAAAACGAAAAAACGTTAAGCCATTGCGATAAAAAATTCAATATGACAGCCCAAGTCAGATATTTACGATAAGGTTTCATATACCGCTTGAGCAAGGAGAAAAATTCTTTAAGCATATATATTTCAAATGAATGGATTGGTGCAAAGGTAGGCATTTCTCTCCAAGTGACCAACCATGGCGTTATTTTTTATCATATTTTACTCGAACGCGACCGCCAACCTGATGCACGGAAAGATCCGCAATGCCACCCGAAAACAGCTTACGCGGAGGAAACCTATTGACGTTTCGTCTGCCTAAGACAAGATTCTATTGACAATATGCGAGCAAAATCCCGTGCTTTCTCCACACATCTTTAGGTTCCCTAATCAAATATATTACGTGAGTCTTGGATAAACGGCAACACGAAAGTTCCGGTCTGCCATAACCTCATACGCAATGCCAGCCACTCCCATATATACCGTCAATTCCCCAATAGCATAATAAGCAATGAAATAATGGCAGCCACCGCCACACACAACGCTATAACCAGCTTACGGATAGCTTTCAGGTGCTTCATATTTTTCCGATAGAGGGTGCCGTTGTCAATTCCTATGGTTTGTTGGACAGACTCTTTCTTTTGGGGTATGCACACATTGTAAAGGGTCTCATAAGTCTTTTGGCATATATCGTCATGATAAATGGATTTCAGCAGTTCATGGTCTCCAAAATGAGAATAACCGACATAAGAATGGAATAACTTGAGCCAAAGTCCGAACGTCAGGTTTACGCTACGCCCGAAAGTGACATCAATGAAGTCATCTGCAAAACATTCGACGCCCTTTAGAATTTCCTTATATTCTTCTATCGGATTGCGCGCTGAAAATATAACATTACCGTGTTCATCAATACTTAATGCAGACCGTTCAGGTGCCGTAATAAGCTCCTCTTGCATCACAAGAACTGGCACGTCATCCATGCGCCACGTCCTTTCCGCATACGAAAACGTCGTATAATCGCAAGGGTCACCATAAGATATGGAAAACATGCCACAATCAATCCTATCCCCAAACACTTGGCGCAACATATACAGCGAAGTATAAGATTTTGTAGTCATATCCACCGACATAATCTTTTGCCCTGTGATGTGCATCGAATCTATATACTTCCTGTAATTTTCCGCATTAGTAGCAGCCCACTGTTCCATCTGCTCCCTATGCCGCTCGATATTCTCATGAGTAACGACCGTGTCTTGCAAACATTCTTCCGTATATATCTCACACACATTCCGGAAATAACTTTCATTCTTGTAATCTATATAGTTACGCAAAATAAGCTTCCGTGAAGCATAAATGTAATATGACGGAATGTCGTTTGGAAACATTTTCTGGTAAACCTTATGCAAAGCATAACCATCCCTTGAAACGAACAGTATGGCATCATTGCCTCTTTCCCTTGCCACTTTATGGATATATTGGCAATACCCCACAGCCAAC
>OHSE01000596.1_pt1 | contig 10544 bp, 9 predicted proteins | sample 1578531 | NCBI WGS metagenome assembly OHSE01 (sample SAMEA3879541, study PRJEB24766) | human gut metagenome | biome: human-associated habitat; feature: feces | place: USA | collected 1985/1987
CAGCTTGTCATGGAGGATGCAAACATATATCAGATGGCCCGCGTCCATTGGGCCCAGTGATCTCAACGCGGTTCAGTAAAAAAGCCTTTGCTGAATAGCTAAACCAAAACGATCGGTTCAATGGGTCCGCCGGAAAAAGCGGGCGCATTGAACCGCCATAGCATCAGAAGCCCGCTGCAACGGTTAAGAAAGGATATTACCGGCCCATCCGGTGATATAAATTGCAGTAATGCATAAAAAACACAATTTGGAGGAAAACAAATGAAATACGCAAAAAAGCTGCTCTGCCTGGCCCTCGCCATGGTGATGAGCTTGAGTCTGGTCGCCTGCAGCAGCAGCAGCGACGGCAAAGCTGACAACAGCAACGCCGGCGCCGGCATCGATCACGACCGCGAGGTCGTTTACGGCTCCGCCAGCCTGATCACCAACTTCAACGTGAAGTACGTTACCTCTCAAAATGACCTTCAGGCCCTCGATCAGGTCTACGACGCCTTAGTGCGCAAGATCAACGGAAAATTCTGCGGCCAGCTTGCCGAGTCCTGGGAGATCTCCGAGGACGGCCTGACCTACACCTTCCATATAAATCCCAATGCCAAGTTCAGCGACGGCACCGATATCACGGCCGAGGACGTGGAGTTCTCCTATGAGTTCGTCCGCGATCAGTGCGACGGCTGGTCCTGGCTGTACAAGACCCTGGACGACGTAGAGGCTGTGGATGAAAAGACAGCCGTATTCCACTTCTCTGCTGCGGATGCTTCCCGTCTTGCCACTATGACTAGCATACAGTATGGTAGCGTGCGCTCTAAGGCTGCCATGGAAAAGTATGGCGACGACTACGGAAAGACTGCCGAGAGCGTCGTTTCCTCCGGCCCTTATGTAATTACCGACTGGAAGGAAAACGAATATGTTAAATTCGAGGCTCGCGACGATTATTATGGCAAAAAGCCCGATCTGACCCACATTAAGTATGTGCCTATCTCCGACGTGAACGCCGCCGTGGTAGCGCTGCAGACCGGCGAGCTGGATCTGTACTTCAACCCCCTGTCCGGCGTGGCTCTGGATACCGTAAAGGCTGCCGACAACATCGCTATCAGCGAGGGTCTCACCTGCCGCAACGAGTCTATTTACATGAACTGCGAGAGCGATATCTTCTCCGACGTCCGCATGCGCCGTGCCGTGGCTTATGCCATAAATAAGGAAGAGGCCCTCGAGGTCTGCGGCAACGGCCAGGGCAAGGTCGTGACCTATCCCTGCGATCTGGGCGAACAGGTCACCGGCAACCCCGACTTTGTACCCTCCCACACCTATGAATACAACGTGGAAAAGGCCAGGGCCTTGGTGGAAGAGTGCGGCAACGTAGGTAAGACCGTCACCATTAAGTCCTACAATACCGAGCCTTATCAGACGCTTTCCGTATGGCTGCAGGGCACTTTGAGCGCCATAGGCCTGGACGCCAAGGTGGACACCATGGAGCGCTCTGCGTTCCTGGATCAGCTCATCAACGGCGAGGTGGAGATCTGCCCCTTTAGCTGGTCTGACATCTCCTTCGACTTCGGCTCGGCTGTGGGTATCTATATGAATTCCAATTGTATCGGTATGTCCGGCAACTATGGCCGCTACAACAACCCCAGGGCCGACGAGCTCATCGCACTGGGCAACGGCGCCAGCGACGTCGAGGCGCGCAAGGGCTATTATAGGGAGCTGATGGAGATATACATGGAGGATGTTCCTTCCGTCGCCATGTATGCCGTAATCAACGCTATCGCACACAGCAACCAGCTTGTCATGGAAGACGCAAACCGCTATGAAATGGCCCGCGTCCATTGGGCCGAGTGATCTCAACACGGTTCAGTTAAAAAAAGCCTTTGCTGAATAGGTAAAAAAGGGAGCAGCAGACGCACCGTCGCCTTGCTGCTCCTCTGTGAATAATTTAAAGAGGAGGGTATGAAAGATGTATAATGAGCGAATTCTTCCCTGGTTCAAAGAGAATGTCGCCGATGCCCTATTTCTGAAGAAGCAGGCGAACGTTCGTTGGATCAGCGGCTTTAAGGGCGCCGATACTTGTGTGATGGTTACGGCAAACGGTGGTTTCCTGATCACTGATCCCCGCTATACCGAGCAGGCCGAGATCGAGGCTCCTGACTTCACCCTTGTGAATTGGCGCGCTGTCGGCGGCAGCGTGATAAAAGCCTTGGCTTCTATCGTAAAAGAAAACAATATCAAATCGCTCGCCTTTGAGAGTGACGTTCTCAGCTTTGGCGAATATAGCGAGCTGAGAGAGATCGTAGACATCGAGCTGATTCCCACCCAGGGCGTGGTGGAGGAGCTGCGCAGCATCAAGACACCGCAGGAGATCGAGTATCTCCGCAACGCCTGCGAAATATCGTGCCGGGCCTTCTGGCGCATACTTGACGATATAAGGGTCGGCGTCACGGAGAAGGAGCTGGCGGCCAAACTTTCCGCCTATATGGTCATGGAGGGTGCGGATACCCAGCCCTATGGCAACATCCTCATTTCCGGTCCCAATACCAGTCTGCTGCACGGCATCCCTTCCGACCGCACAGTGCATTACGGAGACTTCGTTCTGATGGATTACGGCTGCCAGTTCAACGGCTATATGAGCGATATGACCCGCACCGTGGTGATGGGCAAGGCCAGCGATAAGCAGAAAGAGGTTTACGGCCTTGTTAAAGAGATGATAGAGGATTCTATCAGCATTATGAAGGCCGGTACTGTAACTGGCGACGTCTATGAGGCATCCGTCCGCGCCATCAAGGACGGTCCCTATTATAAATATCACTACAATGGCGTTGGTCACGGGATCGGCATGTTTGTTCACGAGGTGCCGTTTATCCGTCCCGGTGCTACCGCGGTTTACAAGCCGAATGTGGTGACGACCATTGAACCCGGTCTTTACATTCCGGGCTGGGGCGGTTGCCGCATTGAGGATCAGATCATAATAAACGAGGATGGTAACGAGAATCTTATCTCAGTTTCCCATGAGCTTATTGAGCTATAAGTTATGGCTGAAAATTTTATTTGTGTGACGCAGCAGATCCTGCTGCTGGCCGCGATCATACTGGTTGGCTTTGCGCTGAGCAAGGCCAACCTGATTTCTGCGGAAGGGGAAATTGCCATTTCTGCACTGGCGATGTATGTGGCCACGCCGGCCGTGGTGATCTCTGCCCTCCAACGGCCCTTTGAGGCTATCCTCTGGATGGGATTAAAGCAGACGGCGCTAATCGTAATACTCACCTTTGCGGTCATGGTCACAGTGACGAAGTTGACCATTCGCCATGCCGATATCGGCTACCGCAGCGTGATGCGCTTTGCCGCCATTTTTGCTAACGTCGGCTTTATGTGCCTGCCATTGGTGAAGGCGCTTTACGGGAAAACAGGGGTCTTTTATTGCAGCGTCGTGGTGGCTTTGTTCAATATTGAGACGTGGACCTACGGCTATGCGCTAATGAGCAGTGTGGGCGGGGGAAAGCTCCCGCTGAAAAAGGCCTTTCTAAATCCGGGAGTTCTTTCAACGTTGGTCGGCGCCTTGCTGTTTTTGACCTCGACCTCTCTGCCGGCTGCGGTTGATGCGGTAGTGGATGCTTTTTCTCCGCTGAACACGCCCCTCGGCATGATCGTTATAGGTTGCCGCATGGCCCATTCGGATCCGCGTATCGTGCTAAAAAGCGCCGCTGTTTGGATTTCCACGATAGAGAGGCCGGTGGTATTTCCGCTGTTGCTGGTGCTGGCGCTGCACCTCACCGGCATTCGTGGCGTCGTCGCCATGGTGGCAATGATTACGACCTGTGCGCCTGCGGCAAGCGTTACTACCATGATGGCGGTTTTTTGCCGCCATGACGAAGCGGCGGCAGCCAACGTTGTTTCGCTGCAAACGGCGCTTTCCGCTTTGACTATGCCCCTGCTCATTACACTGGGACAGAAACTGTTGATGTAGAAAAGCAAAATAACGGGGTCGAATGCTTCGATCTGCCGGTATTATATGAATACAAGCGCTGCCCGGCAGCCTATATTGCCGGCGGCGCATTGACGGGTCTTTTGACCCGATTTTAACGATGCGTGGATTCACAGAAAGGGGAGGACTATGAACGGACAGCGCTCCCAGCTTTGGACGTCTGATTACTGCCGTGTCCTGCTGGCACACCTGCTGCTCCTGTTGACGGGAAATCTTTTAGCCAGCAGCTTTTCGCTCTATCTCTTTTTTCGCGGCGGAACGGATAGGACCATTGGCGTGCTGCATTACCTCAATGCCTTCGGAGCGCTGCTGATGCGGCCCTTTGCCGGCTGGTATCTGGATCACCGCAGCCGCCGGAGCTTGTTGATGTTCTGCCTTGTAGGGCTGGTGTGCCTGCCCTTTGGTTATATTTTTGCCTCTTCAATGGCACTGATCGCGCTGGATCGGCTCCTTACCAGCTTGCTTTCCGCCGTTGCTACCACAGGCGTCACGACTAATGCCTATGACACGCTGAACGAAGGGAACTTCAACGAGGGCGTGGGATATCTTGGATTTTGCAACTCCCTGGCAAATGCGATAGGGCCGGGTCTGGGCCTGTGGCTGTGGGAAAAGCACAATGTCTGGGGCCTTTTCGGTGCGGTTGCCGTGGCGAGCCTGCTGGCTCTGCTATTGCTGCGGAAATTTAATTTCCGAGAGATCCCGAAGGAGCATATCACACCTTTCCGGCAGGAAAGCTTCAGAAACCTGTTATATGAAAAAAATGCCCTGCCCGCCTCAATATTGGAAGCGATCATCGCCTTGGGGAGCGGTGCTATCAGCCCGTATTTAATACTGTTCCTCATCCAACGCGGCGTGATGAATCGGCCGGGTCTGTTCTATACCTTTCAGGCTTGCGGCACATTTATCTCGCGGCTTTTCGTTGGAAAGATCAGCGACCGCTGGGGAGAGGCTCCTCTGGTTTACTCCAGCGCCCTGTTTTTTACTTTGGGGGTTTCCGCCGTCAGCTTTGCGGAGAGCCAGATCCTTGTCTGCATGGGCGCGGTGCTTATGGGCTTTGGTTATGGCTTTGTGGTGACCGGTTTCCAGATCATGTCTGTTCGGATAGTCCCGCCTGAGAGGAGGGGGACTGCCGCCTCTACCTATTCCATGGGCTGGGATGTGCCGATGGCTTTCGGTGGCCTGATCGCCGGCATACTGAATACCAAATACGGGTATGATATCACCTTTAGGCTGATTTTGCTGCTGTATCCAATCTTCGTTTTGATATACGTATTCGTTATCTCCAAACATCCCTCCGCCTTTCGCAACTGGAAGCGGGCGCAGGAGATGGGGCGGCTGTGAGCACTATGTTATAAAGCGGCACGCAGCGCTGCATACTGTGCCAGGACTTCGGGAATGTCAATACGCTGAGGGCAATACTGCCGGCAGGTGTTGCAATGGAGACATTCCTCCGGCCCCTTGGTCCACTTCAGATTGGACAGGCGCCACCCCTCTCCGCTGACACGCTGCTCGTTATAGCCTTGGATCAGCAGAGGAATATTCAGCCCCGCAGGGCAGGTGTCGCAGCAGTAGCGGCAGCCGGAGCATGGCACGCCTAACGTGCTCATAAAGGCGTCCTTGGCCTGCCAGAGCGTATCCAGCTCCTGTTCATTCAGCGGCTCCTGCCGCGAGAACGTGTCTACATTGTCCTCTATCTGTTCCATAGTGGTCATGCCGCTGAGCACCGTCTGCACCATGGGCAAGCCCTGCAAGAAGCGGAAGCTCCAAGAGGGAATGGAGCGCTCCGGCTCCGCCGCTTTCAGAATAGCTGCCGCTCGTTCATTCAGCGTGGACAGCCGCCCGCCCTTCTGCGGTTCCATGACCCATACGGGAAGCTGGTGCTCCAGAAGGATATCATACTGTTCTTTCGCTTTCAGCAGCGTCCAGTCCACATAGTTCAGTTGGATCTGAGCCATATCATAGCCGTCGTACCACTGAAGAAATTTACGCAGGTTGTCCGGCTCCGCATGGGCGGAAAAGCCCAGATAGCGGATGCGACTCTTTTCTTTCTGTTTCAGCAGGAATTCCAGATATCGGGCATTTTCGTCCATAATGAGAGGCAACGTCACCTCGCACACACAATGGAAAAGATAGAAATCAAAGTATTCGACCCTGCAACGCTTTAATTGCTCCTCAAACATTCCCTCCAGGTCCTTGCAGTGGGAGGCGTGAAATTTGCTGGCCAGGAGATAGCTTTCACGGGGATGGCGGGTCAGCGCCTCGCCAAAGATCCGCTCAGAATCTCCTTTGAGATAGGCGTGGGCCGTGTCAAAATAGTTGATGCCCCGTTCCAATGCCGCATCTATCAGGGCAAAGCCCTTTTTGCGGTCGATACGTTCGTTATTGCCCTCCTCCATGGCCCATCGGGTTCCTCCGAATCCTAACGTGGAGACCTCGATATCCTTGAAATGCTTGTGCAATACCTGCTTTGCCATAGCTGCTCCTTTGCCCTCTCCTTCAATAGAAAGAGGGACTTTTTATACTTTACTAAAGATATGATACCGCTTGTCCTTATGGAAAACAAGCATTTTACCAAAGCGGGAGGAATTACTTGCCGGGCTGTTTTTTTGCCGCAAAGTGGTGTAAAAAGACACTTTGGGCGCCCTTTATTTGACTAACATAGATAAAATTGGTAAAATACGCATAACAATGAGGTGGCGAAGCCAATTATTTTCGGAGGTAATTGCCAATGAGGTCCTTTCCAAGGACGATACTATACGCGGTAGCGGGAGTGCTTGTCATAGCGCTGATATCCTCCGCGCTTACCATGATCATAATGAACAGGACGTCTGGAGACAGGGTGGTGATGTCGGCTGAAGAATACTCTGAGTTCAGCCAGATAGCGGCGTTGGACGATGTGCTGGACAGCATTGAAAAGGAATACTACGCCGAGGTGCCCTCCCGGGAAAAGATGATAGCGGGGGCGGCAAACGGCATGCTGGATACGCTCGACGATCCATACGCCAGATATTACACCGCCGAGGAGTACGAGGAGTACCTTGCCGCCATAAACGGAGAGTACTACGGCATAGGCCTGCTGGTAGGTCAGCCGAACGAGACGGGTTCCGAGGTGCTTGAGGTCTATCAAGGCAGTACGTCGGAGAGCGCCGGCATAAAGGTGGGCGACATCATAACCGCCGTGAACGGAACCAACGTGGCGAATATGGATCAGGACGATCTAAGGGCATTGATAGACGCAAAGAAAGCTGATGGCGTGCAGCTTTCCATACTGCGGGGCAGCGAGACGCTTGATATAACGGTCACCGGCGGCAACATAACAGTAAAGCACGTGGATTCAGCCCTCTTTAACGACAGGACCGGATACATTTATGTGAGTATGTTCACCGGCAACTGCGCAGACGAGTTTGAGAATGCAATAAAGGATCTTAAGAGCCGCAACATGAAGTCGCTTGTGATAGACCTGCGCAACAATCCCGGCGGTTCGCTGGATATAGTCGTAAGGGTAGGCGAGATACTGCTGGGCAAGGGCATGCGCATCGTGAGCGTTGGCCCTACGGATTCCACTGAGGAAACGGTATATAACGGCAAGGGCAGCGCCATAGGCGTGCCTGTAGCGGTTATAGTGAATGAGAACTCCGCATCGGCCAGCGAGATACTTGCGGCGGCTATACAGGAAAACGAGATAGGCGTAGTTGTGGGGACCAACACATACGGCAAGGGTGTTGTGCAGACCACGTCATACATAGAATCCACCGGCGGCTGGCTCAAGATCACTACCGACGCTTATTACACCCCCAACGGCAACAACATAAACGGCGTGGGAATTTCACCAGATATTTTAATGGAGCTGCCGGAGCAGTATCACAGAATGGCCATACCGGAACTCGTAAAGAACCACCAGAAGGAGGACACTCAGCTCTGGGAGGCACTTGACTACGTACGGGAAAGGGCCAACGAGGTATCGTAAATAAACAATACTCTTTTAGAGAGGAGCTTTATATGCAGCTTAGCGAGCTTATAAAAAAAGATCCTGTAATCGAGCGCGTTGCAAAGGCGGAGGAGGTCATCTGGTTTAATCCGGGCCTTCGGTGTCGGGACGCCGCATTTGAAGGCATCAGTCTTACCATGGCGGACATTGACGACGCCGAGGCGCGGCTCAGGCGCTTCGCACCCTTCATAATGCGCTGTTTCCCTGAAACTGCAGGCAACGGCGGCATTATAGAATCCCCTCTCACCGAGGTCGAGCATATGAGGCAGCGGCTCAACGGACACGGCGGCGGCATAGGCGGCAGGCTGCTCCTCAAGCGGGACAGCGACCTTGCCATTGCAGGCTCCGTAAAGGCACGGGGCGGCATATACGAGATACTAAAGCACACAGAGGAGATCGCCCTCGAAAAGGGCCTTCTCAGTGGATATGACGATGACTATGCGAAGCTGGCCGGCGACGAGTGCCGCAGGGTGTTTTCGCAGTACACCGTGCAGGTGGGCTCCACCGGCAACCTTGGCCTTTCCATAGGAATAATGAGTGCGGCGGTAGGGTATAAGGTAATAGTACACATGTCCGCCGATGCCAAGCAGTGGAAGAAGGAGCTGCTGCGAAGCAAAGGCGTGAAGGTAGTGGAGTATAAGTCGGACTATTCAGAGGCGGTGAAGCGGGGCAGGGAGCTGTCCGACGCCGATCCCATGAGCTACTTTGTGGACGACGAGAATTCCGTCGCGTTGTTCCTGGGCTATGCAGTAGCGGCTAAGCGGCTGAAGGCACAGCTTGAGGATATGGGCATAGAGATAGACGAAAACAGGCCGCTGATAGCTTACATACCCTGCGGAGTAGGCGGCGCACCGGGCGGCATAGCTTTCGGGCTCAGGCTGCTCTTTGGGGACGATGCTCATGTATTCTTCGTAGAGCCTACTCAGGCGCCTTGCATGCTGCTTGGCATGGCAAGCGGACTGAACAATAAGATATGCGTGCAGGACGTGGGCCTTACAGGGCTAACTCACGCCGACGGACTTGCAGTAGGCAGACCCTCAGGTTTCGTGGGCGGCGTAATGAAGACGCTGCTTGCGGGCGAAATGACGGTGGAGGATTATAAGCTGTACGATTATATGCGGGCGCTGCTGGATACCGAGGGCATATTCATAGAGCCTTCCTCCTGCGCCGCGTTTGAAGGCCCTGTGAAGCTCTGTTCAAGGGAAGGGGAGGAATACATAAGGCGGCACGGCCTTGAGGATAAGATGCAAAACGCCATACATATCCCATGGGCCACAGGCGGCAGGCTGGTGCCGGAAGAAATAAGAAAAGAGTACATGAGTACCTATCTAAAATAAAGAGGCGCATAGAGCGCCTTTTTGTTTTGCGTAAGTGTCAGTCTGCACTGTCATCGTGGTGGCGTATGCCGTCACGATGGAACAGCAGCGATATGCCCCATACTCCTGCAAGGCCTACAAGCGTATAGATAATGCGGGCGAAGGTGCCGCTCATGCCGCCAAAGAGGCTGGCCACAAGGTCAAACTGGAAGAGGCCCACCAGGCCCCAGTTCAGCGCGCCTATGATGACGAGTATAAGTGCCAGTGTATCCATATGATGTCTCCTTAAAACTCCTTTGCTTTGATGGGCTTATTCTGCCCGGCAGGATACACATAATACGAGGGAAATAATGGCTTTTATTTTTTCTTTGGATAAAATATTTCTATTTCAAACTTATCGAAATCCACCGGCTCCATAAAGTCGTCTGCACGGAACACCACGCGGGAGAAGTCCTCCAGCTCCTTTAAATGCTTTTTGAGCATAACGGGGCGGGAGAGATCAAGCTCGTGGCAGAGCGGGCCTATGAGCTCGTCCCAGCCCTCTGCCATGCCGCGCGTAAGCCCAGCGTATTCGATCGTGTGCTGTCGTATTATTTCATTGTTCTTACGAACGGTTCCCCAAAGCTTCATGCTGTCTGCTCCTCATTTCAGGGTAAAGATCAGGGCGGCGTTTCCGCCGCCCCATGTAAAGTATCTTTAAATCAGTTCTTGGTGATGTACTGCTGGGATACGAATAGTATCTTTCCGTTGTACTCTATCATGCTCCAGCCGCTGCCCATATCCTTGACGAAAGCGACCGCGGTGCCGTTTGCAAGCTGCATCATAGCGGTGCCGCTGGTGCTGGGCGAGAGCCTTGCGTTGAGGTTGTCGGTGTTTACGGTAGCGTTGGTGGTGGTATAGGAGGCGATGTCGCTCACCTTGGTAAGGTACTTGCCGGATACGTAAGCCGTGGTGTTATTGTAGGCGATCTTATACCAGCCGTTGCTGTCTGCACTAATAACGTAAACCTTATCGCCGCCGCCCAGCTGGCCGAGTACATCGGATGTATCGACCGCGTTGGCGCGGACGTTTATGCCATCGGTGTTGGCATAGTAGATGGATTTTGCATCCCCGACCTTGGCGGGTGTGGTCGCCGCGGTAGTTCCGCCGCCTGTGGGCGCGGTGGTGCCGCCGCCGGCAGTGTTGTAGTCGATGGTGAAGGTCTTGCGGTTGATGGCGTAGCCGTTCTTGCGGGCCTCCACGTTGAGGGTGGTGGTACCGGCCTCGG
>OHSE01000605.1_pt1 | contig 10420 bp, 6 predicted proteins | sample 1578531 | NCBI WGS metagenome assembly OHSE01 (sample SAMEA3879541, study PRJEB24766) | human gut metagenome | biome: human-associated habitat; feature: feces | place: USA | collected 1985/1987
GTTCCGGTTCGCCGGGTTGACGATGGCATCCGCTGCCACCTTGGTGATGTCGTTACGGATCATCAAAAAAGGCATGGTGGTTCCTCCCTTACACGGTTTTCTTCATCCTATCACATCCGGCAGAGTGGTGCAAGGGCTGCGCTTATTTTGCTGTCCACACAACCATTATAACGGTGTCATGCTTCCTTCCCATAGAAAAGCGTCTGCACGCAAAAAACAGGCTCCTGCAAGCGTTTAACCACTGGCAGGAGCCCGTTTATTTCTTACAGCTTCGTCATCCACAGACCATGCAGGTTGCAGTAAGCGTAGACCGCCACCGGCTTTTCGCTGCCCAGCTCAAACACCGCCTTGGGTGCCTGACCGGGGGCGAGGTAGCGGAGCTGTCTGCCGTTTTCCGTCTCCACAAAGAGCCACTGGATGTGGTGCACATCCACCATGGGGTGCTCCACTGCACCCACCGTAACCGTGAGGGTGCTGCCGGAACGCTCTGCCACCGGCAGATGCTTTTCGCCGCTGGCTTCCACCGTGTTGGGGAGCAGCTCCTTCATCTTTTCGCCGCAGCAGACCAGCGGAACGCCTGCATTGTGGATGGTGGTGACTAGGTTGCCACAGTGCTCACAGATATAAAATTTTGCTTTCATATTAAAATCCTCCATCGGAATGTTGTTGGTGTTTCCTGCGGCTATATGATAACATTTCCTAGTTAGAGTTTCTGTGATCGGGTCACGCAAGGCCGCCTTGTGCTAGAGGGATACTCTCAGCTTCCCATGCCGAGGAGCACCAGCACGACCACCACCGCAATGGCGATGAGGCAGCCGCAGCCGCTTCCGTCTCCGCCACCGCCGCCGCCATTGTTGTGACCGCCGCCACCGCTGCCGGACGAACCGCCAAAGTTGCGGTTGAAGGCCGTCATATATTGGGCATAGCCCGTGTCGCCTTTGCCGAAATAGCCGTAATCGCCGTTTGCCATTGTGTTTTCCTCCATCCGAAGTGTGTTTTGCTTCTTCTGAGGTCATTTTACTGAAAGAGCTGTCCAATAAACATCTCTTTCAGCATTTTTTGTCATCTCATTCTTCCCGGATGCCCAGATACACATCAATGTCCATGATGCCCTCCCCGCTGACCTCCACCAGATCTTCAAAGGGCACCACGGTGTCGCCCATCTGCAAGGTGCGGAACACCGGGTCGATGCGGTCCGCTTTTCCGGTCAGGGTGATGTAGTTGCCCACTGCGGGAATCTCCGGGTGGGCGGTATCCTCTTTGAAATACCGCACTGTGATGGTCATGCCCTTGGTGACCTGCATCAGCTTATCAGACAGGGCGGACATTTCTTCCTCGGTCAGAATGCGCTTGGTCACACGCTCGGTGCGCTGCTTTTCTGCGGCAAGCTGCTCATCATAACCCCGCAGTGCTGCAAAGGGAGAGAAGATCTTTGCCCGGTTCTGCAAGGTCATGCGGGGATGCTTGCGAAGGGATTCTTCGGTCTGGGGGCGTTCCATCTCTATGATGTCCCCATACTTTTGGGCAGTCTCTTGTCCGATCTTGCTATTTTTGTAGTTTTCCATCCGAACCTCCCGCGCTGTGCCCGCCGATCTGCGCGTTGCGCTGGCGCATGGTGGCACCTTCCTCGTAGCTGCTGGCTTTCAGCACGGCGTTTTTGCCGTACTTGTTCTTAATGCCCAACATGGCTTGCTGGAGTTTTTTCTCCTTTTCCAGCTTCTTGGTGTCCGTGAAAAAGTCCACCTGATAGATGCCCTCGTCCGGGGTGACCTTGTTGGCATTGAGGGTGATGCGCCGCACCGTCAGCGCAGGGTTAGTAATGCGCTCAAACAGCTTTGCGCTTTCGTTGATGAGGGTACTGCCCAGATTGGTAGGAGCATCGAACCGGACGGTGCCGTGTGCCGCTTTGGGGATGATTCTGCCGTAGCGGTCGGTCTGGGTCAGACCACGGTAGCCGCCCTTGTCCACGTTCTCCCGGTCGTAGCCCACCTCCAAGGTGATGGATTCCGTCACCAGCTTCTTTTCCGTGAGCCGGAACATCAGAATCTCTGCCATCTCCCGGACGATGAGCTTGGCTTTGTCGTTGGGGTAAGGGCAGGTCAGCACCTGTCCCTCACTGATGCTGTTGGTGCTGGGCTTGTAGCTTTTGATCTGCTCCATGCCGCAGGGTTCGTAGCCCCATGCGTGGTCGATGAGAATTTCTGCATCCACGCCGAAAATCTCATACAGACGATCTTCTCCATGGATGGAGAACCGTGCCAAGTCCCCCATGGTGCAGATGCCATGAGCTTCCAGCCGCTTGACGGTTCCGGGACCGGTCATCCAGAAATCCGTCAGGGGTCTGTGGTTCCACAGCAGATACCGATAGGACTGCTCATCCAGTTCCGCAATGCGGACACCATCTTTGTCTGCCGGGATGTGCTTTGCCACAATGTCCATGGCCAGCTTTGCAAGGTAGAGGTTGGTGCCGATGCCTACCGTTGCGGTGATGCCGGTGTTGTACAGCACCTCCCGCACCATGGTCATGGCAAGTTCATGGGCGCTCATGTGATAATAAGGCAGATAGCCCGTCACATCAATGAAAACCTCGTCGATGGAGTAGGGGTAAATGTCTGCCGGGGACACATATTTGAGGTAGGTCTTGTAGATCTGGGTGGAAACATCCAGATACCGCTGCATCCGGGGCGGCGCAACAATGTAGCTCAGCCCTAGCGTCGGGTCTGCGTTCAGGGCATTGGCATCAAAAGAGGTGCTGGCAAAGTGATATTTGCCAGCCTCTCCCCGGACTGCCTTTTTCTGCCGGATGGCAGTTTGCAGCCGCTGCGCGTTGACCTCTTTCACCCGCTGAACGGCTTCAAACAGCCGCGCTCTGCCGGGTATCTTGTAAGCTTTTAAGGAGGGCGACACCGCAAGGCAGATGGTTTTCTCGGTGCGGGAGGCGTCCGCCACCACCAGATTGGTGGTCAGGGGGTCCAGATGACGGTCTACGCACTCCACCGAGGCATAGAAACTTTTCAGGTCGATTGCCAGATAGGTGCGCTGCGCTGCCATGATTCAGCCCTCCTTTGCAAAAGTCACAACTATTTATCTTATTATAATAAATCTTTACGCTGTTTTCAAGATGGAACGCTATTTTATCTGTGATATAGACAACAAAAAAGAGTGGCAGCATTTCAAGCTGAAACGCTGTCACTCTGTAGGAACTGCGTAATGACTGACGATTATCCTTCTACTTTGACCGTAGCACGATTGCTCTTTGCGTTTCCATCCGCATCCAGCGTGATATGCACAAAATGTTCCGGCTTATCATAATCCTTTGTCTCGCCGTCATCGGTATAGTATTCATAGGATGCACCATCGGGAGCATAGGCAAGCAGGCGCAGATCTGCAAAATCCACATCGGCAACGCTCTGGATCTTTTTGCCGTCCTTGGCAAGGGGCAGAAGGTGTCCCTTGCGCAAAAAGAACACCACTTCATCCAGCTCCACCGGAATGTAATGATGGCCTGCCGGCAGCACGCTGGTTTCGATGCGGTTGCTTTCGCTGCACTTTACCCGCACCTGCAGCATCTCCTCCGGCAGATAAACGTACCGACCTCGGGCGTTTTGCTCATATACCGGGGCGATTAACAGGCTTTCACCGATCATCACCTCATCCTCTACCTGGCGGGCAAAGTCGTCCTCCGGGAAGGCGAACGCCAACGGCATACAGTACATGCCGTCGTGCAGAGCAGCCTTCATGTACTCGCTGTAAATGTAGGGCAGCAGCAGGTAGCGCAGCTGTAAAATACCGGCAAAGGCAGCCTTGTTCTTAAAGCGGTAGGGCTCCTGCCGGCGGGTGCCGTTGGCAGAGTGGTTCCGCAGCAGCGGAGAGAAGATGCCCATGCCGTACCAGCGCAGCACCAGATCCTCCGTGGTATTGCTGCCAAAGCCGCCAATGTCGGGGCCTTCGTACAGGAAGCCGCACATATTCAGGGAGGGCATCATGTGCAGCGCAAGCAGAATGTGGCTCCACCAAGAATGGTTGTCGCCGGTCCAGATGCCGCCATACCGGTGCATCCCGATGCAGGCAGAACGGGAGTATATCAAAATGCGCTTGTCCGGCTCCAGCCGCTCAAAAGCCTCGCCTGCAGCACGGGTCATGTTATAACCAAAAAGATTATGTACAATGTCGTGCCGCATACGCCCCTGCTTGGTGTTGTGGTAGAACATCTTATAATCGTCTTCGTTGTTGGAAAGCCCTGCCACCATGCCGGTAAAAGCACCAAAGCTGGAAATATCCAGGTTTTGCTTGCTGTATTTCTCAATTTGAGCAAAGGTCTTTTTCAGTCTTTCCTCTGCGTAGAAGATAGCAGGCTCGTTCATATCATTCCAGAAGCCCTCGATCCCCTGATCCAGCAGAACTTTATATTGACTGCCAAACCAGACACGGGCTTCCGGGTTGAGCATATCGGGGAAGTGTACCCGTCCCGGCCACACACCGGCTACAAAGGGGGAGCCATCCTGATTCGTGCAGAAATAGCCGTTTTTCACGCCCTCCTCGTACACGTCATATCCCTCTTCGACCTTGACTGCTGCATCGATGATGGGGACAAGACGGATGCCCTGCGCTTTCATCTCGGCGGCAAAGTCTGCAAAGCGCGGGAAACGCTGCGCATCCACCGTAAAGTCCTTGTAACGCTCCATGTAATCAATATCCAGAACCACAGCATCCAGCGGCATATTATTGGCACGGTAATTTGCCACCACCTCGCGGACCTCGTCCTCGTTCATGTAGCTCCAGCGGCTCTGGGCGTTGCCAAAAGCCCATTTGGGCGGAATATAACTGCGCCCCACCAACTGGCGGAACTGGTGCACAATATCGGTCAGGCTCTCGCCCTCAATGATGTAGAGATCGTAATTTTCCTCGGCCACCGTGATGCGTAAGGTATCCATGTCGGTGTAGCCGCAGTCAAAGGTGACCTTGCCCGGGTAGTCGATAAAAACGCCAAATGTATCCTTGCCGGACACGATCATAAAATTATAAGCACCGTACAGCGAGGATTTGCCCTCGGTATGGTTGCCGTCATCGGAGCATTTGCTTTCGTACACCCACCCGCGCTTGTTGATACCACGGACGTTTTCGCCAAGACCATACAGAACATCCTGCGGCTCCATGGCATAGGAGAAACCATCCGGCTCCTTGGTCAGATAGGGTATCGTTTCCATCATGGGCAAAAAAGAACCCACTACACTTTCGGTATCAAACGGTTGACCGTATCGCTTTTTGTAGATCATAGTAAAACACCTCTCCTTTGTTTTTTTGAATCGTTATAGTGTAAAACGTACCAACGTATTTTTGATGGACAATTAAGAAACTCTGACATTGGCTGGAGCAATTGGGGCTTCAGCCTTATCACGCGCCTTACTGCAATGCACAGATCACAGCCACTGTTTCAGCACATCGTTCAGCTTATTCAAATCAAGCGGTTTGGCGATATGCTCGTTCATGCCGGTGTTCTTTGCCAGTTGCACGTCCTCGGCAAAGGCATTTGCCGTCATGGCAATGATGGGCACTTTGCCCCGGCTGCCGGCAAGCGCACGGATCGCAGCAGTGGCTTCGTAACCATTCATGATGGGCATCTGGATGTCCATAAAAATGAGATCGTACCACTTTTCTGGCGCTTCCATCACCTTTTCGACTGCAATTTTTCCGTTTTCGGCAATGTCAATGGTCACGCCCGTCATGCCTATGATCTCGGTTGCGATCTCACGGTTCAGCTCGTTATCTTCCACAAGAAGGATCCGCTTACCCGCATAGTTTTCCTTCGCAAAGTCTTCCAGATAGTTCCGGGCGTTTTTCTCCTTCTTCCCGGATGTAAACTGCCGCAGAGTTGCCGTCAGACGAGAACGGAACAGCGGTTTTGCCATAAACGCATTCACGCCCACTGCTCTGGCTTCTTCTTCGATCTCGCTGAAATCAAAGGAAGTCAGGATGATGATCGTGACGTCCTCCCCGACGCATTCCCGAATCCTTCTGGCGGTTGCGATGCCGTCCATCTCCGGCATCTTCCAGTCCAGGATCACCGCAAAATAGTCACTGTTGGTCTCATGACGCGCATAGCAGCGCTCCACAGCTTCCTTACCGGTCAGGACCCATTCGCCCGCTATGCCGATCTCCTGAAGGGTTACAACGGTGCTTTCGCAGCAGGTCTTGTCATCGTCCACGACCAGTACCGGCAGATCGAGTAGTTCTTTTTCCTGTTCCTTCTCGTTCTCCTGAAGCTTCAGATAGACCGTGACCGTGATCTTCGTTCCCTTGTTGGGAGCGCTTTCGACCTGAATGTCACCATTCATCAGGTTGACGATGTTTCTTGCAATGGCCATGCCAAGACCGGTGCCCTGCACCTTGGTCGTCCGGTGATCGTCTGCCCGGCTGAACGGCTCGAACATGATCTTCTGGAACTCCGGCGTCATGCCGATGCCGTTGTCCTCGATGGAAAACTCGTAGCAGCCAAGCTCCGAGAAGCCGTTCGGTTTTTCCTTGATCGTAAGGGTGATGTTTCCTCCATCCGGGGTATACTTGACGGCGTTGCTCATCAGATTCACAAAGACCTGCTGGATGCGCAGGCTGTCGCCGCAGACAGCTTCGTGCTCGATGTGCTCAATATGGACTTCGAGCTGATGTTTGTGCTCGTCGATTGCCGGTTTTGTGAGGGTGAGCAGGTTATCGACCAGCTCCGGCAGGCTGAAATCCTCCTCGGCAAGGCTCATTCGCCCGCTCTCGATTCTAGCCATATCCAGCACTTCGTTGATCAGTCCCAACAGATGACGGCTCGATTTTGTGATCTTGCCAAGGCACTCGACCACCCTGTCCTGACTCTCGATATTCGCACCCGCAATGGCGGTCAAGCCAACGATTGCATTCATCGGTGTACGGATATCATGGGACATATTGGAGAGAAATTCTGTCTTGGCGCGGCTTGCGTTTTCCGCCGCCCGGTACGCATCCTTCAGTGCCTTATGGGATTCGATCTCGGCCTTTTTCTCCTGTGACACATCCATAGATGCCAACAGTGCTTTGACAAGCTTTGTGCCATCCCACTCCAGCGGAATGAAGGAAGCGATCTTATAGGTATTCTCATCTATGGAGCAGTATTCAAATTTGTAGATGTCGTTCTCATCCTGCAAATTCTTGCGGATATTTTCCGGCGAAATCAAAGCAGCCAATGCGTCCAGCGGTTCCAGTGTCTTATACTTTGCAACCACCTGCTCCACAAAATCATGGTAGGTTCCCGTCGGCGCGTATATCATTTCACCTTGCAGATTATAGAACCGATACCGGTCATTCTCCAGATCGCAGACGACAAAGCGGTCCAGCAGACGCACCATACTCTTGATCAAAAGATCCATCGATGCGTTATCTGAGGCCATCTGCATCCGCCGTGCCGTCTCTGCTTTGGACTCTGTGATGTCCCGCAGAAAAATCATCGCATATTCGGAATCTTCGATCTCGCCGCGCATGACCACGTTGCTGACCCATCGTTCCTCTCCATCCAGAACGATGCGGCACTCCTGACGCAGCTCCGTCTCAAGCCCCTTTAGTTTTTCCGTGATGTAAGCGCGATTGTAGAAATCCGTTACAGACTTTTTGTCCTCTTCAACCACATAGTTGTCCACAAAGAATCTGACCAGTCCATCCCATGTGTGGTTCTGCTCAAAGGCCGTCATCAAAGAAGGCTCCACTTTGAAAGTATCAAAGGTATTCTTTTCCAGATTTACATAGTATTCGCAGAGGTTTGCGCTGGTAAATGCACGATGAAATGCCGCTGCCCGCTGCGCCTGCATCCGGCTTCTTTTTTCCGCGTCAATGTTGCTGATGATTCCGGCAATTCGATTGGCCGAGCCATCCAGACGGCGTATCACCTCCGCCGATGCCCGGAACCAGTGGTATTGGCCATCCTGCATTTTCAGTCGGTACTCAACATTATATTTTGTAGTATTGGTTTTGTCCGCAATCGTTTCCAAAAGCAGCTGCATTACCCGGTCATAGTCCTCCGGGTGCAGAAGATTCGACCACGAATCCAGTTTGTTCGGAAAATCCAGAATGTCATGATATCCAAGGATCTGCCGGAACGCATGGCTCCAGTTCACATGAACGATCTCACCGTTTTCATTGCACTCAAAATACCATAGTGCAGAATGGATGGATTCATTAACCAGCGCAAGGTTCTCATACGCCCAGTTCATCTGTACTGACATGATCCAGATCGGTGTTCCATCCGTATCGACTGCATCTTTTTTGTAGAGACGCACATAGACGGGAGCCCCATCTGCCGTGAGGATCCGGCCTTCCCCTTCGCCTTGGAGCTGACGAAAACGCGCATTGTCAAGGAATGTGGCATCTTTCTTATAGAAAAGATTCTTCAGCGAACCCTTTGTCTGCTCCATCAGGGACTCATAGCTATGGTTCAGATTATGCAGCAACAAATCACTGACCGACAGGATCGACAATTCGGCATCATAGTACCCGGTAATGGTTCCGACACCGCCATTATGATAGATTGTCTCCTGCATGGCCTGAAATGCATTTTTTCCCAGCCTTACCGTATCGGAAGTGTAGATTTCATCTGTAAGTCTTCTATCGAATTTCATTTTCTTCTTCATCCTCGTAGGGTTTCGATTCCGCTGTTTCCTTCCATTCCAGCGCTTCCGTTGTATCTCACAAGGCACACTGCAACATTTTATATTATACCTCCCCCCACACTGTCATTTCAAGTCCTGCCAGACGTTGGCTGTGTAAAAAAGAGAGGCCAATCTGCGTGAAAATTTACGCAAGTTGATCCCTGTACTTTTCCACGATCCGGCTATCAGTATAGACAGCCGCCCTGCGATGCGGTATACTCGAACCAGATCAACATTTTCAGGAGGAAAATCATGGCAGGAGAAAACAACAAGGTGGTCATTGTTACCGGAGGAAGCTCCGGCATCGGACGGTGCACGGCATCCGCTCTGAAAGAGAACGGCTGCATCGTCTATGAGTTCAGCCGCAGAAGTATCCCTATGGAGGGTGTCACCCATCTGTCTGTCGATGTGACCAATGAAGATGCGGTCAGCGCCGCTGTGCAGCAGGTCATCCAAAAAGAAACCAAAATTGATGCAGTGATCAACTGTGCAGGCTTTGGCATTTCCGGTGCGGTGGAGTTTACGTCCATGGAGCAAGCCAAAGCACAGTTTGATGTGAACTTCTTCGGAACGGTCACTGTAAATAAAGCAGTTCTCCCCTTCATGCGCCGTCAGGGAAAGGGGCATATTGTGAACATCAGCTCTGTTGCTGCCGTAGCGCACATTCCGTTCCAGACCTTCTACTCTGCAAGCAAAGCCGCCATTTCTTCTTACTCTTACGCTCTGGCAAATGAAGTCAAGCCTTACGGCATCCATGTTACCGTTGTAGAGTTGGGCGATATCTGCACCGGATTTACAAAAGCACGTCAAAAAAGCATTCTCGGCGATGATGAATACGGTGGGCGTATCTCCCGGAGCGTCAGTCAGATGGAGCACGACGAGCAAAACGGCATGGGCCCAGTACGCATTGGACGGTACATCGCCGGTATTGTGGAGAAAAAGAACCCGGCAGTCGTTTATGTTGCCGGTGCACAGTATAAATTCCTGAGCCTTTTGTGCAAGCTCCTGCCTGCTGCAGCACGCGGAAAGATCGTGGGGAAAATATACGGGTAACAGGCGCATTGCTCCGCAAAACTGCTATATAAACCAAAAAATCCGCCGAGGATGCCTCCCAACAGGGAAGCTCCTCGGCGGTATTCGTTTATCGTGTCTGTGCTTTCTCGGTGGTGTTCTTCTCCTCTGCAAAAAAGCGGACAACCGTTTTGGGGTTGTCCGCAGAAGGATGTATTGTTTTCGTTACTCGATAAATGGGAAGTTGTCAATTACTCTTTGTCTCAGCGTAACGTTCCTTTCCCCACCAATTCGGCATAAGTTCTTTTAATGTTACAGTTTCTCGTTTTTCATAATCAACCATGATTTCCATATCTTCGTTTGCTTCATTTAATTGATAAAAGAATTCCTGACAAGCACCACATGGCATACCGCTCCCACCTCCGTTTGGTGCGCTGTCGCGGAATGCTATAAATCTTTTTATTTTTGTCTGACCACTGTTAGCATACATATTCAGTGCAGCAAGTCTATCGGCACAAATATTCATCACTCCGCTGCAACTTTCAATGCAGAAGCCTGTATAGACATCTCCGTTTTCAGCTTCTATTGCACAAACTACATTGTGCGCATATATAAAGGGAGATACTTCTTCTGGATGATATTGCTCTTTCGCCTTTTCATACATTCTTTCCCAAATATCCATTTGATTTTCCTCCACAACTTCCGAGTTATCCCCCTCAGTATACCACGCTTTCCCCTGCGGAAAA
>OHSE01000606.1_pt1 | contig 10397 bp, 9 predicted proteins | sample 1578531 | NCBI WGS metagenome assembly OHSE01 (sample SAMEA3879541, study PRJEB24766) | human gut metagenome | biome: human-associated habitat; feature: feces | place: USA | collected 1985/1987
TCAATAAGCGATATTTTCAGTCGCGATGGTCTCATATTTGGTGGAGCTGGAGAAATAGGCGTCCAGGATCGGGATGCAGACGTTCGCCAGATTGCCGCCCTGCGAGCCGCGCTCGATGTAAACGGCGATGGCGATCTCCGGGTCGTCTGCCGGGAGATAGGCGATCATCATGGCGTTCAGGTAGTGCTTGCCCGAAGCGTAGGTCTCGCTGCGCTGGGGGGTACCGGTCTTGCAGGCGATGGCAATGGGATAGCTGGAGATCTTGCCGCTGATGGTGCTGGGCACCAGTGTCATTCCCTGCCGCACCAGCGCAAAGGTGTTGCCGTTGCCCTCGATGACATCCATCACCTCCGGCTGGGTCTCGCTGAGCACCTCGCCGGTGTTGGTATCCAGAATGGCCTTGACAAAATGGGTGCGGTAGCGCACGCCGTTGTTGGCCAGCGTGGCGGCGTAGGTAGCCAGCTGGATGGGGCTTACCACCGTGTTGCCCTGCCCGATAGCAGCCTGAATATCCAGCGAGGAGATGTAGTTTTTATCCGTTTTTTTGGTCAGGCGTCCCAGAGCCTCGTTTACCTCCACGCCGGTGCGCTGACCAAGACCCAGCTTGTAGGCGTAGGCATCGTAGACGTCACTGGTCAGACGGCGTCCCACATCGTAGAAGAAGATGTTGCAGCTCCACTTGATAGCGGTGACCACATCAATGTTGCCGCTGTGGCCGTGGCGGGTGCAGCGGGGGTGGTAATCCTTATAATAGGTATACACGCCGGTGCAGTTGACGGTGGAGTACTGGTTGATGAGGCCGCTGTCCAGCGCCGCCACTGCCACCGCGGGTTTAAAGGTGGAGCCGGGGGTGTACAGGCCCTGCAGCGCCCGGTTGAACAGGGGCAGGCTGGGGTCGGCGCTGTACTCCGAATAGTTGGTGGCGTACAGGTTCTGGTCAAAGCTGGGGTAGTTGGAGGCCGCCAGCACGCTGCCGTCCTTCACATTCAGCACCACCGCAGCACAAGCAGCGGCTTTCATATCGCCGGTGTTGTACACCCGGTTGATCATATCGATGTTATTGGCAAGGGCCTTGTCCACCGCCCGCTGAAAGTCGCTGTTGATGGTCAACTGCACGGTATGCCCCGGCTCCGGCACGGTGGTGATCTTGGTGTCCACGATCACGCCGTCCGAATTACGGGTGATGGTCTCCACACCATCCTTGCCGCGCAGCTCATCCTCGTACACGGACTCAAGGCCGGAGATGCCGATCACATCGTTCATGTTATAGCCTTTTTCCTTGAGCGGATAGGTCACCTGACCGTTTTCGTCGGTCACCTTCCACTTTTCGGCGGTGATCTTGCCCACGCGCCCCAGCACAGCGGGCAGGATATCGCCCTGCTCATAGCTGCGGGTGCTGGTCTCCACGATCTCCACGCCCGGCAGCGTGAGGGAATGCTCCTTGATGGTCGCCACCGTCGCCTGACTGACGTTTTCAGCCATAACAAAGTTATTTACGTTGGAAAAGGCCTGTCGGTCCATCTCGTAATGGATGCCCGCCAGCACCCGCTGCCACGGCAGTGAGAAACTTTCCAGCTGGTTTTTCTCCACCAGCATCTCCATCACATCGTTGGCGGTGGCGTACTGCTGCAGACCCAGCGTCTCCTTCATGTCTGCCAGCGTTTTCTGGTCGCTGGCACTGTCGGCGCTGTCCGTAAAGGTATAGTTTCCGGCGGCATCCGGCTCGCTGATGAGCAGGGTGTCCAGCCATTTTTCATCGTTCTTGCGCAAAAGCTCCACGATCTGCTGCAGCATAGTGTCCAGATCCTGATCCCCCATCTGCAGCTTGTTCAGCACCACATTATAACCGGTGCTGGTGGTAGCGATGTGCTTGCCGGTGCTGTCCACGATATCGCCGCGCGCAGCGGTAACCGTAAACTTATAATCCGTGGTGTTGGTGGCTTTTGCCTTAAAGTCGTCCCCGTTGACCAGCTGCAAAAAGATCAGCCGGAAGGTGTACAGCCCCATGATGATGCAGGCCACTGCGATGAGCAGCAGCATCCGCCGCACCACGACCTTGCGTTCATTTTCGTTCATCTGGTTCTCCTTTTACGGGCTAGACCACACCGTTGTCGATCCTGAACCCATCATGGATGCGCTGCACCAGCCAGAAAGCCAGCAGCGCCGCCGGGATGGTCAGCGCCGCGCCGGGCAGTACAAAGGTGACATACCGCAGCGCTGCGCCGGTATAACCCGGCATATAGTAGAAAAACAGCCAGTCCAGCGAGAGTACCACCAGCGCTGTTGCGGTGCTTACTGCGGCAAAATTGCCGGGGTTCACCTGCAGATACAACTGCACCAGCACCGATACCGCAAAGCAGAGCAGCAGCAGCTCCAGCGCCAGCATACCTACCGTGCGTCCGGCCGTGCAATCCCACAAAAGGCCGCCCACCGTGCCCAGCAGTGCTCCGGCAAATTCTCCTTCAAATACCGCCACCGCCAGACACAGCGGCAGCACCAGCAGCGGCTTTGCCTCCCCCAGCTGAAACAGCCCGGGCGTGGTCTGCAAAGCGGCGCACACAAACAGCGCCAGCACATAACAGCCCCACTTCAGCAGCTGGCTGCGGCTGCGCCTGCGGCGAGATTCCATAGCAGTGTATCCTCCTTAGTACGCGGTAATGATAAAAACGTGCTTGGCGGTGCGGGGGTCGGCACCGGGGCGCACCACCGCAATGGAGGATTTGCCGCTGGTCTCCGGCACCACGTCCTGCACCGTACCCACCAGAAGATCCGGCGGGAACACCCCGCCCAGACCGGTTGTGATGACCTGATCCCCCGCATGGGTCTCGGTGCTGCGCTCCAGATTGGTCAGGGTGCACAGGCCGTCCGCTGCATAGGTGGTATTGCCGTTCAGAATGCCGTTTTCCCGGGTGCGGGATACCACGCCCGCCGCGTTGAAGCTGGGGTGCAGAATGGTCATCACCTTGCAGCTGGTGGGCTCAGCCTCCACCACCATGCCCAGCAGGTAGCCTTGGTCACTGATAACAGCATTGTTCACCGCCACACCGTCTGCGGTGCCCTTGTCCAGCGTGAAGCCGCCGAACTCGTCCAGCGGGTCGCGGCCAATGACAAAGCCGGACACATAGGTGGCATTGCTGTTCTTTTCCTGAATGTTGGCCAGTGCCTTGTAGGCCTCGTTTTCAGCCTTGATGCGGTCATAATCCACCATCTGCTGGCGCAGCTCGGCGTTTTCCGCCGTCAGCTGCTCGTTCTGTTCCATAACCTTGTCGATGCTGGCATATTTTTCCCACATCGCGCCCACACCGCCGCTGACCACAGCCCCTGCCTTCTGGAAGGGGGTCAGGATCACGCCCAGCAGTTCCTGCGGGGCAGCGGTCAGGCGTCCGTTGGCACCGGCATAGGCCATGATGCCCACCAGAAACACTGCCACGGCCACGAGGATCTTGAATTTCCAGGTATCAAAAAAATCTTTCAAAGGGTGCTTCCCTCCTGTCGGGATGCCCGCGCCCTACCGCAGGCCTTTGCATGAAAAAAGCGCGGACAGCCGTGCCATCCGCGCAAGATGCAGTGTTTGCAGCGGAAAAACGCACAGCTGCTGTGTCTGAAACTTTTCCGCATTCTGAGCAGCACTCTCCGCAGAGAGCTGCTCTTACATATGTCCTCCATCGGTGTCCAGCACGTCATGCAGCACATCCACATGATCCAGCACTGCACCGGCACCCTTGGCCACGCAATCCAGCGGGTCCTCCGCAATATGCACATCAATGCCGGTCTCGCTCTGGATCAGCTGATCCAGACCGCGCAGCAGCACTTCTGCGGTAGCAATGTTGGTAGCAATGGGTACGCTGTGCATATCGCACAGGCGCAGCAGATTCTGCTCGGTCAGGCTGGCGGCATCGGCCTTCAGAGGGTCGCGGAAGAACAGCACCAAATCCACCTCATCGCAGGCAACGCGGGAGGTGATCTGCTGCACACCGCCCAGCTTACCGGAAAGGTAGCAGTGCACCGGCAGGCCGGTGGTCTGCGCAAGCATCCGACCGGTAGTTCCGGTGGCGATAACATTATTGCGGGAAAGGATGGCACTATAAGCGGTACAGAACTGCAGAGCCAGTTCTTTGCGGGAATCGTGGGCAGGATGCTCTCTCCTTTACTTATTTTTACATAGTACCAGTTGTGACGTACGAATTTTGAAATTCTGTGAAACGAGAGTGAAATCGATATCAAATCTTACAATATAGTTTTACCGCACAGAAAACGCCCTGTCAAGAGAAAATTTTGCTTTTTTGACCTATAAAAACACAATAGTACTACTTTTACATTGTAAGAAACAGCAAAATCTTGGATACATATCACCATCCAAGAGAATCCATTTTCTGAAAAAAGTGAAATATTTTTCACTTGAATCGAAATACAGTCCATCCCGATAAAACAAAAATACAGGCCAAAGCAGCTTGCATCGGCCTGTACAGGAAATTTTTTTCAACTATGAAAAACTTGCTCTGCCGCGCCCGCAGGCCGGACAGAATTGTAAAAAAATTATGAAGAAGCTGGGGCAGGGAAGATCACCGGATCTGCCCATCACCGTGAATGATGTACTTGTAGCTGCAAAGTTCCTCCAAGCCCATGGGACCCCGGGCGTGCAGCTTCTGGGTGGAAATGCCCATCTCGCAGCCCAGACCAAACTCGCCGCCATCCGTAAAGCGGGTGGAGCAGTTCACATACACGGCGGCGCTGTCCACCGCAGCGGTGAACCGGTCGGCGTCTGCCTGCGTCTGGGTCAGAATGGCCTCGCTGTGGCCGGTGGAGTGCTGCGCAATGTGGGCAATGGCCTCATCTACACTGTCCACCACCTTGACGGCAAGGATGTAGTCCAGAAACTCGGTGTCAAAGTCCGCAGGGCCGGCAGGCGTGCCGGGAATGATGGCGGCAGCGCGCGTGTCCAGCCGCAACTCTACCGGCAGCTTGCCCGCAGCCACGCGGTCGGGGCCAAGACGTTGCGCGAGCTTGGGCAGAAACTCCTGTGCAATGGCAGAGTGCACCAGACACACCTCCTCAGCGTTGCACACGCTGGGGCGACTGGCCTTGGCATTCTCAATAATATCCAGCGCCTTGGACTGATCGGCGGTGTCGTCCACAAAAATGTGGCAGATGCCGGTACCGGTCTGGATGCAGGGCACCTTGGCGTTTTCCACGCAGGCGCGGATCAGCCCTGCACCGCCCCGGGGAATCAGCAGATCCACATAGCCCACGGCGGTCATCAGGGCGTTGGCAGAGGCGTGGGTGGTGTCCTCGATCAGGCAGACCGCGTTTTCCGGCAGGCTGTTCTCCCGCAGCCCCTGCCGCAGTGCCTGTACAATGGCGTTGGCGCTGCGCCACGCTTCCTTGCCGCAGCGCAGGATGCAGGCGTTGCCGCTCTTGATGGCAAGGGCGGCGGCATCGCTGGTCACGTTGGGACGGCTCTCGTAGATGATGGCAATCACGCCCATGGGCACGGCGGTCTTTTCAATTACCAGTCCGTTGGGACGTTCCACCCGCTTCAGCACCCGGCCCACCGGGTCGGGCAGGGCGGCAACCTCTTCAATGCCCTTTGCCATGGCACGGATACGTTCCTCGGTCAGGGCAAGACGATCCAGCATCACCTCGCTGATATGTCCCTTTGCAGCGGCCATATCGTCGGCGTTGGCGGCAAGGATAGCCGTCATGTTTGCCGGGCTGCACAGCTGCGCAGCCATACTGCGCAGTGCCTGTGCGCGGCTGGCGCTATCAGCCAGTGCCAACGCAGCCTTTGCCCCGCGGGCGGCTTCCAGAATTTCCTGTGTGGTCATAGCTCAAACCTCCTGTGTGGACAGCGCGGGCTGCTTGTGCCCGGCAAAGCGGGTGCCAATGGGCTTGCCCGCAGCGATATCATACAGCAGTTCCGGGTGTGCGCCGTTGGCGATGACCATATCCGCACCGCTGCCGGTCACCATGCGGGCAGCCCGCAGCTTGGTTGCCATGCCGCCGGTGCCCAGCGCCGAGCCTGCACCGTCTGCCAGCGCCATCACCTCCGGGGTGATCTCCTCCACCAGCGGGATGAGTGCCGCATCCGGGTGGGTGTGGGGGTTCGCAGTGTACAGGCCGTCAATGTCGCTCAGCAGCACCAGCAAGTCGGCCTTGCAGCAGCAGGCCACAATAGCGGCCAGCGTGTCATTGTCGCCAATGGAGGTGATCTCATCGGTGGCAACGCTGTCGTTTTCATTGATGATGGGCAGTGCACCCAGCTCCAGCAGGCGGGTCAGGGTGTTCTGGATGTTCACCCGGCGTTCGGTGTGCTCCACGTCCACGCCGGTAAGCAGGATCTGCGCTACCGTGTGATCGTAGGCACTGAACAGCCGGTCGTAGGTGTACATCAGCTCGCACTGCCCCACGGCGGCGCAGGCCTGCTTGGTGGTGGTATCCTTGGGACGTGCAGGCAGCGAAAGCTTGCCCACGCCCATGCCAATAGCGCCGGAGGACACCAGAATGACCTCGTGTCCCTCGTTCTTTAAATCGCTCAATACCTTGACCAGTTCCTCTGCATGGCGGATGTTCAGCCGCCCGGTGGGGTATGCCAATGTGGAGGTGCCCACTTTCACAACGATGCGCATGATTCCATTAACCCTTTCCCATTTCCTTTGTTTTGTCGTAAGCGGCCAGCACGGCATCCATCACCGCACCGCGCAGCCCGTGTTCTTCCAGTACCCGCACGCCTTGAATGGTGCTGCCGCCGGGGCTGCACACAGCATCCTTCAGCGCACCGGGGTGCTTGCCGCTTTCCAGCACCAGCTTTGCGCTGCCCAGCACCATCTGTGCGGCGTATTCCTGTGCCTTTGCCCGGGGCAGACCGCAGGCCACGCCGCCATCGGCCAGCGCTTCAATAAACTGGTACACCCATGCCGGGCCGCAGCCGGAGACGCAGCTTGCGGCATCGATCATGCCCTCGGCCACGGCGTCCAGACGCCCGGCGGGAGCCATCAGCTGGCAGAATGCGGCCTCCTCCTCGGCGGTCACGTTGACGGAGCAATACTGAATCATGCCTTCGCCCACCGATGCCGGGGTGTTGGGCATAATGCGGATGACAGGGTAGTCGCCGCCCGCCATCTCCTGAATGCGTGCCACCGGCAGACCGGCGGCCATGGTGCACAGCACGAACCGCTTGGTGCGCTCGGCAAGGATGAACCGCAGCGGCTCCAGCATGGCCTCCATCATCTGGGGCTTCACCGCCAGAAAGATCAGGTCGCAGTCACCGGCCACCTCAGCATTGGTGGCTGTTTTGCAGCCCAGTTCTTTGGCCAGTGCCTGTGCCTTGGCCGCAGTGCGGTTTGCCAGAAATACATTCTCAGGCTCGGTAGCCTTGCACACAGCGCGGGCAATAGCACCGCCCATGTTTCCACAGCCTAAAAACCCAATGGTTTTCATCATAATAATAACCCTCCCTCGGCAGATATGCGCTGCATAAAATTCTGCTTCTTATTCATTCTAAGCAACCGCTGGGAGAAAATCAAGACTTTTGTCTTATTTTTGGCGGGCAGATTGAAAAACAGCACCTTCGGGGCGGGCAGCGCACACACAAACTTCATAAAAAAGGAAGAATCTTTACTTGAAATAAGGTCGCATTTTGCAGTAAAATAAATTATGGGGTATCATTTACGGAAACGGCAGAGGAGTCTGCCGGGAAAGGATGGGTTTTTGTGTCACAAACGACAAAACGGGCACTGGAGGCATCTTTCAAGAAGCTGCTGCTGGAAAAGCCCCTGAACAAGATCACGATCAACGATATCACCGAGGACTGCGGGGTCAACCGCATGACCTTTTATTACCATTTCAAGGATATTTACGATCTGGTGGACTGGATCTTGGCGGAGGATGCCGCCAAGGCAATGGAAGGCCGCCGGGGTTTTGGTACATGGAACGAGGCCTATCTGGATATCCTGCACCAGCTGCAGGATAATAAGACCCTTGTGCTCAACGTTTACCGCTCGGTGGGCAGGGAGCAGGTGGAACAGTACCTTTACCGCCTGCTGGACCCCATCCTGAAGGACTTTGCAGACCGCGAGTGCCACGATATCACCGTGCAGGACGCAGACAAGCAGTTTGTTGTCGATTTTTACAAGTATGCACTGGTGGGTATGACGCTGGAATGGACCCGCCGGGATATGAAAGGCGACCCCAAGAAGATGGTGGAGCGCGTGAGCACCATGATCCACGGGGATTTCCGCCGGGCGCTGTGCCGCCTGAGCAGCGGCTGCTTGAAAATAGAGGAATGATGTGCTTTGTGGCTGTGCGGCTTCAATAAAATTTTATCAAAGGATACGCCGTGATGGGTTTTCTATCACGGCGTATTTTCTGTTTATGGCACAAAAACACGCAAAGTGGTAGGATGTGGTCAGGCAAAATAAGGATTTCCAAAGGAATTATTTCGGGAGGAAAAAGCTATGAATACATCTCTTGATAATCTGACTCACAAGATGCAGCGTGCTGCACTTGGTAAAATAGTGGATATGGCGCTTTCCCACGCCGAGCACGACCGTGAAAAAACAATGTGCCAGCTGGTAGATGCTGCAAAGCAGTTCTACGGCAGCGGCTTCAGCGACGAGACCTACGAGAACGCCAAAAAGGTGCTGACCGACCCCGACAGCAAGTGGTCCAAGCTCATCAACTGCGTGCTGGACCAGACCGACCCCCATGTGGCGCGCACCACTGCGCTGAATCTGGGCTACGAAGCCTTCTTCCGCGGCACTAAGATGATCCGCGAGAACCGCGTCAAATACCAGTGCAACATCCCTTGGCTGATTTTGTTCGACCCCACCTCTGCCTGCAATATGCACTGCGTGGGCTGCTGGGCAGGCGAGTACGGCCACAAGAACAACCTCAGCTTTGAGGATATGGACAAGATCGTCACGCAGGGCAAGGAGCTGGGCGTGTACCTGTATATGCTGACCGGCGGCGAGCCGCTGGTGCGCAAGAAGGACGTGCTCAAGCTGGCAGAAAAGCACAACGATGTGCAGTTTGCCATCTACACAAACTCCACACTCATCGACGAGCCCTTCTGTGAAGAGGTGCGGCGTCTGGGCAATATCGCCTTTATGCTGTCCATCGAGGGCACCCCGGAGACCAACGACGCCCGCCGCGGCGAAGGCCACTATGCCGCTGTGATGCACGCCATGGATCTGCTCAAGAAGTACGGCATCCTCTTCGGTACCTCTATCTGCTACACCAGCCAGAACATTGAAGCCGTCACTAATGACGCGTTCATGCGGTTCCTTTGCGAGAAGGGTGCACACTTCGGCTTCTACTTCCACTATATGCCGGTGGGCAACGAGGCCGCCCCGGAGCTGATGCCCACCCCGGAACAGCGCAAGTATATGATCGACCGTATCCGCTATCTGCGCTCTTCTGCGTGCGATATCCCGTTCTACCCCATGGACTTCCAGAACGACGGCGAGTTCGTGGGCGGCTGCATCGCCGGCGGCCGCAACTACTTCCATATCAACTCTGCCGGTGACGCCGAGCCCTGTGTGTTCATCCACTACTCCAACGCCAATATCCACGACCAGTCTATTCTGGAGATCCTGCATAGCCCGCTGTTCATGGCTTACCACAACGGCCAGCCCTTCAACAAGAACCATCTGCGTCCCTGCCCGATGCTGGAAAACCCCGAGCTGCTGGAAAAGATGGTGCACGAGACCGGTGCCCACAACACCGACCTGCAGTCCCCGGAAAGCGTCGAGCACCTGTGCGAGAAGTGCAAGAACTATGCCGCCAACTGGCAGCCCACCGCCGATGAGATCTGGTCTCACCACAAGGTCCGCGAGAGCCGGTACGAAAACTATAAGGACTGGAAGCCCTCTCAGCCGCTGGACTGAGCTGAAACCTGATTCAAAACAATAACAAGACCCCCGCCCTGTGTCCCTTCCCGGAACATAAGGCGGGGGTCTTGCTGTGTAAACTATAAATTTAACGATTTTGCCACAAGACAAAATCTACTTTTTTAATACTTGAGATGTTTGTGTAATCCGGCCATGCAAAATCAAAGGCTGTAAGCCATTCAACAGCTTTATCGGTTTTCATAAAATTATCATACCATTTTTCAATTTCCGCATATAGAGTAATCGCATTGTTCAGTTTTTCAGCCTTGCTTTTTCCCTTTAACTCTAAATTCAGGTTTTGAAGAACGTATTTGTCCCAAATGGGTTTATCGGGATAGACGGTTGCATACATTTTGCTGGAAAAAGATGGTTCAATATTCCCGGTATTTTCGTACATATAATTGATGATATCCGCAAAATTGAGAGTTTTGGTTTTTGCCTGTTCAAAAAGTCCATAGTAAGCTTTTCGCCACTGTTCATTTCGTCTGACTCTATAAAAACCGTTGAACA
>OHSE01000612.1_pt1 | contig 10338 bp, 12 predicted proteins | sample 1578531 | NCBI WGS metagenome assembly OHSE01 (sample SAMEA3879541, study PRJEB24766) | human gut metagenome | biome: human-associated habitat; feature: feces | place: USA | collected 1985/1987
TTCAGGAGTGTGTCCACTCACAGAGCTACAGCTATATGCTCGACACCATCTGCTCTCCTGTGGAGCGCAATGACATCCTCTACCAATGGAAAACGGACGAGCATCTGCTGCGCCGCAACACCTTCATTGGGAACTGCTACAACGAGTTTCAGGAGCGGAAGGACGCTCCCACGCTGCTGCGCGTGATGATGGCGAACTATATTTTGGAGGGCATCTATTTTTACAGCGGCTTTATGTTCTTCTACAATCTCTCCCGAAACGGGAAGATGTCCGGTTCGGCGCAGGAGATTCGCTACATCAACCGCGATGAGAACACGCACTTGTGGCTGTTCCGCAATATCATCACGGAGCTGCAAAAGGAGCAGCCGGAGTTGTTCACCGCCGAGAGCGTACAAGCGCTGCGCGAGATGATGCGTGAGGGCGTGGAGCAGGAGATCGCATGGGGGCATTATGTGATCGGCGACGACATCCCGGGGCTGAACCGGCAGATGATCAGCGATTACATCCGCTATCTCGGCAACCTCCGCTGGACGAGCCTTGGCTATCCCGCATTGTATCCGGGCTTTGAGAGCGAACCGGAGAGCATGGAATGGGTCAGCCAGTACGCCGACGCCAACATGGTCAAGACCGATTTCTTTGAGGCACGCAGTACCGCCTACGCCAAGAGCACCGCACTGATAGACGATTTATAAGAAAACGAAAGACATCAGAATAGGAGATACTACTATGAATTACAGCGCTATGATTCAAAATCGCAGATCCGTTCACGCATTCCGCGAAAAGGAAGTTCCGAGCGAGGCTATCGGCCAGCTCCGATCCTACTATGAAAAGACCTGCCCCCGTCTTGTCCCGGAGATTGCAACGGAGTTGATCGTCTTGGACAAGGATGCACAGCCGGCGCTGGAGAGCTCAGCGGGCTATAAGCAATTTCTCATCGGAGCACCGCACTACCTGCTCCTTATGTCTGCCCCGCATTCCTATGCGGCCATCAACGCCGGCTACATGATGGAAGATCTCGTCCTCAAGCTGACTGAGTTGGACATTGACACCTGCTGGATGACCTTCACCGACAGCGACAAAATCAAAAAGGCACTTTCTCTCACCACCCCGTTAGAGGTGGCGGCAATCGTTGCCTTTGGCTACGGGGAAAAGACCGCAAAAAAGCTGCGGCTGAATATCCTAAGTATGTCTCAGATCGATGTGCGGGCCGAGCAGCAGTACTACGCGCCCAAAAAGAGCGTGCATGATTTGGTTCACATGGGGAGCTGGAGCAACAAGTCTGGGCTTGACGAGATGATGGACTTCTACGACGATATGCTCTGGCAGTCCTTCTACGCCGCTTCGCTCTCCCCCAGCTATCTCAACCGTCAGCCCTATGGCTTCCTTGTGCAGGATCACAGCATCTATTTGGTGCAGCAGGAGGATGCCTACACCGATAATTTGGATGCCGCATTGGATCTCGGTATTGTCATGCTCCACTTCTCCGCCGTCGCCTCCCAGTGGGCGGGGCAGGTACGCTGGGAACTTTCACCTGCTGCGCCCGACGGCCTGCCGGAAGGACTTCGCTCCGCTGCGGTGTACCACATGTAACGGCTCTTGGGGAAGCAAGGCAACGGTAAAATGCGCGACCGTCGATCCGCGGTTGAGCGTATGTTCCATTAGAAAAGAAGAACCTATCAGTCAGAGTCTGAGTAAGGAAAATAGGAGGTATTTTTTATATGGCTATCCGAACGGTAACAGATGCCATCCGCTATGTAGGGGTGGATGATAACACATTGGCACTCTTTGAAAACCAGTACCCCGTCCAGCCTATGGGAGTGAGCTACAACTCCTATGTCATTCTGGATGAGAAGATCGCCGTGATGGACAGTGTGGACGCACGGGCGGCGGAAGAATGGCTTTCCAATGTGGCGCGGGTGTTGGAGGGGCGCAGCCCCGACTATCTTGTGGTCACACACATGGAGCCGGATCATTCCGGCAGCCTCATGCGGCTGGCACAAAAGTACCCGGAGATGAAGATCGTGGGAAACGCGAAAACATTTACCCTGATCAAGCAGTTCTTCGGCACAGGTGCATTGTCGGAAGACCGTATGCTGGAGGTTGGTGAGGGCAGCACGATCTCTCTGGGCTCACACCGGCTGCGCTTCCTGCTGGCGCCGATGGTACACTGGCCGGAGGTGATGGCAGCGTATGAAGAGGAGGAAAAGATCCTGTTCTCGGCGGATGCCTTCGGCCGCTTCGGTTCACTGGAACGGACGGCCCGTGCTCCCTGGGCGCCGCAGGCCCGGCGGTATTATTACAACATCGTCGGCAAGTATGGCGCACAGGTGCAGGCGCTGCTGAAAAAAATCTCCGCGCTGGAGATCAAAACGATCTGCCCGCTCCATGGCCCCATGCTCACAGAAGACTTGGGGGAGTATCTGCGGCTCTATGATCTCTGGTCACAATGGAAACCGGAAGAACCGGAGGGCATCCTGATCGCTCACGCATCCATCCATGGAAATACCGCATATGCATCGGAGGCCCTCAAGAGCAAGCTGGAGGGAAAAGGTGCGCAAGTCACCATGTGCGATCTGACAGCAACAGACCTTTCCTATGCCGTGACCAGCGCTTTCTACTGTGGGAAACTGGTGTTGGCCTGCTCCACCTATGACGGAGGACTGTTCCCGCCCATGAAGGAGTTTTTGGAACATTTACAGACAAAGGGATTCCGAAACCGTCTGATCGGCCTCATGGAAAACGGCTCATGGGCCCCTGCTGCCGCGCGGCTGATGCGCGCCGAGTTGGAAAAGATGAAGGAACTCCGACTGTGTGAAACGGAGGTATCGCTGCGCGGCGCACTGAACCAAACCAGCGAAGCGCAGATGGACGCTCTGGTGGCGGAGCTCTGCGCGGAATAAGCTGCAACAAACCGCAGCTATTGCAGCTATTCTCGTACAGATGATGGTCTTACTCATCTGCTTTATGTCCCAAGGGCAGAGTACCGTCATCTCAGGTTGAGGTCACGATGTGGTGTGGGGCGAGACCGGAGTCTTGAGAACGCATAAAAGCACAGCCGCAGAGTACATCTGTGGCTGTGTTTTGTGTTCAGTTGCTCACTGTTGCGTGGACTGGATATGGAGAGACAACATATCTCCCAATCTTACATGGTTATCTTATCTGCCATCACTCTGGCAGTTTGCCTTGCAGATATGTCGGCATCCCCACTGCGGTCGTATCCGGCCTGACCTTAAACATGGCTTTTTCAATCTATCTCCCTTATCGGTTTTCCGCGATATATTTTTCCGCCATGTGGACTGCCACTGCGCCGTCCGCCACGGCGGTGACCACCTGACGGAGGGGCTTCGTCCGCACGTCGCCCACGGCGTAAACGCCGGGAATACTGGTTTCCGTGGTCTCTCCGGCCACGATATAGCCGCCGCCGTCCAGCGCCAGTTGACCCACCGCCAGCGCCGTGGCGGGCTGTCGGCCCACGCTGACAAATACGCCGTCGCAGTCCACCACGCTTTCCTCACCGGTGACGGTGTCCCGCAGGTGGACACCGGTCAGCCTGTCCCCGGAAAGCAGCGCGGAAACGACGCTGTTCCAACGGAATTCCACGTTTTCGGCCTGTGCCAGCGGCTCGTGATAGATCTTGGTGGCCCGCAGGGTGTCTCTGCGGTGGACGAGGATCACCTTTTTTGCCACGCGGCTGAGAAGGAGGGCATCTGCCGCGGCGGAATTGCCGCCGCCCACCACGACCACCGTTTTGCCCTTGTAAAACATCCCGTCGCAGGCGGCGCAGTAGGCCACGCCCCGGCCCAACAGCTCCGCCTCTCCGGCTACGCCCAGCGTTCTGGGGTCTGCGCCGGTGGCCAGCACCACGGTTTTCCCGCGGAAGATCCCCTCACTGGTTTCCAAGAGCTTGGGAACCGCCGTCAGATCCATGCGGAGGACTTCTGCGTATTCGCTGCGTACCCCGAAGCGCTCCGCCTGCTTTTGCATCTTCTCCGCCAGAGAGAAGCCGTCGATCCCGCCCTCAAAGCCGGGATAGTTGTCGATCTGCTCGGTCAGGGCCATCTGCCCACCGGCGGACAGTTTTTCCAGCACGACGGTGTCCAGCCCCGCCCGTGCCGCGTACAGGGCGGCGGTGTAGCCGCCTGGGCCGCCGCCCACCACGAGCATATCATAAACATGATTGTTGTTCATATCTGAACCCCCCGTTATTTCGCCAAGGCTTCCTGAATGAAACGGTCGATCTCTGCCTTTGAGCCGGGTGCGGTGACGGAATCCACGGCCTTTCCGTTTCGGTACAGCACCAGAGTTGGGATGACCGCGATCCCCTCGGCCCCCGCCAGCCGCGGCTCCTCGTCAATATTGATCTTGCCGACAACGAGGCTGTCCGCGTATTCCTCTCCGATCTTCTCATACGCGGGGCCGATCCTCCGGCAGTAGCCGCACCAGGGCGCCCAGAAATCCACCAAAACGGGCTTTTCCTCCCGGATCGCCTGCTCAAACTGCTCCTGATTCATATTCATAGCTGCCATATCTGTCAGCTCCTTTCCTTTGTTTGGGTATAGTATACTGCGTGACAAGCGGTTTTACTGTGACGGCGTCACATAATTTGAGAAAATCGGCGCGGCGCTGCTCTGGTTGTACGATTAGGCTCCTTGAGCTCTGCAAAGCTTTTGGAGTTCAAACAGAAAATACCAAGAGCCAAAGCGACTGTGGGTATGATCAAATCAGATTGTACGAGCTGACGCTGTCCTGCCGATCTCTACAGACCGTAGCTGCTTCATCCATTTACAAAACCCCTTTCTGTGTAAAAAGCTGTGTTTCAATATCCGTGATCGTAATGTGCGAGAGATAGGCGGTGCATTCCTCATTCATGCTCCGGTACAGCACATCCATCACGCCCGCCATGCCAGAGCAGATGGAGCAGTCCCGGTCAATGTCGCCGCTGTGCCACGCGCAGTCCACAAAGCGGGTATTCACCGCCTCCGCCACCTGCCGGAGAGAAAGGGTTGCGGGGTCTGCCGTCAGGCGGTAGCCGCCGTCCAAGCCCTCCCGGGTCTCCACCATTCCCGCCTTTTTCAGCCCCGCCAGCACCCGGCGGACGCGGGTGGGATTGGTGCAGATGTTCTCCGCCAGCGCTTCGCTGCTGAGGGAGCGTCCACTGTGGCTCAGGCAGATCAGCGCATGGACGGCCAGATTAAAAGAACTGTCCACAATCATCCCTCCTTCACAAGCTCGTAGGGCCAGTCGATGACGCCGCCGAAGTCGTAGACGCTCTGATACCCCAGCGCCAGCAGCTTTTGTGCAGCATCCTTGCTGCGGCGGCCGCTGCGGCAGTAGATCAGCAGCGTCGCTTCCTTATCGGGCAGCGTCTCGGGCATTTCGCTCCCGATGCTCTCGTTGGGCACAAGGACGGCGTTTTCAATATGCCCGCCATCGTATTCCTCCCGGGTGCGGACATCCACCACCACGACCTCCTGCGAGACCATCATCTCATAGGCGTCCTCGGCGCTGATCTTCTGATACGCCGCCTTGCCTGTCATGTCCTCCGTCGTGTCCGCTTTTGTCTTGGACAGCGTGCAGCCGCTCAGCAGCGCAAGCGAGGTGGCAAGTGCCGCAAAAAGTAATATCTGACGCATAATCAACCTACAATGTAACTGTGCTTGCTACTGATACAGTTTATACTGAAATATAACAGATACGGTTAAAACTGTCAAGGTACTTCGAGGCAGCTTTTGGAGCACAGGCCCTTTGTGGTTGTTGACAGAGAAAAAAATATAGGTATAATAAAAGCAAGAGAATAAGACTCATTCTTGCATTTGGAGGGTTGGCGGTATGCCAAAATACGCAGAGGAGATATTGGCCGCCGTAACGGAACTGCAGCAGCATCCCACGGCGGAGCAGGTGTTCCTGGAGATGAAAAGGGAGCATCCCAGCATCGCTCTGGGTACGGTATATCTGCCCTGCCTGCCGGGAGCAGGAAAAAGACAATCTTATGGAGGAGAAGTATCATGAACGCTAAGGTATCTAAGCTGATCAACGAGCAGATCAATAAGGAGTTCTACTCCGCCTATCTGTATCTGGACTTTGCCAACTACTACGCCGCCGTCGGACTGGACGGCTTTGAGAACTGGTACCGGGTACAGGCGCAGGAGGAACGGGATCACGCCATGCTGTTTTATCAGTATTTGCAGAATAACAGCGAGGGTGTCACCTTTGAGGCCGTCGCAAAGCCGGAGTGGGAACGCGGCGACCACATGGCCCCGCTGAAAAAGGCGCTGGCGCATGAGAAGCTGGTCACCGCCAGCATCGATGCCATCTACGCCGCCGCATACGAGGCCAAGGACTTCCGCGCCATGCAGATGCTGGACTGGTTCATTAAGGAGCAGGGCGAGGAAGAGAAGAACGCCGCCGACCTTATCACCAAGATGGAGCTGTTCGGCGGAGACAGCAAGGGGCTGTATATGCTCAACAGCGAGCTGAAGACACGGGTCTACACCGCGCCCTCGCTGGTGCTGTAAGCCCCGTGCGTCTGCGGGCTTTCGCATCAGGCAAAAGGCAGACTGCATACAGGCGGCCTGCCTTTTCTTCCAGCAGACGGTTAGAGTAGACTAACTATTCATAAAACAGAAAGGACTTCAGAACTTGAACAAGGAAAAGGAGATCGAAACCGTTACCCTCATGGTGCGCCGGTATTGTTGGGGCGTGCATGGGACAAGGGGCGAGGCGCTTGTCCGATACTCCCTACCGCAGTTCTTTTTCCTGCGGAGCCACTCAGATCACATTAGAAGATTGGGCGTTTTCCCAGCTAACTACGCATTAGATTTAGGCGAATTTATCCAGGCACCGCCAAGCCAGGGAGAAATCAGTTCCCAGTAGGATTCGCCCAGCAGATTGCCATGGCCAGGGGTAAGGTCCAGGGACATAAACGGAACCGCACTTAACTCGGACGATCTCTTCGAGGACGATACGGAAGTCCTCGCCTTTGGGAGTTCCGCTGGAGAAGGCTCCTGGAACATTTTCCCACAGCATATACCGAGGTCGGACAGCGTGACCTGCTCGGCCTCTTTGTTCGTCTGCATTTCTCATCTCCTTTACCAGTCGAACCTGCTCCATAAACAAACCGGAGCGGGCGCCGGATAATCCGGCTCTCGCTCCAGCCACGGATAAATCCTGGCACGGGCTGCCGCCGCAGATGATATCTACGGGCGGCAGTTCTGCGCCGTTGAGCTTTGTGATGTCACCCACATGGATCATGCTTTGGAAGCGCTGCTTCGTGACCTCAATGGGAAAGGCTTCAATCTCCGAAGCCCACACCGGCGTAATGCCGCTGCGAATGGCAGCCAGAGGAAAACCACCGATGCCGTCAAACAGGCTTCCCATAGTGAGCCCGCTCATTTTGACACCGCCTGCACGATCGTGCGCGTGGTGTTTACAGCGGCCTGCGCCGTATAAACTGCGGACATGATATTTGCTCTTGTTGTCGTATCCAGGCCAAACGCTCCGGCAATGCGGGGAATCTCGCCAGCCGAAAGCATCAAACCAAGTCCCAACAGTGCGTGATCCTTAAACACCATAAGTCCGGCGATGAGGATAGTCGCCTGCAAAAATGCGGTCAGGCACAATCCGATGATCTGTTTGCACCACTGGATGAAGCCGTCCGTATAGCCACGGGGCACAGAGAACATATATAGACTTCCCACGGCAATCTGGATCAGCAGAATACCTCCGCGCTTGAGATTGGCGAAGAATACCTTGATGATCGCATACGCCATAAGGATGATAGTTATCCAGATTTCGCAGGAGTTCACAGGCTCCGCGCAGGGTATCCGGCTTCTCAGCCTCCAGCACGGCGGCGTAGGTCAGAAGCGCACCGTCCTGCTGCCAGATGTTCTCCAAGGCTTCGGCAAAATCGTTGTAATCCTCCACGGTGGGGCAATCCGTATCACGGATCAGATCCCCGATGTATGGCACCTTGAAGCGAATATCACAGAGTATGGCATCCGCAAAAACATCAATATCGAGGTAAGCCTTCACAGCATCGAGGTATTCCTCGTCGGCGGGGAGGACGAGGGTGTAGTCGGGCTTTCCATCGACACGCAGCGTCATGCGGAGCATTTCATCCCTGCTCTCATCCCGCCAAGGCTCTGCCGGCGAAAGATAGCTGCGGTCGATCCCCATATCCGGCGTCAGCAAGCTGCGGGCGTTGGGAACAAAGGCGCTGTACCGGGCGTAGTTATATCCCTGTGGGTCAACAAGGAAACCGTCCTTTCCCTCCGCGTCGAGGACGAGCAGACAGTGCCTGGCATCATCATCGTGTCGGACAGCGTTTTTGTTCTCTGCGATGAAATCATAGTCAGCCAGCAGTGCGCGGCTGAACTGCTTGAACCGCGGGCTTGGCAGCTCGATGACCTTATCCACGGCACAGGTGTCTGCCTCGCATCCTGCCTGCTTACACTTCAGTTCCGCTCGAATGATCATCGTGAAAGCCCTCCCATCACCATGTGGCTGCTCTGGCTGCCGTTCATCACTTCCTCCATGCTGATATAGCCCTTATAGGCGATGTAGCCCCGGTCGGTGAACATCCCGTCCTCCTCGTTCATGCGCTCCGAGCCGTACTTTTCATAGTCATAAAAAGCGTCGAGGTTTTCGTCATAGTCGAAATGGCCGGACTGCTGGATCATGTACTTGCCGTACTCGGCGGGAGAGTGTGCACCGGGGGCAAAGTCAAAAAGATCGAGGTTTTCCGCAAGATTTTTGATTTGCGCCGCGTTCTCCGGCTTTGCCAGCATGACCACAGCCCCCAGCTTTTTCATATCCGCGTTTGACAATCCATCCGTTGCCTCTGCCAGTTCGCTGAGGTCGGAGAGAGTTTCGTACTCCATATCCAGAAGGACATCCACCTCATTGGGGAGCTGACTGTCCTCCAGCCGCAGGCGGGCATCGGCGGGATCAGTGATGCCCCCGCGAAGGAGGGCGCGGTCGATCTCCTCCTGCACCATGGGGAGGAACAGCCATGTGATGTGCTCCGTATCCTCCGGTTCGGCTTTAGAGGTCACCGCAACGGTGATGACATTCGGCTTGTAGTAATAGCAGGGGAAGAACCGGCCATCGTAGACCTGCTCTAATTTCATACCGTTGTCGTAGACCACACCATAGGGCGTCACCGTGCCGCTGCCGCTTTCGATGAGTTGCCGTGCGGTTCCCTTGCCGTCCAGCGCATTCAGTTCATCCACACTTGCGCTGCCGCCGTGCAGGTTCATGTAATGGTCGCGGCCGATGGCGGCGAGGTCGGAAAAGTCAGTGATGACCGTGGCCTGCTGGCAGCAAAAGGTCAGGTTGATGAGATCCTTCAGCTCGAACAGCTCCAACTTGTGTGCCATCGCCTGAAACTGTGCGGCTTCGCCGGTGTCGAAGCTGTCCAGCCGCTTGGCGAGGTAGTTCAGCTCCTCCACATTGACCGTGAGCATTTCCACTCGCTTGAGAACGGTGTAGAAGCTGTCGATCTTCTCCACCTTGCAGTCCGCCTTGACCGCGTCACCGATTTCCAACGCCTCCAGCAGCTCCATGCAGTGTGCGTACTGGTCGTGGGGAATAGGAAACGGAATGGTCGCCACGCCGTATTCCGGGTGATGCGGATTGCCAAGCACCGCTTGTATCATCATGTTTCGTCAACTCCTTTTTCCAAATTCAAAACCGCATCTCCGTATTTGGCCATCAGTAGTGCGCCAGTGATCAGGTGGAACGCCTCATCTGTGACCAATTCCGGAGACGCAAGGTCTGCGAGAGTGATATTACAGCAGCCGACCGCAATGGCCTTCGCCGCCTGGTAGACGCTGTATAGCTCCGGCTCGATTCCTCCGAGCCGGACGCTTTGGAAGTCAAAGCCGTCATTCCCGCATTTCCAGACCATCCTGCGCCAAAGGCTCTCGTATGCCGTGAGCAGGAAGAGGGCCGCTTTGTTCCGGTCGGACAAACGCCAGCAGCGCTCTCGCCAATGTGTCCATCTTCGCCGGTGGGCATCGGACAGGAAGAATTGGAAGAATTGAGGTTTCCTCTCTCTAAATTGCTGATGCATCCTTTTTCGAAACTGCGGCCCCATAGAGGGGGTGAAGCAGTCCCGCATGAACGCATTCAGCTCCAGCACACCTGCCTCGATCCGCTCCTCCAGGCAGGTACATTCACATAGGCGGCACGGATGCTTGCGGACATAGTTCTGGCAGTATTCGCACGCCACATCTTCGGGCGTGTAACGAAATGGGCTGCGGTATATTCCACCACCTCTGGGCTTTTGACCGGGCTGAGACATCATCAACTGCTCCAACGCCTGCAGCGGCGTGTCTC
>OHSE01000616.1_pt1 | contig 10243 bp, 7 predicted proteins | sample 1578531 | NCBI WGS metagenome assembly OHSE01 (sample SAMEA3879541, study PRJEB24766) | human gut metagenome | biome: human-associated habitat; feature: feces | place: USA | collected 1985/1987
TGGTTTCTGATCTGGAATCCTTTACGGTCGAACAGGTTTACAAGAATGGCACGCTGGTGGCCGAGCACGGAAAAACGCTGAAACCCGCACCGCTTGACATCGACCGTGTGAGATTTTCCCACGTTATGGATTCCTTTGATCTGGATGAGATCACACTGCAGGACCTGGAACTTCGGGAAAGCGGGGAGCAGGAGCGTGTCATCTGCCTGAACCGGGGCGAGCTGCTTACGGAGGAAAAAATCATCCCGTTCCAACGGCATCCGGGCAAAGCTCCCGGTGTGGACCCGGAACACAACATCGTAAAACTGGCCGTTTTTGAGCGGCATCATCACTCCGGCCATGTGGGCATTGGCTTTTTAGGAAACTTCAGCCTGAAATGCGGAGCCGTTGCATCGAGCATCGCACATGATTCCCATAACCTGATTGTGGCAGGGGACAACGATACCGATATGATGCTGGCCGGCAACACTGTGCGGAAAAACAAAGGCGGACTTGCGTTTGTGGCAGATGGACAGGTCGTGGCAGAACTTGCGCTTCCGGTGGCCGGATTGATGAGCACCGAAAGCGCAGAGAGCGTTGCGGCGAAAATGCAGGCGCTGAACGATGCCCTCAAGGCACATGGTGTAGCGGAAGATATCGGCATCTTTATGACCCTCGCCTTCGTCAGCCTTCCGGTCATTCCAAAACTCAGACTGAATACATACGGCATCATCGATGTAGCGCAGCAGAAAGTCGTTCCGGCTGTTTTTTAATAGGCGATAACAAAAATACTGCCGGAGACCGACCTGAATGGTCCGTCTCCGGCAACAGAACAGTTCGTTCCTACTCTTAGAAGCGAGCCACATCAAGAGAAAAATTGACGGAAATTCTTATTTGATAAATCGGAATTTGCGAAGGTGCATTATGGACAAATATTTAAAAGAAACAAAAATAATAGAAAAGGAAAGTGAAAGTAATGAATGAAAATATAACAAAAATTAACTATTATCCAGGACATATGGCTAAAACAAAAAGACAAATACTTGAAAATATTAATTTAATTGATATTGTCTATGTAGTTGTTGATGCAAGATGTCCAGCCTCTACGATGATAAAGGATATAAATGAAATTATAAAGGGTAAAACTAAAATTTTAGTTATGACTAAAAAAGATTTATGTGATGAAAAGAAAACAAATTATTTTGTAGAGTTTTATAAAAAGTCTGGTTATGAAGTAATACTTCTTGATTTAAAAAATAATAAAGATTTTAAGAAATTATTTGATATTACTAAAAAATGTACTTCATATATTCAAGAAAAAAGAAAAAGTAAAGGCTTAAAAGAAAAAGAAATTAAAGCTTTAGTAATAGGTATTCCTAATGTAGGTAAATCAACTTTAATTAATAATATGGTTGGTAAAAAAGTTCAAAATGTTGGTAATAAACCAGGTGTAACTAAAAATTTAAATTTTTTACCTACAAAATATGGTATAACACTTTTAGATTCTCCGGGAATATTATGGCCAAAACTTGATAATATTGTGCATGCTTATAATATGGCCACTATTGGTTCAATTAAAAAAGAAGTATTAAATATATCTGATATTGGTATGTACATAATTAACTTCTATCTTAAAAGTTATCCAAACATTTTAAAAGATATTTATAAAACATCAGAAAGTGATGCAATTGAGGTATTTGATAATTTATCTTTAAAATGGGGATTTACAAAAAATGGTGAAACAGACTTTACAAAAGTTAGTGAAAGACTATATAATGATATTATTGGAGGAAAAATAAAAGGAATTACACTAGATGAAGAAAAGACAGATAATTAGTATTTTAAATGATTTAAATATAGATAAAGATAAATATATAATTACAGGTGAAACTGCTCTTACTATTTACGGCATAATAAAAGAATGTGATTATATATTTTTAATGTGTAGTGAAAGTATTGATAATGAATTTATTAAAGTTATAAATAAAACTTGTAATTTTGAATTAGTTCATAATTTTAAAGTAGAATCTTTAGAATCACTTTTTGCTAAAGAGGAAAATAAAACTTTAAAAAGAAAAATTGAGGATTTAATCCTTATAAAAGATAATCATCACTTTGAAAATGAATTATATAATAAGGGTTATAAATTAATTGCGGGTACTGATGAAGCAGGAAGAGGACCTTTATGTGGGCCAGTTGTTGCCGCAGCAGTAATACTTCCTCATAACTATGAGCTTTCTGGGTTAACTGATTCAAAAAAACTTACAGAAAAGCAAAGAGAAAAATATTTTGAAATTATAAAAAAAGATGCTATCAGTTATAGTATTAGTATAATTGATAATAAAAAAATAGATGAAATAAATATTTTGGAAGCATCAAGACTTGGTATGAATACAGCAGTGGATAACCTAAAAGTTAAACCAGATTTTATAATAACAGATGCAATGGATTTAAGAAGAGAAAACTCTTTAGGAATAATTAAGGGTGATGCCAAAAGTATTACTATAGCGGCTGCATCAGTCCTTGCAAAAGTAACAAGAGATCATATAATGGATGAATATGATAAAATATATCCACAGTATGAATATAAAAAACATAAAGGTTATCCTACAAAAAGACATCTTGAATTATTAGAAAAATATGGTATATTAGATATTTATAGGACTACATATGGTCCAGTTAAAAAAATTATGGAGGAAAATAATGAATAAAAATAAAATACTAAATAATTACTTAATTTTACTTACTTCAGGATTTTTAATCGAAGTTATTTTTAGATTAATTAATAATTTAAATATTTTAAATTTTTCCTTTTTAAGAACTTTTATAGGTATTAATGTAATTAGTATTATTTTATCTTTAATATATTCAATATTTCCTAGAAAAGTATCTTATGTTTTTTCAAGTATAACCGTTTTAATTTTTTCTATTTATTCATTTGCTCAAATGCTATTTTTAAACTTTTTAGGAGTTTATATGTCCTTTAATACGGTAAGTCAAGCGGGTGCAGTAAAAGATTACATGTTGGATTTTCTTAAAAGCTGTAAACCAGTATTTCTAACTTTATTTTTACCTTTTATACTTCTTATGTTAGTTTTTATTATTAATGGTATAAGACTTAAAAGTAAACCAAATGATTTTCATTTAAAAAAGAAATATAGATATGAATATCAAATAGTATCTTGCATTTTGCTTATAGTGCTTTGCTTATCATCAATATTTTATTATCATTCATTAAGCGATAAATACAACGATAAATATCAAGTACTTTCTTTAAAAGAACTTTTCGAAGGAACCTCAAATCCTAGTTTAGCGGTAAAAGACTTTGGTATTATTTCATATGGTTTATTAGATTTAAAAAGTAAATATGTTGAAACAAATATTTATAAAAATGATGTAATTGCTTATAATCCAGATAAAGATAAAAGAGATATCGATGATACTACATGGGAAAGTATTATTAATAGTGAAACCGATAGTACATTAAACTCATTGAATAATTTTTATATTAATAATAAGGTAACTAGTAAAAATGAATATACTGGTAAATATAAAGATAAGAATTTGATAGTAATTATGATGGAAAGTGTTAATGATATTATTATTAATGAAGAGTATTTTCCAAACTTTCATAAATTATTAAGTTCAAGTTATTACTTTGAAAATAATTATTCTCCGAGAAATAGTTGTGCTACAGGTAATAATGAATTTAGTGCAATGACATCACTTTATTCAATTTATAATAATTGTACTTCAAATTTATATGTAAATAATACATATCCAGAAAGTATATTTAATTTATTTAATAATAAAGGTTATACGACTAATAGTTTCCACGACTATGATAATACTTATTATGAAAGAACAAAGATACATCCAAATATGGGTAGTCAAAATTATTATGATGTTAATAGTTTAAATATGGAGTATTCAAGTGTTTATGGAGCTTGGCCTAGTGATGTAACTTTAATGGAGGAGTATTTAAAACTGCTTAATGATATTGATGGTAAATTTATGAGTTATATTACAACTGTTACAACTCATCAGCCTTATGCATCACAAAGTGAATATGGAGATAAATATTTAGATAAATTCGAAGATACTTCTTATTCAATTGAACTTAAAAGATATCTTTCAAAAATGACTGAACTTGATAATGCTTTAGGAGTTCTTATTGAGGGTTTACAAGAAAGAAATCTTTTAGATGATACTATTATAGTACTTTTCGGAGATCATTATCCTTATGGTATAAATCTTAATATATTAAATGAAATACTTGATAGAGATTTAAGTGATTATGAAAATGAGAAAGTACCACTTGTAATTTATGATAGCTCTTTAAAAGAAACTATAACTATGGATGAATATACAAGTTATATTAATATCCTTCCTACAATGGCAAACCTTTTTGATTTAGATTATGATCCTAGATATTATATGGGTAATGATTTATTTTCTGAGGATTATCAAAGTTTAGTAGTGTTCTATGATTATTCATGGAAAAATGAATATGCATATTTTAATGCAAGTACTGGTAAGATTACTTACTTTACAGACTTTACATACTCAGATGATGAAATTAAGAAGATAAATGAATTAATTTATGCTAAAATGAATATGAGTAGTTCAGCAATTAAAAATAATTATTTTGCTTACTTATTTGAAAAAATTGAAAATGAAAAGGAGAATGTTAAATGAAAAACATAATAATCGTGGAGTCCCCAGCAAAATGTAAAACAATATCAAAGTATTTGGGAGGAGATTACACTGTAGTTTCTTCGAAAGGTCATATTAGAGATTTAGCAACATCTGGAAAATATGGGCTTGGTATTGATATTGAAAATGATTTTAAACCTAGTTATGAAATAATTAAGGGTAAAAAGAAAGATGTTAAATATTTAAAAGATTTAATTGAAAAAGCAGATCATATATATCTTGCAACCGATCCAGACCGTGAGGGAGAAACAATATCTTGGCATTTATATGATGAATTAAAAGTTCCTGATGAAAAATATGATAGAATTGTCTTTAATGAAATTACTAAAGATGTAGTTCTAAAGGCTTTAAAAAATCCTCGAAGAATTGATATGAATTTAGTTCATTCTGGAGAAGCTCGTAGATTTCTAGATAGAATTATAGGCTTTAGATTAAGTAAAGTTATGCAATCTAAAACATCTGGTAAATCCGCTGGTAGAGTACAATCTGTTGCTCTAAAACTTATTGTTGATAGAGAAAGAGAAATACTTGCATTTATTCCTAAAGAATATTGGACTATTGAGGCTGACTTCAAAGATTTTAAGGCAAATTTAGAAACTTATAAAGAAAAAGATATAGAAATTCCAAATGAGGAAGAAGCTGATAAAATACTTGATAGTTTAACAAATACATTTACTATTAAAAAAGTTGAAGAAAAAGAAAAGAAAAGAAGTGCTAAAGAAGTATTTAAAACTTCAACACTTCAGCAAGCGTGCTCTAATAAACTAGGGTTTGCTGCCTCAAAGACAATGAAAATTGCTCAAAAACTTTATGAGGGTATTGAACTTGATGATGGATTTCACGGCCTTATTACTTATATGCGTACTGATAGTGTAAGACTTTCTGATGAATTTACTTCTGCATCTTTTGCCTATATTAATAGTAAGTATGGTAAAGACTATGTAGGTTATGTTAAAAAGGGCAAAAAGATTGAAAATGTTCAAGATGCTCACGAAGGTATTAGACCCACAAATATTAATTATGAACCTGATAAAATTAAAAAGTATTTAGCACCTGATGAATATAAACTTTATAGAATTATTTATTATAGAGCTCTTGCTTCATTAATGGCTGATGCTAAATTTAATTCGACTACTGTACTTCTTGATAATAATGATTATGGTTTTAAAGCAACTGGTAGTGTTCTTACATTTGATGGTTATTTAAAAGTTTATGGTGATTATGAAGATCAAGAAGATACTATTTTACCAGACTTTAAAAATTATAAATCAGGTATAATTTTATCTGATACAATTACTAAAACTCAACACTTTACAAAACCACCAGCAAGATTTACAGAAAGTTCTCTTATTAAAGAACTTGAATCTCTTGGTATAGGAAGACCCTCAACTTATGCAACAATTATTTCCACAATTAAAGATAGGGGATATGTTACCCTTGAGGATAAAAAGTTTGTTCCAACAGAGGTCGGTTTTGAAACCACCGATAAATTACAAGAATTTTTCTCAAGTATTGTAAACGTTAAATATACTGCCAATATGGAAAAAGATTTAGATGAAATAGCCGAAGGAAATGAAGATTATAAAAAAATGTTAAAAGACTTTTATGATAATTTTGCTCCTCTTGTGGATAATGCCTTTAAAAATATGGAAAAGAAGAAACCCGAAGAAACTGGTGAAAAATGTCCAGAATGTGGTAGTCCTTTAGTTATTAGAAAAGGTAAATATGGACAGTTTACAGCATGCTCTAATTATCCAACTTGTAAATATATTAAAAAAGAAAATAAACAAACAGAAAAAGAAATTATTTGCAAATGTCCAAAATGTGAAGGTAATATTATTGTTAGAAAAACTAAAAAGGGAAAAGAATTTTACGGATGTGATAATTTCCCTAAATGTAAATATGCATCATGGTATAAACCAACAGGTGATAAATGTCCTAAATGTAATGATTTATTAGTTATTAAAAATGGTGAAGTAATTTGTCCTACTTGTGATGAATAATTCATCATTTTTTTGATATTAAAAAAAACACTAAGATCTTGCTTAATCCCAGTGTTTACCTAGTTCGTATTTTCCTATATCTTATACATTTAAGAAAATTTATCAATGTACTTTTGTACTTTACAAACTAATTTTACTATAAAAATTTATAAATTACTAGTGCTTTTAACGTATTTTCGTAGGTATTTTTTCTTAAATGTATAAGATTTGAGAAAAAAGGAAGGCGTATTTATGGGAAAAAATAAGAAAAAGGGTATTTTGATTATATCTTGTTTGTTCGTAATATTGTTATCAATATTTTTATATCCAAGAAAAGATGATAATAAAAGTATTATAAAAAAGTCTTATGCTTTTAAAATTAAAAATAATGGAGAAACAAGTTATACTTCAGTAGATACTATTCCAAGCGATTTAACAAATTATCATATTGATGAAGAAAAAACAATATGTGAAAATGGTGGTAAAGTTTCAATAGTGGGTAATAAACTAGCTTATCAAACAATAGGTTCTGATAGATGTAGTGTTTATTTATATTATGAAGAACTTCACGATATTAAAATAAATGTTGCAAATCCAAGTTATCTTTTAGGGGGGTATACAAAAAGCATTACCAATTGTGATGGCATTACTGGTGGCACATGGGATTATAAAATTAATGGTATTATAATTGATAATATTTCAAAAACAAATTCATCATGTAATATTACATTTACTCCAAAAACACCAACAACATCAGAACTACTTTCTACAGTAGTTAATAATAAAGCCACTAGAAATGAAAATGGTAAAAGATATGAAGGAAAAAATCCAAATAATTATATATGGTTTAATGATGAATTATGGAGAATAATAGGAAATATTCCAGTATGTTTAACAGGTGGATGTGCAAGTACAGAAAACAGAGTAAAAATAATAAGAAATGATTCAATTGGAGGAATAAAATATGATGAAAGTAGTTCAACATGGATGGGAAGTAATGTTCAAAGTTTACTTAATACATGTTATTTAGGAAAAACTTCATCATGTGATAGTTATTGCTATTCATACTCTACAGAGGCAAAAGGTCTATGTGATTATTCATCAGATGGAATCGATACAACTAATTTTTATGGCAATATGGTAGAGGATGTATACTTTAATGTAGGTGCAGGAGATGAAACATATAAAACAGCAGCAAATTATTATACACAAGAAATTGCAACTCATGCAACTAGTACTTCAAAAATAGGACTGATGTATGCAAGTGATTGGGGTTATGCAATCGAAGGCTATACTGAAGTTTTAGGAGGTGATGCAAGACTTCAATATTCATCAGATAAAAACTGGTTAATGTCAAATGGCCGTGAATTGACAATGAGTGCTTATTCTTCTTCGCGCCCCCTTCACGCTACCGACGTCGGCTATCTGTACAACTTCTTGGCTTTGTCTGGCTACTCCATCAGGCCAGTCTTATATCTAAAATCTAATGTGTATGTAGTAAGTGGGACAGGAACAAAAGTAGATCCATATAGGATAGGGATGTAATATAAATCGTGCTTCGCTTTTGTGAAGCCGATTTTTTCTTGCAATAAAATGGTTTTGTGAGTATAATAGTTCCTACAGGTGGGTTATATGAATAGTGAAAAAGAAATGCTAGAGCAAATGAAAAATGATTTAGATAAATTAAATGATATGTTAAAGAAAAATGAAGGTAAGAATTATTATAGGAAAGAAAAAGCAAAAGTTATATGTAAAATAATTGCTCCTTTCGTGGGATTTACAGGAACAATTTCCTCTTTATATTTTTTAATTCTTGGTGTGCCTTTTATGAAACATAATATAAAAGCATATTTAAATAAAGAAACAACTACTTATGATGATAATACTAAAAGTGTTTATGAATACTATCAAAAAAAGCAATCTATTAAACCAATGCTTTATGTATATGGTACTTGGGTAAAAGAGTCAGATTATTTTGTAAGAGATGTATCACTTTATACAGTAAGTGGTGAAGAAGATGATATATTTGAAGAGGGCATTTTAGTTTCCTCAGGTAAAGAAAAAACTATGGAAATTACTGATAATCACAAATATAAATTAATGACTTATGATGTAGATAAAAATGAATTTAATTATGTTTTGGAAAGTAATGATGCTACTATAGTAAGAAATGTTTGTTATATACTTGCTGTATTTATTTCTTGTTTATGTGGATTTGCTTATAATGAGTCTAAGATTAAAAAATATAAAAAAACTTTAACTGATTTAAAGGAAAATTATTATGAAGAATATGTAAAAATAGAAAAGATATTTAAAAGTAGAGTAGAAAACTATGAACTTCTTTCCGGAGAACATTATGAAAGATAAATTAAATAGTTTTATTCATTTAAATGAAAATGATATTTTGAGTAAATTTAATTCTAAAGATTTAAGACATTTATTTTTCTTACTCGAAGATTATTTAATAAGTTATAAAAAGAAATTAAATATAAATGATGATAATATTTCATTTGGACTTGAGATAGAAACAGAACATGCAAAAACAGGCTTAATAAAGGATTTTATACAAAGTAAATATCCTTCTTGGGGTTATTGTGGTGATAGTTCATTAGATAATGGCATTGAGGTATTATCACCAATACTTACTAATAATGAAAAGTCTTTTGAACAGTTAAAAAATGTTTGCAATTTTTTAAGAAAAAACTCTTTTATAGATGAAAGTGCTTCAGCACACATTCATGTTGGTGCTCAAATATATAATAATTGGGGGAGTGTTTATCTTTTATTTTTAATTTGGTTTGCTTACGAGAAAGTAATATACAGATTTTCTTATGGTGAACATAATGCTGGAAGGAAAGAACTGTATTATTATGCTGATTCTATGTTATATAATGCTAAAGATTTGGTAGATATTTTTGAAAGTTCTGGCGATTATGCAAAATATGAACACGAGTTTTATAAATATATACAGAAAATAGAAGGATATAAATCACTTAATTTTACAAATGTTAGTCAGTTTGGTAAAAAAGAAGAAGGAAATACTATAGAATTTAGATGCCCTAATGGGACTTTAAATGAAGTTATATGGCAAAATAATTTAAATTTCTTTTTATCTTTAATGAATTATGCAAAAGATGGCTATAATAATGCAGATTGTGAATATTATGTAAATAAAGCAAATGATAATATAGATAGTGATTATGATTATAGTGAACTTTATTTAAAAGATGCTTTAGAACTTGCAGATTTAATATTTAAAACTAATCAAGATAAAATAGATTTTTTAAAGCAATATGTTAAATCTATTAATGATATTAATTATTCATATGATAGAGTAATTAGACTCACTAAATAAATCTCATTTCGCAAACTATGTAATTTGCGAAACGAAACTATATAATCATATTATAGATGGTGAAATGAAAACTATTAAAAGAAACTATTAATAGTTGATATTGCTAACTGGCTAACTAGATCATAAAACTAAATAAAGTTCATATTCTAAAATATGGACTTTTTTTATGTTTTTTAGTAAAATAAATATAGAAAGAAAATGTGTTATGGAA
>OHSE01000617.1_pt1 | contig 10229 bp, 8 predicted proteins | sample 1578531 | NCBI WGS metagenome assembly OHSE01 (sample SAMEA3879541, study PRJEB24766) | human gut metagenome | biome: human-associated habitat; feature: feces | place: USA | collected 1985/1987
GGATGGCGGAATTCTCTGACTGAAAATCTATGGGACGGCGCACCTGTTTCGTTGACTCTTGAGCGGCTTGCCGCAATGCAGTCGGCCGCGCAAACGGATGCTGATGTGGAATTGATGACACTTGTGGACGAGGCGTTGGAAAAATGTTGCGAAGTTGTCATGTCAGGACACTGTGGCTTGAATGACCTTGCGTGTCTTTATGATATGCTGACGGTCGGCGGGCATTATGATAAAGCGTATCATTGTTTGGGCTTGAAGCCAATGACAAGGTCAGATAGTGATGGCTGGTTTGTGCGTCAATCGATGATTTTTGCATCTGAATGTCGTCGTGCGGTCAGTTTGTCGGCGGTATAATTTCGGAGTTGATTAGTTTTTTGTACTTTTGTGATGTTTAACGAAAAAACAGAGACATAAGATATGAAGACAAAAGACGAACTTATTGACGAATTGCTTGATTTGGCGTTTGCCGAGGATATCGGTGACGGAGACCACACAACGCTTTGCTGCATTCCTGCCGACGAGATGGGCAAGCAGCATTTGCTCGTAAAAGAGGAAGGCATTCTTGCAGGAGTGGAGATTGCCAAGAAGGTGTTCCATAAATTTGATCCAGAGCTGAAGATGACTGTGTTTATCAACGACGGAGCGCATGTGAAGCCCGGAGATGTGGCTTTCGTGGTGGAAGGCAGAGTGCGTTCGTTGCTTCAAACGGAGCGTCTGATGCTTAACATCATGCAGCGTATGAGCGGCATTGCTACTATGACGGCAAAATATATGGATCGATTGAAGGGCTTGAAAACAAAAGTGCTTGACACCCGCAAGACGACTCCAGGAATGCGTATGCTTGAGAAGGAGGCTGTGAAGATTGGCGGCGGAATGAATCACCGTATAGGCTTGTTTGATATGATTCTGTTGAAAGACAACCATGTAGACTTTGCCGGCGGTATTGCAAATGCCATCAATAAAGCGAATGAATACATTAAAGCCAACCATAAGGATGGCATGAAAATTGAAATCGAAGTGCGCAACTTTGATGAGCTTGATGAGGCGCTTGCCACAGGTCACGTTGACCGCATAATGCTTGACAATTTCACTCCGGAAAATACGAAGAAGGCTGTCGACATTGTGGCTGGACGATGTGAATTGGAGTCATCGGGCGGCATTACATTCGACACGCTCCGTGACTATGGCGAATGCGGAGTCGACTATATCTCTGTCGGAGCTTTGACTCATTCTGTCAAAGGTTTGGATATGAGTTTTAAAGCCTGCTAATTCTGCTTTACAGAAAGCATATCGGAAATATGAAAGCCTGCAAAATCAGTGATGGTTTTGTGGGCTTTCCCTTTTATTGCATCTAATGGCAGAGTGGTGGCAAGCCCGATAACGGTTGCTCCAGCAGCTTTTCCTGATTCGATGCCCGACAATGAGTCCTCAAAAACGAAGCAGTTCTCCGGGTTGACGTCAATGGCTTTTGCGCCAAGGAGATACGGCTGTGGATGCGGTTTGGAGAATGTTACCAGATCGCTTGTTATTACGGCTTTGAATTTGTCGCGGAATCCAGGATTCTGGCTATAGAGATTTTCCATTTTCTGCAATGAACTGCTCGTCACAATGGCGCATTCAATGCCGGCTTCGTTAAGTTCGTCGACAAACCTCATGGCTTCGATAAAAGGAGTATAGCGCATATCCTTTTCGAAGCAGGAGATCATATCCAGTATTTGCTGCTGGATATTTTTGTCTGGAAAATATGTGCCGAGGATTTTGGGCAGTGTTGAACCCTTTATTATGTGAGCAAAGTCGGGCACATTTGTTGGAAACACCTTGTCAACATTTTCCCAAAATTCAGTATATATGCTTTCGCTGTCAATCAGAACTCCGTCAAGATCGAATAATACGCCAGTTTTCATTGTGTAAATAAGTTTTAGACTGCAAAGGTAGGAACTTTTGTGATGAATTTGCAAAATAATTTTGTGGAATGGGGAAATGTGAGTAATTTCGGTTGAATTTTTAGAATATGACAAAAGAATTTCAATTACGAGTGGATCCGCGTACGGCAGCCGACAATGAACGTGTAGCTGCATTTGTCGCCCGACAGGGGAATTTTGACCGAGGCAGGATAAAATTGTTGCAGATTTTGAAACGCTCAATCGATGCCCGTCAGCGTCGGGTAATGGTCAATTTGACGGTTAGATGCTTTATTGATGAACTCCCGGATAATATAAATCGCTATGAACCATATCGCTATGGCGATGTGAGCAATGCGCAGACAGTGGTGGTTGTAGGGGCCGGTCCTGGAGGCTTGTTTGCCGCACTCAGATTGATAGAGCTTGGCTTGCGTCCGGTGGTTCTTGAACGAGGCAAGAACGTTGACGATCGCCGTCGTGACTTGGCTCGCATATCAAGAGAAAACATCGTTGACGAGAATTCGAACTACAGTTTTGGAGAAGGTGGTGCAGGTGCGTATTCAGACGGTAAGTTGTACACGCGAAGCAAAAAACGCGGTTCTGTTGACAGAATATTGCAGATATTCAATCAGTTCGGCGCATCTGAAAACATTCTTATAGACGCTCATCCACAGATCAGACAAACTTCCGGCTGTCATAAAGGCAATGCGGCAGCAGATTTTGAAAAGTGGCGGAGATGTGCGCTTCTCAACACGTGTGACAGGACTGAAGATGGACGGAATGTCGGTTGTTGGTGTCGTTTGCGAGGATGGCTCGGAATTTGACGGCCCGGTCATTCTTGCCACTGGTCATTCTGCGCGAGATGTCTATAGGATGCTTGACGGTCTGAATATCGAAATAGAGGCAAAAGGCATCGCGGTAGGAGTGCGTTTGGAGCATCCTCAAAAGCTTATAGACCAGATACAATATCATTCATCTGAAGGCCGTGGCGAATGGCTTCCTGCTGCTGAATATAGTTTTGTGACTCAAGTTGACGGTCGCGGCGTTTACTCGTTCTGTATGTGCCCGGGCGGAATCATCGTGCCGGCAGCAAGTGGACCGAATCAACTTGTTGTTAATGGAATGTCGCCGTCAAATCGAGGATCACGATGGGCAAATTCAGGCATGGTAGTTGAAATCCGACCAGAGGATGTGGATGAACAATATGCGAAATATGGCAACTTGAAGATGATGGCTTTCCAAGAGGACTTGGAAAGACTTTGCTATGAACAGGCGGGAAAGACGCAAAATGCCGGGGCGCAGCGTATGCGCGACTTTGTAGAAGGTAGGGCATCGGTCGATTTGCCCCGCACATCGTATGCTCCAGGCATTCACCCGTCGCGTCTTGACAAATGGTTGCCGGAGCAGATTGGCAAACGTTTGCAGCAAGGATTCCGAAAATTTGGAAGTTTTGCGCGAGGGTTCCTTACCAATGAGGCGATATTGATTGGTGTTGAGTCACGCACATCCTCACCAGTGCGTATCCCGCGTGACAGGGAAACGATGGTGCATATACGCATTGATGGACTTTATCCTTGTGGAGAGGGAGCCGGTTATGCCGGAGGCATTGTTTCTGCGGCGATGGACGGAGAAAAATGTGCGGAGGCAGTTGCGAAATTGTTGAATAATTAAGCACTATAGATATGGAGAATGGTGTAAAGGAGGATTTATATAAATATTTGCGTTCAGTCGGAGAATTAGATGAGCGTATGCCGGAGTGCCCTGATGTGGCTGACGCTTGGCGGAAAATAGCGGAGGTATATCTTCCGGATGGGATAAGAGAATTTAGTGGCTATCCGACGGTCTCGTTAGGATGGATGATGTTTCTGGGAATGGCGATGGCACAGTTCTGGGATGAGAATTGGACAGAATATGGGCAGAATACCAATATCTATGAGATGCTGAGGGACAAACGTGGATATGATAATATGGATGAATATATTCTTGAGGAGGTATTGCGTCTTGATGCTGAAAAGCGGCGGCAGACAAGCCAACTCGTAGGAGAGTGTGCGTCGCGGACTCTCGCTATATTGAGAAACTCAGACATAGAAGCTGGTACGGAGGACGCTTTCAGGGGCTATGTGGCGTGTTTGCGTCAAATGTATCTGTATGGTGCTGCTGTTCAGCTTAATCGGTTGGGATACCATATGACCTTAATGGGATAAAAAAAATCCGCAGAATATATTCTGCGGATTTTTTTATGTTTCAATTACGATTATTTGATGATATCGTATTTTTTGAATACTTTCTGAATGCATTCAAGGCTGAAACGAATCAAAGTGTCTTGCGACGGAACGGCCGGAGACACAACAGGGTTTACAAATATGCCATCTTCAAGAAGGTCGCGAGTTACTGCAAATGTCTTGTCGTTGTCGCGGATGAAGAGAGGAATGATAGGAGTAGAAGTGTGACCAATCTCACAACCGATGTTTCTGAATCCATCCAATGCATAGTTTGTAACCTTCCACAAGTGTTCGATTCTTTCAGGCTCGCTCTCCATAATATCTAGGGCTGCGTTTACAGCAGCTGTAGACGCTGGTGTGATGCTGGCGCTGAAGATGTAAGATCGCGAGTTGTGGCGGAGGTAGTTTGCAGTCACAGAGTCTGTCGCAATGAAGCCTCCAAGAGCGGCAAACGATTTGCTGAAAGTGCCCATAATCAAATCGACGTCTTTTGTCACACCGAAGTGGTCGCATGTGCCACGTCCTTGATTGCCAAACACGCCGATGCCATGTGCCTCGTCGACATAAACGGCAGCATTATATTTCTTTGCAAGTTCGCAAATCTTAGGCAGGTTTGCCACGTCGCCTTCCATAGAGAATACGCCGTCGGTAATAATTAATTTAACTTTGTCGGGATCGCACATTTGGAGCTTTTTCTCGAGGCTTTCCATGTCGTTGTGCTTATATTTAATCTTTTTCGACATAGAAAGACGGCATCCTTCAATGATTGAGGCATGGTCGAGTTCATCCCAAAGGATGTAGTCTTCACGACCAGTCAGACATGAAGCAACACCAAGGTTTACCTGAAAACCGGTAGAGTAAATAATGGCTTCGTCTTTTCCGACGAATTTAGCCAATCTATCTTCCAAGGCAATGTGGATATCGAGGGTGCCATTAAGGAAACGAGAACCAGCGCATCCGGTTCCATATTTTTTAGTGGCGGCAACAGCGGCTTCAATTACTTTAGGATGGTTTGTAAGACCAAGGTAGCTATTGGAGCCAAACATTAATACTTTTTTGCCGTTTATTAAGACTTCAGTGTCCTGCTCGCTTTCGATTTTGCGGAAGTATGGGTAAACACCTGCCGCTTTGGCTTTTTGGGGAGCGTCATATTTTGCCAATTTCGCCTGTAATAACTTCATAGTTTATGGGGTTAATTTTATGATTTAGTATAAACTATCTATATGCTCTTTTACATATAGGCTGCAAATTTAGCGAATTTTTTCTGAAACATCTGAAATTCGAGCAAAAAAAATGCACAATGGCTCTTTTTTGCGCATTTTTCAAGCGATTTGCACTATCTTTGTATAATATAGGCTGCATCTTGGCATAACATTGTCAAGCAAGCTTGAATGTTCTGCGCTCGATTTGCACTATCTTTGTATAATATAGGCCGCATCTCGGCATAACATTGTCAAGCAAGCTTGAATGTCCTGCGCTCGATTTGCACTATCTTTGTAAAAACAAAAATAAAAAATATGAGAAAACTACGGATATTAGTATCGTTTGCGTTTGTGATGATTGGTGTGCTGACTTTGTCGGCGCAGATGTTGAATCCATTGACGTGGAATGTGAGGCTGGAATCGAATGGCGGTTCTGATGCCGAATTGGTCGTGGAGGCAAAGATAGAACGTGGCTGGCATCTGTATGATATTAAATTGCCAAAAGACGGGCCGGTGCCTACGTCTATTGTTTGGGATAAAGATCGCCTTAGAAATGTTGAAATTGTCGGTGATTTGACTCCGAGTCGGAAGGCAGAGGAAAATGTTGATATGTTTTTCCATTTGATTCTGGGTACGTGGGAGAATTCGGTGACTTTCCATCAGAAAGTTAGGCTGGTCAACCCTAATGATTATAATATTGAGGGCGCGATTGTTGGGCAGGTCTGCAACGATGAAACGTGCCAACGTAAGAAACAAGAATTCAAATTTTTTAAAGAGTCGACAGCCGTCGCTTTGCAGGACACTGTGCCTGTGATGGTGGCGGGGAATGTTGTTGCATCCGAGAAGTCGGGTGGATTGAAGATGTCTTCGAATTGGAATCCCGTTGTTGCGGCAGGTGCCCAGTCGGAAGAAAGCCAGTCAATGCTTTTTATTTTTCTGGGTGGATTGCTTGGTGGTCTGTTGGCTTTGCTGACACCGTGTGTGTGGCCGATGATTCCACTTACGGTCAGTTTCTTCCTCAAGCGCTCGTCAAATCGAAAAAAGGCGGTTGCCCAGGCTCTGGTTTACGGATTGTCGATTATTGTCATATATTTACTTTTGGGGCTTGTGATAACCGTTGCTTTCGGTCCTGGAACGCTCAATGAAATGGCGACAAGTGCATGGTTCAATGTGCTGTTCTTTATTTTGCTTGTGGTATTTGCAATTTCATTTTTCGGCGTTTTTGAAATAACAATGCCGAGCGGGCTTACGAATGCCGTTAACAGCAAGGCTGGAAAGACGACGGGTCTTATAAGTTTGTTCCTGATGGCATTTACTTTGGTGCTCGTTTCGTTTTCATGCACTGGTCCTATAATAGGGACACTGCTTGTCGAGGCGGTCACGCAGGGGAGCGTCGTCGGTCCGGCTGTAGGTATGCTCGGATTTGCAATTGCATTGGCAGTGCCGTTTTCTGTGTTCGCAATATTTCCATCGTGGTTGAAAGGCTTGCCGAAGTCGGGCGGATGGTTGAATACGATGAAGGTGATTCTTGGTTTTGTGGAGTTAGCATTGTCGTTGAAGTTCCTGTCTGTAGCAGATTTGGCATATGGTTGGCACATCTTGGATAGAGAGGTGTTCATAGCGTTGTGGGTAGCAATATTTGTGTGTCTTGGATTGTATCTGCTCCGAATCATCCGATTCTTCGGCGATTCCGACAAAACGCATATTGGTGCGCTGCGCTTGATGGCGGCGGTCGTTTCGCTTGCCTTTGCCGCATATCTGCTTCCGGGTCTTTGGGGCGCACCGCTGCGAAGCGTCAGTGCCTTCACACCACCTTTGTCTACGCAGGATTTTAATCTTTATGAAGCCGGAAAGTTTGTTAAATACGATGACTTTGATGAAGGAATGGAGGCTGCGAAGAAAATGGAGAAACCGGTGTTCCTTGATTTTTCTGGATACGGATGTGTCAATTGCCGGAAGATGGAAGCCGCTGTCTTTGAGAATGCTAAGGTGAAGGACTTGATAGAACGTGAGTTTGTAATGATAACACTGATGACCGATGACAAGCAGGAACTTCCGAGCATGATAGAGCAGAAAATAAATGGAAAAGACGTTAAACTTCGAACATACGGCGATTTGTGGAGCTTCCTGCAGCAATATAAATTCGGGGCAAATTCCCAACCGTATTATGTCGTGTTGGACAATGAGGGAGGATTGCTCTCCGGACCATATTACTACGATGAGGACGTGTCTAAATTCGTGAAATTTTTGAAGGCTGGTGTGACTAAATATAACGTAAAAAATGAAGAAAGATAAGAACGAGATATTGAAGGCTTTTGGCGACCTGCTGGACGTGGTGGAAGAATTGCGTCAAAAGTGTCCGTGGGATAGAAAACAAACCAACGAGAGTCTGCGATGCAATACGATAGAAGAAGTCTATGAGTTGAGCGCGGCTTTGATGGCCGATGATGCCGACAACATCCGTAAAGAACTGGGAGATGTGCTGTTGCACGTGCTGTTTTACTCAATCATAGGAAAGGAGAAGAACCAGTTTGACATAGCGGATGTGTGTGATTCGCTGAGAGAGAAACTGATTTATCGGCATCCACATATCTATGGAAATGTCCAGGCTGATTCTGCCAATGCTGTGATTCAGAATTGGGAGCAGTTGAAGTTAAAAGAAAAGGGAGGCAACAAGCGTGTGCTTGATGGCGTTCCGTCTGATTTGCCATCGCTCATAAAGGCTGAAAGGATTCAGGAGAAGGCAGCCAATTATGGATTTGACTGGGCGGACAGAAAAGATGTCTGGGCAAAAGTCAAAGAGGAAGTTCTCGAATTTGCAACAGAGCTGGAGTCAGGAACCGATGATCGCCGTACGGAAAAATTCGGCGATGTGCTGTTCAGTCTGGTCAATGCGGCACGTCTGTATAAAATCAATGTGGACAATGCTTTGGAACAAACAAACAGAAAGTTTACAAGACGTTTCAATTATATTGAAGACACCGCAAAAGAGCAAGGTGTGAACATGAAGGATATGACTATCGAGCAGATGGACAATCTGTGGAATGAGGCAAAAGAACAAGAAAAAGCAAAAGAATGATTGTCTGCATAACAGAGAAACCCAGCGTGGCAAAGGACATTGCGGCGATACTTGGCGCCACAGTGCGCCGTGATGGCTATTTTGAAGGCAACGGCTACAAAATAACGTGGACGTTTGGTCATCTTTGCTCGCTAAAGGAGCCTAACGACTATACAGAAAGATGGAAGTCGTGGAGTCTGGGGGCCTTGCCAATGCTGCCTCCGCGATTCGGAATCAAGTTGATTGCCGACCAAGGTATTGAGAAGCAGTTCAAGGTTATAGAAACGCTGTTTGGAGAAGCCGATGAAATCGTGAACTGTGGCGATGCCGGTCAAGAGGGCGAGCTTATACAACGTTGGGTGATGCAAAAAGCCAATTGCAAGAAAGATGTAAAGAGATTGTGGATTTCATCGCTTACGGATGAGAGTATCCGTGAGGGATTTGGTCATTTGAGACCACAGTCGGATTTCGACAGGCTGTATATGGCGGGCTTGTCGCGTGCTATCGGCGACTGGATATTGGGAATGAATGCGACACGGTTGTTTACGTTGAAATATTCGCAAGGCAGAAATGTACTGTCGATAGGTCGTGTGCAAACTCCGACATTGGCTTTGGTTGTGGCAAGACAGAAAGAAATAGACAATTTTGTCCCAGAAGATTATTGGGAACTTAAAACGACGTATCGCAGCGTTGTTTTTCAGTCAACAAAAGGGCGCTTCAGTACAGAATTATCCGCGCAGGAAGTCGCTGATGGAATCAGTGAAAATCCGTTTGTTATAAAGTCGTGTGTCACAAAGCGTGGCAGAGAGTCTGCTCCAAGGTTGTTCGACCTTACATCCTTACAAGTGGAATGCGATAAGAAATATGGATACTCGGCTGACCAGACATTGAAGCTTATACAATCATTGTATGAGAAAAAGTTTACCACATACCCACGTGTGGATACAACATATCTAAGTGAGGACATATATCCGAAAGTGCCGGAGGTGCTTAGGGCAATGCGTCCGTATGCCAATCTGGCAGAGCCTTTATTGTCCAAGACTCTTCCGAAAACAAAGAAGGTGTTTGACAACTCTAAAGTCACCGATCACCATGCCATTATTCCGACCAATGTGCCACCGGCGCCAACTATGACAGTTGATGAGAAGCGGGTTTACGACATGGTAGCCCGTAGATTTCTTGCCGTGTTCTATCCAGATTGCGAGTTCGATCAAACGACTGTTGTCGGAGAAGCCGGTGGAGTTGAGTTCAAAGCCAATGGAAAGCAGATTGTGTCGGATGGATGGCGGGCAGTCTATGGTAAGGCCGACAGCAACTTGAACAAGGATGATGAAGCCCAAGACGATGGCATATTGCCGGCTTTTGAGATAGGCGAGAGCGGACCCCACAGTCCGTCTGTTGTCAAGAAGACCACACAGCCACCTAAATTCTACACCGAGGGAACATTGCTGAGGGCGATGGAAACGGCTGGTAAATTGGTGGAAGACGAGGAGCTGCGCGATGCGATGAAGGAGAATGGCATAGGGCGCCCTTCAACAAGGGCGTCGATAATAGAAACTTTGTTCAAGCGTAAATACATTAAGAAAGAACGTAAAAGTGTGAAGGCAACAGAAGCTGGCATCGCTTTGATTGATACAATAAAGGTGGATTTACTAAAATCGGCAAAGCTGACTGGAATCTGGGAAAACAGGTTGCGCAAAATAGAGAAAGGAGAGTATGAGGCGTCAGAATTTATCGCCGAATTAAAGCAACAGATTTCGCAGATCGTATATGATGTGCTTAGCGACAACAGCGGATATAAGATAGAAGTGGCGGATGTCTCGAAAAAACAAAAAGAAGAAAAGCC
>OHSE01000629.1_pt1 | contig 10105 bp, 7 predicted proteins | sample 1578531 | NCBI WGS metagenome assembly OHSE01 (sample SAMEA3879541, study PRJEB24766) | human gut metagenome | biome: human-associated habitat; feature: feces | place: USA | collected 1985/1987
GCATACAGCAACTTATACTGTGAATGTGGGTGGAACTTATTCAATATGGAAAGACCATATCAATCTTATTGCTGAACTGAATAACGGTAAATTTTTTAGCGGAGGTATATTCTTTAAATTACATCTTAAATAACTGACTTGATTTCTAGTGGATGAAGCATTATAAGAATAGCCGGAATCACTTGGAAAAAGTAGTTCCGGCTATTCTTATATAACGATATTTGTATGTCCTGTTTTTATTATCCTACAATGTATTTAGCATTCTTGCCGCTTATTTTACGAATGAATACCACAAGCAGCCACGATACGCCAAACGCCACGATTGCGGCAGCGGGAATTTGTAAAGGCACGGGAACACCGATATTGCGCATCAGGACTACACCCGGACCTGTGAAAAAATAATGTATCATATAGATGCCAAAACCACATACGGTCAAGTTTGCCAGCATACGCTGGATCAGTTCTGAGCGTACTTTTACTTTCTTGGCTATGAGGAAGAAGGGGATAGTCATCATAATCACATTCAAAGAATTATAGGTGAAGAACAGTTCTAACATTTCATCAGTGCATTGTGGTAATGCGGTCATGTGGCGGAAACCGAAGAATGTGACCATGTAACCTGCCAGAAACATGGGGATACAGACTGACAGTGTCTTACTCCATGACCAGTCGTGGTTGCGCAGATAGTGTCCCAATAGCAAGTACCCGTTGAATCCGGCAAAATAATAGAACATATTGAATGAGTTCCACGCACAGCCTCCCCAAATGTATGGGGATACGAACTGATAATAATAAGGTAACAAACCAGTTATTCCCCATGCGACAAGAAACCATAGTTTGGCTTTCTCCGAGGCCTTTTCTACCCATGCGGAGAAAATAGGAAGGTATAGATATAATCCGATAAGCAGATAGATATACCACATATGTACGTCTAATAAAGAGAAATTGAGAGGCATTTCTGCTATATAACCCAATGATACGTTGAGTGACTGACGGGCGGCTTCTTCACCGCTATAAGGGAAAAAGTCAAGGATTATTTCAGGATTAAGTCCCAACAATCCTGTAAACCAGGGAAATAAATTATAAATGACACTCCAGATAAGGAACGGCCAGAATACACGGCTGATTCTTTTTTTGTAGAAAGCGGATATTTCGCCACGTACGGGGAGCAGCAATGCTCCTGTAATCATGACAAACAGTGGGACACACGGACGGAGAAAGGCTCCGTAGGCGGCTCCCCAGAATTTGATTTCATCAATGTTGGCTGGCGGTTCGCCGGGGTAAAAGTTGAACGGGTCTGCACTATGGCAGCAAACTATGGTGAACATGGCTACCAAACGAACGACATCCAGCCATACCACATGTTTTCTTGTGGTGTTTATAGCAATAGGTTGATTCATAATTTAATTTTTGATTTGACAGGCACAAAGGTACGCTTTCTCTGAGGATTATTTCTTGCTTTGGAACAAAAAATAAAAAGAACTATCCGCAATCATACTACAAAATGAGAATCCTCCCACTGCAAGAGTCACAATCATTTGTCTTTTGCAGGGGGAGGAATTCTATTTAGGGTTAGAGGGTTATTTTAGTCCTCTGTTCTTCAACAAGGGATCAATACCAGGTTCTTTGCCACGGAAATTGACATACATGTCCATTGCATCGTCAATGCAGCCGGGAGTGAGGATATATTTGCGGAACTTTCCTGCTACTTCTTGATTAAAGATATCGCCTGTTTCCTTGTATGCCTCGTATGCGTCACAATCCAGCACTTCTGCCCAAATATAACTATAGTAACCGGCAGTATATCCACCACCCATGGTGTGGTTGAAATAAGTGGTGCGATAGCGTGACGGAATTTGTTTCAGCAATCCGCGCTTACCTAATGTTTCTGCTTCGAACTGCATAACGTCCATATCATCGGGAATTTCTTTTAATACATGATAATCCATATCCAGCAGGGAAGCAGCTAAATATTCAGCCGTAGCGAAGCCTTGTCCGTATTTGCCACTCTTGTCCATTTTTTCAACCAGTCCGGCAGGAATAACTTCATCTGTCTGATAATGTTTGGCATATACATTCAATACCTCCGGTTCAAAAGCCCAATGCTCATCTATCTGTGACGGCAGTTCTACAAAATCACGCGGAACACTAGCCACACCATAATAATGTACATCTTTGAAAAGATTATGTAAAGCGTGTCCGAATTCGTGGAACAAGGTATTCGCTTCGTCTGCACTGAGCAAAGCGGGTTGTCCGGCTGCCGGTTTGGTAAAGTTGCATACCACGGTTACTACAGGAGCCACTTTCTTGCCGTCCTTGTAGGTCTGTGAACGATAGCTTCCGCACCATGCGCCACCTTTCTTGCTGGCACGCGGAAAGAAGTCCATATAGAGTACACCTAGATGAGAACCGTCTTTGTCCTTACATTCGAATGCCTGTGCATCGGGATGAGGGAGGGGAAGATTGTCCAGCTGGGTGAAAGTGATACCGTACAGTTTGTTGGCAACATAGAACACACCGTCACGTACGTTTTCCAGTTTCAGATAAGGACGTACCTGATTTTCATCCAAGTCGAATTTGGCTTTCTTGGCTCGGTCTGCATAATAACGCCAGTCCCAACCTTCAGCTGTGAAGGTTTTTCCGTCTTTCTTTATTTCGGCATTGATATCTGCCAGTTCTTCTTTGGCTTTGGACAGAGTAGGTGTCCAAATCTGATCTAATAATTTATATACGGCATCCGGTGTTTTTGCCATACGTTCTTCCAGTGCAAAGGAAGCATAGTTTTCATATCCCATCAGCTTGGCTTTTTCCAGACGGGCTTTGAGCAGTTTGCGTACCACTTCCTTGTTGTCGTATTCATTTCCGTTATTTCCTCTGTTAATGTATCCTTTGAATATCTTTTCACGCAGGTCTCGGTTATCGGCATATTGCAGGAAAGGCATGACGCTGGGATTATGCAGGGTGAAAATCCATTTGCCTTCCATGCCTGCTTCTTTAGCTGTTTCGGCAGCACTGGCAATCAGGTTTTGGGGTAATCCGGCTAAGTCTTCTTCTTTGTCCACGATCAATTGGAAAGCATTGGTTTCCTTCTGCATATTTTGGCCGAAGGTGAGCTGTAACATGGAAATCTCACTATTTAATTCACGCAGTTTTTTTTGACTGTCGGCATCCAGGTTGGCACCTCCACGTACAAAATCTTTATAGGTTTCTTCCAACAACTTCTTTTGCTCTTTGTCCAAATTGCCGGGATTTTCATAGACAGCTTTAATACGTGCAAAAAGTTTTTCATTTAAGGCGATGTCATCGCTGTGTTTTGATTGTAGTGGAGAGAGTTCACGGCTCAGTGCGTCCATTTCATCATTGGTATTGGCGCTTTTCAGTCCGTAGAATACGGTGCTGACTTTACGAAGTAACGCTCCGCTTTGATCCAGTGCTGCAATGGTATTCTGGAAAGTGGCGGGTTCGGGGTTGTTTACTATAGCGTCAATCTCTTTCTGTTGTTCTTCCATGCCCTGCAAAAAGGCGGGTTTGTAATGTTCCATCTTGATTTGGTCGAAAGGAGGAACCTGGAAGGGAGTTGTGTACTCTGAAAGGAATGGATTTTCGGTAGGGGCTGCCTGTTTCCCTTGCGAACCGCAACCGCTTAATATGGCAACCGCACAGGCTGCCAAAAGAATGTGTTTCATAATAATTTGTTTTATATAGGTGATAATGCAAAGATAGTAAAATAAGGCAAATTCCAATAAGTTTGAAGCGTAGAACTATTTGTTTGTTTTCATAGTCTGTCTAATTATCATACATTATTGTCTAATAATTAGACAGACTGTTTCTTTTTGTTATTTTGCAATGTGTTGTTAATCAGTCATTTGTTTGCGTGGCACGGTTTTGGCATTTATATTATAGAGAACGAATTATAGAAACTTTAGTTTCTTATACACTTTATGGGAAGTAACGTTGTGAAACGGGACTTCTCTCTTTTAAAATAATAATAATTAAAAACACGAAATATGAAACAGATTTATTATGTCATTCAGGCTTTGATACATGGACGTGGAGCTAATATTATAAAAGTCGTTTCGTTAGGCTTGGGCCTGACTATGAGTATTCTGCTTTTCTCAAGAGTTGTGTATGAGCAGAGTTTTGATACTTGTTTTAAGGATCATGATAAATTATACCAGTTGTGGAATATATGGACAGTAAATGGAGAGCCTTTTCCTCCGAGTGAGTTCATTATCGGTGCAGCTGCCGGAGGCATACTGGATGCAATGCCGGAAATTGTGGAATCGGCGGCAAGTACAGGCTCGTGGCCGGTTTCGGCACCTATTTATAACGGGAGTGTCCGCTTTGATGATTTTAAAGTTGCTGCTGATTCATTGTTTTTTCAGACAATGGGTATTGAGGTCTTGAGTGGTGATCCGGTACGTGAATTGCAGCAAAAAGATGTAATTTTCCTGAGTAAAGATTTGGCGGATAAAATGTTTGGCGGTGAGAACCCGATTGGTAAAATAATTAGTTTCAATAAGGAAATTGAGTTGACAGTCAAAGGAACGTATGCTGCTTTACCTGAGAATTGTACTATGCGACCGAAGGCTGTCATTTCCTTGCCTTCTATCTGGAGCCGCCGGATAGGAAATTATTCATGGGACGGTGGGGACAGCTGGAAAGAATATATCCGGTTGAAGCAGGATATTGATTTGGATGAATTGAACAAGCGTATTGATATGGTAGTACAGCAACATATTCCCAGAAGTGATAAGTTGGGAATCACTGTCATGGCAAAACCTGTTCGGGATACGTACCGTGGATATGATGAAGTGAAAAGAATGCGTAATATTATGCTTATTTTAGGTATATCTATTTTGTTTATCACGACATTGAATTATGTGTTGATTTCTATTTCTTCATTGAGCCGGCGTGCCAAAAGTATTGGTGTTCATAAATGCAGCGGAGCGGGAACGGGTACTGTTTTTGGTATGTTTATGTGGGAAACCGGTATTATTATTTTGCTTTCATTGTTTTTGATGGTTTTTTTAATGTTTAATTTCCGGGAATTTGTGGAAGATACTACAGCTGCTAAACTGGAGTCTCTTTTTGCGGTGGAACGTATTTGGGTGCCTTTTGGAGTGACTGCTGTCTTATTCCTCATTGGTGGTGTGCTGCCGGGACGAATTTTTTCAAAGATACCGGTCACACAGGTTTTCCGGCGTTATACAGAGGGTAAGAAAGGATGGAAACGTCCGTTATTGTTTATCCAATTTGCAGGAGTGGCTTTTATATGTGGATTGATGTGTGTAGTGATGCTCCAGTATCATTATGTTATTAATAAAGATCCGGGTTATAATCCTGAGCGGGTAGTGATTGGCGTTAATAATGCACCGGATGCTAAAGCCCGGCTTGCTGCCCGTCACTTTTATGAGGGGCTTCCATACGTGGAAGCATTGACTTCGGCAACTAGCTATCCGTCTAATGGATATAGCGGGCAGATGATACCGGATGAGAAAGGAACGAGTCTTTTTTCCAGCCGTTATGATTTTACTCAGGAGAATTATGTAGCTTTTATGGGAATGGTCATACAGCAAGGGCGTGTGCCTCGTGAATCCGGTGAGGTGGCAGTGAATGAGGAATTTGTACGGAGAATGCATTGGGGAAAAGATGTTTTAGGTAAGAGTATACAGACAGAAGAAGGCCGTGTCAAAATAGTAGGTGTGATTAAAGATTTTAATATTGGCGGATTCTACTCAGAGCTGAAACCGTTTGTCTTGCATCATCATCCCAAAGATTTGGCTGATCTTGTTTATCTCCGTCTGAAGGAACCCTTTGGTGAGAATCTTCAGAAACTGAAGCGTGATGCTGCCGAAGCTTTTCCTAATCAAACAGTCGGCTTTGAAAGCTTGGAACAAAAAATGGCGGATAGTTATAATTCCGTTCGTGTATTTCGTAATGCGACTTTATTGGCGGCAATTGCCATTTTGTTTATTACTTTGATGGGACTGATAGGCTATATTAATGATGAATTACAGCGACGTTCGAAAGAAATTGCTATTCGTAAAGTGAATGGAGCTGAGTCATTTGCGATATTGGAAATGTTGGTGCAAGATGTTCTTTGGATTTCTTTCCCGGCTGTAGTCGCAGGTACACTAGGGGCATGGTATGTAGGTGGTTTATGGATGGAACAGTTTGCTGTGACTGTAGGTTCGCTTGTTCCTTATTATGTATGTGTAGCTATCGTGGTCTTGATATTGATTGTCAGTTGTGTCATTTCCAAAACATGGCGCATTGCCAATGAGAATCCAGTAAAGAGTATTAAATCAGAATAAAGATCAATAGAACAAACAATTAAAATTTATTATTATGATACAGATTGAAAATTTAAGTAAGGTATTTCGTACTTCAGAAGTAGAAACAATTGCGTTGAATCATGTAAACATAGAGGTGAAAGAAGGAGAGTTTGTAGCTATTATGGGACCATCAGGTTGTGGAAAATCCACCTTATTGAATATCCTTGGTCTGCTGGACAATCCTACTGAAGGCAGTTACAAGTTGCTGGGCAACGAAGTAGCCAATCTGAAAGAAAAAGAACGCACCCGCCTGCGTAAAGGTGTAATAGGTTTTGTATTTCAAAGCTTTAATCTGATAGACGAACTGAATGTTTTTGAAAATGTGGAATTACCGTTGACTTATCTTGGAATCAAGGCTAGTGAACGTAAGGAGCGTGTTCTGGAAATTTTAAAGCGAATGAACTTGAGTCATCGTGCCAAGCATTTCCCGCAACAGCTTTCCGGCGGTCAACAACAGCGTGTGGCTATTGCCCGTGCTGTGGTTACTAACCCTAAATTGATCCTCGCCGATGAGCCTACCGGTAATTTGGACTCAAAGAACGGTGCTGAAGTAATGAATCTATTGACCGAACTTAACAAGGAGGGGACTAGTATTGTCATGGTAACTCACTCTCAGCATGATGCCGGATTTGCTCATCGTGTCATTCATTTGTTTGACGGTAGTGTAGTGGCGAACATTAAAGAATAATAATGAAAGGGTGGTTGTAATGAAACAAATCTATTATGCAATACAATCGACATTACACGGCCGTGGAAGCAATGTGACAAAAGTCATATCGCTTTCATTAGGCTTGACTATTGGTGTTCTGCTTTTTTCACAAATAGCATTTGAACTCAATTATGAAAAATGTTACCCTGATGCCGACCGATTGGTGTTGGTACGTGGAGGAGGAGAGAATGTAAAGACTGGAGAGAAAGGAGAAGGATATGATGATAGCTTGTTTGCTCCGATGGCAGAAGCATTCCGCAGTGATTTGTCACAATGGATTGAAAATGCTACAGTCATTTTCAATTTTGAGACATTAAATGTATTCAAGGATGGTCATAAGCTGAAAGACGTAAACTACGCTTATGTAGATACTTGCTATTTCCGTACTTTCGGCATCAAAGTATTGAAAGGGAATCCTGAGGAATTGCAAAGGGCAGGGAGCATATTCGTTTCTGAAACTTTTGTTCGTGATGTCTTTGGTGGACAGGACCCTGTGGGACAAAAATTATCTTTGGATAAACAGCATGAACTGACAGTCCGTGGTGTTTATCAGGATACTCCGGAAAATACGGCCTATCATTTTGATTTTGTAGCTCCCATTTATGCCGGAGGTGGTTATATAGGGGGTGGAACATGGGGGCGTAATGACATTTATTATACTATTCTCCGTTTGCGCGATGGGGTGGACAGGGAAGAAATCAATCGTCAGATATACAAGGCTATGCAAAAATATTATCCTGATTCTGCTGATGATGAATGGAGAAATTTTTATGATGCACAGCCATTGCCCGAAATTCATCTGGATGACTCAAATACCCGCACTCGCCTTTACATTTATGGTTTTTTGGGCTTTGCCATATTTTTTGTGGCAATCATGAACTATGTATTAGTAGCTATTGCTACCATGAGCCGCAGGGCAAAAAGTATAGGTGTGCATAAGTGTAGTGGTGCCAGTGCAATCAATATTTTCAGTATGTTCCTTTTTGAGACGGGGATTGTGGTATTGATGTCCGTTATAGTGGCCCTCTTTATTATTTTCAATACCAAAGATCTGATAGAAGATTTACTTTCGGTGCAGTTATCCTCACTCTTTATGGGTTCCGATGCTCATTGTTTTTGTACTGTTCATAGTAGCCGGAGTGCTGCCGGGAAGATTGTTTTCACGCATTCCTGTCACTCAAGTTTTTCGTCGTTACACAGATGGGAAAAAGGGGTGGAAGCGTTCTCTTTTATTTGTACAATTTATGGGGGTATCTTTTGTGATGGGGATTTTGTTAGTATCTTTGATGCAGTATCATCATCTGATTAATAGTGATATGGGTATCCGTACTCCAGGATTGGTGGAGGCGGAAACATGGATGTCACCCGAAGAAGCAGAGAATATGGTTAACGATCTTCGTCGTCAACCCATGGTGGAAAATGCCACCCGTTCTATGCATGGTGTTCTGGGAGAATATTGGACTCGTGGGCTGATTGATAATAGTGGCAAGCGAATAGAAACCTTGATGTATAATCCTTGTGATAAGAATTATGCTGAAACCATGGGGATTACTATTATTGAAGGGAAAGATATGCAGAATGAGGGAGATGTATTGGTCAACGAAGAAGTAGTGCGGCTGATGAAATGGACAGATGGGGCAGTAGGCAAACGGTTGAATGATTTTGATAAAGCCGGAACCATTGTTGGTGTATTCCGTAATGTGCGCAATACGTCTTTTCTTTATAAGCAGTTTCCCGTGGCTTTGGTTTATAGTCATAATACCAGTCACACTTTTGATGTACGTTTAAAGCAGCCATACGATGAGAGTTTGAAAAAGCTGAACGAATACATGGAGCAGGTGCATTCCACTAAGGCATTGGAATTTATTCCGATAGATACCATGCTGAAGGAAATCTATCGCAATGTATATCGTTTTCGTAATTCTGTATGGATTACTTCTACTTTTATTTTGCTTATTGTTGTTATGGGGTTGATAGGTTACGTGAATGATGAAACACAACGTCGCAGTAAGGAAATAGCTATCCGTAAGGTGAATGGTGCTGAAGCTTCGACTATTCTTCGGTTGCTGTCCCGTGATATATTATATGTTGCTGTCCCATCGGTCTTGATGGGAATTGTAGTATCGTACTTTACAGGAAAGGCTTGGTTGGATCAATTTGCCGAAACGATAGATATGAATGCGTTGTATTTTGTCGGAACAGCATTGGTGATTATCGCTCTGATAGTGGTGTGTGTCGTTGTTAGAGCTTGGCGTATTGCTAATGAGAATCCGGTAAAGAGTATTAAAGTTGAGTAGTGTATTTGGAAAAAGGAGAGCGGGATGATATGTGTTGGGTATCATCCCGCTTTTTTCTTTTTACCTGATTCCTGTGAAATTTACATTGACACCATCCAATGTGCCTTTTAAGAAGTTTCCGGCCAACCATATATTTTCAAAATATGAAATGTCACTGGGACCGTAAACCATACGGATACATGTCTGTGCGCTGTTATCCCATCTCCATTCAAAATTGTATCTGTCTTCGGTTACATAGCCGTTTCGATGTTCTATTTGTATGATGTCTGTGCCTGTTCTATTTTCGTAAAAGTCTAGTCGTTGTGTGTAGTATTCACCGTCTTGTTCCCAAGTTTCCTGCCAGGTCCGGCTGCATAGTTCCCGAGTGGTTCTGTAATATATTTCGCTGTAATCATCATCATCGTACCAACTTTCTATGGATACTTCACAGGAGGTTAGGTTAACCATTATTATCAGTACAACTACCATTCCGAAGTATTTCAGTATTTTTGTTCTCATATCCGTTAATTTTAAAATTTGTTTTTCTTATGTCACAAAGATAAGTGGAGGGAATGATACAATAAACGGAATATTCCTATTTGTAAAGGAGAGTTTCCCTATTTGTAATAGGAAAATTCCTATGGTGAGGAGAGGGGAATAAGGTCTGTCTTATTTCTTTTACTATTAAACTGTAAGTTACAAAAAGAGGCTGTCCATTGGTGAGACAGCCCTGATAATTTCCGAAAAATGATAATAGGATATTTCTATATATTTTTAATTAT
>OHSE01000630.1_pt1 | contig 10096 bp, 8 predicted proteins | sample 1578531 | NCBI WGS metagenome assembly OHSE01 (sample SAMEA3879541, study PRJEB24766) | human gut metagenome | biome: human-associated habitat; feature: feces | place: USA | collected 1985/1987
GAACTTTGAACTGTTGCCGATTTTGAAAGATACCCCCGAAGGGCAGCTTTTGCACAACACGATTTACGCGGGGGTGTGGAGCAAGTACGCGCTGGTGAAAGCCACACGCACACCACGGAAGGGGAAACCAAACGAATGAACGATCCGTACAGTGTTCTTGGCATTACGCCGGGCGCCGATGAGGAAACCATTAAAAAAGCATACCGCCAAAAGTGCAAGCAATACCACCCAGATTTACACCCGGACGACCCCACCTGCGAGGACAAGTTCAAAGATGTACAGGCCGCTTACAGCGAGGTCATGCGGATGCGTTCCGGCGGCGGGTCCAGTGCATCCAGCAGCGGCTCTTCCAGCTATTATGGGCAGCGCAGCAGCGGCAGCAGCCAACAGCAGTACCAGGATCCGTTTGGCTTTGGGTTCGGGTTTGACCCCTTTGGCTTTGGCGGCACCTATGGCGGGGCCAGCAGCAGCTATGACCGCCGGGAATCGCCGGAGATGCAGGCCGCCAACAACTATATCCGCAACGGGTACTATGCAGAAGCGATGAATGTTCTGGAAGGCATTGCCCCCGCTGACCGGGCCGCCCGCTGGCATTATTATGCCGCGCTGGCAAGTTCCGGCCTGGGTAACAACATCCGCGCCCAGAACGAAGCCCGCACCGCTGTGGACATGGAGCCCGGCAATTACGAGTACCAGAACCTTTTGGACCGGCTGCAGAACCCCGGGCGGGCGTACTCCACTTATCAGCAGGCATACACCCAGCCCGGCAGCCGCCAGCACGGCATGAACTTTTGTTTGCAGGCCTGGCTGTACCTGATGCTTTGCAACCTGTGCAGCATTTGCTGCTGCGGTGGGCGCGGTGGATTTTATATTTGCTGAGCAGGGGTTGGAAGTAATTTTTTAGCGTTGAATCAATATAAAGCGAACGCATGTGGTTACCCGTTGGGGCCGCATGCGTTCGTTTTGGTTTTGGGTGCTATTTTATTCTATGAATCGCGGGGAGATCGTAAATGCGCTAGCGGGTACATATCATGAATGGTGATTACCTCACGGTACGGACGTTTTCATAGGTTTACTCCATAAAAATAACCGCCCCCAGCCAGTTTCCCGGCGGGGGCGGTGTGCTTGTTAATTCAAACCCTGTTCAGGCAAAAATCAGACCTGGTAATCCACGGTGATGTTGCTGCTGGTGGTGGGCTTGGTGGCATCGTCAGAGGTGTTATCCACCTTGATTTCGCCGTTGCGGATTTTCTCCAGAACGGTGTTGTACTCGTCCATGGTGAAAGTGCTGAAGTTCCAGCTTGCTTCGTCGGTGGGCAGGCCAACATAGTCGCCCTCTTCCAGGCCAAAGTTGCCGTTGGTGCCAGCGATGGTGCTCCAGTCGCCTGCATTGACGGTATCCAGGCCATTTTTAACGGCAGCGCCCAGACCCTTCATGGCGGAGGTAACAAACGGGTTTGCCTTGTACTTGCCGGACTCAACACCCTCAACGCCCAGGTAGTTCTGGTCAACGTCAACGCCGATCAGCTTGCCGTCATGCTTGTCAGCAGCTTCAGCAGCAGAAGTCCAGATGCCGCCGCCGCAGGCGAACACAACTTCGGTGCCGCCATCGTACCAGCCGTCCATCTTAGCGGTGATCTTCTCATCGCCATAGAACTGACCGCCGTAGTAGTAGTTCATCTGAACGTTAATGCCCAGCTCCTGTGCTGCAGCATCAGCGCCCTGAACATAGCCGTAACCATAGCGGATAACGGCGGGCACCGCCATGCCGCCCAGGAAGCCCAGCTTGGTGAAGCCGTCCTTGACAGCTGCATAGCCAGCCAAGTAGCCGGCTTCTTCTTCCTTAAAGGTCACGCAGAACACGTTTTCGGGGATGGTGCCGTCCTCAGAGTTGATATCAAAGCCGTTCACATCAACTGCGATGAAGTGAACATCAGGATACTCGGTGGCAGCCCAAGCCAGAGCAGGACCATACAGGTAACCAACGCATACGATGGTGTTTGCGCCCTCGGCGACAGCCTGACGGATCAGGGTCTCGCGGTCTTCATCGCTGGCGTCCTCGCCGGAAGGCAGGTAGTAGTTGTACTCGATGCCGCTCTCATCGCCGTAGCCCTTAACAGCTTCCCAGCAGCCCTGGTTGAAGCTTTCATCGTCCAGGGTGCCAACATCGCAGCACTGGGCAATGCCGGTGATGTTGTCAGAACCGGTTGCTTCAGCAGTAGCAGCGGAATCGCTGGTAGCCTCGGTAGAAGCAGCAGCGCTGGAAGAAGTGGTGCTGCTGGCAGAGCTGCCGCAAGCAGCCAAAGAGAGTGCCATGCAGGCAGCCATGGTCAAAGCAAGATACTTTTTCATGTGTGATCTCCTTATTTTTTTATCAGGGGCGCATAGTTTGCATCCCCTCGTATACATCTTATTATACCGTCTGGCAGTGCTTTTTTCAATGCGTAAAGCATTACAAAAGCATGACAATGCCCTTTGGTTCCTGTTACTGGTTCGGCTGATCCACCGTCACATTCTGGGTCTGCGGCATTGCCGTGGTATCAGAATAGCGTTCCACCTTTACAGTGCCTGCTGCCATACGCTGGTACAGCTCACGATATTCTTCGCCGGTAAAGGTTTTCAGCCGCCATTCCTGCGTGGCAAGGCCCACGGCATCCACTTCGGTGCCAAGGGTCTCGGTCTGGCCGCTGTGGTCCTGGTCCCAGTTGTTCTGCGTGCCGAACAGGTACAGTTCATTCTGCACCACGGTGCTGTAGCAGTTCACAGCGCTGGTTATCACCGAGCTGCTTTGCCCGGCGCAGTCCCAGCCGGTGGCGATCACTTCGCGGCCGCTTTTTTCTGCGGCCTGTATGCAGCTGTCCGCCAGTTCCGGCGTGGCCGCCATAACCACCTGGAAGCCCTCGTTATACCAGCCGCAGACATAATCCGTCAGGTCATCATCGCTGGCCGTCATGCTGCTGTACCAGATGCGGATATACACCTGCACGCCCATGCTGTCGGCTGCGGCTTCCGCCCCCTGCACAAAGCCGGTGGCGTAACGCACGGTGCTGGGCAGCGGCTCGCCTCCCGCACGGCGGCATACCCGGCCAGGTAAGCAGCCTGTTCTTCACGGAAGAGAACGCAGTGCACGTTGGCGGATGTGCGGTAGTCGGTGTAATCCTCGGAATGCGGCTCATCCCCGATCATCAGGTAGCTGACTGTGGGGTAATTATCCTGGATGTCATACAGGGCGGCGGCCATCTCGCTGCCATAACACACCACCAGTCCCGCACCGCTTTGGGCGGCGCTGTTCAGGGCTGCTTTGGCGGCATCCAGGCTGGTATCTGCCGCAGTAAACTGCTGTGCGGTATAATTAAAATTGCTGCAAAACGTCTGCACGCCGTGCCATACAGCCGCACCGGCACCGATATCCGTTCCCTCGGCACCAACTGCCAGCGCGATTGCGGCTCCGGCGCCGTCCAGCGGCTGGTCCACTTTTTCTGCCGTAAGTTCATACAGGGCATCGTCCGTCAGCACCTGTTCCTGATCCTGTACAGCAGGTTCAGAGGAAGCGCTGCTGCCGCAGCCCGCCAGCGCCAGCCCAAAGGCCAGCGCCAACAACAGGCAAAGCAGCCGCCGGGCTGCAAAACGTTTGTTCTGGGGTAAAGACATGGGTGGAATAATCTCCTTTTATTGGGGTAAATGGGCCGCCTTAATCGGCCCCCGGCTCGATTTCAAGATTGGTCGGGCCAAAGCCGTAGGGCAACAGGTCGCCCAGGGTCGTTTCGATGTAATCATCCTCGCTTTTGGCCATCAGCACCCGCAGCCTGGGGCCGCAGAATTCATACAGAGCCTGGCGGCAGACGCCGCACGGACCGGTGACAAGGGTGTTCTTTTTGCCGTCCAGGCTGCCCACAATGGCAATATCGGTAAACTCGGTCACGCCCTCGCTGACCGCCTTGAACAGCGCGGTGCGCTCGGCACAGTTGGTGGGGGTGTAGCCGGCGTTTTCGATGTTGCAGCCGGTATATACCATTCCGTTTTTGGCCAGCAGCGCCGCGCCCACCTTAAAGTGTGAATACGGCGTGTAGGCAAAGCTGCGCGCCTTGAACGCTGCGCGGATCAGTTCCGCATCCGTCGGCTTCATTCCAGCACCGCCCCCAGTGCAACTTTCATCATGGCGGTAAAGCTGGTCTGGCGCTCTTCTGCCGTGGTGATTTCGGGGCTGACGAAGCTGTCCGAGATCGTCAGGATACAGGCAGCATGTTTGCCCAGCACCTTGGCGTTGTGGAACAGCGCAAAGCTCTCCATCTCAACAGCCAGGCAGCCTTTTTCGTCGCGCAGAACTTCCCAGTAGGTGGGGCGTGCGCCGCTATCCTCGCGGTAGAACACATCGGAGGAATGGATGGTGCCTTCAATCAGGGGAATGCCCTGCTTTTTGGCGGAAGCACGCAGTGCGTTGTTCAGTTCCTCGCTGGGCTTCTGGATGTCGTCGGTATCGCCGGACTGGGTCACGGCATAGTTGCTTTCAGAATAAGCGCCGGTAGCCAGAACCACATCAAAGATCTTGGCCTTGGGGGTATAGGAGCCGGCAGAGCCAATGCGGATGATGTTCTCTACCCCATACTGGCTGTACAGCTCATAGGAGTAGATGCCGATGGACGGCATGCCCATGCCGCTGCCCATCACGCTGATGGGGCGGCCTTCGTAGGTGCCGGTAAAGCCCAGCATCCCGCGCACGCCAGTCACCTGCCGGACATCCTGCAAAAAGGTGTCGGCAATAAATTTGGCACGCAGGGGGTCACCCGGCATAAGGACTGTCTTGGCGAAATCGCCCATTTCTGCGCTGATGTGAGGGGTAGACATAGATGATCTCTCCTTTTTTATTCATTTTTATTCATGATACAGCAGAGGAGCCTTCCCCTGTGGAAAAGCCCTCGCTGCTTTTTACCGATATTTGCTGCGGTTGAACACCGTCTGCGGCGAAACGTAAGAGCCGTTGCGCCGGATCTCAAAGTGGCAGTGGTTGCCGCTGGAACGTCCGGTGCTGCCCACATAGCCGATGAGCTGCCCCTGCTTGACCGACTGACCGGCGTGCACCACCAGCGACAGGCAGTGGGCGTACAAGGTGGTGTAGCCGTTGCCGTGGCTGATGATGATGGAGTTGCCGTAGCCGTTGCCCGCACCGGCGCGGTTGTAGCCGGCCTTGGTCACCGTACCGCCTGCCGAAGCATAGATAGGCGTACCGGCGGCGGCGCAGATATCCACGCCCTTGTGGCTGCCGCCGTACCAGCGGGAGCAGTTCCGATAGCCGGGCACCGGCCAGATGAACCGTCCGCTGCCGGTGATATAAGAGGTTGCACCGGAGGATGCCTTTTTGGTGCCCACCGTAACTTTTTCCGTCACAGGCTCCTTGGTCACCACAGTGCTCAGGATCTGCTGAGAGAGCTGATTGCCATTTGTATCATACACCCGCTGTGCCGTCACAGTGCGGATGCCGTTCTCGCCCGTCTGGGTAACGCGCTTGGTACCGGAGTTCAGCTCGTTGGACTTAGTGGTCTCGGTGGTGTAGGCGATCTCTTCCTCCCAGCTTTCCACCTTGGTGATGCGCACCTCCAGCGTCTCCTCCTCCCTCACCACGGTCAATGTATCGCCGGGCAGGATCTTGGAGTTCTGGGTCAGGCCGTTTTCCCCATTGGCAGTAAAGCCGGTGTTCATATCACACAGTTCCTTCACGGTCAGGCCATTTCGCTGCGCGATGGACCAGATCGTGTCGCCGTTTTGCACGGTGTAGGTCTTTTGTGCCTGCTGCACACCGGAGAGCAGCTGCTCCACCTTGGCTTCCTCCTGAAAGCTCTCGGTGAAGTAGATACCGTTTTCCAGCGTGACATCCTTGTTGAAGCCCACAGTGGTGTTGGGGTCGTCCGGGTTCTCATAGGGCTCCAGCAGGCTGCTGATGTAGCTTTGCAGGCTGGTGCCGTCCGCGCACACGGCGGTAAGCTCGCCGTCCAGATACAACGCCGTGCCTTCGCTGATCTGGTCGCCGGAATTCTTAAGGATGGCGTCAGCCACACCATTTTCGTCCATCACGTCGTGGGCGATGGTCACGGAATAAGTAGGCTCCACGGTAAAGCGCGCCTGCTCCGTACCGGAATAATTGATACGCTGCTGCACGGCTTCCAGCGCAGAATTGAACACCTCTTCGTTGGCCACATAGCCCACGGTCTTATCGTCCACCTGCACCTCCAAGGCGTAGGGCTGACGGATGGTGGTCTGGAACACCGTTACCATAACGGCTAGCGCTGCCATTGGCAGCACATACATAGCCATACGGGGCACAAGGCGGATGTTATCAGCGATGCCATGGGCAAGAAAGTGGCCGCTTGCGCGCAGCGCAGCGCCAAAGCCGTTTTCCTTGCGTACCCGGTGTGCGTGGCGCAGCAGCGCCCCGGTGCCCCGCAGGGCAAGCACTACCGGGCCAAACAGATCCCGCAGCAGCTGCGCCGCCCCGGGAAAGGCCATGGATGCGATATTTTTCAGCAGTTCTCTGCCCGTTTGCAGCAGACGCCGCAGCCCATGCTGCAAGCGGCGTCCTGTGCGGACCACGGCATACTCGGCGGAAAAGCCGATGGCGTACAGCGTCTCGCCCACCATAGGTGCTATGGGATTGTGCAGCAGCTTGTGCCACAGCTTTTCCCAGCGGTGCTGACGCTTGCGGCGAATCCTGTGCCGCCGCAGCACACCCCGGCATTGGAACTGCGCCCACAGCGAGCGCAGCTTCTGGCGGCGGGGCTGCCGTACAGGCTGCGCAGCAGGCTGCTGCTCCTTTATTTTATCTTCAGTCAACGGAATTTTTCTCCTTCCTGCGCTGCTGCAGGGCATTTTTCCGGCCCGGAACACAACAGCTAGATGGTGTACGTTCCCCTGTTCAAAAGGCCAACAGGGCCTGTACACAATACGCTCTCTTTTTATTATACACTTTGCATGGTTTGAAACAAGCGCTTACATAAAATTTGGCTATTTTTTCACGCAGTTTTCACGAAAAGAGCGTTTCCATATCCGGCGGCAGCGGGCTTTCCACTGTGACGGTGCGCAACTGCAAGGGCATTTCCACCCGTATGCCATCCGGCAGCGGGGTGTATACAGGCACGGCAAAGCTTTGCCTGGCGCAGTGCAGCGCCTGCCGGGCAATGCGCTCCCGGCTGCCGCCGTAAAGGTCGTCCCCGGCAAGAGGATGGCCGATGGACGCAAAGTGCACCCGGATCTGATGGGTGCGCCCGGTCACCGGCACGCAGGCTGCAAGGCTAAGGCCGTTTTCTTCCTTTATAATAGTATACTCGGTGCGGCTGGGCTTGCCCTCGGGGGTAACGCAGCGCCCGATGATGCTATCGCCCCGGCGGCCGATGGGTGCATCGATCGCTCCTTCCCCCAGCGGCAGTGCGCCCTGCGCGATGGCATAATACAGCTTCGTCACCCCGCCCGCCAACAGCGGCGCGGCGTAGGCGTTTTTGGCCGCCAGTACAAGGCCGCTGGTGTCCTTATCGATGCGGTTCACCGGGCGGAAAACCGGGCTGTGACCGTGGGCAGTCGCCCACGCCGCATAACCGTTGGCCAATGTGCCCCCCGGGTAGTTCAGGGTGGGGTGCACCGCCAGCTGCGGCGGCTTTTCCAGTACCACCGCAAAGGCATCCTCGTAGACCACGTTGATTGGGATCTCCGGCTGCGGGGTCACGCCGTCCCCCTCCGGCGGCAGGGCAAAGGAGAGCATCTGCCCGGGATAGATGCGCCGGTTTGCCAGCACGGGCGCACCGTCCGCAAAAAAGCCGCCGCCCCGGAACTTGACCGCCCGGGCAAGATCCGTAGAGACGGCACACTGGCGCAGAAAGCTGCGCACCAGCACCCCATCGTGGGTGGTGGCCGTATCCGGCACGGCAAAATACAGCTGCATGGCCTGCCCTCCCCTGCAAAATTCACAAAAACACAAATGATATTATAACAAAAATCCGTTTCACTTGCAAATCTTACTTTTTTATGGTATCATGAGGAACGGAAAACGAGTGGAACATACGGCGGCGGGGCGGCTTTGACCGCTCTGAGGAAAGTCCGGGCCTCACAGAGCACGGTAACTGCTAACGGCAGCCGAGGGTGACCTTAGGGAAAGTGCAACAGAAAACAAACCGCCGCAGCAATGCGGTAAGGATGAAACGGCGAGGTAAGAGCTCACCAGCGCATGGGTGACCATGCGGCTTTGTAAACCCTACCGGAAGCAACGCCTATATGGGACGTACAGCGCTGCTCGCGTGTCCCGAAGGCGGCACGAGCCTGTCAGCAATGGCAGGCCTAGACAGATCGTCGTTTAATACAGAACCCGGCTTACGGTCTATCTCGTTTTCCCTTTTGTGTTTTTGCGCTGTCTGCTACGTGCAGGCAGCTTTTTTGTTGCAGCAACGCAAAAAGAGGCCACTGCACAGGATTTGTGCAGTGGCCTCTTTGTTGCTTACAAGACTATTGAAAATGCCCGCCGCGTGCGCTTTGGGCATTTTCAGCGGAATAATCATTTTTAATTGCAACCCGGGAAAATCTGCGGATTTTCCCGGGTTGCCTTTTCACGGAAAGGGGTTGCTCAGTTCCCGCTTGCGCCCAAGATGGCGTCCAGCACGGTGGAGGCGGCGCTGTACAGCGAGCCTGCGGCCTGCTCCACCTGCTCCTGCGTGGGCAGGCTGACGTCTCGGTGCTGCCGCCCTCGGCGGGAGCAGTCGTTTCCGGCTGGGGCGTCTCGGTGGCAGCAGACTGCTCGGCGGGCGTTTCCGCGGGCTGCTCTGCCGGTTGTTCGGCGGGCTGCTCCGGCACGCTTTCCGCCGGTACTTCCACGATCACGCTGTCGGGAGACTCCTCCGGGACGGACGCGGCGGCGTTGGGGTCGGCCGTCGGAGTGTGGACTTCGGTCTTTTCGGGGGTCTGGCTGGTGCTGGTGAGCTTGTCTTCGCCGCCCAGCACTGCAGCGATGAGGGCTTTGGCCTCTGCCACAGAGGCTTCATCCGGCTTCATGACGTAGAGCTTCTGCCCCTTGGCAGAGTAGCACTTGGTGCTGCTGCCAGAGGAACCGGTAACGGTATAGCTTTCAATGTTCCACTCCGCAAAATCGCTCAGCTGCATCCGCACCAGCGCGCTGATCTGGTTCTGAGAAAGGCTGGTGACGAAGCAATCGGCAGCAGAATCCATAATCTTGGAAAATCCCATCAGCAGCGCCGGGGACTTGATCTTGTTCAGCATGGCATCGATCACCTTCATCTGGTTGATGCCGCGCTGCACATCGCCGGTCTTAAAGGCATGGCGCTCGCGGGCAAAAGCCAGCGCAGCCTTGCCGTCCAGATGGTTCCAGCCCTCTACAAAGGTGGTGGGGTCGTAGTAGCCGGGGCTGCCCACCGAGGTGAACGCCTGATCGGAGTAGACATCCACGCCGCCCAGCGCATCAACGATGTTGATAAACCCTGCAAAATTGATGCGGATGTAGTGCTGCACGTCCACCCCGTACAGGTTGCCAAGGGTGTCCATGCTGGTCTGCACGCCGTAAAGCCCGGCGTGGGTCAGCTTATCCTTGCTGTTCGTTCCGGCAAGGTCCACATAGTAATCGCGCGGGGTGTTGATCAGCACCACCTGCTTGGTAACAGGGTTCACTGCGGCAAGGATATTCACATCACTGCGCGCTTTTTCCGTCAGATCGCCGCGGGTATCCACGCCGCTCAGGTACACCACAAAAGGCTCTTTGGTGATCTTTTTCGCCTCGGCGTTGCTCAAAAAACCGGTGGTCATATCGCCCAGCGCAGCAAGACCTTGCTGCGCCCACACGCAGCCTATTGCCATGGCGGCGCACAGCACCACCGAGAACACCCGGGACACCGTGCCTGCAGTTTTGTACTCCTGACAGCGCTTGACCAGTAGCCACAGCAGCGCCAGCAGCGCCGCCAGCACCACCAGATACAGCACCGGCAGCATCTGGGTGCGCCAGAGCTGCACCAGCACCAGAACGCTTAAAATTGCCTGTACGATCAGCAAAATTTTCCCTCGTTTCGGGGGCAGATACGCCCCATTCTCCCCGCCAGCAGTGTTGCGGCGG
>OHSE01000632.1_pt1 | contig 10068 bp, 4 predicted proteins | sample 1578531 | NCBI WGS metagenome assembly OHSE01 (sample SAMEA3879541, study PRJEB24766) | human gut metagenome | biome: human-associated habitat; feature: feces | place: USA | collected 1985/1987
GGCGCATCGGGACCGCAACCTTCGGGTTGCCGAGACGATTGGGATGCACCTGACCGCCGGTATCGAGACAAGGGTCTATCTACTCCCCGCCTTGCAAAACCGGGCTATACTTCGGATAACACCGGACGCGCCTGCCTTCTATCTGGCGCGGGACTTCAAAAAGATCACCCCAGCGGAACAGAACAAAACCATGTTCACACGCATCGTCGGCGCAATCTTCTATCCCGGCGGCTGTTACGCCGTTTACAACACGCGGAACGCCGCGATGAAATGGAACGGCATGGGAGAGTTCAAAGCGCTCCACAGCCTGACAGAGCTTGCCCGCATGAACGCCGGGGTTCAGAGCATCGACTCCGCAATCCTGCTGGGCGAGTCCTATGATACGGCGCTGACCACACTGCTGGAGTCGGATAAAAACCGGCGACTGGAACTTCGGTTTGACGGCATCTATCGGCACATCTATTTTGTGCCCATGAATGCCGGCGGCATCCGGCAGTTCAGATTGCTCACCGTCCCAGACTGGAAAGAAAAGCTGCTTGAGCTGCTGTTCGACCCAGACGTCCGGTCATATAACCGGGGATTCATGGAATACGACGCCAGTATCGGCGGCACCTGTGTTTTCTCGCATCTTGACGGTGACATCGCACGCCTGATCCGTTTTCGTGAGGCAATGCAGACCGGCGCAGGGAGCTTCGAGGTACTCTGCTTCGATGATCAAGCGCATTTTCTAAGAGAGTACCTTGGCCCGCATATCACACTCAAAACCATCGACGCTGCCACAGTAGAAGCAGAACTGGGACTATAAAGGAGGAATGCATTCTGGATAAAAAGCGAGCAGCAGCCATCATCGCCGTCTCCATACCGGGACTTATCACCCTGCTTTACCTGGGCGGAGTGCTTGGCCAATTGCTGATAAACTACGAGCTTTGGATGAATTCCGGCGGTCTTACAGGGCAAACGACCATCGGCGCCGTAGACTGGAATCCGATCGTGTGTCTGGGCAGCGCCTTCAGTATCCCGGGGCTAAAAAGCATCGGTATACTGCTGCTGACCGGGGTCGGCATCACGGCCTATGTGCGTTTCCACGATAAATTCAGCTCCAAGGACTACGATGAGCGCGGATTTACCCGCAGCAAATACGGAACCTACGGCACCGCTTCATGGATGAAGGACAAGGAACTGAAAGAGATTCTGGAGATCAAGCCTCCGTCGCAGGCCGATGGCATCATTTTGGGCGAAAAAAACGGCAGCGTCGTCTGCTTACCTAAAGACACCAGACTGAACCGCCACATCGCCGTATTCGGTGCATCCGGTACCCGAAAATCCCGTGGCGTGATTCGTCCGGCGCTGTTCACCATACTCAAGCGCGGAGAGTCGGCGGTCATTACGGATCCGAAGGCGGAGCTCTATAACGATACCGCCGAGTTGTTCCGCAAGAACGGGTATGAGGTAAAAGTATTCAACATGGTAGACCCCCGGCACGGCGACTCATGGAACTGCATGTCAGACCTGAACGGCGATACTCTGTTGGCGCAGGTGTTGACCAATGTCATCATCTCCAACACCAGTGAGGGCAAGGGCGACCATTTCTGGGACAACGGCGAGGCCAATTTGCTCAAAGCGCTGGTGCTCTATATCGATCTGGACAGGAGCCGCAGCCCGGAGACGAAGAACCTGGCGGCCGCCTACCAACTCCTGACCCAAAACAGCGAACGGCAGCTGACGGCACTTTTTGAAAAGCTGCCGCTGGATCACCCCGCCCGTGCGCCGTTCAATCTTTTCTCGCAGGCCAGCGACACGGTGCGTTCCGGCATCGTCCTTGGACTCGGCACCCGGTTACAGGTCTTACAGAACGAGGCTGTGCGGGACATCATCAGCCGCAGCGATATCGATCTCACGGCGCCGGGCAAGCGCAAATGCGCCTACTTCGTCATACTCAGCGACCAGGACGCAACGATGGCATTTCTGTCCTCGCTGTTCTTTTCGTTTCTATTCATCAAGTTGGTGCGCTATGCCGACAGCACGCCGGAGCTGCGCTGCAAAGTCCCGGTCAACCTCATCTTCGATGAGTTCAACAATGTGGGCAAGCTCGGTAGCGCAGCGGACGGTTCGGATTTCGCCCGTACGCTCAGCGTTATCCGCAGCCGTGCGATCTATGTGATGCTGGCCGTGCAGAGCCTCGGTCAGCTCCAGAACCGGTATCCCAACAATCTCTGGGCGGAGATCGTCGGTAACCTGGACGTGCAGCTCATGCTGGGCTGTACCGATGAGGTCAGCGCCGAGTACTTCTCCGCGCGGAGCGGTGATATGTCGGTGGAGATCAACTCCACCATGACCGTGCGCAAGACCATTGCCGTAGCGCAGGTCATCCCCCAATACCGTCAGACGGAGGGCCAGGGGCGCAGACGGCTGCTGACTCCGGACGAGGTGCTGCGCATCCCCAACGAGGAACTGCTGGTGGTCATCCGAGGACACAATGTCCTGAAACTGAAAAAGTTTGATTATGCTGACCACCCGCTGGCCAAGGAATTGACTCCCGTCAGCATTCTTGATTACACACCCCCGCACGCGGCAGCGCCTTTTCTCCAGACCGAGACGACTTTGCCACGCGCAGTGTCTGAGGAGCGGCCGCACACATCGTCCATACCCTCAAAACGCAGAACTCTGTACAGCTCCGCGAAACCGCCGAGCGAGTTTTGAACTCAATGCTTTAACTAAAAAGCTGACATTTAACTTTAGTGATGTTGTAATGCTGAAAGATAGTTAAATTGGTGGCGAGCAAATGGACTATATCACAAAACACCGAGCGTATCGGCAATACGGACAGACTAACAAATAAAACACATTACCGGCAGAGAGGTGTCTCAGAAATGGGACGCTCTTTTTATATTCAAACAAAAGAAACGGAGGATCAAACAATGGCAACGAAAAAAACGGCGGTGATCCCGGAAGAAGAAATTCTTGCGGCCGCGACGGACGAAAACATCAATGAACACGCATTACATCAGACTGAAACTGAACCTGAGCCTGATAGAGTGCTCAGCGCTGAAGGGGCGCCCGGAGACGCTGATCTCATCGACATTTGCCAGACTGATTCCGAATCTGCGAATCCCGAAGGGATGCCGATCGAAGACGCCGCGCGCAATACCCCGGAAGCACCGGTATCTCAGACCGATTCCGACTTGGAGGAAAAAGAACCTGAAGAGAGCCCGCCGGCCCGCCGAACTAGAAAACCAAGAGCTAAGAAAAGTGAGTCTGACACAGCAGCGGCAGAACCGCCCGGGGATGCATCCGACGGCGTCGCAGTTCCGGAGAAGAAGCCGCGCAGGCGCGCCGCTGCCAGACCGGCGTCGCCGGTGGTATCCATCGACGAGCGCCCCAGTGTGGAAACGGAAGCGGACAAAGCCCGCAACGATTTGCTGGACCTGGTAGAATCCTTAAAGACCAAGCGGATCCTGACCGGGACCATTCAGGGCATCGAACGCCCCGCTGACCATCCCTCGCGTTCTCTTGCAGTCATTTATCATGGCGATATCAAGGTTATTATTCCTGCGGAGGAGGCGGTGGAGCCGCCGGAGGATTTCCGCGGCAGGCTTCCGGAGGATGTGCTGCACTATATGGTCACCAAGCGCCTGGGAGCGGAAGTGGATTACATCATCAAGGGCATCGACGCCAAGGCTGGCGTTGCAGTCGGCAGCCGTCTTGAGGCTATGTCCGCTAAGCGCCGCGCGTACTATTTCGGTACAGACCGGGATGGAAACAATCTGCTCTACGAAGGTATCTGTGCGGAAGCTCGCGTTGTATCCGTCATTCGTGCCGGCATCTTCGTGGATCTGTTCGGCCTGGAGCTCTACATCCCGCTTCGTGAGCTGAGCTACCAGCGTATGCTGGATGCGCAGGACAGCTTTCAGCCCGGGCAGCGCATTCTGGTTAAGATCCTGAGCATCGACCGCAGTGACCGAACCCGTATCCGGGTCAGCGCCTCCATCAAGCAGGCCGGAGAGAATCCCTATGAAAAGGCGCTGCGGCGTTATTCTGTGGGCAACCGCTATGTAGGTACTGTCAGTATGGTGGACATGAACGGCGTGTTCGTCTCACTGGACGGCGGCATCGACTGTCTGTGCAGCTATCCTAAGCGCGGGCGCCCGCCCAGAGGCTCTCGCGTAACGGTACGGATTCTGGGCATCAACAACGAATCCAATCGAATCTGGGGCGCGATCACACACATCGCTACCCCGAGATGACTGGAGCGAACAGAAAATGACAAGGAGGTTGAACAACTATGCTTGATTACGATCTGACCCGCGCAGAGCAGGTCAGAAGAACGGATCTTGCGCAAACAGCCCGCAGGATGATCCTGTCCCACATGAAGGTGGAGGCGGAGGACGAAACTTCGCTGACGCTGGACCACCGCGGCTACTATATGCAGATCTCGTTCTCGCCGCTGCACCCGCTGCTGGTCGTCTGCCTGGCTAAGGCGATCCGAAACCCGGATGGCGCACGAAAACAGCAGCTTGCCAACGAGCTGAACCTGCACAGCGTGCTGGGCAGCCACGCCATCAACGAGGACGTCGGCTGTTATTCCTATCGCGCCACCCACTGGCTGGATACGGAGCTCACGCCGGAACGGTTCTTTGAAATACTCAGCCGCTGCGTTGACGAAGCGGATCGTGGCTATTTCAATCTGGCAGGATGAGTATATTGCCGTAATGCTCAGTGCGTATCCGCGTACCGGACAACCCCAACGCCTCCCGGCAGTACCCGGGGAAAGCCTCAAGTGAGAGCCGGGAGCCATACTGCGGCACTCCGGAGTACACCTTACAGCCGTCAAGCCCTCCGGAATCAGAACCAGCCATACTCGAAGAGCCGGCCATGAACGAACTGCATTTGCGCGAAACTGCGGCGTTGGAGTTGGCTTCACCTATGACTCTACCGCAACAGGACGCCGGGATACCCCCATTATCGCCGGAGATATATCCATCCATCCTGCGCGGGATATCAAATCGCGGCTGGAACTGTACGCAGCAGACGGCATCATATATTTCTGCGTTTGGGCGCAGCTGAGAACAGAAGCGTGATACGATCTGTATATCGGCTGCACCTGAGCCAAACCACATCACGCAGCGAGAAGCGCATCGGAAACGGTGCGCTTCTTTGCTGCAAAAAACAGGAGGTAAAGGAACGATGAAACGTAAAACGCTCAAGAAAGCCTTTTCGGCATTCTTGTCCCTGCTCATGTGCATGATGACGCTTTTGTCTATCAGCACACCTGTGTTTGCCGCAACGACGGTAGACGCTTATATGGTGGATTTCCCACGCGACGGTGACAGCAACTACTCTGCGACGGCGTGGGGCCACTCTGCCACGTCTCTGATGGGCGGTTGGCGGTTTCTCAACAACAAATACACAACGGTGCATAGCATCGGCACCTATAACGGTCAAGTCTCGTATTGCATCGAGCCCGGCATCGGGCAAAATGCCGGCGATACTCTCTCCCACAAGGATGAGACATTTTGGGAAAACTACCCCAGCCACCTCAATCCGACCATTTCCCCGGATACCATCAAGGTCCTGCTTGGCCGGATCATGCAGTATGGCTATCAGGGCAATGTATCCACATCCTGGCGTTCTCAGAACGCCTCGGATGCAGCTGCGTTAAGCCATATAATCGCTACACAGCTGCTGGTCTGGGAGACGGTTGTCGGCGAGCGTGACGCAAGCTTCAACAAGGTGGATCCCTCCGGCTATGGGAAGAGTGCGGTTTGGAGTTATATCCGGGACGAGCATCCGCTTCGCAGCCAGATCCGCTCCTATTATAATTCCATGGCCGCCAGCGTGCAGAGTCACGCAGAGATCCCCAGCTTCTGCGCACGAAGCATTGGCAGCGCACGCAGCTATGAACTCAAATACGACGGCACGCGATATACCGTGACACTGACGGATACCAATGGAGTGCTGTCGAACTTCTCGTTCAGCTCCTCGGAACCCGGAATCAGCTTCTCCCGAAGCGGGAACCGCCTGACAATCACCTCCGACATGCCGATTGCAGGCGATATCCGCGTAAGCGCCAGCAAGACCAACGGCGTGCGAAGCGGTGTGGTCGTCTGGACGGACGGCAACAAAGGCGCCGGCATTCAGGATGTTGTCACCTACGGCGAAAATGTGTCAGACCCTGTCAGCGTCCATCTTCGGCTTGAGATGGAGGCGCTCGGCACCATGCACCTGGTCAAGACCAGCGAGGATGGCGTTGTGGCCGGAATTTCTTTCACGATCTCCGGCAACGGAATCACCAAGACTGTGACTACCGGCCGCGACGGCACGATTGACGTATCCGAGCTCATGGCCGGCACCTATACCGTAACAGAAGCGGACATTGAGCGTTATACGCCCCAGACTTCACAGCAGGTCACCATTGTCGGTGGGCAGACCTCGACCGTGACCTTCAACAACGTGCTCAAGCGCGGTGCATTGGAGGTGACCAAGACTTCAGAAGACGGATTCGTTGAGGGCGTAAAGTTTCGCTTGTACGGCAAATCCCTTTCCGGCCTGAACGTCGATGAGTATGCGGTAACGGACTCCACCGGCGTGGCTAAGTTCCGCAATGTCCTGATTGGCGGCCCATATACCATCGAGGAGGTCGATACGGCCGTTCGTTACGTTATCCCTGATCCCCAGTCGGTATCTATCCAGTGGAACCGGGTTGCAGAGCGCAGCTTTGCCAATATCCTCAAAAAGTTTACCGTGACAGTAACCAAGACGGACGCAGAAACCGGAACACCGCAGGGCGACGCCACGCTGTCAGGCGCTAAATACGGGATCTACAAGGGCGGGAAGCTTGTCGATGTGTATTACACAGACGCCAATGGTCAGTTCACCAGCAAAGAGTATATCTGCGATACCGACTGGACGATCCGTGAAATGGAACCCTCGGAGGGGTACCTCCTCGATACGACGGAACATGCCGTTGGTGCAGCGCCCGGTCAGTATACGGTTGAACACAATACAACGGCTAACGCCGTGACCGAAACGGTAATCAAAGGCAGCATCCGCCTGATCAAGCATATTGATGCCGAACTGGAAACCTCCGAGAACGCGCCAATCCCGCAGGCGGAGGCTGAGATCCTCGCAGCAACGGACCCCTCTGCGCCGGAAGGCTCCACATATTTTGTTAGCCCGGACGCTGCCGCACCGGAGGATGCGCAGGGAACTGCAGCTTCCGATGATGCAAAGGACGCAGCCGAACCAGCAGCGGGAGAAACCCCAATGCCCAATCAAGCCGACACGGAAACGCCGGCCGAGTCTGAGCCGGAAGCAGCCGATACGCTGATTCCCGGTCAGAATGAAGCGGAGCCAGAGCCCGAAAACGGATCTGTACCGACGGCGGAGTTCAAACCCTCCGGCAATGCAGGCATTATCGAGCAGCCGGAAGCAGGCGCGATGTTCCAGCTTTATCTCTCAAGTGCCGGAAGCTATGACGCAGCCAAAGATAGCGAGCGTGATCTGCTCGTGACGGATGAAAACGGCGTAGCGCTTTCCAAGGATCTGCCTTACGGCCGCTATACCGTACACCAGATCGAGGGTCAGGAAGGACAGGCCTTTATTTCGGACTTCACCGTATTCATCAGCTCCAACGGACACCTGTACTCCTATATCCTGAACAACCAGACCATCACCAGCTTTATCCGCGTGGAAAAGCGCGATGCTGAGACCAGGAAGATCATTCCGGCAGCAGGCATCGGTTTTCAGGTCAGAGACCTGACCTCCGGCGAACTGATTTCACAGACTGTCTATTATCCGGCGCCAGTGACCATCTCCACATTCTATACCGCAGATGATGGTACGCTGATGCTCCCCTGCGAGCTGCCCTACGGCCGCTATGAGCTGATTGAGGTGGCAACCTGCCATGGCTATGTGCTGGATACCGCCCCGGTTCCGTTTACCGTGGATGGGTCAGAGGCTGTCGTGACAGTTACAAAGTCCAACATGGCGCAAAAAGGCGTCATCCGCATTCAAAAGACCGGAGAGGTCTTCAGCAGCGTAGTAAACGAGGGATCCATCTTCCGGCCTGTATATGAGAATACCGGACTTCCGGGAGCAGTCTTTGATATCGCTGCTGCGGAGGATATTTACACCCCTGACGGAACCCTGCGTGTAAAGGCCGGGGACATCGTAGACACCGTCACCACGCAATCGGACGGCATGGCCTCCAGTAAGGCACTCTACCTTGGCAAGTATGTGATCACCGAGAAGCAAGCTCCGCACGGCATGGCGCTTCAGACCGAAGCGCATACGGTTGAGCTGGTATATGCCGGACAGGAGGTCACGGTCACCGAGCTTCGGGCAGATATGTACAATGAACGCCAGCGTGTGGAGATCAGTCTGGTAAAAACCATGGAAACGGATAAGCTGTTCGGCATTGGCCAAAGTGGCGAGCTCACGCACGTTACATTCGGCCTTTATGCTGCGGAGAAGCTTGTGGCAGCCGATGGCAACAGCATCCCGCAGGATGGTCTGATCGAGATGGTGTCCTTGAATAAAGACGGAAAAGCGACGTGCAAGACGGATCTCCCCTTTGGACGCTTCTACCTGCAGGAGATCTCTACCGACAGCCATTACCAGCTTGGCGATACGAAGTATCCGGTGTCGTTTGACTACGCCGGGCAAGACAAGAAGCTTGTCAAGCTGATTGCCAACGAGGGCGCAGCCATTGAGAATAAGCTGATCTACGGCTCCGTTTCGGGTCTGAAGGTTGATGCAAACGATAAGCCACTCTCCGGTGCAGTCATGGGTCTGTTTGCTGCATCTGAAACGAGATTCACGAAGGATACCGCACTGCTGACAGCCGTATCCGCCGAGGATGGCAGATTCCGCTTCGAAAAGATCCCTGCCGGCAACTGGCTCGTGCGCGAGATCGAGCAGCCCAAGGGCTTCGTTCTGAGCGAAGAGCTGTTCCCGGTAACGGTCAAGGAGCAGGGACAGGTCATTGAGATCAAGATTGCGAACAAACTTATCCGCGGCAGCGTCACACTGACAAAGTATGACGCAGACTATCCCGAGAATAAACTCAGCGGCGCGGTATTCGAGGTCTACCGTGATGTTAACGGGAACAAGGCGCTGGACAAGGACGATGTATTGCTCGGCACCATGGAGGAGTCCTCTGCCGGCGTTTACTGGATGAAGAATCTGGAGTACGGCGGCGTACTGGTTAGGGAGAAAACCGCACCGGAGGGCTTTATTCCGGACGAGAAAGCCTACTATGTGGAGATCGATACCGACGGAAAAACCTACACCGTTGAGAACGAAGCCGGGAAGGGCTTTATCAACCATGCTCTGAAGGGCTCCCTCAAGATTATTAAGACCACCAGCGACGGAAAGAAAGAGGGCTTTGCGTTCCGCATCACCGGCACCAACGGCTACGATATGACGTTTATGACCGACGCCAAGGGCGAAATCTTCATTGAGAAGCTGCGCATCGGCGAGTATACCGTCACGGAGCTGAAAAACAGCGCCAGCGAAGGGTACAAGATCGCAGACCCCGTCAAAATCACGCTTGTTGCAAATGAAACGCTGACGGTAAAGATCCATAACGACAAGACGAAGGTGGATGTTCCCAAGACCGGAGACGACGCCGATCTTATGCTCTGGATCTCACTGCTCGGGCTTGCGGCGGCAGGAGCGGGCTGCACAGCGTTTTTCTACCTGAAAAAGCGCAGAACGGGCAAGCATATTGCCGTGAAGAAGTAAATAACACCTGTCCGGGGATATGCTTGAACGCACATCCCCGGATTCGTTATGGAGGAACGATATGAAAAACGACAGGCGCAGAAGAAATCGGCCGCGGAACCGTGAGAAGAAGGGCGTCAAGCAGTCCCCGGGCCGGGAATGCCGGCACGTATGGTCGGGCGGCGTATGCCTTAAATGCGGGTGCTTGCAGCAAAACCCACGCTCAAACAGTGAAAAATTGCCCGCAGGACAAAATCCTGCGGGCAGTACAGATGTCAGAGATAATTGATGGGAATAGCATGGCCGAAGCCTTTTACAAAATCAGTCTGGCGTAAAGGTAAGTTG
>OHSE01000638.1_pt1 | contig 10005 bp, 8 predicted proteins | sample 1578531 | NCBI WGS metagenome assembly OHSE01 (sample SAMEA3879541, study PRJEB24766) | human gut metagenome | biome: human-associated habitat; feature: feces | place: USA | collected 1985/1987
ATCCCGAAATTATAAATATTCTTTCCGCTATTTATGCGCAGAGCAACGCGGAGCGCATTAAAATCGTTTGCGCTCTGGCAGGCGCACTGTCAGGATAGCACTGCGCTTTCCTCCACCTTGTCCAGCACCGCCAGCTGCAAAGCGTTCAGCATACTGCGCTGTGCGCCGTAGGTGTCGGCGTAGGAGCTGTTGGCGCTGTCGATCTGCTCCTGTGTGGGGGTGATGTCCAGCTGCTCCGCAATGGCCTGAAAGACCAGATCCTGCTTTGCCAGATGCTCAAAGTAGGCGTCGGAATCTGCCAGCATCGCGTTGGCATCGGCGTAGCCCTTGGCCTGTGCGTAGGCGTCCAGCTCCATGCCGTACTTGGTAGCCAGCTGAGAGTGGTAGTTCAGGAACATACGGATGTAGTAGCTGGTGATCTGGGTGGGGACTTCTTTAAAGGTGGAGTTCGTGAGCAGATAGTCCATCACGGCGTTGTCCAGATTGTTGGCGTACAGGGCGCTGTCAAAGTACTGGCGCAGGGCGTCTGCGGTGTGCAGGTCGTCGCTGGCGGCAAAATTGGTCTCCACCCACTCGTCGGTCAGGGTGGGCACAACGCTCTGGGTGATGGCGTTCAGGGTCACGCTGAACACGGCCTCCTTGCCGCTGAGGGTGATGGTGTTGCCCTCGGCGTCGGTGGAGTCGCCGTAGCCCTCCGGGAAGGTAACAGTCACATCAAAGGTGTCGCCGATGTTATGGCTGATGATCTGATCCTCGAAGCCGTCAATAAAGGTGTGGCTGCCCAGCGTCAGGTCGTAGCCGGTGGCGGTGCCGCCGGTAAAGGCTACGCCATCCACCGCGCCGGAATAGTCGATGTTCACGGTGTCGCCGCTCTGGGCTGCCCGGTCGGTGATGTTCTGGGTGGTGGCGTACTGGTTCAGCAAAGTGTCGATCTGGGTCTGGATCTCGGCCTCGGTGGGCTCGATGTCCGCCTTGGAGAGCGGCAGCGCGGCTACATCCTCCGGCAACGTCACATAGTCCAGTGCGCGGATGCCGGTCCAGTGGCCGTTATCGTCCAGCCCTTCGGAGTAATCGAAGCTGGCATAGTCGAAATCCGACACCTTGCCGTAGACGGACACGCTTGCGCCGGATGCGGCAGAGGATGCCGTGGTGCCGCTCTGCTTTTTGAGCAGCATAAAGCAGGCCGCAGCTACGCACAGCACAGCAGCCACCGCGCACAGCACACACAACAGGATCTTGGTAATGCGTTTCAAAAGAGATACCTCCTAAAAATAGCAGACCGTTTTCACGGAGAATGCAAATATCATACCATCCTATTATAACGGAAAAATGCGAAAAGAAAAGATTTTTGCGAAAATTCCACAAATGCCGCCCGGCACAGGTATCACTTTTGCCCGCTTTGGGGCGGGAAATGCCGCAAAACCGGTGGAAATACCCCGGCGGTTCTGTTACAATAAAACTGTATGAGCCTTTCCCTGCGGGGGAAAGCCTTTTGCTGAAATTGGAGGATAAAACCATGGATTACAATAAAGCAGCTCTGGAAATGCACGAGACCCACAAGGGAAAGGTGGGCATCGTGAGCAAGGTGGAGGTCGCCACCCGTGACGACCTGTCCACCGCCTACACCCCCGGTGTGGCCGAGCCCTGCCGCAAGATCAAGGAAAACCCCGAGGACGTGTATAAGTACACCTTCAAGGGCAACATGGTGGCCGTTGTCTCCAACGGCACCGCCGTGCTGGGCCTCGGCGATATCGGCCCGGAGGCCGGTCTGCCGGTCATGGAGGGCAAGGCCGTGCTGTTCAAGGAGTTTGGCGGCGTGGACGCCTTCCCCATCTGCATCGACGCCCACGACGCTGCCAGCGTCATTGCTGCCTGCAAGGCCATTGCGCCCACCTTTGGCGGCATCAATCTGGAGGATATCAAGAGCCCGGAGTGCTTCGAGATCGAGGAGACCTTGGAGCGGGAACTGGATATCCCCGTGTTCCACGATGACCAGCACGGCACCGCTATCGTGGTGACTGCTGCCCTCATCAACGCTCTGCGGGTGGTGAATAAAAAGATGGAGGACGTGCATATCGTCCTGAACGGCCCCGGCGCTGCCGGTACCGCCATCATCAAGATGCTCATGACCGCCGGTGCCAAGGACATCGTGGCGGTGGATCAGTTCGGCACCCTGTACAAGGGCTGCAACAGCGCCGAAGCCCACAAGAACTGGCTGGGCGAGGTGACCAACCCCCGCCAGATCAAGGGCGGCCTGAAGGAAGCGCTGGAGGGCGCAGATGTGTTCATCGGCGTGTCCCGCCCCGGCATCCTGACCACCGAGCTGTGCAAGACCATGAATAAGGACGCCATCGTCTTTGCCATGGCCAACCCCACCCCGGAGATCATGCCGGACGAGGCGAAGGCCGGCGGCGTGCGGGTGATGGCTACCGGCCGCAGCGACTTCCCCAATCAGGTCAACAACGTGTTGTGCTTCCCCGGCCTGTTCAAGGGCGCGCTCAGCGTCCGCGCCCGGGATATCAACAATGAGATGAAGCTGGCCGCTGCCTACGCTATTGCAGACCTCATCACCGATGCCGACCGCAGCGAGGAGAACATCATCCCCGGCGCGTTCGACCCCCGCGTGGCCGAGGCTGTGGCAAATGCCGTGGCAAAGGCTGCCCGCGAGACCGGCGTGGCACGGTTGTAAGCGGAGGATACAGGCATGAGAACGATCTCCGCACAGAGCATTACGGATACGGTGGCGCGGCTCTGCATTAAAGCCAACACCCAGCTGCCGCAGGACGTGCAGGCAGCGCTGGAAAAGGCACGGGAAGAAGAGCCGTGGCCGCTGGCAAAGAACACATTAGACTTGCTGTGGTCGAACCTTGGCGCCGCAAAGGAAAAAGACCTGCCCATCTGTCAGGACACCGGCATGGCCTGTGTGTTCGTGGAACTGGGCACCGATGTGCACATTGACGGCAGCTTTGAAGCCGCCATCCACGAGGGCGTGCGCCGGGGCTACACCGATGGCTATCTGCGCAAGAGCATCGTGGCCGACCCGCTGCGCCGGGGCAACACCGGCGATAACACCCCGGCGGCCATCACGGTGCATCTGGTGGACGGCGAGGGTTGCCGCATCACGGTAGCACCCAAGGGCTTTGGCAGCGAGAATATGAGCCGCATCCAGATGCTTAAGCCCGCCGACGGCGTGGAGGGCTTTAAAAAGTTCGTGGTGGATACCGTGCGGCTGGCTGGCTCCAACCCCTGCCCACCCATCGTGCTGGGCATCGGCGTGGGCGGCAGCTTTGACAAGGTGGCGTATCTTGCCAAAAAGGCGCTGATGCGCCCGCTGGATATCCCCAACCCCGACCCCTACTACGCCCAGCTGGAGCAGGAGCTGCTTACTGCTATCAATGCACTGGGCATCGGCCCACAGGGCTTTGGCGGCAAGACCACCTGTCTTGGCCTTGCCATTGAGCAGATGCCCACCCATGTGGCGGGTCTGCCGGTGGCTGTGAACGTTTCCTGTCATGTGACCCGCCGCGCCAGCGCGGAGCTGTAAGGAGGGGAGAACGATGGAATACAGACTGACTACCCCCTGCACCGCGCAGGAGCTTGCCCCGCTGAAGGCGGGGGATACCGTGCTGCTTTCCGGTGTGGTGTACACCGCCCGGGATCAGGCACACAAGCGGATGATGGAAGCGCTGGACAAGGGCGAGACCCTGCCTTTTGATCTGGAAGGCAGCGCTATCTATTATGTGGGCCCCACGCCGGAGCGCCCGGGCGAAGTCATCGGCTCGGCAGGGCCTACCACCAGCGGGCGCATGGACGCCATGAGCCCCCGGCTGCTGGATCTTGGCAACAAGATCATGATCGGCAAGGGCAAGCGGGACGCCGCCGTCAAGGACGCCGTGGTGCGCAACGGCGCGGTATATCTGGCTGCGCTGGGCGGTGCCGGTGCGCTGATGGCCAAAAGCGTGCAGACGCTGGAGGTGATCGCATGGCCGGACTTGGGCTGTGAGGCGGTGCGCCGCCTGACTGTGCAGGATATGCCCCTGACCGTTGTGCTGGATGCCCACGGCGGCGATCTGTACGAGGCCGGCCCTGCGGCCTATCTGGCCACACGGTAAGGCCAAAACGCCGAGAATTGCACCCTTTGCACAAAACAGGGGTGGTGCAAAACCGGCAAAACAGCAGTTCTGTGCAGAAAAATATGGTTAGTTTAACAAAACTTGCTGCGAATTACTTGCATCAACCGCAAAAGTGTGATATCCTTTAACATACGACAGAGGGTACACATACCCTGTCGGAAAAATCCCCCAGAGGGAATGAGGCAGGAGGCCGGACAAACCATGCAGATCCACCAATCCGCAGAAGATTATCTTGAAACGATCCTGATGCTGAGCCAGCGTATGGGCAAAGTGCGCTCCATTGACGTAGTCAATGAGCTGGGCTTTACCAAAGCCAGCGTGAGCATCGCCATGAAAAAGCTGCGGGAGAACGGCTATATCGCGGTGGACGGCGAAGGCAACCTGACCCTGCTGGAGCCCGGGCTGGAGATCGCTCAGCGCATTTACAGCCGCCACCAGCTGCTGACCCACTTCTTTGTGCAGCTGGGCGTGGACGAGCAGACCGCCGCCGAGGACGCCTGCAAGGCAGAGCATATCCTCAGCGAGCAGACGCTGGAAAAGATCCGCGAAAGCGCCCTGCGCAACGATGCCGCCCATCCGCAGGCAAAGTGATTTGAGTTCAAAAGACGCCGGAACGCCGAAAGACGTTCCGGTGTTTTTGCTTTTTATAGCGAAGAAAATCGTGCCGCAAATGCCGTTTCCCTCTACGACCCCTCCTGTGAAAAAAGCATTTCAGCCAAGCCCGCAGGCTTGGCTGAAATGCAAATAAAAAAAATAATTCCGCTATCTATGCGCAGAGCAACGCGGAGCGCATTCAAAATCATTTCACCTGCCCGCGCATTCCAAATCGTCCCCTTCCCTCTTGCATTTTTGGGGAAAGAGGTGTAGAATACAGTCACAATCAAACACAGGGGAGCTCGTGCAGCGGGCTGAGAGGAAGTATAGCAAGCTTCGACCCTTTTACCTGATGCGGATAATGCCGCCGTAGGAAGTCATACCCTTTATGATTTTTTGCAGGAGGAGCCGCGCCGGGCTCCTCCTGTTTTTTTGTACCTCTGCGGAGGTTCCGCAGCCAGCTGAGGGGGAGCGCCCTGAGCCTTGGATGAATGCAGCGATGGGAAGCCGTGTTCCGGCGTGAGAGGAAACCAGTAAGTTTCGACCGCACCTTCCGTACCTGTTCCCGCCTTGTGGCGGGCACGGGCTGTTTTGTTGCGGGAGCGCCGGTATTCATCCTGCGCTGCCGCAGATGGTTGAAAAGGAGCTAATTTATCATGAAGAATCTCTCTGTCAAAAAGCTTGCCCTTGCCGGTATGTTCTGTGCCCTGTGCGTGGTGGGCAGCGTGTTCAGCTTTCCCATGTTCGGCAGCAAGTGCGCCCCGGTGCAGCACATGGTCAACGTGCTGTGCGCCGTTCTGCTGGGGCCGTGGTGGGGTGTAGGCGTGGCCTTTGTGGCTTCCCTGCTGCGCAATCTGCTGGGTCTGGGCAGCCTGATGGCTTTCCCGGGCAGTATGTTCGGTGCACTGCTGTGCGGCCTTGCATACCACAAGACCAAAAACCTGATCGCCACCGTGGTGGGTGAGGTGTTCGGCACCAGCATTCTAGGCGGCCTGTGCGCATGGCCCGTGGCCATCTTCCTGATGGGCAAGAGCGCTGCGGACATCGCCTTCTACGCCTACATCGTGCCCTTCCTCATCTCCACCGCCGTGGGTGCGGTGATCGCCGGTGCAGTGGTGTTCAGCCTGCAGCGCTCCGGCGCTCTGCGCTCCATGCAGAACAGCCTTTCCTGAGCGGAGGTGCCGGGAATGCTCAAAACCGCCTTTGAGAACCTGCGCAGCCGCAGCCCTCTCATCCACAACATCACCAACTACGTCACCGTGAACGACTGCGCCAACATGGTGCTGGCCTGCGGTGCCTCCCCCATCATGGCCGATGATGCCGCCGAGGTGGAGGAGATCACCGCCATCTGCGGTGGACTGAATATCAACATCGGCACGCTGAACAGCCGCACCGTCACCAGTATGCTGCTGGCGGGCAAAAAGGCCAATCAGCTGGGGCATCCGGTGGTACTGGACCCGGTGGGTGCCGGCGCTTCCCATCTGCGCACCGATACCGCCTTCCGCCTGCTGCGGGAGGTGCAGTTCACGGTGATCCGTGGCAACATCTCGGAGATCAAGACCCTTGCCTCCGGCGCGGGCACCACCAAGGGCGTGGATGCGGACGTAGCCGACAAGGTGACCGAGGAGAATCTGGACAGCGCTGTAGCCTTTGCCAAGGCTTTTTCCGCCCGCACCGGCGCGGTAATCGCCATTACCGGTGCTATTGACATCGTGGCCGATGCACAAAAAGCCTACTGCATCCGCAACGGCAACGCCATGATGAGCAGCATCACCGGCACGGGCTGCCAACTCTCTGCCCTGACAGCGGCCTTTGTCACCGCCAACCCCGGCCACCCGCTGGAAGCTGCCGCTGCAGCGGTGTGCGCCATGGGTCTGGCGGGCGAGATTGCCCACCAGCGGCTCACCCCGCAGGACGGCAACGCCACCTACCGCAATTACATCATTGATGCCATTTATAGCATGGCCCCCGAACAGCTGGAGAAAGGCGCAAACTATGAAGTGCGATAAACACACCATGCTCCTGTACGCGGTGACCGACCGCGCATGGGTGGGCGAGCAGACGTTGTATCAGCAGGTAGAAAGCGCCCTGAAGGGCGGTGCTACCTGTGTGCAGCTGCGGGAAAAGCAGCTGGGCGACGCAGATTTTTTACAGGAAGCCATCCAGATCCACGCCCTGTGCCAGCAATACGGTGTGCCGCTGTTCATCAACGATAACGTGGAGGTGGCCTTGCAGTGCCACGCCGAGGGCATCCATGTGGGGCAGGACGATATGGCCGCCGCACAGGTGCGCCAGCGCGTGGGTGAGGGCGTGATGATCGGCGTATCTGCCCACACGGTACAGGAAGCGCTGGACGCTGTGGCGCACGGCGCGGACTACCTTGGCGTAGGCGCGGTATTTGCCACCCACACCAAGACGGACGTGAGCGAGATGCCCCGGCAGACCCTGCTGGACATCTGCAACGCCGTGGATGTGCCGGTGGTGGCCATTGGCGGCATCCACAAGGAGAACATCCTGCAGCTCAAGGGCACCGGCGTGGACGGCGTGGCGCTGGTAAGCGCTATCTTTGCCGCAAAGGACATCGAGGCCGAGTGCCGCGAACTGCGCGCCCTTTCGGAGCAGATCATAAAGTAAGCTATCATCCCGCGGCAAACCGGGGGCACCACCTTGGGCCGCGTTACAAAATTCATGGAGAAAACCAACATGAAAAGCGTATTTTGCGCAGGTGCCGGCATCCAGAGCGTTCTGTTTTTTCTGAATGACGGCTACTTGCCTGCTGGCTGGGAGCTTTCTCCTCGGACACGAATCGGGCCATTCCATCGCCCGCCCTACTGCCTGCGGCAGCAGGGTCCCACCCCAGCGGACGGTCCTCGGAGAAACTCCAAACCAGCGGTTCGCCCCTGCTGCAATGCATGACCAGCACCCTGCTGTTCAGAGATAAACTGTCATTTGGAGGAACACAGCGTATGCAGACTTATACCACCCAGATGGATGCCGCCCGCAAGGGCATCATCACCCCGGAGATGGAGATCGTAGCCAAAAAGGAATACCGCACCACCGAGGAGATCCGCCAGTGGGTCGCCGAGGGCAAGGTAGCCATCCCCGCCAACAAGCACCACAAGTGCCTGAACCCCGAGGGCGTGGGCTCCATGCTGCGCACCAAGATCAACGTGAACCTTGGCGTCTCCCGCGACTGCAAGGACTACAACATTGAGATGCAGAAGGTGATGAGCGCCGTGAACATGGGCGCAGAGGCCATTATGGATCTGTCCAGCCACGGCAACACCCAGCCCTTCCGCCAGAAGCTGACCCACGAGTGCCCGGTGATGATCGGCACTGTGCCGGTGTACGATTCGGTCATCCACTACCAGCGCGATCTGGCCGAACTGACTGCACAGGACTTCATCGATGTGGTGCGTCTGCACGCAGAGGACGGCGTGGACTTTGTTACCCTGCACTGCGGCATCACCCGCAAGACCATCGAGCAGATTCGCAAGCACAAGCGCAAGATGAACATCGTGAGCCGCGGCGGTTCTCTGGTGTTTGCGTGGATGAGCATGACCGGCAACGAGAACCCCTTCTACGAGCACTTTGACGAGATCTGCGAGATCTGCGCCGAGCATGATGTGACCATCTCTCTGGGCGACGCCTGCCGTCCCGGCTGTCTGGCTGACGCCACCGACGTGTGCCAGATCGAAGAGCTGGTGCGTCTGGGCGAGCTGACCAAACGTGCATGGGCGCACAACGTGCAGGTGATGGTGGAAGGCCCCGGCCATGTGCCCCTGAATCAGGTCGCCGCCAACATGGAGGTGCAGAAGAGCATCTGCATGGGCGCACCCTTCTATGTGCTGGGACCTCTGGTCACCGATATCGCCCCCGGCTACGACCACATCACCGCTGCCATCGGCGGCGCAGTGGCAGCCGCCAGCGGTGCGGCCTTCCTGTGCTATGTGACCCCCGCCGAGCATCTGGCACTGCCCAATGTGGAAGACGTAAAGCAGGGCATCGTGGCCTCCAAGATCGCCGCTCACGCCGCCGACATTGCCAAGGGCATCCCCCACGCCCGGGACATTGACGACAAGATGGGCGATGCCCGCCGCGTACTGGACTGGGATGCACAGTTCGCCTGCGCGCTGGACCCCGAGACCGCCAAGGCCATCCGCGACGCCCGCCTGCCCGAGGACGACCACAGCGACACCTGCAGTATGTGCGGCAAGTTCTGCGCCGTGCGCAGCATGAACAAGGCGCTGGCCGGTGAATACATCGACATTCTGTAAGCTTTCCCCGCGCTGAAAGGCGCTTCTTCCTCCGCCGCCCGGCATAACCGGGCGGCTTTTATGTTGATAACAAAAAAAGATTGACCGCCCCACAGTTCCCCAACTCGAGCGGTCAATCTTTTGACATACGGGATGGAAAGCTGACCCTTGCAGTCAGCGCCCCTTCTGTTTGTAGAATAATCGAAGCTATGTGATTTGTCAAGCCATCCCGTTCTATCGATTCTTTCTATCAATATTTTAGATTTTACAATTCTTCTGTGCTGTACTATAATGAAGTAGCAACTTTATTTCTCAAAAGTACAGGAGGCTGTTTTCTTGATAGTTGATCTGATCGAAGCGCTTTACCGCCTGCTGTGGGGCGATTTATTCACCCTGCCAGTGGCGGGCGGCATTGGCATCTCCTTTATGGTGGTGCTGCTGTTTGCCGCCGGTATCGGCTTTACCCTGCGCACCCGGCTGCTGCCGGTGCGCCTGTTCCGGGATATGATCGGCGCAGTGTGCGAAAAAAAGCAGGCTGCGGGCGGGCTTTCCTCCTTCCAGACACTGGTCATCTCCACCGCCACCCGGGTGGGCATGGGCAACCTTGTGGGCGTGGTGGCCGCTGTTTCGGCGGGCGGTGCGGGCGCGGTGTTCTGGATGTGGGTCACTGCGCTGCTGGGTGCTTCCACCTCCTTTGTGGAGTCCACTCTGGCGCAGAAGTACCGCGTACCGGACCCGCTGTACGGCGGCTGGCGGGGCGGCCCGGCCTACTACCTTCATGTGCTGGCAGAGCGCAAACGGGGCAAAAAGCTCAAGCGCTCGGTGTGCGCAGCGCTGTTTGCAGTGTCCGGTCTGATCTGCTGGTGCGGCATCAGTCAGGTGATCAGCAATTCAGTGACTTCTTCTTTAGAAAATGCATTCTCTGTTCCGCCCCTTTATACAACCATCGTGCTTGTAGCACTTGCGGCAGTGATCGTATTGCGGAAGAACGCAACTGTGAAAGTACTGGATCTTTTAGTACC
>OHSE01000641.1_pt1 | contig 9990 bp, 9 predicted proteins | sample 1578531 | NCBI WGS metagenome assembly OHSE01 (sample SAMEA3879541, study PRJEB24766) | human gut metagenome | biome: human-associated habitat; feature: feces | place: USA | collected 1985/1987
TTTTTGTAATTGACTTAAATTCTTCTAAGTTTTCAAGTCTAATATCAGCTTCAAGTGTTTTTTCATCTTGTAAAGCTTTTTTCATTCCTGTTTTATCAAGAACTAAATCAATAAGTTCTGTTAATGTTACCTCGCTTGCTTTTTGTTGTAATTCTAATATAACATTTTTAAATTCTAACTCTTTACCTTCCGTTATCGAAGAAAAAATACTTGTATTATATGTTGATGATATGTTTTCTAATTTAGCAATGCTTTTTAATCCTATTCCTCTTTTAGGAGTATTTATTATTCTAAGTAGGCTTACATCATCTTTATGATTATTTATTAATCTTAGATAACATAATAAGTCTTTTATTTCTTTTCTATTATAGAAGTAGAAACTTCCTACAACACGATATTTGATGTTCTTTTTTAACATTTCTTCTGTATCTTATATATACTTTAATTGATCTATATATTAGGAATATAATTAATCCAAATATAGCTAGTAAGAAAATAATTGAAAAAATCATTATTACTAGACCTACTCCGGTTAAATCTTTCTTATAATCACTTATAACTGTGATATAGTTCATAATGTTAAACATTTGAAATAACCCTTGACCTAACCCTTTAAATATACTTACAAAACCTTCAAAAAGAGGTTCCATAAACTTTGTAAAAAATTCTCCATACACACTCATCTTTATTCCTCCTTATTCTTTACAACTAGTTTTACGTTCATTTTTTCAAAACTCATTTGATTATTTGCATTATTTTTAACAAATTCTTTTGATACTAAAAGCTGCATATCATTTACTAAACTTGTTGGTTCTATTTCTTCATCTATGTCCATTTCATAAATAAAATTCATACCTATTTCTTTATAATCATTTATAATATTTTGATACTCTATTTCTTTATCATAAGGAACTAGTATTTTTATAAATTCTTTCAAATATTCATTATCAAAGAACTTAACTAGACTAGCTTTTTTCATATCTTTGTTTATTCTAATTAGGTATTTATCCATTTCCATGTTGCTGATTAATTCTTTAAGTAAATGTACTTCTAGTAAATCATAAGATATTTCCCTAATTTTAGCATCATATTTTTTTAAAACACCTTTAGTTAAAGTTTCATCAAATTCTTTTAATCCTGGTACTTCATAACTAAATAGCACTTCGTAATAAACCGGATTATTACTTATCATTTTATATTCATTTCTAAAATCATCACTATCTAAATACTCTAGTATCTTTTTATCTTCACTTGCATTTTTCTTTACTTCATCGAATAAATCATTTATAAAATATTTGTTATCCTTTACTTCAAGTATTTTTGTTTTTCTTAAATAACTAAGTAAATATTTAAATTTGTTTTTAGTGTCTTGAATATCTCCATCTACTACATTACTTGCAAAATCTACGTAACAAGCTGTACATATGATAACTGATAATAGGAAAGTTTCATTTTTCCAACTTCTTAACATTTCCATCTTATCATGTAGTCTACAATACTCAATTATTGATTTTAAAACAAAGTTTATATTATCATTTGAATATTCAATTGGATTTTCTTTATGAATGTTGTTTTGAAAATAATACTTTTCAGAATATATTTCAATTATTTCTTTAGCAAAAGCACTAAATTCTTTCTTGTTTTGCCACATTTTATTATTTTCAATACTAATTAATGACTCTAGTATCTTCGCATAAGAAAGCAAATCCTTTTCTTTCTTTGTTATATATTTATTTATAACACTTAAGCTCACAATCAGCCTCACCTAACCTTATTCTTTATAAATTATATCAAATAAAAAAAAACATTGCAATATTACTTTAATAATTTGTAAAAAAAGTTATCTACAATATCTTTAATTTTAGGTGTTAATGCATAATTATATTGATAATTCACATTCTCTTATCTTTATCCTTTCATCACTACAATATTCCATAATAAATTTATTATCTTTCTTACACAAAATTATACCTATTGTTTTATCTTGAGCCTGCTTTCTTAGATTCTTATCGATATAATTCATATACACTTCTATTTGACCTATGTGTTCTTTTTTTAGTTCAGTTACCTTTAGTTCTACAACTACATAACAATTGAACTCAATGTTATATAAAAGCAAATCAATGTAATTATAGTTATTACCAACCTTAATTTTGTATTCATTTTCTTCCAAATGTAAATCCATTACCTAATTCATCTAAAAATGCTGGTATATCTTCAAGAATAAGTTTCTGCAATACTTTCTCGGATACTATTTCATAATTGGATTTATTACAAATTATTATTGGATTTTTTATTGCATCTTGAACTTCTAGTTTTTCCTTCTTAATTAATTTTAATTTTGTTTGTTCATCTAATCTTTCATATTCTTTATTTTTAATACGTTTACGAAGTTGTCTAACAGATAAATTGTTATTCTCACATACCTTTATATAATAGTTAATTATGTTTTTGTTACTAATAGATAATAATTCATCAAAATGACTCCATGTTAATTTTGCCGACATTGTCGGCAAAATCTCTAAATCACAATAATTATAAAATTTTAACATTTTATATAAAAGCCTTGTACTATATTTTTTCTTTAAATCATTACTCAACTTTTCTGAATATTCTTTAATAACCCCTTCGCCATAATGTTTACCAGCTTCACTTAAAAGTTTACCTACATTGTAATAGGTTGTTAAGTCACTCTTGTTTTTTGAATAATCCTTTACCCTTTTAGTTATTTCATTATTCAGTATTTCTGTTTTTATCTCATTATAATAATTCATATTTTTACTCCCTTCGCTCTTTTTACCAAATACTAATATTTCATTTGGCTAAAAACAAGTTCTATCTTAACATATTTATTTTAAATTAAATGTCGAATTGTGTCGAAGGTCTCAATTTTTTTAAATTTTAGAAAAAAAAGATAGAAAACTTAATTTCTATCAATTACTTTTCGCTTTTATTTTTAAATTGTAGCATTATTGGAGTTCCATCAAAGTCTATATTATTTCTGATTTGATTTTCTAAATATCTTTCATAACTAAAATGAACTAATCCTTTATTATTTACAGAAAATGTAAATTTTGGTGGACACGTTCCCGTTTGACTTACAAAATATATTTTAAGTCTTTTGCCTTTATATGATGGAGGTTCATGCATGCTTACTGCTTCCATTATAATGTTATTTAAAAGAGATGTTTTTACTTCTTTTCTGTTATTATTGTAAGCATTTATTACCTCAGGCATAAGTCCTGATAATCTTTTTTTAGTCTTAGCACTTAAAAATACTGTGTGAGCATAAGGTATAAATTGAAACTCATTTTTTATATCTTCTTTCCATTTTCTTATATCACTATCTGGATTATTTATTGTATCCCACTTATTTACACATATAACTATGCCTTTACCAGCATCTAAAGCATAAGATGCAATATGTTTATCATGCTCAATAATACCAGTTGATGCATCAATTACTAAAACACATACATCACTTCTATCAATTGCTTTAAGGCTTCTAATTAAACTATATTTTTCAACACTTTCATAAATTTTACCTTTTTTACGCATTCCAGCAGTATCAATTACAGTTATGTCCTCATGATTGTATTTAAATTTAGTATCAACTGCATCTCTAGTTGTACCTGCCACATCACTTACAATAGCTCTTTCTTCATTTAATATGGCATTAATTAAACTACTTTTTCCTACATTTGGTCTACCTATTATACAAAATTTAAGGGAAGTATCTTCCTCTTTCACTTCTTCAGGTAAATCACTAGTTATAGTGTTAAGAAGTCCATCAAAACCTATATTATGAGATGCGCTAACTGCCACTAAGTCACTAAAGCCAAGCTCATAATAATTATATAAATTTTCTTTTTTCTTATCGTTATCTATTTTATTTACAACTACGATTACTTTTTTACTACTTTTATGAAGTATTTCTGCCACTTTTTTATCTGATGCATCTGGGTCATCATTACCATCAACAACAAATAAAACTAAATCTGCTTCATCTATTGCAAGTGTTGCTTGAACTAAAATATCTTTAGCAAAGTCGTCTTCACCAAGTGATATACCACCTGTATCAATTAAATAAAAACTTTTATCATTGTGGTTTACTCTTCCATAAATTCTATCTCTTGTAACCCCCGGTGTATCCATAATTATAGACTTATTTTCTTTAATTAATCTATTAAATATGCTACTTTTTCCTACATTAGGTTTACCAACTAAACATACTGTTTGCATATTAAAACCTCCTAACTCTCACTTACGTTGTTTTCTAAATATTTTGCATATATACTATTATTTTTACGATATATTTGTATTTTGTCATCTTTCATGCTTTTATTTGTTACATTATTTATTAAATCTTTTTGTCCACTTTCATTTGTTTCTGTTGAATTAAAATATTTACCATCAATTAATTCTTTAACTGTAACTACTGTGCAACTATCAGACTTATATTCATCAACAGTGCATTCATCAGTTAATTTATCTGGATTTTCTTGCCCATATACAATTGCTGCTGATTCTAGATTTTGTATTTTTGTTTCTAATAAATCTTCAAAAGAATTATTTCTAATTTTCATAACATTTATCGTAACTAAAGATGCTACTATACTAAGTATTACTATAACTGCTAGTATTTCTATCAATGTAAACCCATTTTTTTTCATATTTTTCCCTCTATTATACTAAGTATTTCAGTTCTACCTTTTTTAGTAACTGTTGAAAATGTAATAAATTCATCATCTTCAAATTTTAAAGTGTCTTTAATTATTTTATCTTGTTTAATTCTATTATTTTTGCTGACTTTATCATATTTAGTTGCAACTATCGTTATATCAAGATTATAATATTTTAAAAATTCATACATTAAGCAATCATCCTCAGTTGGCTTATGTCTATAATCAATAAGCATAAATACATGTTTTAAATTTGGTCTTTCTTTTAAATATTCTTCAATCATTAAACCAAATTTCTTTTGTGTATCTTTACTTACACTAGCATAGCCATATCCAGGTACATCCACTAAATAAAATGCATCATTAACTTTATAAAAATTAAGTGTTTGTGTTTTTCCTGGCTTAGAACTTGTTCTGGCAAAGTTCTTTCTTTCTATTAATGTATTTATAAAACTACTTTTACCTACATTACTTCTTCCAACAAGCAAAAATTCAGCCTTTTTATCTTCTGGATATTGACTTCTTCTTACTGCTATTATTGGTTCACTAACATTTTCTATTTGCATAATTTGCATCACCTAGTTATAATTATATATTATTTCATGGAAAATTGCAAATATTCATAAACTTATGTTAAGGGGGAATGTTATGCATAATACTAATTTTCCTCCGAATACTAATCCTCATACATTTTCTTTAATTGCTGTTGCAGTTGGTTTTGCTTGCATCGGAGATTATAATGCTAATGAACAAAATTCTATAGGTAACTGGCTTATACTCGTAGGTCAATACATTTTAACTCATGCTGCTCAGCAACAATTGATAGAATCTAGAATAGAAAATAATAATATTAATATAAACTCTAAAAAATATAAAACGGGACATGGAGGACCATTTACTGATAATGAGCAGAAAAAAAGTAATCAAAACCAAAGAGGTGAAGTTGAATTTTTAATTGATGCTATAAAAAAAATACAAGATGAACTTGATAATCTTAAATGATTATTTGTTATCTTGTACTTTTTTAATTAACTTTACCTAAGTTAACTAATTGTGTATGGATTACTTATTGTTCCTAAACCACTTAATTTTACATTTTTACTTATATTAATTACAGGCCTAATATTTATTGTACTAAGTCCAGTAGCTGCATACAATATTCCATTACCAAAACAATACATATAACCTGTAAAAGAACTATATCTTTTAAAATTTGCTGGTGACATCGTCCAATAATAAGTATCATCTTCTGTGTTAAACAAGTATGAGCCATTTTCTCCGGCATAAATGATTTCATCTAATGTTATCATTCCAATTGATTTTGTTAATTTTTTATTCCCATAGCTACTTGTAGTTGGAGTAAAATAATCATTTGTCTGTGAACATGTTAAAACTTCATTATTTTCACTATTTCTAACTTGTGGTGCATAATAAGTTTCAAATTTTCCGTAGCCACCTTTATAATCAATTGTTTCTCTGCTACTAGATGGTGTACGATCATTACAAAATCCAGCATTAGTATCAATATATTTACTATATCCTTTATTTTCTATGTTTGTTTGATACCAACTGTCTAGTTGAGTTTTTACAGCACTATTATTATTATTAGCATGTGTAACACTTGTAGATGTTATGTTACCATAATCGCCTTTATCAAAACCTGTTATACTTGCTTTTGTAGAACTAACATATGAATTAACATATCTTAACCATCTACATGAAGTTGTATTTTCAAAACATGTATATCTACCAACCATACTATAACCATATGTTCCTGTATAAACACTTCCCGCTAACGTATAATATCCCGTAACAGGATCAAAAGTGTAACTAGTTGAATACTTATAAGTTTCTGATGTATCAATCGTTGCATTCCATGTATTACCTGCTCTTCCTAAATCACTCCATTTTCCGGCTGTACCATACATATACCCTATACCTGCATTGTCATCTGTAATAGTTTTATTTGTATTCCAAGCACCTGTTCCAATTGTAGAATTTGCACTGGATTTTTCAGTACTTGTACCGTTATAAATTAATCTAATTGATCCATCGCCATTTACTCTAACTATTCTCCAGTAATAACCTGCGAAATACACATAATTATCGGTTGGATTACCTGCATAGTAATAACTTGTTCCTTCTGAATCATTTGTTTTGAACATAGTATTTGTTGTAGTTACACTATATGCATCACTTAAAGATCCTCTGTAACCAAATGATTTATTGGCAAGAATTATATCATTTGCATTTTTATAAGTTGTCACATTATACGTAAAGACATCAGACTTATAATTTACTGAATCTACGGCATACACTCTTATTGTATATGTTGTATTGCCTGTTAGTCCTGTAAATGTATAATTATTTGAGGTAGATGATGTATAGCTACCATTATTAATTGAATAATAATAATTAGTTATAGCATTACTTCCTGCTACTGCATTTGTAGTTATTTGTACTTCTGTAGGTTTATTATCGGATACTACCACATTATTTATTACTGGTTTTGCAAAATCTGTTTTTGCTGTCTTTGCATATTCACTACTTATTCTATTATTATCATCCTTCACTTTTACTTTTAAATAAAATGTTGTATTTGCTGTTAATCCTGTAAATGTATAATTACTAGATGTACTTTCTACATAATTTGAACCATTATCTTTTGAATAATAATATTTATTTACTGTCCCGTCTCCATTTTTAGCATTAACATTTATTGTTATACTTGTATCTTTACTACTTGTTGTTACATTCTCTACTACTGGTATTTTATATTCACTTGTAGTTACTTCTGTTTCATATATGTTTGAAACTCTGTTTTGAGTATCATTTACTTTTACTTTTATTTTGTATGTTGTTTTTTCAGTTAAATTATCAAATGTATAAGTGTTTTGTCCCTCTTTAAACTCTGAATCATTTATAGAATAATAATACTTATTAACGTTATACGATCCCCCAAGTGCATCTACTGTTAATTTTATAGTTTTATATGTGGCTAATGAATCTACTTTTGTAACTGATGGTAATATATACGTTGAAGTTGTTATAGCTTTTATATATTCTGTTGATATTCTTCCTAGCGTGTCTTCAACTTTTATTTTAATTTTATATTCTGTTGTATCATTCAAATTGTCAAATGTATAACTATTTGATGTACTTTCTTCATATGTGGCACCATTATCTTTTGAATAATAATATTTGGCAACTTCATTAGTTCCACCTTCTGCTGTTACATCTAATTTAATACTATTTAGTGTTTCAGTATGGTTTAATCCTATAATTTTGGGAACAATATACTCATCCGTTGTTACTTCTGTCTCGTACAGATTTGATTTAATCCCATTCCTATCAACAAGATAACTATAGATCTTATATGTACTTTTTTCATCTAAATTTGTAAATTTGTAATTACCTTCACTAGACTCCACAAATTTTAAATCTGCAACATTACTTAGGCTTTTTGAATAATATTTATTACTTACATAACCAATTGTTTTATTTGTTTTTTCAGCAGCATAATAATATTTTTCTGCTGCTGATGAACCTTCTTCAATATTTAAAACTGCGTTTATTGAATTATATGTTGTTTGAGTTAGAATATTGGTTATTTTAGTTAGTTCATAACTACTCATTTTGTCTTTAGTTACGTATAATTTACCTGACAGGCTTTTACCCATATTCTTAGATTGATCAGTATCAAGATTAGCAAATGTAACTTCAACTTTCCAATCTTGAGTAATTGTATTTCCACGTGTTGCTTCGATATCATAATCTGGCACTAATAAAAATCCACCTGTTCTTGTTGTAATATCAAAACCTTTTTCATAGTGAACTAGTCCAGTAATATTTTCAACCTTATTTCCATTTGGATCAGTTACATTTAAATATAACTCTGGTGTGCCATTCTGCGTTGTATATTCAAAATCATTTGTATCAATAACAAAATATATATTATATCTTCTTGCTGTTTTTTCTACATTTTTTGAATTACTAGCAGTGAGTGTTGCATGTGCACCGGTTGAATCACTAACATCTGTGCCACCTTTTTTTAATTCATTTTGAGTAATACCAATGTTAATTGCTTTATCAATTTTAAATGTTAATAAATCAGTTGTTGCTGTTATTACATTAACATCTGAAGAGCCTCCAGCTCCTCCTTGTGCTTTAAAATACGCAAATGTTGCACCAACAACTAAAGTAATTAGTGTTAAAATCCCAACTATGCATAGAATTATTGCTTGTCTTTTATTTTTATCTTTCATTTTTACACATCCCTATTTTACTTATCTAGTATATAATATTTTCCAAAAAAAATCAATCTATTTTTCATAAATAGATTAACCTTTTTTATCTTGCACTTTTTTAATTTGCTCTTTAGCATTATTAACTGTTTCATAGTCCGGTTTCATAACATAAAGTTTTGTTTTATTATAACTATATACATAATCCATGGCATCCGTTCCATTTACACTAATTGACTTTATAGTCCATGAACTATTATTTTTAAGTTGCATCTTTATTAATTTAGTTATATCTTCATCGCTTATATTTGTTACAAATTTGCCTTTTAATGATGTAAGTAAATTTGTATAATTAGTTATAATTTTAGGACTCATTGCTTTATTTATTAAAGCAGTAAGAACTCTTTGTTGATTTTCCCCTCTAGTTCTATCTCCTTCTTTAAAGGATTTTCTTTCTCTAGCAAATGATAATGCTTTTTTACCATCAAGTATATTATCACCTTTTTTATATGAGTAACCATCTTGAGATACAAAACTATACGGAGAATTAACTGTTATTCCATCTAAAGCATCTACGATGTCTACTAGAGATGTAAAATTAACTTTAACATAGTAATTTATTTTAGTATCAAATAAATCTTCAAGAGTATTAATGCTTTCATCTATACCATATATTCCTGCATGAGTAAGTTTATCATACTCCCCATTTTTATGTAATTTTACATAATAATCTCTAGGAATATTAGTAAGTAATATTTCTTTTGTAACTGGATTAACTGTGATTAAAATATTAACATCACTTCTAGATACTTTATTTATGCTTCCATAAGTATCTATACCTGAGACATATATATTAAATGAACTATTTGTAACATCTACTTCTTTACCTATCTTTTCACTTTTAACATCTATGCTGTAGCTTCCTATTTTCTTAAGTAAATTATACTCTTCATTATTTTCTTCTTTTAATATATCTAGTCTTGCATCATCAATTACTATAGCATCCACTTTTTCATTAATTAAACTTGTTATTAAGCTATCAACATCTTCTTCGATTTTTTCTT
>OHSE01000651.1_pt1 | contig 9900 bp, 7 predicted proteins | sample 1578531 | NCBI WGS metagenome assembly OHSE01 (sample SAMEA3879541, study PRJEB24766) | human gut metagenome | biome: human-associated habitat; feature: feces | place: USA | collected 1985/1987
AATATATGAATTTGTATATTCTTCTAATGTTTTTACAACTTCTTTATTTGAATAATCTAAACCTTCCTCAAGAGATAAAACATTACCAGCTATAGATATATCACATGTAATATATGGATAATTATTTACAAATTCTAAAGAACTTTTAGTCTTTTTTGTTTGAGTAATATATATACTAATTACAGAACCTTGTTTATACGGATTTGGTATAGTTATTATAGCACTCTTTAAATTATTTGTTACAATTATATGTGACAAAGTTTCAGCTCCATTAAGCTCTCCAACTAGTTTATCACCACTAAATACTGCAAGCCCCATGTTTTCAATACCATTTGGACTAATAATAGGAGCTTCGTCAGCTTTATAAGAACCTTCAGAATCATAAATACTAGATGTAGTAGATAATTCTTGAGTAGATTTATTGTTTATACCACCTAAAATTGCATAAGGGCTAGAAGAACTATTTAGTAAGCTATTATAAAAATCTTTTAATGCAATATTTTGACTGTAAGCAGTATATTCACTAGAATTTAGAATTAATTCATAATATCTAGCAGAAACACTTTCCAAGGTAGGTTGTACATTTTGCAAATAATCTAAAGCGTTACATCTACTAATTATAATATTACAGTCAGGCCTAATTTCTAAATTATTAATAAGAGTAAAAAGCTCTTCAGAAAGACCATCATATGCAAACTCTTCAGAGAAAACAACAGCTTTGCAGTGAGATAGGTTAACCTTTTTACTAATATAGCTATTTATAAGAGAGATACCAGAGTCAATAGAACTGCAATCTACACTAGTAATAGTAGATTGTTGGGATTGGGTGCTTCCACCACCATCACTAGAAGAATCACTTAGAACTGCTAGTTGTAAAGTAACTTTAAGCTTATTATTACCATCACCTTTATCAATACCAATGGCAACTGCATATGCTAGTGTTTCCAATCCTCTAGTACTATAGCAACCAGTTAGAGAAAAGCAAGAAAGAGTTAAAGTTAAAAGTAAACATACAATTTTCTTTTTCATTGCGATTTCTCCTTTCTATGCTTTAAATTTGCCAAAATTAATATAATAAAACTAACAACAAAAACTAATGATATAATTACATATTTGAAAACAGCATCCTGAATAAATTTAATTTGAGCAATATTTTTTATTGAAAGTGCAACCACAAAAATAAAACTGGCAATACAATAGGATAGCTCATCCGGATTTTTAAATCTAACCAATTTATCTACAACATAAATACTAAAAAAAGAGGAAATGCTTAAAAATGATATCATAGCTAATATCCATATAAGAATAAAAATAGCATCAATCCTTTGAAAAAATCTACCAAACTCAATCATTCTAGTAAGCAGATATACAGAAAGTAATTCCTCAGAAAATGAGATAAAAGAAAACATCATAAGTAAACAAATAACACTTAAAAATAAATAAATTGCAGATATTATTGTAGATATGAATGCTACCTTTTTAAATTGTTCAGGATTTTTAAGTATAGGTATTAAAAAATATAAATATGCAAATCCACTAAATGCAAAAATATTATTAATTCCCACAAGAAATGTTTTATCTGCACCAAATCCTAAAATTGGAAAGATTCTTTGTGGAATAAAATCCTTTACAGTTGCAAAAAGAATTATAAGCATACTAATTAAAAGAAGTGGCATAAACATTAAATTTACTTGAGCAATATTTTTAATACCGGATTTGCAAGCAATAACTGTAGGAAAAAAGAAAAACATCAATAAAAATATTATAGGAGTTTCTTCAAAATATATTAGTTTTATACTATTAGCAAGATACCTAAGAGATATACCTGAGATGAAAATAAAAAAGGCAAAATAAGCAATACCAATTATAAATTTTAATACCTTACCACCTAAATATTCAGAAACATCTAAAATATCATTGCTATTAAATGGCTTAAACAGTTTACAAATTAGTGCACAAAAAATAATAGCTATAATGCTAATATAAATAACATTAATCCATGAGGAAGAACCAGTTGTTGAAATAATAACATCTGGTAAATTTAAAATTATTTGATTAATAATTATAGTAACAATCAAAGCAATTGCTTCAACTGTTCCTATTTTTTGATAAGTGCTCATAGATTTTTTCCTTTCCCAAATTTCCACTTCATACTTATTTTTGCCTGAGAACGAGGCTCTTTAGTATTTAAGAAATCCGCACGCTTTTCTCTACGCCACATAGGAGGTATAAAATATGAGGCATCTGTACTTAAATTAGTAACAGGTAAATATGGCGCAAGATATGGAGAGCCAAAAGATTTTAAGCCAGCTAAAACAATTGCATGACAGAAGAATCCAGCTGCAATTCCTAGAAATCCAGCTACAAATGCTAAAATAATATATAAAAATCTATATATTCTAAAAGTAAATCCCATAGAAAAATCAGGAATAGCAAAAGAACAAATACCAGTAATAGCAACAATTATAATTAATATAGGACTTACTAAGTTTGCGCTTACTGCAGCCTCTCCGCAATATTAATGCACCAACAATTCCGTATTGTAGGACCAATAGGTGTAGGAACTCTTAAACCTGCTTCTCTAATTAATTCAAAAGAAAATTCCATTAGAAAAATTTCAAATATAACGGGAAATGGAACGGTATTTCTAGAAGCGGCAATTGTAAATAATAATTCTGTTGGTAAAAGTTCTGTGTGATAATTAGTTATAGCAACATAAAAGCCAGGTAAGAATAGAGTTATTATAATTGCAATAATACGAATAAATTTTAATAAGTTAGAATACCTAAACTTTAAATTAATATCTTCAGGAGAAGATAAAAAATCAATAAAAACAGCAGGCATAATTAAAGAGTATGGACTACCATTTACTAACACAACAACTCTACCTTCTAAAATATGGTTAACAGCTTTATCTGGTCTTTCTGTTGCAATCATTTGTGGAAATAGAGCAAGGCTATTGTCTTGAATAAGTTGCTCCAATTGACCAGAAGAGATAATATGCTGTACATCAAGGTTATTAATCCTATACTTTACTTCTGCAATCAAATCATTATTAGCTATATTCTTTAAATAACATATAGCAACTTTAGTTTTAGTAAGAGTACCAACAGTGGAGTTTTCAATAATTAAATTTTCATTATTAACAAGCCTCCTTATCATGGAAGTATTAGTTCTTAGCTTTTCAACAAAAGCTTCTTGAGAGCCTCTTATAACAATTTCATTTTTGGGTTCAGAAATACTTCTAGTTTCAAAGCCTTTTACATCTAAAACAAATCCAACATTAAGAGTATCTACTATTAAAGCACAATCTCCACCATTTACAGCAGAAAAAATCTCATCAAAAGTAGTTGCTTTTTTTATTGAATTTTGGGGAAGTAAAGAGGTATATATATAATCTTCTAAGTTGAACTTTTTTACCTTTTTTACAGTTATGTTATTTGTAATTGCAGAAGATATAGGTTTAGAAGATTCACAATTTTTAGACATTAGAGGCCTCAAAATAAAATTATCAATAAGCTCAGAATCTACCATTCCATCAATAAAAAGTAAACAAGCCTTATATTCTTTGTTTCTAATACTTAGGTTAAATTCTCTTAAAATAATGTCACTATTAATTAATGTATTGTATTTAACTTTTATAAAATCAATATTTACAGAAAGGGTATTATATAAATTTTGATTATTTTCTTGTTCATCAGGATCAGATAAACTATTATTTGTATTTACCTTTTTAGAAGCCTCTTCATCATTCTTTTCAGGAAGAGAAAACTCATAAGTATCACGAGGCTCATGGTAAAAGAATAATGATTTAAAAAAATGTTTTAATCTTTCCACAAAAAAACCTCCTATACAGCATTTTTGTTGAATAAGAAAAATCGAAGATTTTCCTATTCAACAAAATAAGTTTTTCCCAAAAATGCAAAAATATGCAAAACAAAAACAAAGCAAAAATTTATAAAACATAAAAAACATTGACATGAGAATAAATAACATATAAAATAATGCATATAGAGGTCGCACTCATGGGCGACCCGAAAGAAAAAGAAAGAAGGAGAAATACAAAAGAAAAACCAAAAACGGAATTACACTAATAGCACTAATAATAACAATAATTGTAATGCTAATATTAGTAGGCGTAACAGTAACAGTTGCAATTAATGGAGGACTATTTGAAAAAGCAAAAGAAGCAGCAAAAGGAACAGAAATAGGAAGAGAAAAAGAAGAACTAACATCAGCAATAGCAACAGCATACAACGTAGAAACAGGAAAAGTTGACAAGACGAAGCTAAAAGATGCATTAGGTACAGGCTGGAGCCTAGCAGAAGGAGATACAGCCCCATATACAGTAACAAGTCCAAAAGGAAATAAATTTACAGTATCAGCAGAGGGAACAATAGAATATACTGGAAAAGGAGGAGATGACAATCCACCATCAGGAGACGACGTCCCTTCAACATATACAGAAACAATAGCAAACTTACCAGAAACAGTAGAAGTAATAAAATATAAAGACTTAGAAACAGTAGCAAATTCAGATATAAAAACAGCAGTAGATACAGGAAAAATAAAAGCAGTACTAAAAGAAGGAGAATATATAGCCCCAATACCAACAGGATTTGAAGTATCAACAGTAAGCGGAGAAAACACAATATCAGGAGGACTAGTAATAAAAGAAGGAGCAAATGAATATGTATTCATGCCATGTACAGAAGAAAACTATACAGAAGACAGCTTTGGCCCATTAACAGATACTGACAGTACAAGTAAAAAAGTATATGATTCACAAGAACAATTAGACTATTATTATGGTGAGAATTATTATAACTATGCTAATGATTTTAACTATGCCCAAGATAAAACAAATATAGAAACAAGCATAAATAAATACAAAGGTTTTTATGTAGGAAGATATGAAACAACAATAGATAATGGAACAATAGGAAGCCAAAAAGGAGCAACAGTATTAACTGCATATGAAACACTAAAAGAAGGAACAAATCCAAATAATAATGAATCATATTACTATAGATGGTATGGTTTATATAAAGCCCAAAAAGACTTATATGAAAATAATAGCAATGTATTTAGTTCAATGATAACAAGTAAAGAATGGAATACAATAATGACATTTACTGGATATGGAGACACAAAAAGAGCAACAAGCACATATACAAACACAAACGGGCCCGACCTATCAGGTTCAGCATATAAAGGAACAGCAGATACTTATGACTTAACCAAAAATATATATGACTTAGCTGGAAATGTAGGTGAATGGACTCTTAAGGCCTTCAGCACCTACAACCGAGTTACTCGTGGTGGCTATTGCAACGACGGCATCAGTTCTGCGTCCAACACTATCGGCAACTCTCCGTACATCTACAGCAGCCGCCACGGGTCTCGCCTCGCACTTTATATAAAGTAGCACTGAGCCCTGAATAGCGATAAAAGATAACGTGTATCAAAGCAGTGGCATGGTAGGTGTTTATGAGATAATAAAAATGTAGTTTTTTTCAAACTGGAAAAAACTACATTTTTCTATTGACATTTACAGAAGTAACAGAAACATGGAATGACCCACTTAAATTGTATTAATAGTAGGAATAAAAAAAATAGGAAGGCCTCAGGTCTTCCTGTTTTGTATTAAAAATGCATTTTATAATTGCCTCTACATTTTTTTGGAAAATTTTGTTGTAATATAAAAATCCATATGGTAGAATATATTTGTTAAAATAGAAATAAAAGGAAAGATATTTTTGAAGAAGAATATAAAAGATTATAATTTAGACGAATTAAAAAATGTAATGGTAGAATTAGGAGAAAAGCCATTTAGAGCAGAACAAATTTTTAAATGGATATTTGTAGAAAATGTTACAAGCTTTGATGAAATGACTAATTTATCATTAGAATTAAGAGAAAAGTTAAAAGAAAATTTTGATTTACACATATTTAAAATAATACAAAAACAAGAATCAAAAGATGGTACAAAAAAATATTTATTTGACGTTTTAGATGGCAATGCAATAGAATCTGTACTTATGCAATACAAATATGGAAAAACAATATGTGTTTCATCTCAAATAGGATGCAAAATGGGATGTAAGTTCTGCGCTTCAACAGGAGTAAAATTTGTAAGAAACTTAACATCAGGGGAAATAGTAGAACAACTTTTGGCAATAGAAAGAGACGAAAATATTAAAATATCAAACCTAGTATTTATGGGAATTGGAGAACCATTAGACAATTACAATAATGTTATAAATGCCGTACATATATTAAACAATCCAAAAGGAATAAATATTGGAGCAAGGCATATTAGTATATCAACAAGCGGACTAGTTCCTAAAATATATGATTTAGCAGATGAAAATTTACAATGTACACTTTCAGTATCACTACATAGCCCAACAGACGAAAAAAGAAGTCAAATGATGCCAGTAAATAACACATACAACATAGAAGAATTAATGAAAGCATGTAGATATTATATAGAAAAAACAAATAAAAGAATATCTTTTGAATATGCACTTGCAAAAGAAAATAATGATAACATGCAAGACGCAAAAGATCTTGTAAAACTATTAAAAGGTATGCTTTGCCATGTGAATTTAATACCAATAAATAAAATAGAAAATGGCAAATATACAAAAAGCACAAATGAAAACATATTAAAATTTAGAGATTATTTAAACGAAAAAGGAATTGTTGCCACAGTTAGAAGAGAGCTGGGCTCAGACATAGATGCAGCCTGTGGTCAACTTAGAAAAAAAGAGGTGGAAAGATGCGAGTCTACGCAAAAACAGATATAGGTAAAGCAAGGGAAATGAATCAAGATTTTTACTATGTTTCTCAGGTGAACGAGAATATGGCTTTATGTATTTTGGCAGATGGAATGGGCGGATATAAAGGCGGAGAAATAGCGAGTAGTTTAGCAACGAATTCATCAAAAGAATATATAGAGGAAAATTTTGATAAAATAGAGCATTCAGACGAAGAAATTATGAATTTAATAAAATCTGCAATGGATTATGCTAATATAGCCGTTTATAAAAAAGCAAAAGCAAATGAAGAACTAGAACAAATGGGAACTACTCTTGAGATTTGTATAATATATAACAACAAAGCTTATATTGGTCACATAGGAGATAGCAGAATATATAGAATACGAAAAAATATAATTAGAAGAATAACAACAGATCATAGTTATGTAGAAAAATTAGTAAAAGATGGAACAATAACTAGAGAGGAAGCATTTTATCATCCAAAGAAAAATATGCTTATGAAAGCATTAGGATGTAATGAAAGCATAGAACCAGACATATTAGTAAAAGAGTTCTTAGAAAATGATATTATGCTTATGTGCTCAGATGGATTAACAAATATGCTAACAGAAGAGACAATATATGACATAGTTCAAGAACAACCAGAAACAGCATGTGAAAATTTAGTAAAAAGAGCAAATGAAAATGGAGGATACGACAACATAAGTGTTATACTAATAAAAAACTAGTAATTTTGTATATTATATAGTTTTAGAAAGAGGGATTAAAATGAATTTAGAAGGGAAGTTACTTGGTAACAGATATGAAATAATAGAAAAAATAGGTAGCGGAGGAATGGCAACAGTATATAAAGCAAAATGTTTGGTACTAAAAAGATTTGTAGCAGTAAAAGTATTAAGAGATGAATTTACAACAGACGAAGAATTTATAAAAAGATTTAATATAGAAGCACAAGCTGTTGCAAGTTTAACACATCCAAATATTGTTTCTGTATATGATGTAGGACATGAAGGTAATTTATATTATATAGTAATGGAACTTGTAAAAGGAAAAACATTAAAAGAAATAATAGTAGAAGATGGTGCATTAGGCTGGAAATGGTCTGTAAAAATAGCAATGCAAATAGCTTCTGCTTTAGAAACAGCACATAGAAATAATATTATACATAGAGATATAAAACCACACAACATAATTATAACAGAAGATGGAGTAGCAAAAGTAACAGACTTTGGAATAGCAAAAGCAGTTTCAAATTCAACAATTACTGCTTTTGGTACAACAATTGGTTCAGTACACTATTTTTCACCTGAACATGCAAGAGGTGGATTTACAGATGCAAGATCTGATTTATATTCACTAGGAGTAGTAATGTATGAGATGGTTACAGGAAGAGTACCTTTTGATAGTGATACACCTGTTTCTGTAGCGTTAAAACATATGCAAGAAGAACCAATAGAACCAATAAAAATAAAACCAGACCTACCACAATGTGTAAATGATATTATTATGAAAGCAATGAGAAAAGATGCAAATGAAAGATATCAAACAGCAACAGAAATGATAAAAGATTTAGAACTAGCATTAAAACACCCAGAAGAGAAATTTGTTTCTGCACCTAATATAGGAGATTTTCCAACACAAAAAATATCATTAGATTATGCAGAAGAATTACAAAAACAAGAAAAAGGAAAAAAACCAGGAAAATTTGATAAGATAAAAAAATATTTTGAAGAACACCCAGCAGTAAAAGTAATAGCTATAATAGTTGCTTGTATTTTAGTATTTTCAATTGCAATGGGAGGAACATATTTGGCGTTATCATTAGGTAGAGCAAAAGAAGTGCAAATACCTAATTTACAAGGATTAACAAAAGAAGAAGCTGAACAAAAAGCAAAAGAATCAAAATTAAAGATAGAAGTTAGTGAAGAAAAATATCATCTAGAAGTTCCAGAAGGACAAATAATAGAGCAAGATCCTAAATACCAAGACAATTATAAAATAAAAGAAGGAACTACAATTAAAGTTGTAATAAGCAAAGGACAAGAAATTGTAGAAATGCCTAAAGTAGTTGGCAAAACAAGAGATGAAGCAACTAAAATGTTAAAAGAAGTAGGCTTAGAAGTAAAGGTTGAAGAAGAATTTAGTGATGATGTAGAGAAAAATTATATAACAAAACAAGAAGTGGCAGAAGGAGAAAAAATTGCAGCAGGAACAACTGTTACAATTTATTCAAGCATGGGAATAGAACAAGTACAAGTACCAGACTTGTCAGGAAAAACAGAAAGTGAAGCAAAAAGTGCAATAAGCAGTGCAAAACTAAAATGGAAAAGTACTGATAAAACATCAGATTCTAGCAAACCAAATGGTGTTGTAGTAAATCAATCAATATCAAATGGAAGTATGGTAGATAAAAACACAGAAATAACAATAACAGTAAATGAATTTGATGAAATAAAGACAGGAAAAGTAACAGTAAATGTTAAATCACTTGGAAATTATAAGAAACAAGTAGATGAAGAAACAGGAGAAGAAAAAACAGTATATGTACCATTGAAGGTAACAGTAAATGGAGAACAAGTATTAAGTGAAAATGTAAACACAATGACAACAGATAAGTCTGTATCAATACAAGGAATTGGAACAGTAACAATAAAAGTATATCTAGATGGAAACTTAAAAAGAACAGAAAATATTAATTTGAATACACAATCATCAATAACAATAGAATAATATAAGTATAATTTGGGCGCAATTTATGCGCCTGAAAATATGAATTTTATATGATAGGAGAATTAAAATGGTAGAAATATCAACATCTATACTAACAGTTGAAAAAGAAAAAGCAACAAAAACTTTTTATGACTTAGAAGTAGCAGGAACAGATTATTATCACATAGATATAATGGACGGAAAATTTGTAGAAAAAAATACAGAAGAATTAATGTATGAATATGCAAGCACAATAAAACAAATATCAAACTTACCATTAGATGTGCATCTTATGGTAGAAGATATTAAGCCACATATAGAAAAATACATTCCATTAGAGCCAAGTATTATTACATTTCATTATGAAGCATGTAAAAATAAAGAAGAAGTAATGAATTTGATAAAT
>OHSE01000654.1_pt1 | contig 9886 bp, 8 predicted proteins | sample 1578531 | NCBI WGS metagenome assembly OHSE01 (sample SAMEA3879541, study PRJEB24766) | human gut metagenome | biome: human-associated habitat; feature: feces | place: USA | collected 1985/1987
ACAAGACATCGTTGATCTCGTTGAGTGCCTTTGTCACGGCGTATTGGGACATGGCGATGTCTTTTCTGCTGCCTGATTCTTGAGCATATTCTACGGATACAGCAGCCAGATCCACCCATCCCACATCGCCATCTTCTTCGCTATTCTTTGCGAGCACCTGCCCCTTCGTGCCGCCAGAAGGTATTCCGCCGAGAATCGCCGCAGTAATAATCTCTGATCTAATGTCAGTCCCTTGATCCGTAGGGCCTCCCCACAGAAAACAACCTGTCGATTTGGGGATATATATGTTGCGGATTTTGCTCTCGAAATTATTATCTGGAATTATCAGATTCAATTCTCGAATGAGCAATCCTTGACCGATGGAATGGGCCGACAGCGGCAAATAGACAGCCAGCGTATTTTCGTCTATCTTACTACATGATTTGTATACCCCTCCCGTTCTTTCAACCATATATGAGCGTTCTGGACGCTCGGCCCAATATATAATTCTGAAGTCTACCTCGTCAGGCGGAATAGCGGCCGTTACGAGCGATCCTTCGTCGGTTCGCTCGTAGAAGGTCTCGGTTATGACGAGATCTGATTTCCAGTTGCATCGTCGCTTCACGGTCATATGTCAAAGAATTTAGTTGGCAGTGATACATCCGGGAGAGTGTCGCGCTCATAGAATCTGCGCTCATTATGTTCAGAATGATGATATTTGAAAGAGTACGCATTAAGTTCTCCTCGCGTATGTTTCAACTCATATTCATCAATGATGATTCGCAGCCATACACCATCATGAAAACAGTAACGAAACTGACTTTTAAGAAAATCTTGATACTGTGATGCAACTCTTTCAGAATCAAGATAGCCGGTCGATACTTCCCAATGGGACGTGTAGTCATTGACGAGTTCTTCTTCTACCTGGCTGTTTGTAAAGGTTTCAACCTCCCCATCGGGTTCAAGAATAGACTCGCCGGTCATCACAATCGTATCGAATCCTCCCATTCCATTTACAAAGCCGAAATACTGTTCGCCAAATCTCGGTTGTCTCAATATATATCGTTGATCTATAGGATGCTTTGGTTTTGACGTAAAAGCCTCACCTACATTTGTACTTTCTTTTTTGAGTGAGTCTCCAAAAACATCATAAGCAATGGGCTCAAGATTATTGTTGTCGCAAAACTCTTTCCACAGCGTTTTGTATGATGTGTCGACTTGGTTGAACGAATACGGAGTCTGCGGGGTCTCCAATATTCGTTTTGTGAATTTACTGCCGTCAGCCGCGTAAAGTGTGGAATAGATTTCCATTTTGGTGTACGCATACGGTCGAACGAATGCGAGCCACTGCGGTTGATTCGGTGTTGTTTCGATAATCTGCGGCTGATGTGTCAGGAAGTTCCGGGCAAAAAAATCAATCAGTTCAGTTTCTGAAGTAATTGATTTTGCTATGCCACCGGGGACAAGCCATCCCCCCAAAGTGACCGATTCATCACTTTTCGTGGCTGTCCACATCACTCTCGGCAATTCTCTAAAACACTCATCGGGCCCAGCCAAAGGACGTATCAAACGAATTAACTGTTGAGTTAACAACCGGATTTGCTTGTTTGCGTCCGGATGCATTTCAACCTCATCCATGATCGGATTATTGTCGACGGTGTAAGATATACGAACGGGTTCTTCAACGTCAGACAATACGACGTTGGCTGCGTTTTCGGTAAAATTCACCGCGTGCCATCCAGATATCTTGAACCCCATACTTTTTTTCTCCAAATGTACTGCCCAGTCGCAAGTAGAAAAAGGACAATTTAGGCAAGCACAAAATCAGCTTGTGTGCGGATGTAATTTTTCGTCGTGTTCATTGTGATGGATAGGCTTTTGATGAAGAAAAGTCTATTGTAGAGCATGACTTTTTTCCACATCTGCAAATTGGCAATATCAGCCGCAGACAAATTGATGTCAACTTTATATACGGTTTTGTCTTTCCCCAGCCAAGACTGAAAGCCTTTGTGAAATCTTTCGTACAACCCATTATCACCTATTAGATTAAGGGGCGGGTCTGCAGGAGAGAAGTGGCCAAACGTCGTCCCAATATATCCGTTACTTGTGAATTGAGCGACGGGGACATATTCCTGGCCAGCAATTCCGGTTTGTAGTAATCCAAACTGAACCGTAGTGGGGCGAGTTCCTCCCACAGTCGGGTTCTCCACAATAGGTAGCATTACCCCGTCACGCTCGTTACGTATTCCAACAGTATAATTGAAGACATACGGAATACACTTAATCGGCACCCAATTAGATGTTGCAGAAAACGTGTCAAGATCGCTGCCTGATTGTGAATCTTGTGGTAGAGGGATCATGGAATCCTGTCGGGCAAGGTCGAGACCGTTTGCATATAAAGTCTGCGAACCAGATTCTGTGATATACGGTCGTTGAATTTTACGATAGACATCTCCGGTTTCCAAACATCGCACAAACGTATCATCGGGAGCCGCGAGGCAATCCGCAATCGTATTGAAATCCGCAATATCGGCATTCAGGTCATCGTCAGACACATTTGAGAATCCATATTCATAATTTTGCCCATCCTCGAATTCAACTTCTGCGCTATCCGAAACTTTGTTAGACCAGTCCACGAAACTTGAATTCTGAACAATCGACTGATTGCTCTTTATTTGAATGCCCCCTCGATGGATGAAGATGGTCGCACAAAAAGCCGCAAGCAGATTCTTTACAAAATCCTCCAGCGACACATCCGGCATCGCATCGGCCAAGTCAAGGACAAAGTTAAAGGGGCCATCTACAGGTAGATTGTATCTCCCATCCAAAGTCGGAGCAGAGTTTCTCCTGTATGGTGCAACAATGCCGATTTTTTCAAAGTATTCAGAATACGACTCGTCTATTCGGATATCTGAAAAAACAGTCCGAAGAATGTACGCCAGTTTGACTACTGGAGTCACAAAATTGTATTTGGGGCTGTTTAGATATTTGATTCCAAAATCTTCGTATTCAATAGCTCCAATCTGTGAATTCGCGACATAATTATCTGCCGTATCTTTTTCGCTATCTCGCACCATAAGCGGCAATGCAAAATCGTCGCGGGTATTTTGGGCCGCTCCTTCCATTATCTCGTCAAACAACGGGCGCTGTCCAGCTACGGCACCTCCAAACTCCCAGCGCGCAAACGGAGCGTCCTGAAGATTGCCTGATAACGAATCTTCAATCGATACCCCGACAAACGATGCTTGCAGCTTGCCTTCGGAACCCCCTGTTAATTTCAACTTGCCTGTCATGGCCGGAATCGCATCAATGTACATTGAAACATTGATCTCGCGGCGCTGCTCCGGCAAAAGCATGGCTCCGATATATCCAAACAGAATACTATTAGTCGGACTTACCGGCAACTCGACGTCCGTAGACCAGGCTACCGGTATCCGGTCAATTGAGAACATGGCATTCTCAATTGATAGGGACAATTCCTGATTTGGAACCAAGTCGACGTGTTCTCCCTCTGGCGTGATGAACTCTACCATATTATCCTAACTGTCCGTTACGTTTCAATTTCTGATATTTGTCGTATGTCTCCACGAATCCGTTTCGGCCGAGCATAGACACGACGGCGGGAATCGGATTGTCGGCTTTCTTATTCAAATCTTCAAGCAACCGTATTATCTTCTGTGCGCTATCATCAGATGGCACAATAGCGCCTGACGGCGTATTGCTGGATTCATTCATAGGAGAGTTGCCGATGAAGCCACCGCTTGACTTTCCGGGGGCTGATATGCTCGAATAAACCGACTCGAAGTTTAAGCTGCGCAGCGTCCCGTTTTTGCGAGCGGTTTCCATCGTGTTTATGATGGGCATCAGGCTCGGGTTACTCAATCCCTCATGAGGGATGACATATTCGGAGCCATTTTCTCCGACAAGTAAAGTCGGGGATTCAACAAACCCTCGTTTGTCTGGATTCAAGCGAGCTTTGAATTTCCTCCCATCTTGTTTCCTCGTGACGTATTGGTAGCCGCCCTCTTCTGCACCAGTAGATATGGGTGTCGATGAAATCAAGGCTATTTGTGCGGCGCCCAATCCCGCCTGTATGGCCGCAGGCACTATTCCCCACGGCCAGCCCCATTGTGCAAAGGTTTTGGTCACGCTGATCGCGGTATTCACAATAGCCTGCGAAATATCCATCGCCCTTTGGCGCTTCGCCTGCTTTAATGCGAGTTCTTCTTGGAAGGCATCATATTTGGCATCGAGAGCTTCGACCTGGTTGTTGTACTGATCTTCGGTGATCAGCCCAGCATTCAGACGCTTTTCAAGGGCCTTTTTCTTTTTGTCGTTATTCTCCTGAAATTTTTTGAGCTGATTGTTCTCAATAGCCGTCTGGCGACTATCATAAGCATTCCACAACTGCATTGTAGTATCCGCTACTCCAGAAACAATATCGGCAATACTATCCGCCCATTCGTACCATTGTTCTAAATTTCCGTTAAATAAGTCGTCCCATTGCGACTTGCTTAACCCCAGCAATGTCGCACCGTTATCAATGTACCCACCTTGGGGTGATTTATTCGTATCACTTCCGTCGTCTCCTATTCCTTTGGCGGTTTGCAACTTCGACACGAGATCCTGTAGCTGACTCCGCAAGTCCATGATTTCGTCTTCAGACAACAGAGAGACGTCGAGTTTAATATCGTCTATCTCCCCTGTATCGATAAGCGATTGAAGTAATCCGACCAGGTGTTCCAGTTGTTCCGCGTCAAGCGCGGCCAGTTCCTGATATTGCCGTTTTCGCAATGCTTTTCTTTGGCGGGCGTTTCCGGAAAACAATGCGAGTTCCTGGCGCTGCTGATTCTGCATTGTTTTTCGCGCAAGTTCGTATTGCTCCTGCTGTCTGGAAAGAGTATCATTGGCAGCATCGAGTTGAATCTGCGTAATCCGACGCGCGTGTCTCTTTGCAAGAGCTTCCAACACGTCTGCCTGACCGGCATATTGCAATCGTTCGGCCTCATATCTGCGATTCTCCTGGGCGATCTTGTCGGCCTCCGCATCGGCGAGTATCTCTTCTATCTTTGCCTGACGCTGCGCATTTCGCTGTTGTTGGGCCAGCAGCTTATCCGCTAATTGCTGTTCCAGTTTAATCCGTTCCTCACCCTTTTCGATGTTTTTATCCAAGCGATCCTGAAGGGCGGTGATTTCCAACTGCGCCGCCAGGTTGTCATATTCTGCCTCCGACGCAATCTCCTTGTTGAGATACTTGTTTTTCAGATCGAGTTGTGCAGCCAGATATGCTTCGTCCGACCCGAGAGACCACTGATTATTCTGTTCGCGCTGTTGAATCAGTTTGTCGTCCAACGAATTTTGAATTTTCGCCTTTTGCTCGGCGTCATCGAGATTCAGAGCGAGTCGTTTTTGAAGCGTCTCGATTTCAAGTGCAAGAATCTGGCTGTTGTATTCTTTTTCCGAAGCAATCTCACCGGCCAGATATTGCTTCTTCAATTCATGGCGTTTTTGAAGATATGCCGCATCTTTGTCGAGAGACCATTTTGAATCGGAGTCGGAACCGCCCAGGTCGAAGGCGGAGTTAGATGTTCCATCATCTCCGGAAAAAGTCGATGTTCCCGTAGACGGTGCCGAAGTCGGCGCCGGACTCGACGTGATTCCAAATCGGGCCTTGGCCTCTTCGTCCGTTTTTTTCTGTTCAGCCCGCAACTCCTCAAGCTCTTTAACCAGTTTTCGCGTTTTTCTCGAACCGGTAGTTAGCCAAGCATCAAGAGATCGATCCCCCAGAAATGCACCGATAATCTGCTGGTAATATTTCGCAGCTTTTTCTGTGTAATACTGGTCATTGAGAGCCTCCCACAACCGATTGCTTTTGTCGTCAAACTTCTGGTCAAAGGTTTTCTGCTGCTCGCTCACAAAACTGTTATACTGGCGGGTTCTGGCGCTCTGCATGATGGCCGCCGTGAGCGAATTATACTTGCGCCGCAAGGTATCCACGGTAAGCGATTCGCTTTTCAGTGTACTGTCATATTTTCCGAACTTGCTGGCAATCTCGGTCTTCGTGTCGTTGTACGCCTTCGTTCCTACCCGGCACCCTTCGAGTTTACCCATCAACCGATCGAGCTCCGCCCGTTCCTGGGCGGCATCCGTGGTCGCCTTTCTCATGTTGTCACTCAAAAGGCGCTGCGCTTTGGTTGCATCCTGGTAATGGTTCACGATTCCACGAACGACGGACACGAGGGCCGTAAAGGCCAACGTCGCCCATCCGATCGGGCCCAGCGAAGCCCAAAAACCTTTCATGGCCAAACTGGCTGCCCGGATATTCCCTACAAGGAGATTCTTGGCGGCGCACCATAGCATCGTAGATTTCGTGGCAGCCGTCTCGGCGTTTCGTGTATTGTAGATCGCAACAGCTTCTCGAGCCAATTCAATTCGGTGTTGGCTACTCAACAAAATTTTGCGTTGGGCCCACACGGTCTCCACCTGGGCCCAGGCCACGGACGTTTTCCGCAGCACGAAATTGGCGGCATAGGCCGTCGCAAGCGCCGTGAGGACGCCTTTGTATTTGATCCCGATCGACACCAGTTCCCCGACTACCTTCAGAGCCCAGGTCGAAGAGGACAATGAGACATTGATGGCCGGAGTAAGCTGTTCGCCCAGTGCTACGGCCTGCTCGACAATAGCCTTTTTGCGTTTTTCAAGAATCGCCGTAGCCGATTCATTCTTCGTGTTGAACTCGTCGATGATGGATGTACCCTCGATGAAGGCTTTATTGGAGATCTCCTGCTGGTTGCGCAGTTCATCCGAGTGCTTGGCCAAAGAACCGAGAACCGTGGACGCGCGCTGACCGTTCAGTTGAAGCGAATCGAGTGCCTGGGTAACGGCATACATTCCTCCTCCATCCTTTCCCATGCCTTCAAGCACGCGGATCAGTGCCTCATTGGCATCCACATTCAGGAGGTCCCGGAAATCCTGAAGCTCCATCTTGGCGACTTTGGCGAACGCCTCGGTCTTTTGGTACATACCGATGATCGTCTGGCCAATCGCCGTGGCCGACGTCTCGTTCATCTGACCGTATTTGTCGAGCGCAGCGGCAAGACCAAGAACTTTGTCGATCGAAATATCGGCATTCGGAGCGATACCGGCTATTCGCTTCGTGAACTCTACGATGTAGCCCTCGTTCGCCGTTGAAGCCATACCCAGCGCATTGACGGCCGAGCCGGTCATCAGCATTGCGCGCTCCAAACCAAACTCATCCGAAAGGCTGAATATATCGACCAGCTTACCGATCTCGCGGATAGCATCCTCCGTGTTCCCGCCGAGATCCTCCCGCAGCGCGACGTTGATCTTGTCGGCCGCATTGGCGAACGCGAGCAGGTCATCCCGGCCCTGAATACCCAGTTTTCCACCGATGCGGACCAGGGCAAGCAGGTCGTTCTGCGAGGTGCGGGTGTCGATCTTCTTCAAGTCTTCACTCAACGCGGAGATCTCTTCGCGCGTCAGGTTCGTGGTCTTCATCGCATCGACGAGAGCCTCGTCGTAGTCGAGGAACTCCTTGCGCGCCCGGTTCACCCCGGAGAACACGAAGGCCATCGACGCGAATCCGGCCGTGATGAGACCGATGTAGCGATTCACGCGCTCGGCCATCGAGCCAACCACGCCTCTCGTCACCTTCGACTGGGCGGCCATCTCGGCGAGCCGCTGTTTCGACGCTCGGAGTTCTTCGTTGAGTTTTGCCCACAGCGGCGATTTCGGATCGGTTTTGTTGAGTTGAATCTGGACCCGGCTGATATGCGAACGCAGCTCGGATAGCGTCATCGAATTGACGTTCTGCTGTCGTTGCAGTGCGGCCAGCTTTTCCCGACTCGCTTCCAGTTCCTTGTTGTACTTACCGATCTGGGCCTGCACTCTGCGATACGTCGTCGTTTCGGCCTTTCCCTGCTGTTCCAGTTTTCTCCGCTGGGCATACAGCGCCTCCATTTTGGCGTTCGTATCATGGATACTCCGTTCGAGGGCGGCTATCTCCTTGCGACCGTTGTCTCCGTTGATGATGATGTTCAAACGGAGGTCTTCGTCTCGTAGTTTCTTCCCCATTGCTATTCCGTGACGTTAAATTCGGCTTTGATCCGCTCAACAACATCTTCGGTCAGGTCATACATCAAGCGGCCGGCAATCGACGAATAATGGCCGAAGACAAAGCGGTTGTGGATTTTCCGGTTCCGCTTGACCACCCTCTTCCCGTAGTGCAGCCGCTTCATATCGAGGTAGCGCTCGTAGATGACATGGCTGAAGGTCAGTTGCCCATCGAGATCGTCGCCGCCTCGCACGGATGTCCGCCGGGAGGTGAACAAGCGCCCCGTTCTGGTTTTCAATTTGCGGCCGAGGGCAAGGGATTGATTCTGGATCAACCTTCGGCCCTCATCTTCGAGGATGGTCCTGACAAATCGCTGTTTGATTGACATTGCTTCGGTGATTTGAAACAAAAATAGCCGCCCGAAGGCGGCTAAAAAAGGACAATAAAGACCGGCAGGGCCCCAGGCTATTGGTGTTTCCGTTCCGGGCTTCTCTCCTCGATTCGGGTCGGTTTCATACCGAGAACAGACTCTATTTCTGCGATCAGCAACTGGGCCTGGGCTTCATCTTCAACGGGGATTTCATATACGAGAATTTTCATGGCTTGACATTTTTAGGAGGTTATTTATCATCGAGCAGTTTGTAGGAGACCCAATCGGACATGAACACGGACAAATTGCCGACGCAATCGGTCAGACAATCGTCCGTTTTGCGGAAGATTTCGCTCATGAACTCGTACAGGGCTCTGTCTCGGATAGACTTCTGGAAGTTGTGCAGACGGGCACGGCAATCGACGACCTGCAACAGAATACTCTGCAATTCCGGATCAATCGGGATTGTTTGCGGCATTTGGGCCGCCGGGGTTTGTTCTTTCATAGTGTGTTAGCATTTTGCGAGAAACGAAAAAAGCGGCGCTTCTCTGACCCGCTGCTAACACACTTTTAAGGGTGGGCGCTATTGCCATTACGACAACAGCACGGGGGAGAACGCCGCTGTAATATAAACAGGCACAAAAAAAGCACCTACCTGGTGCATCGTTGCACCCTTAAACATGTGTTAGCATTACAAAAGTAGACATAATTTTGAGAAAAACAAAAAAGAGCGACAAATTGTCGCTCTTCGAGACCGGTAAGTCGCCGATTACTCTTTGCTGTTCAGTTTCGAGTAGATGGCCACAAGCATTTGCAGCACGGCCCAGATGATTGCGGAATTGACGATCGCCGCAAGTCCGCACCCGACGAGAATCCACTCCGGGCGGTATCCGAAATGTTCGGTATTCGTCAGCAGACCGACGATAACAGCTATCAAGCCGCCGATAACGCCGATACCGAGAACTACGTTGGCAATGATGCCGGTTGCTTTGACAATGCCAATTCTTGCAGCTTTGCAAATACTCCAAAGAATAGGGTTGTTGATTTCGTCCATGGCTTAAAGGTTTTGGTATATTCAAATATACTCAACCGGCTCGAATTGCGCAAGAGATTCGCACCTGGCTATTCGAAAGAGATCTCGATCGAATAGCCGCTCCACCCTCCAAAGATGGACGCCTCCGGTACTATGCCCGCAGATGCAAGGGTGAGGCCCCGCAGATGTTCGTTACATGAGGCAGCCACATCTGCCTCGATCTCCGTCATAATCCCAACCGCAATATCCAGCAAACGGGCATACTGTTCGTTCTCCGTTTCATCCGTTCGCTCCGAGGTGAGATCCTTTTCCAGCACGAAGATCGCCGTCTGCATGTCGGAAACATAGCTGTCTGAATTTCCGGTCTGATGCTCCTCCGGCCGAGCGATCACAACCTGAACGCCCGTTCTGTTCACCAGGCGCGAAGTCG
>OHSE01000655.1_pt1 | contig 9886 bp, 5 predicted proteins | sample 1578531 | NCBI WGS metagenome assembly OHSE01 (sample SAMEA3879541, study PRJEB24766) | human gut metagenome | biome: human-associated habitat; feature: feces | place: USA | collected 1985/1987
GGCAGTTTTCTTCTCCACTGCAGTTTTCTCATCAATGGTCACGAAGTTCACCTTAACCTTATACCACTTATCGCCCTCCTCGTCCCAGAAGATTTCTGCGATATTGGTGCGCTTTACAGCCGTCACCTTCAGCTCACCGCCTGTCACAAACGGAGTCATCTCTTCTATAATTCGAGCCTCAGCCTCAGTAAACGACAAGGCATCAACCAAATATGGTTCAGTTACCGCTTTTTGTTGACCATTTTCTGTCAACTTCTCATATTTCACTTTGCATTCAAACCAAGTTGCCATTGTTTTCTTTCTTTATTTTTTCGTTACAAAAGTAATAATTTCTCCGAGAAACAGGATAACGTATACTCCCATTTTTTATCAACTATTTCTCGCCTTATAATACAGAGTGGAGCAATTCGACTCCGCAAACAAAGCCGATGCCACGTCTGCCATTCGCCCAAGGGTCGTAGCCCTATATCTCTCCACCTCCTCATTTATCATCTCCGCATTGCCAAGCATCTCGAAATAAGCCAGATTTGAAGCCAGCTCATCGTTGTTAAGATTACTGAACAGCGCATTAGACTCATATTTGTTGACCACTTTGTCCAACTCATACTGACTCACATCGCCATCAGCCACCTTGCGAAGTTCATCGGCAATCGCTGCCTCAACCCTGTCGAAGGGAACGCCAGGGAGCAGCTGCGCCTTGACAATCAGCATTCCAGGATCCTCATCGCCAGTTATCGACGCGTCTATCGACGCGACCAGATTGCCTTTCGCATAGACGTTGCGGAAAAGTCTAGACGACCTGCCGTTTGACAGCACGTCGCTCAACAAATCGCAGACAGGATAGTCATTGTCAAGGCGTCCACACATCCGGTATGCCTTCACTATCATATTATGCGGAACGTCGCGTTCAACCTCCTTCACCCTCGCCGACAATTGAGTCGGCTCGCAAGGGAGTGTACGCTCCGGCATTTCCGCACACGGGATGCCCGCGAACCATTTTTCAGCCAACGCAAACACATCTTCAGAGTCCAGATTGCCCACTACCGACAATATGGCATTTCCCGGATTGTAATAGCGTCGATAGAAAGCCTTTATCGCCTCGACCGACACATTTTCAATGTCAGACAATGCTTTTCCTATCACCGGCCATTTATATGGATGCACCTTATAGACCATTTCGCGGAGAATGTGTCCGACGTCGCCATACGGAGCATTCAGACAGCGCTGCTTGAATTCCTCCTGCACGACGCTGCGCTGCACTTCCACCGACTTGTCAGACAGCAACAGATTCTGCATCCGGTCGGCTTCCACCCAAAACGCCGTTTCCACGTTTTCAAAAGGAAGGATGTCATAATAGTTGGTGATGTCGCTGTTTGTCCATGCATTGTTGTCACCGCCGGCCTCCACCATCACAGAATCGAATTTTGGGACAGCCGCAGTGCCTCCAAACATCAGATGCTCGCACAAATGCGCAAGCCCAGTATATTCTGGCGACTCGTTTTTAGCCCCGACACGATACAGCAAATTGACCGCAGCCATTCCTGTCGCACAGTTTCTGCTGTGCACAACCTGCAGCCCATTGCCCAACCGATAGCGCGACGTCTTTATCATTCAATCACCGAAGCTTTCAGGATTCTGACATCTTCCTTAGGTCTGTCGTTGCGCGCTGTCTCGACGCATTGAATCTTGTCGACCACATCCATTCCAGAAACAACCTCGCCAAAGACACTGTACCCGCCATCCAAGAACGGAGTGCCGCCGACAGTTGTATATACCGATTTCTGTTCCGGAGTAAACTTGAACAGTTTTCCTTTCAACGAGGCCTCCGTTTCTTGAATCAGACTGTCTTGAAGCTCCTGCAGCCCCGCTGCGTTACGAGCTCTGCGCAAATCCATTATTTCCGTGCGATGCTCCTTTGCCAACGCTTGAAACACCGATTGCTTTTGCTGGTTCTGCAACGACTTTTCCATCGCCACCAGCTCCGATTCATTATACACCTTTCCCGTGACAATGTAGAACTGCGAGCCAGACGATTTCTTTTCCGGATTGACAGCATCGCCCGTGCGGGCAGCCGCAACAGCGCCACGCTTGTGGAACAATTCAGGGAGCACAAACTCACCGGGAATCTCTTCGCCATAATCATTCGCGCCAAGAACCGCATCCGGTGTCGCCGTCTTCGACGTCGGATCTCCAGTCTGAACCATAAAATCCTTTATCACCCTATGGAACAGCACACCATCGTATGCGCCGGCCTCTACATTTTTCACAAAATTATCACGATGCCCGGGAGTCAATTCCGATAAAAGAATCACGACATCGCCCTCGGACGTTTTCAACAGCACTTTCATTGCCTTATTTTCTTTTTTTGAAGATTCGACAGCACCTCCCGACAACGGCATCCATAAAAGAGCCATCGCCAACACCGCCATTAAAACACCTGATTTCAAATCAGAAACCCTTAGGGTACACTCTTTTATATATACGTCGGAAATTATTGTCGGAAGCACTCAACTCTTCCGCTTTCTCAACATAATCCTCACCCCAAATGCTTGCCAACAAACTCGGCATATACTTTCTGTCACGATCCTTTTCTATAGAAGCGTCAAGCAATTTGGATATGCTGTCAGAATATTTCTCCTTGTCAATCGCAGCCAGATAACGAGCCGTGCTTACAATAAACTGACCGTTGCGGTCAACCTTTATTATATTATCGACCAATTCCGGCATATCACCGTCACAACTACCGATGTTGTTGGCTATATATTCATATGTAGCCAGCCCATCCTCGTCTTTTTTCAACTTTTTCAAAACGTCTTCGTTCATCAGTTTTTCTTTATTATTTTTACAAAGGCACCTCAAACCACACCAACGACACGGCAAAATCCAGCATCATTGACGGTCTGTGGGATTCCCACACAAAGGTAATGCGTTTTTATGAAATAATAGCCCTCCCAATCCATTTTTTACAACACATCACCGTCGACGACATCGTTGTTTTACTCTAATTTCTTCTGTTTTAGAAATAAAATCGCTATCTTTGCACCAAAATAGATGTCACGTTTTTTATATGTCTAATAAGAATGTAAGCCCGACCATCTTGTTTGAGACAAGTTGGGAGGTTTGTAATAAAGTTGGAGGAATATATACAGTATTATCATCAAAAGCAAAAGTTTTGAATGAGCGGTTAGGCGACAAAATGATTTTTGTCGGTCCTGACGTTTGGACTTCTCAAAACCCCTCTCCTTTTTTTAAAGAATCAAAAGCACTACTTAAGAATTGGCGGCAGTCCGCCAATCTTCCTTATGGCATATCTGTCAGAGTGGGAAGATGGATGGTTCCGGGAAATCCGGTTGCAATCCTTGTCAATTTCGACGGCGTCTACCCCAAATTGGATGATTTCTACGCATTGATGTGGGAGAAATTCAAAGTCGACTCGCTGCACTCCTACGGCGACTACGGCGAAGGCTGCGCGTTTGCCATCGCCTCTGCCATAGTAATTGACAGCCTGTCAAAATTCTTGGCGAAAAAAAACGACCGTGTTGTCGCTCAGTTCAACGAGTGGGCCACCGGCATGGGACTGCTCTATCTGAAAGCCAACTCGCCACAGATTGCGACCGTCTTCACAACGCATGCCACAAGCATCGGAAGAAGCATCTGCGGCAACGGAAAGCCCCTTTACGACTACTTCAACGGCTACAACGGCGACCAGATGGCATCCGAGCTCAATATGCAGTCGAAACATTCACTGGAAAAAACAGCCGCTCACAATGCCGACTGTTTCACCACCGTAAGCGATATAACCGCCCGGGAATGCGAGCAGCTGCTTGAAATCAAGCCGCTTGTCACACCGAATGGATTCGAGCTCTCAATTGTGCCGGAACGTCAGAAATACACCGCGCAGAGAAAGAAAGCCCGCGCCAAATTGCTGCAAGTGGCAGAAGCCCTGACCGGAAAGCATTATGACGACGACACATTCCTATATGCCACTGCCGGACGCAATGAATTCCGCAACAAAGGTCTCGACATGTTTATCGATGCGACAAACGCCCTCCGCAACGGCCACGACATGAATCGGCAGACAATCGCCTTCATACTGGTTCCCGCATGGGAAAACGGCGCGCGCGAAGATTTAAAAAGCCGTTTGGAAAAAGGCGAGACTCAAGGCGCTTTGGAAGACTGCATCATAACACACCGCCTTCATGACTATTCCTCAGATGCAATATACAACAAATTGGAATATCTGGGAATGCACAATTCGGCGGACAGCAAAGTAGACACAATCTACGTGCCCTGCTACCTCAATGGTTCTGACGGGATTTTCAATATGCAATATTACGATTTGCTCATTGGCTTTGACGCCGCCGTTTTTGCATCCTACTACGAGCCCTGGGGATACACTCCCCACGAAAGCATGGCGTTCGGAATACCCACAATCACTACCGACCTTGCAGGCTTCGGGCAATGGATTCTGTCCACATTCGGAGGAGGCTTCAGCAAGTGCGGCGTCGAGGTTACCCACCGGTCAGACTCGAACTACGAAATGGCAGTCAACGACATTGCCGAGAAACTCAAATATCTGCTGACCGCCGATGTCTCTTTGACAAAGAAAATCAGAAAAGCAGCCATCAGCTCCTCAAAGGGTACAGCTTGGGCTGACTTTATAAGATATTATGACACAGCCTATACAATGGCTTTAGAAAACAATAAACACAATTTGGCATAGTGCCTCTAATTTTAATATTTTAACTATGAAATTGAAAGTAAGCAACACAAATGCCCCTGTATGGCGCGACATCACAATCCATGCAGAATTACCAGCCAAGCTCAAGAGCCTTGACGAATTGGCACACAACGTATGGTGGTCGTGGAACAGCGAGGCGCGAAATCTCTTTCAAGACATTGACCCTAACCTATGGTTGCAGACGGATGAGAACCCCGTCTTGTTATTGCAAAAACTAAGTCTGGAGCGTTGTCAGGAATTGGCTAAAGACGAAGCCTTCCTCGCACGTCTCAATGAAGTGCACAAGGCATTCAAAGACTACATGAAGAAGCCATACCGCAAGGATGTGCCTTCAATCTCCTATTTCAGTATGGAGTATGGTCTTTGCAGCGCTTTGAAAATCTACTCTGGAGGTCTTGGTGTCCTCGCCGGCGACTACATCAAGGAAGCTTCCGACTCTTGTGTAAACTTGACTGCTGTCGGATTCATGTATCGCTATGGATACTTCGACCAGTCTCTTTCAATGGACGGACAGCAGATTGCTGAATATCCAGCGCAGAACTTCAACCAAATTCCTGTGGAGCAAGTGCTCAACAGCGACGGAACTCCGATGGTTCTTGCCGTTCCTTACCCAGGCCGCAACATCTACTGCAACATTTGGAGAGTGAATGTGGGTAGAGTGAAACTCTACTTGTTGGACACAGACAACAACCAGAACTCAGAGTTCGACCGTCCAATCACACACAAACTTTATGGTGGCGATTGGGAAAACCGCATCAAACAGGAATACCTGCTCGGTATCGGCGGCGTCATGATGCTCCGTGCTTTGGGCATCAACACAGAGTTGTATCACTGCAACGAGGGACACGCAGCCCTGCTCAACCTCCAGCGTCTTGTTGAATACGTACAGAACGACCATTTGAGCTTCGATGTAGCACTTGAATTGGTTAAAGCCACAGGTCTCTACACCGTACACACTCCAGTGCCTGCCGGACACGACTATTTCGAAGAGAGCCTCTTCGGAAAATACCTCGGTGAATATCCTGCAAAACTTGGCATTTCGTGGTCAGACCTTATGAATATGGGCCGTGAGAACCCTGACACAAACGAACGGTTCTCAATGAGTGTATTCGCACTCAACACTTGCCAGGAATCCAACGGTGTAAGCTGGTTGCACGGCGAAGTGTCAAAACGCATGTTCCAAGGTGTATGGAAAGGATACGCTCCTGAAGAGTCACACGTTTCATATGTGACAAACGGTGTGCACATGCCAACATGGGCTGCTTCTGAATGGAAAGATTTCTACAAGAAGACTTTCGGCGAGCACTATTGGGAAACTCAGTCGGACGAAATGACTTGGGCTCCTATCCTGAAAGCCAAAGAAGAAGATATCTGGAACATCCGCATTGCGTTGAAAAACAAGTTTATCGACTACGTTAAGCGCGAGTTCAAAGAGACATGGCTTAAGAACCAGGGAGACCCTTCACGCATCGTCTCCATCATGGACAAAATCAATCCAAACGCATTGATTATCGGTTTCGCACGCCGCTTTGCGACTTACAAACGTGCGCACCTGTTGTTTACCGACCTTGACCGTTTGGCTAAAATAGTTAACAACGAGAAGTTCCCTGTGCAATTCGTATTCGCCGGCAAGGCTCACCCAGCCGACGGTGCAGGACAAGGACTCATCAAACGAATCGTAGAGATTTCAAGAATGCCGCAATTCCTTGGCAAGATTATTTTCTTGGAGAACTACAACATGACATTGGCAAAACGTCTGATTTCAGGTGTCGACATCTGGCTGAACACTCCGACTCGTCCATTGGAAGCCTCTGGTACTTCTGGCGAGAAAGCGGAGATGAACGGCGTGCTCAACTTCTCCGTACTTGATGGATGGTGGTATGAAGGCTGGTGGCTGGAAGGTTACCGTGAAGGTGCAGGTTGGGCGTTGACTGACAAGCGCACATTCACCGACCAAGGTCAGCAGGACAAGCTCGATGCCGCAACCATCTACTCTATGCTTGAGAACGAGATTATTCCTCTTTATTTTGCAAATAACTCAAAGGGATATTCTCCAGAATGGATTCAATACATCAAGAACTCCATTGCCCACATCGCTCCTAACTTCACTATGAAGCGTATGATTGATGACTACATCGAACGCTTCTATCTGAAAGAAGGAAAATACGGCAAGGATCTCAAGAAAAACAATTTTGCAAAAGCCAAAGCATTGGTTGAATGGAAAGACAATGTGGTTTCCCGTTGGGACGGCATCAAGGTGCTTGAAGCCACTCCGCTCGATCCTTCAGCAAACTCTTTCGGCGACAAGATCAAAGTTGACGCAAAGATTGACACCAACGGTCTTGCAGACAGCATTGGTGTTGAAATGGTGGTTTATTCCGTTGAAGAAGGTCAGCAGAAATTCCTCAACCGCTACGATTTCAAAGAGGTTAAGCGCGAAGGCGACATCGTTTCTTACGAACTTAAGCACGAAATTGCAGTTCCAGGCGTGTTCCACTATGGATTCCGCATCTATCCTAAGAATACAGAGCTCGCACACCGTCAGAGCTTCGCTTACTTGAAATGGTTCTAAGCCACACGAACTGTTTGGCAATAAAAAATCGGTTGGAGATCTCCAACCGATTTTTTATTCTCCTATATTCTACTAGAACTTAAATCCTACAGAAACAGCCACTTCATTGTTGGCATCCTTCAGTGTTGACGACGGAGCCTCAGCATTGAAAAATCCATAATAATCACTTTGACGGCTCGTTCTCACATATGCCAAATCAGCATAGAATGCTTTATACCGGTATCCAGCACCTGCCGTATAGCGTTGAATTTTATTGTCCAGGGTATACGACATCGAAGTTCCCGCAGTAGGATCCTGTGCAAGATTCTCTTCAACCGGTGATGTCTTATACGAATATCCGGCACGCACGCTGAAACTTGGTGTCACCTTAAACTCTCCACCGATGCGGATTTCATTACTTGCCTTAAAGGTTGTCCTTACATTGTCGGCCACGACGCGATCCTCCCGCCCATTATAAAACGTGCGCATACCACCATACATAACCCTTTCATAGTCAAGACTGATGATGCCACGTCCGCCAATCACTCCGGCAACGCTTCCCATCACCTTCCATGGAGTCCTTGCGTCAAATTCCGTCTTGCCGTCATATCCGGCATTCGTTTCTGCCGTACCTTTTATGTTTGATACTCCGCTACCGGCAACATTCGCATCAAATGCATACGACGTGCTTGCATAATAAGAAGAATTGACATTGAAGAATGTAGGCGTATGGAAAGCTGAGTTCATTTATAGGCTTGACAATCAAGCCCATTTTAAAGTTCACGCCTGTGCCCGTCATATTCAGATAGTTTTCCATACCCCATGCGGCATTTCCTTCCGCAAGGTAAGTATTGTCGCCATAAATATAAGGCACACGAGCTTTTTCCAAGCTCTCTCCATAATATGAATACATGCTGTATTCCAAATCCGAGATACCCACAGAAGCACCCCAATACACCATGTCCATCACATTTCCGCCAAAACTTACGTTATACTCGTTCAAATGTCCAGACTCCTGAACTTCCATCTCCGCATATCCCGTGGTGCCATTCTTATACAATCCGCTATAAGAATCGTTGCTTGCCGACATCGGATTGATTAAATATGAATTGTATGCCAAAATGCTTATCCACGGAGCGTTGGAGTCCATATACGGATCATATCCGCCTTTAACGGCGCCAAGGTCCGATGTGGTCCAACCTTTTGAATTTTCCGCCACATAATTTGTCATTGAATTACACATTCCGTGAATCACGCCATTGTAATGACGTTTGAAATCCAAGGCTTTGGTATACGACACACCCCAAGAGAATGTCGGCGTTGTTTCGTTTCCCGTCTTAAATGTCCCGACATAGGCAATGTTGTCAAAATTAAAATTAGAGTTCGATGTTTTAAACCCATTCATAGTGACATTTTTCTTGACACCGCCCATTGTCATTCCCACCTCGGAACTGCGGTAGACACCGATGCCGCCAGGATTCTGATTGAGCGTTGACAAGTCAGCGCCTAACGCACCAAACGCGCCTGCCATAGACATAAACCGGGCACTACCCCTCAAGTCTGTCTGCGATATTGTATATAAATCCAATGCACCCTGAGCTCCTGCCGATGCAGCGTAGAGGGCACACAACAAAGGGAATAAATTTCTTAATTTAGCCATTTTCTTTAGATTTTGTTTTCAAACATTGTTATCGTCTGCCACCACGACCGCCACCGCTGAAAGAGCCTCTGCCCCCACTTGACGAACCGCCTCTAAAACCGCCGTAAGAACTGCCACGGCTTGGCGAAGATGTCGACGGCTGCCTGTATGAAGGCGTACGGTCTGTGGAACGGCTCGGAGATGAATACGACGGAGTGGTACGCTCTGTGCTCACCGACGGACGGCGGCCCGGATTAGTGCTTGGCGACGTATATGTTGTCGAGCCACCTCGATATCCACTGTAGGTTGTCGACGGGCGGTCGGTGTCCGAAGGTCTTGTCGACGGAGTGTAATAAGAAGACGACGGACGGCGGCCTGTTGATCTGTAACTGTCGGACCCGCTATAATTTCCGTGTCTGCTCAATTCCGGTCTGCTCGGGCTGTGAGATGCACTGAACGGTCTGCGTCCGCCATCAGAATAGTAATGATGTCCGCCCGGATAATATGGATAGTATGGATAATAGTGCGGATAACTCCATCCATATCCCCAACCGTAATATGGATACGACGGCCCCCAGAATGGATCATACCATCCGTAATACGGGCGATAACATCCCCATCCAAATGACCAATCCCACGGATTGTAGTACCATGACGACCTGTAGCACGGACTGTACCACGGATCATAGAATCCGCCAATCGACCATGTAACCGATGGTGTCCCTACATATATATTCACATTGTCAGCATAGTAGAGTTCCTTCAATCTGCTGTCGTCAGACGAAACCACGATTGTAGGATTGTCGAAACGCTCCATACGCTCTGTGTATTGGAAAACATCAGGATTTGCCACCACTGTGTCGGCAGAAATTGTGTCGGCAGAAACTTTGTATGCGCCACGGCGGTTGTATTCATCGACATCGCGAGGATTGCTTGTATACACCTGGTATGTCGG
>OHSE01000668.1_pt1 | contig 9782 bp, 7 predicted proteins | sample 1578531 | NCBI WGS metagenome assembly OHSE01 (sample SAMEA3879541, study PRJEB24766) | human gut metagenome | biome: human-associated habitat; feature: feces | place: USA | collected 1985/1987
ATAAGACGGAGAATTAAACCCTACCATATAGCAAATCTCACTTACCCGGTTTTCTCCTTCTTTCAATAATTGAGCAGCACGTTTCAAACGTTCTATGCGTAAATACTCATTGGGACTCAAGTCTAATACTCCCTTCATCTTACGATAGAAACTGGAACGGCTCATATTTTGTGAAGCACAGAGTGACTCCACGTTGAAACCTGAATTGTCTAGATTTTCAGTTATTGTTTCTTTTACTGCTTCCAGGAACTGTTGATCCAATGTGTTGCTATAATTTATGGAAATGCTGTCATTGTGTAGTTCCATTTCTGCATATTTGCTACGAAGTAGTGCACGGTTAGTCAGTATATTGGCTATGGATGCTTTTAGTATTCCTATGTTAAAAGGTTTTATCAGGTATTTGTCCGCACCTGTTTCCAACCCTTCAACGATATTCTTTTCGTCATTTAATGCTGTTAGCAGAATTACAGGGATATGAGACGTCAGTATATTATTCTTGATAGCAGAACACAATTCGTCCCCCCGCATTTCGGGCATCATAATGTCCGATAATACTAAATCAGGCTTAAATTCGGGGATGATTTTTAAGGCTTCTTTTCCATTGGTACATGTTTCCACTTGATAAGCTTCGGATAAAGTATGAGACAGATATTCGCGTAGATCGTCATGGTCTTCCACAACCAGGATGCGCTGTGCATTTTGAACATGCTGCCGATACTGATCTTTATAAGTGTGGGGAGAGACTGCACTAGGGGATACTGGTACCACGTTTTCTTGTTGTACCGTTTTTGTCGGAACCTGTTGACTTCGGAATTGTTTTTGGGGGAAGATAACCTTTACGCGGGTGCCTTTATTCTCTACGCTTTCTATGCTGATCTTTCCTTTATGAATACGTACCAGTTTCCACACTAACATCAGTCCGATTCCACTGCCTGTAATTTTTGCATTGATGGCATTGCTGCCCCTGAAGTGTAACTTAAATAACTTTTTCTGTTCTTTGGCAGGAATCCCGATGCCCGTGTCCGTAATCTCCAGACTCCAGTTGTCCTTGTCATGGCGGGTGATAATGTGTACCTCACCGTGGGCGGGAGTATATTTGATGGCATTTGAAATCAGATTTTTTGTGATCGAGTCCATCTTTTCTTTGTCGAACCATACATTTTGATATTCAAAGTTGCTTTTGTAGTCGAGTTTGATCTGTTTGGCTTCTGCATAACTATAAAAGGCATGGTATATTCCTTCCATATAGGTATTAAGTTCGTGTTCCGATATACGAAGGGAGGATGAGTACACATTGGCTTTGCTGAAGTTTATCAGATTGGTGGTGAGGCGTATCAAAGTGTCCACGTTCTTCATGGCTGTAAGCATATTGGCCTGACTTTCTTCACTTAAATTTTCTTTTTGTTGAATTTCTTCCAAAGGTGCCTTTATCAGTGTCAGCGGAGTACGGATATCATGCGCTGTATTGATAAAGAACCGAGTTCTTTCATCCGAGGCCTTTTTTTCTCTGCGCATGGAATGAAGGCGGAAAATGACGTATGTTGCTAAAATGATAGTCAGGACATAAATACAAATAGCCCAAAAACTGAGCCACACGGGATGTGCTACAGTTATTTTCAATATCCGCTCCTGCAACACGTGTTTATTATCCTCTTTGGAAACAGAACGTACACGCAGTGTATAGGTGCCGGGAGCAACATTAGTAAATCGGATAGTTCCTTCGTCACTGGGAGTAGTCCAGCCATCGTAGAATCCTTCCAACTGCCAGGTATATAGTATGTCCGACGGATAATCGTAATTGATAGAGGATACTCGGATGGAAAATGTATTTTGCATATATTTCAGATTCAATTTCTCTATTTGGTCGATATCTTTAGTCAGAGGAGAGTTTGGATCATTGGGATATACAGTTTGGTAGAAAATACGGAAATCGCTGAATATCATATGTGAATCTCCTGTTTTGGGCATCTCTATGTTTGGGGGGAATTCCAGTGCACCGTCTGTACTTCCGAATACGGTGTTCCCATTGGCACGTAGTACGCCGGAGCCGGCATTGAAACAGGTGGACATCAACCCTTGTCCGCGAGTCCAGTTGCGGAACTGGCGGTTGGTAGGCGAGAAAATACTGATACCATTTTCGGTACTCATCAAGATATTCCCGTCTTTTGTGGGTAGAATAACATAAATGCTGTTTGATACTAACGGGCTGTTTCCTGTATGGTAATGGGCGCTGATTGATTCTTTTACCGGATCATAAGTAAATAGTCCGGAACCACTGGTGCCAATGTAGAGTAAACCATTGTCTTCTTGGTGTAACGTATAAATGTAGGTTGCTCCACCGGGCAGAGGTATTTCATGGTATTTGCCCGAATTCCGGTCTAGTAGAAAAAGATTGGTGGAGGTACCTATCCACATAGATGTACTGTCCTTTTCTTCAATGGCAGTAACAGAACCTAGTCCGGGATAAAGACGTCCTTGGCGTGTCTTCAGATTAAAGCATTTCAGATTATAATATCCTCCGGACCATATACACCCGTATCTGTCCTTTTTAATGTCGCGTATGTATTTGTCGGCACGTACATTCAGATGGAAGGATTGGGCAGGGGTGAGGTATTCTATGTTTCCGTTTTTCTTGGTAATCTGGAAAATGCCCGATGCATATCCTCCCGCCCATATAATACCCGGAGAGACTTCGCATAAAGTAATAAAAATGCGGTTCTGATTTTTTAGTCCGTGATTGAAAGAGCTTAGGAAAGAACGCCATTGCTTTTGTTTTGAATCGTATAAGCTGATGCCGTTGCTTGTTCCAAACCACAGATCCCCGTCACTGTCTTCTATAATGGAGTTTACTTGGTTGTTTACTAGTGACTGCCGGTTGCCAATAGAGTGCTTTATCCAGTTGTAGTTGGTATATTGGTTATTGCGGACGGTAATTCCCGTAGGATAGTTGGACAGCCAGATACGCTGCTCGTTGTCTACATATACATCATTGATAATGTTTCCGTCCATTTCGTTGTAACTACCATAGTTCGCAATGATATAAGGATCTGTTTCATAGGTGTCTATGTTTAACTTGTGTACTCCTGCTCCTTCAGTGGCTACTAATAACTCCTTTGTGTTCAAAGGACTGATCCGTGTAATATTCACATCTGTCAGTTCTACTTCGGGACGTACAATTTTCTGGCTGTTCAAGTCATATATATAGACTCCCTTTTCAAAAGTGCCTATAAACAGTTTGTTGGCTGTACGGTGTAGATATAATTCATGTACGTGCATATCCATCATTCCCAGTTTGCCGCAGGAGAGCTCTTTTAAATTCCCGTTTTCCAGTTTTGCCAGATAGATTCTTTTGTCTGTACCTATAAAGAAATGTTCACTGTTTATCTGTTCTATGCAGGTGATATTTCCCAGTCGGTTAGAGATTCGTTGCTTTTGTCCGGATTCTATGTTAAAAAGGTGGATAGCCGATTTGCCGCACAGCCATACGTTATCCTCCTGGTCTATGTAACTATATCTCACGAAAGCATGGTAGTCCTTATTCCAGTAATTGTACATACTGTATATCTGTACAAAACGGTCGTGGCCTGAATCATAACGAAAAATTCTGCCTTGTTTTCCTGTGACCAGTAGTGTACCTGTTTTATCTAAAAAAGTCCAGTTTATATTCAATAACGGGTCTAGTTCCCTGTTACCTTCTCTTAATTTATAATGTTTTATTTCTTTTCCGTTATATTGGTCTATCCCCACATGGGTAAGGAACCACATATATCCACGAGCATCTTTCTGAATTTTGTATATTTTCTGATTGCTTAGTCCTTCTTCTATGCCAATATATTTATAAGTCTGCGATGAGACGGTTAATGACAGTAGTAAAAAAATGAGACTTGTGATAGTAGCTTTCATAAAACTCTTTATTCTAAATCTTTTCTTTTTTCAAAAAACAGTAACAAAATTAAGATAAAAAAATCATAGGATTAGTAATTTGAGATGAGCTAAATTTCGGTAAAATTATCCCTTTGTTCGCCTATGGCTCGCTTGTGTGAATATAAGAAATATAAATGGAAGAAGGTTTGTAACATAACTGTCAGATGATTATGTTTTCTTAACAAAACTTCGTGCAGCATTATGGTATGGCCTGCATTTCTTTCAATAGAAAGGACTTATAAACTAGAATAATTAACTAAGTAAAGAAAAGCACAATGAAAAAGTTTTTTGGTTTTAATAAATTGCTTGCGTCTGTAGCGGTACTTGCTTCTGTGATGATCTTTCAATCCTGTTTGGATGATGATGATAATGATTATTATAGATATGCGTTGCCCAATGCACTGGTTACAGTGAAACCGGTGGCCGACAATTCATTTTTTATGCAGTTGGATGACAGTACGACACTGTTACCTGTCAATATGAAAAATTCTCCCTATGGTGAGAAGGAAGTAAGGGCCCTTGTAAATTTCGATCCGGTGAATGAGTCAAGCGGAGAGTATGACAAGGCTGTACATATCAACTGGATAGACAGTATCTTGACAAAACCGATTGCCGGTGATTTAGGAGATAAGAATGATGAAGTATATGGTACTGACCCTGTAGATATGATTAACGATTGGGTAACAATTGCCGAGGACGGTTATTTGACTTTGCGTTTCAGAACCATGTGGGGGAATCGCAGTCAAGCTCATTTTGTCAATTTGTTGATGAGTAAAGATGCTGAAAATCCTTATGAGGTAGAATTCCGTCATAATGCTTTTGGTGATGTATATGGTGAACCTGTCGACGGACTGGTGGCATTTAATTTGGATTCCTTGCCTGACACTGAAGGAAAAACAGTGAAGCTGAAATTAAAATGGAAATCATTTAACGGAGAGAAAACTGCGGAATTTGATTATTGTACCCGTAAGTCAACTCCTGCAAACAGTGCAGCCATTACAGCCGGACGAAGTGTCTTGAGATTAAAATAAGGTTTAATAACTGAGGTGCAATTTCAATCCCTCCTGTTCTATGTGGTATAGAGCCGGAGGGATATTTTTTTGCTTTATTCGCTCATCCATATCCCTAGCATTACTCCGAGGATACCCAATACCACACTACCGATGATGTAGGTGAAAAAAGAGGGGTAGAGTCCTGATTTCAGTAATTGCAGACTTTCGTTGCTGAAAGTGGAAAAAGTAGTGAAGCCACCGCAAAGTCCGATAGTGAGCATCAGTCTTATATCATTGTTGATATGAATGCGTGAGGTGAGGGTATAGAATACCCCGATCAGTATGCAACCCAAAATATTGACTGCGAAAGTACCCCACGGAAAATTCGTTGTTCCCTGGCGATAAATGCTTATGGTAAGCAGGTAGCGAAGTACACTTCCTGTACCTCCTCCCAAGAAGATGAGTAATAGTGATTTCATAAATGCTACATTTTAATGCAAAAATAGCAATGATTATTCATTCAGAGCCAAACTTTTTTCGTAATTTTGCACCCTAAACGAAAAATACGCAAAAAGGAATGGGTGGTTTTTTTGGAACAGTCTCAAAGGCTGAATGCGTCACCGACTTATTTTACGGGACGGACTATAATTCACATTTAGGAACAAAAAGAGGTGGTTTGGCTACGTATGCCCAAGGAGAGGGATTTATGCGTTCTATCCACAATTTGGAGAGTTCTTATTTCCGCACGAAGTTTGAATCTGAACTTCCGAAGTTCAAAGGTAGTTCGGGTATCGGCATTATCAGTGATACGGACCCGCAGCCTATCGTGATAAACTCGCATCTGGGCAAGTTCGCCATCGTCACAGTAGCTAAAATCAATAACATTACGGAATTGGAACGCGACTTGCTGGCAGCTAATATGCACTTTTCTGAAATGAGTCTTGGCAAGACGAATCAGACGGAGCTGATCGCATTGCTTATTGTGCAAGGGAAAAATTTTGTAGATGGTATAGAGAATGTCTTTAATAAAATCAAAGGATCATGCTCCATGCTGATATTGACGGAAGATGGTATTATAGCAGCACGTGACAAATGGGGACGTACTCCGATTGTGATAGGTAAAAAAGAGGGTGCGTATGCTGCGACAAGTGAATCAAGCAGTTTGCCGAATCTGGATTATGAAATAGAGAAATATGTAGGACCGGGCGAAATTATTCGCTTGCGTGCCGACGGAATGGAACAAATGCGCAAGCCGAACGAAGGAATGCAGATTTGTTCTTTTTTGTGGGTATATTATGGATTTCCTGTTTCATGCTATGAAGGGAAAAATGTAGAGGAAGTACGTTTTATGAGTGGTTATAAAATGGGGCAGAAGGACGATTCGGAAGTTGATTGTGCCTGCGGTATTCCTGATTCGGGAGTAGGCATGGCATTGGGGTATGCTGAAGGCAAAGGAATTCCTTATCATCGTGCTATTGCCAAGTACACACCTACCTGGCCTCGTAGTTTTACTCCTGCCAATCAGGAAATGCGTTCGTTGGTAGCAAAAATGAAACTGATTCCCAATCGTGCCATGCTGGAAGGAAAACGTGTTTTGTTTTGTGATGATTCCATTGTACGTGGAACTCAACTTCGTGATAATGTGAAGATTTTATATGATTATGGAGCAAAAGAGGTTCACATGCGTATTGCGTGCCCGCCGTTGATTTACAGTTGTCCTTTCCTTGGCTTTACTGCATCAAAAGGTGACTTGGAGCTGATAACACGCCGCATGATTAAGGAAATAGAAGGAGATGAGAATAAAGATCTTGAAAAATATGCTGCAACAGATTCACCTCAATACCAAAAGATGGTGCAAATGATTGCCGACCGCTTCGGTCTGAGCTCCTTGAAATTCAATACTTTGGAAACTTTGGTAGAAGCGATAGGATTACCAAAATGTAAGGTATGTACCCATTGTTTTGATGGTTCCAGTTGCTTCTAATAACAAAATAATAAAATATTAATGAAAAAGAGCCGTGATTTGTTTGGCAATTCACGGCTCTTTTTCTATTTTTACAGGCAAGTATGAATATTAAAACAAAAAGAAAAATGACGGTGATAGAACGATTTTTAAAATATGTAAGCTTCGACACTCAGTCTGATGAGAATAGCGGGGCTACCCCCAGTACACCGAAGCAGATGGTGTTTGCACAATATTTAAGATCTGAATTGGAACAATTGGGCTTTCAGGAAATTTCTTTGGATGAGAATGGTTATCTGTTTGCTACATGGCCGGCCAATACGGATAAACCGGTTCCTACTATCGGATTTATTGCACACATGGATACCAGTCCCGATATGACGGGTGCGGGAGTCACCCCACGCATTGTCTATGGTTATGACGGAACGGATATTGTATTATGCGAAGAAGACAACATTATACTTTCTCCCAAGCAATTTCCCGAACTGTTGGATCATAAAGGGGAGGATCTTATTGTAACCAACGGCAAAACATTGTTGGGAGCTGATGACAAGGCGGGTATTGCTGAAATCATCTCAGCTATGGTATATTTGAAAGAACATCCTGAAATCAAGCATGGAAAAATTCGTGTGGGATTTAATCCTGATGAAGAAATAGGCTTGGGTGCACATAAATTTGATGTGGAGAGATTCGGATGCGAGTGGGCATATACGATGGATGGTGGTGAAGTAGGGGAGTTGGAGTTTGAAAACTTTAATGCCGCTTCTGCGAAAGTGATTATTAAAGGACGTAACGTACATCCGGGATATGCAAAGGATAAAATGATCAACTCCTTGCGTGTGGCTAATGAGTTTGTGTCTTTACTGCCTACGGACGAAGTGCCCGAATGTACTGATGGTTATCAGGGATTCTATCATTTGATTGGCATGACGGGTGAAGTAGAGCAGACTACCATCTCTTATATAATCCGTGATCATGACCGTGCCAAGTTTGAGGCATGCAAGGAAAATATGAAAAAGTGGGCGGAAATCATCAATAAGAAATATGGAGAAGGCACCGTTACATTGGAATTGAAAGACCAGTATTACAATATGCGTGAGAAAATTGAGCCGGTGATGCATATCATTGATATCGCTTTCAAGGCTATGGAAGAGGCGGGCGTGACACCTAAGGTGAAGGCTATCCGCGGTGGAACGGATGGTGCACAACTTTCATTCAAGGGATTGCCTTGTCCCAATATTTTTGCCGGCGGCTTGAATTTTCATGGCAGATATGAGTTCGTGCCAATCCAGTCTATTGAGAAAGCCATGAAAGTGGTGGTGAAAATCGCTGAATTGGTGGCAAGATAAGTAATTTATTAACCTTAAAATAGTAAAGTAATAACATGAAAACAACTCCGTTTACCGAAACACACATTGCCTTGGGGGCGAAAATGCACGAATTTGCAGGTTATAATATGCCTATTGAATATTCGGGAATTATTGATGAACATCTTACTGTATGTAATGCCGTAGGTGTTTTTGATGTATCCCATATGGGTGAATTTTGGGTAAAAGGTCCTAATGCGTTGGAGTTTTTGCAGCAAGTGACTTCAAACAATGTGGCGACTTTGCCCGTCGGTAAAGCGCAATATACTTGTTTCCCTAATGAGGAGGGAGGTATTGTTGATGACCTGTTGGTATATCACTATGAATCCGAAAAATACTTGTTGGTGGTAAATGCGGCCAATATTGAGAAAGACTGGAACTGGTGTGTCAGCCATAACACAGTGGGTGCGGAATTGGAAAATGCATCCGACCGTATGGCACAGCTTGCTATTCAGGGACCGAAGGCTATGGAAGTTTTGCAAAAACTGACTCCGGTCAACTTGTCTGAAATTCCTTATTATGCTTTTACCACAGGTGAGTTCGCCGGTCAGAAAGATGTGATTATTTCGAATACCGGTTATACCGGTGCAGGTGGTTTCGAGCTTTATTTTTATCCCGAAGCCGGTCAGGCTATCTGGAAAGCAATTTTTGAAGCAGGTGCTCCTGAAGGGATTAAACCTATCGGGCTAGGGGCTCGTGATACATTACGTTTGGAAATGGGCTTTTGCCTGTATGGTAATGATTTGAGTGATACCACTTCTCCGTTGGAAGCAGGATTGGGCTGGATTACCAAATTTGTTGAAGGAAAGAATTTCACTTCACGTGCTTTACTTGAAAAGCAGAAAGCCGAAGGATTGAAACGCAAGCTGATTGCTTTTGAAATGGTAGACCGTGGTATTCCCCGTCATGGTTATGAACTGGTAAATGCTGATGGAGAGAAAATAGGTGAAGTAACTAGTGGAACCATGTCTCCAATGCGTAAGATTGGTATCGGTATGGGATATGTTCAGACCGCTTACACAGCATTAGGTACTGAAATATTTATTGATGTGCGCGGACGCAAGCTGAAAGCTGTAGTAGTAAAGGCCCCGTTCAGAAAATAAATCGAAAGCCGGAAAAGAGAACGCTGATAACAAAGAAAACGCGGATATTCAAGAAATCTGAATATTCGCGTTTTCTTTATATGGCTGATATACATTTACGGTTAGTTCCTTTTCATAAAAACAGCTTTTAATGCAAAATTAATAATACAACAAGAAAGTCAAAGCAATCAAACTTTATTGGCAGATTATGTCATATCTCAATATACAGGAACTCAAGGTGAAAATTCACTATACTATCATAACTCAAGTTTAACCAATGGAGCAGGTGATAACTCATACAGATATGCAGGAGCAAGTGAAAGTGTAAATAACTTTGTATGCTTTGGTTCAACAACAAACCCATGTCCAACGGATAATTTATATAGAATAATCGGAGTATTCGAAGACAAAGTAAAATTAATTAAATATGATTATGCAACAAGTGCATTACTAG